>TARA_R100000935_G_scaffold51532_1_pt1 | contig 29664 bp, 29 predicted proteins | sample TARA_R100000935 | Tara Oceans TARA_R100000935 (sample SAMEA2621502) | marine metagenome | biome: marine biome (ENVO:00000447); feature: surface water layer (ENVO:00002042); material: "saline water (ENVO:00002010), including plankton (ENVO:xxxxxxxx)" | depth 5 m
GAGCGGCTGGAGGCCCTGGCGCCGGCCAAGCCCGCCAAGGGCCGCCGCAAGCTCAAAGCCGCGTCAGGACGCTGACGGCCCATTGGCGCAGGCCGCCCGAAACAGGGGCGTGGAGACCGGCATGGCCCAGGCGGCGGACATTTCGCTTGTCCCCCGTCTCTGAGCGGTCAAATTTGGCGCTTCGGCTTGATGGGGACCTGAAGTTCATGCGCCATATCCTGCTCACCGCCCTGGCGGCGATCCTGCTGGCCGGCCCGGCGGCCGCCCAGGACGCGACGCCGCCACAGGAAGCGGCCACCGAGGTGGCGGGCGTCGAGGTCGACGGCGAAGCGCCGCCGGCGCCTGAGACCGATCCGGTCATCTGTCGGCGGGTTGAAATCCCGGGTTCGCGGCTGTCGACCCAGAAGGTCTGCAAGCCCAAGAGCCAGTGGGTCGCCCAGAGCCGCCGTCGCTCGGGCGGCGGCGACGTCAATCAGACCGACTGCGGCGGCGGGTCTGGCTGCGAGATCTACGCCCTGCCGTCGACCTGAGGCGGCCCAGCGGCCGGGATCATCCAGTCGGGCTCGGGCGTGACCGGGAAGCGGACGGCGGCGATGTGGGTGCGGCCCTCCATCCAGGCCTTCGCCAGGCGGTGGCCGCCGTCCATCAGCTGACCCTGCGCATTCAGGATCACGGGGTAGGAAAGGTCGGCGTTGAAGATGCGTCGGGCGTGGGCGGCGACTTCGCGGACGCTCGGCTTGTGGCGGCCCTGAAACCAGCAGTCCTGGTCGAACTCGGCGATATCGCTCAAGGCCACCTGTTCGACGGGCAGGTCCGCCGCCAGGGCCCAGAGGCGCTGGGTCCACCAGTACCCGCGTCCGCCCGGCACGGTGCGGGAATGCTTTTCGTCAGGAGGGCCAGCCATGGCGGCAGCGTCGCCTGGACGCCGCCGCCTGGCAAGCTGGTCAGAAGCGCAGGGTGCGCGCTTCCTTGACGTGGGGCAGGGCCTGGATGTTGGCCATCAGGGCTTCGCTCGGGATCTGGTCGACGCCCACCAGGGCGATGGCGTCGTCGCCCGCCGAGACCCGGCCCAGGTTAAAGGTGGCGATGTTGACGCCCGCCTCGGCCAGCATGACGCCCAGCGCGCCGATGAAGCCCGGCTTATCCTCGTTGTTGACGTAGAGCATGGTCGGGCCGAAGGGCGCGTCCAGGTCCATGCCCTTAACCTCCACCACCCGCGGCGTGCCGGCCAGCACGGAGCCGGCGAAGGAGCGCTTGCCCTTCTCGGTGGTGACGGTGATGCGGATCAGGCTCTCATAGATGGGGGAGTCTTCCTGGTGCGATTCCGACAGGGTGATGCCGCGCTCCTTGGCCACGGCCGGAGCCGAGACCATGTTGACCGCGTCGCCCAGCATCGGCCGCAGGACGCCGGCCAGGGCCGCGGCCGTCAGCGGCTTGGCGTTCAGCTTGGAGACTTCGCCCTCATAGGCGATGTCGATGGCCGCGACGCCGTAATCGACCATCTGGCCGGCGAACACGCCGAGCTTGCCGGCCAGGGCGATGAAGGGGGCCAGACGCGGCGCTTCCTCGGCGGTCACAGACGGCGAGTTCAGGGCGTTGGTCACCGCGCCGGTGAGCAGATAGTCGCTCATCTGCTCGGCCACCTGCAGGGCGACATTCTCCTGGGCCTCGTTGGTCGAGGCGCCCAGGTGGGGGGTGGCGATGAAGTTCTCGGCCCCGAACAGCACGTTCGCCTTGGCCGGCTCCTCGACGAAGACGTCAAAGGCCGCGCCGCCGATGTGACCCTCGTCCAGCAGCTTGCGCAGGGCGGCCTCGTCCACAAGGCCGCCGCGGGCGCAGTTGATGATCTTCACGCCCTTCTTGGTCTTGGCCAGGTTTTCGGCCGACAGGATGTTGCGGGTCTTGTCGGTGAGCGGGGTGTGCAGGGTGATGAAGTCGGCGCGGGCCAGCAGCTCGTCCAGCTCGACCTTTTCGACGCCCAGCTCCACGGCGCGTTCGGGCGACAGGAAGGGGTCGTAGGCCACAACCTTCATCTTCAGGCCCAGCGCCCGGTCGGCGACGATGGAGCCGATATTGCCGGCGCCGATCAGACCCAGGGTCTTGGCGTAGACCTCCACGCCCATGAAGCGGTTCTTCTCCCACTTGCCGGCCTGGGTGGAGACGTCGGCGGCGGGCAGCTGGCGGGCGAGGGCGAACATCATGGCGATGGCGTGTTCAGCCGTGGTGATCGAGTTGCCGAAGGGGGTGTTCATCACCACGACGCCGGCGGCGGTGGCGGCGGGAATGTCGACATTGTCGACGCCGATGCCGGCCCGGCCGATGACCTTCATCTTCTTGGCGGCGGCGATGACATCCTTGTCGGCCTTGGTGGCCGAGCGGACGGCCAGGCCGTCATAGTCGCCGATGATCTTGAGCAGCTCGTCCTTGGACAGGCCGGTCTTCACATCGGCGTCGACGCCGCGCTGCTGGAAGATCTCGATGGCGGCGGGGCTCAGCTTGTCGGCGATCAGAACGCGGGGCATGGGCGGTCTTTCTTTAGGTGCGCGCTGGCCGGTCGCGGCCAGGCGGTGATGTCTGGGATGGCGGGGACGTGCGTCGCACGCCCCCTTCAGATCGATCGGAGGCTCAGGCGGCCTGCAGATCGCTGGCCAGGGACTCAAAGGCCCAGTCGAGCCAGGGCGTCAGGGCGTCCAGGTCGGAGGTCTCCACCGTGGCGCCGCACCAGATGCGCAGGCCCGGAGGGGCGTCGCGATAGCCGCCGATGTCCAGGGCCACGCCTTCTTTTTCGAGCATCGAGGCCAGCTTCTTGGCGAAGTCGGCCTGGGCGGCCTCGTCCAGGGCGGTGACGCGGGGGTCGACGACCTTCAGGCAGACCGAGGTGTTGGAGCGGAGCGCCGGATCGGCGGCCAGGAACTCCACCCACTCGGTCTTGGCCACCCAGCGGGCCAGGGCGTCCAGATTGGCGTCGGCCCGGCGCTGCATCTCAGCCAGGCCGCCGATGCGCTCGGCCCATTTCAGGGCGTCGATGGCGTCTTCCACGCACAGCATGGAGGGGGTGTTGATGGTCGCGCCCTCGAAGATCTCGAGGTTGACCTTGCCGCCCTTGGTCATGCGGAACAGCTTGGGCATCGGCCAGGCCGGGGCGTAGCTCTCCAGGCGGGCCACAGCCCGGGGCGACAGGATCAGGACCCCGTGCGCGGCTTCGCCGCCGAGCGCCTTCTGCCAGGAGAAGGTGACCACATCGAGCTTGGCCCAGGGCAGGGCTTGCGCAAACGCTGCGCTGGTGGCGTCGCAGATGGTGACGCCCTCGCGGTCGTCGGCGATGAAGTCGCCGTTCGGCACGCGGACGCCCGAGGTGGTGCCATTCCAGGTGAAGACCAGGTCGGCGTCCTTGCGCACCTTGGTCAGGTCCGGCAGCTCGCCATAGGCGGCCGACAGAACCTCGGCCTCGATCTTTAGCTGCTTGGTCACGTCGGTGACCCAGTCCTTGCCGAAGCTCTCGAAGGCCAGCAGCTGAACGGGCCGCGCGCCCAGCATCGACCACATGGCCATCTCGACGGCGCCGGTGTCGGAGCCAGGGACAATGCCGATCAGGAAGTCGTCGGGGACAGCCAGCACCTGGCGGGTGCGGTCGATGGCCTCTTTCAGCCGCGCCTTGCCCAGCTTGGAGCGGTGCGAGCGTCCGAGGACGGCGTTCTGGAGATTTTCGGGGGTCCATCCGGGGCGCTTGGCGCACGGGCCGGACGAGAATTCTGGGCGAGCCGGCCGCATGGCGGGCTTGGTATGGTCAGTCACTGCGATGTCTCCCATCCTTGCAGATGAGCAGCGCCCCGTTGGGAGGGCGTGGCCCGCCGCGCACAAACGCCCATTTGCGCGTCAGGACAAGCGGATTCTTGCCGAAATTTCTCTCAGACCGCCGCTGTAGGGGTTGAAGTGACCTCCGCCTCAGCTCGCCGACGCCGGCGACTGGCCGCCAGGGTCCCGGCCGTCAGGCAGGCGAGAATCCCCAGGAAGTCGATATTGTTGATCGTGACATAGAGCGCGTCATGGGCGCGGCCGAGCACGAAATAATAGGCCTGCAAGGAGAACTGAATAGCCTGGAGCAGCATGGCGCCGCCAAGCCAAAGGCTTGTGTAACGTATCGCCATCAGCAGGAAGCCGAGGGCCAGGGCGCCCTCCGCGATGAGGCGAGCCACAAGGAAAATCTGGTCGGGGAGAAAAACATCGCCGAGGCTGCTGGCGATTGTGATCGCCAGGATAAGCACCGCGCCTAGTCGCTCAGGCGCGCCCCCACGTGTGAACGCGAATGCGGTTACGACGACCAAGAGGGCCCAGAGCAGGACCCAGATAACAATATACGTCGTTTCGGTAGACATCGTTGCGCCTCTAACCGTGATTAGAGGCGCAACGAAGTTAAACTATTGCAATCAGCCGACGTCGCGCATCATCGGAGCGGCGCGGACGGGCTCCTGCGGCTTGTCGGGGCCGACGAGCTTGGTGCGGATGCCCAGGCGCAGCTTGGCCTCGTTCAGTTCGCCGTGCACGCCGACCATGGCGGTGCGGGCTTCGCCGAGCGCCTTGATGGCGTCGATGAGCTTGGCCGCCGCGTCGTCGCCGAACACGGTGGAGACGCCCACGTCCTTACGGGCCTTAAGCATTTCGGTCATCAGCTCGGTGGCTTCGGCCAGGGCCGCATCAACCGACTCTTCGGTCGCAAACAGCTTGTTGGCGACGCGCTGGGCAACAAACGCCTTTTCCATGGGGGCATCCCTCCTGGGGGTTAACGGAATGTTAACAAGCTAAACCAAAAGTTAACGCCCGTCCGCCCTTGCAACTGTGACAAGTTCACGCAGAGGTTGCGTTCGCCTGAGAGGCGAGTCCGCGGAAGCGAATGATTAGGACTATTCCCTTATGACGGGCGATTGACCCTCCCAGGAGCTCGCCCCGAACTTGGTCAAGGACCGCCCTTCAGACCCTGCCGGCGCCCGGCATGAAGCGACCTTCCATGCGAAGGTCGCCGGTGTTGCGCTGGTCACGACGGTGGTGGTCCTGCTGGCGGCCTGCGCCACCTTCATGCTTCAGCAATGGGCCGTGGCCCGGGAGCAGGCCCGCTCCAGCTATCAGGCCCTGGCCGTGGTCACCGCCGATCTGGCGGCGCCCGCCGTGGCCCGCGGCGATCTCGACGCCGCCACCGCCTCGGTCGGCGCGTTGAGCCGCGATCCCCGCATCTCGACCGTGCGCCTCACTGACGCGCGCGGCGAGGTCCTCGCCCAGTTCACCGCCCCGGGCGCAGCGTCCGACGGGCTCCTGACCGTATCGCACCGGCTCAGCTGGGATGGACGGATGATCGGCGAACTCAGCGTTCAGGCCCGTCCGCCCCAGCTGATGGGCATGCTGCCCCAGTTCGCCGCCCTGACCGGCGCCCTGTTCTTCGGCGGCGTGGGGGTGGCGCTCTTCCTGTCGCGCAGCCTGGCCAGCCAGGTGATCGCCCCGGTCCAGGGCCTGTCCGAGGCCATGCGCCGGGTGGCGGCCAGCGGCCAGTTCACGCCCGTGAGCCTGACGGCAAGGGACGACCTGTTCGGCAGCCTCGCCGTCAGCTTCAATCATCTGCTCGCCCGGCTGGACGCTCGCGAGCAGGATCTGAACAAGACCCTGGACGAACTGGTGGAGGCGAGGGATGCGGCCAACGCCGCCAATGTCCTCAAGTCCCAGTTCCTGGCCAATATGAGCCACGAGATCCGCACTCCCCTGAACGGCGTCCTGGCCATGGCCGACGTCATGGCCATGGACCGGCTTCCGGCCGCCCAGCGCGGACGGCTGGAGGTGATCCGCCAGTCCGGGGGCCTGCTGCTCACCGTCATCAACGACGTCCTGGACATCTCCAAGATCGAGGCGGGCAAACTGACCCTGGTCGAGGAGGACTTCGATCTGGAGACCGTGGCGGCCACCGCCCGGGCCAGCTACGAGGTGCTCGCCCAGAGCCGGGGCCTGGCCTTTTCTGTGGAGATCGAGGAGAGCGCCGGCGGTCTGTGGCGTGGCGACCCCAATCGGATCCGGCAGATCCTGGGCAATCTGTTGTCCAACGCGGTCAAGTTCACCCTCACCGGCTCGGTCTCTGCGCGCTTCCTGGCTGATCCGCTCGGCGGAATCATCCTGACGGTCCACGACACCGGCGTCGGCGTGCCGGCCGGCAAGCTGCCCGTGCTGTTCGAGAAGTTCACCCAGGCCGACTCTACGGCCACCCGGCGTTTCGGGGGCACGGGCCTTGGCCTGTCCATCTGTCGCGAACTCACCCAGATGATGGGCGGCGAGATTCACGCCCGCAGCCGCGAGGGCGAGGGCTCCCTCTTCGAGGTGCGCCTGCCCCTGGCCCGAGGCCTGGCGGCGGAGCCGTCGCCGACGCCCGTCTCCAACCTGCCGTCGGCGACTCAGGGCGCTGAAGACCTCGACGACACGCCGGGGGAAGCCGCCCCCGACGATGGGGAAGGGCGGCCCCTGCGGATCCTGGCGGCGGAGGACAATCCCACCAACCAGCAGGTCCTGGCCGCGGTGATGGGGTCGCTCGGCCTGGAGGTCGAGATTGTCGGCGACGGCGCTGCGGCCGTGGCCGCCTGGACCGACGGCGCCTATGACATGATCCTCATGGACATCCAGATGCCGGTCATGGACGGCATCGCCGCGGCCAAGGCGATCCGGAGCCAGGAGGCGCTCACCCACCGGCCGCGCACCCCCATCGTCGCCCTGACCGCCAACGCCCTCTCCCATCAGGTCAACGAGTATCTCGCCGCGGGCATGGACGATCATGTGGCCAAGCCGATCGAGATCGCCAAGCTCTACGACGCCATCTGCACTGTGATGAGCCGGGCCGAAGAGGCCGCCGCCAAGGTCGCCTGACCGCGTCCGCCGAAGGTGAACCGCGGACAACCGCGCACTCAGACATCGGTCAGCGCCACCATGGCTTTCTCTCCTCGACGCCGCCGATCGCGGCTGACCTGCAACGAGGAGTTAGCCCATGAAATCCCTGCTGATCGCCCTGACCGCCGGCGCCGCCCTGACCGCCGGCCTGGCCACCGCCGCCTCGGCCGCCCCTGGCGGCTATGGCGCCCCCAACCACGCCCCGGCCTATGGCGCGCGCCATGGCGGTGACCAGTATGGGCCCCAACGTGGCCAGGTCCGGGCGCCGGCCTGGATTTCCATCGCCCAGCGCAAGGCCAATCTGGAGCGCCGGATCGACATGGGTCAGCGCAGCGGCAGCCTCAGCCGCAATGAAGCCTTCCGCCTGCGCGCCGAGTTCAACGATCTGCGGCGCCTGGAGCACCACTATCGCCGGGGCGGCCTGACCCGCTGGGAGATGGCCGATCTGGACCGCCGGATGGATCGCCTGAGCGCCCGGATCTATGTGGAACGCCGGGACGACGACCGCCGCTACGGCCAGGGCTACGGCCAGGGCCAGGGCTACGGCTATCGCCGCTAGTCGACCAAAAAGAGGACCGTTGACGGGCCGGGGCGCAAGCGCCGGCCCACGTCGGTTTGGGCCTAGAGTCTCAGCCGGCTGTCCATGACGGTGACCGCCTGGCCGCGAAGGATCACCCGGTCCCCAGCCAGTTCGCAGTCCAGGTCGCCGCCGCGGCCGGGATAGGCCTGATGGAAGTCCAGCCGCGTGCGCCCCAGCTTCTGCGCGAAGATCGGGCTCAGCATGCAATGCAGGGAGCCTGTGGCCGGGTCTTCAGGGATTCCCGAGCCTGGCGCGAAAAAGCGGCTGACAACGTCATAGGGCTGGCCCCCGGCAAGCGCGCTGACCCCCACATTGCCGCGGCCCTGGGTGGCGGCGCTGGAAATCGTCGTCAGGGCCGCCAGGTCCGGCGTCGCGGCCCGCACGGCGGCCTCGTCCTTGAGGACCGCCACCAGGAAGGGCCCGGCCCAGACCTCGTTCGGTTCGACCCCCAGAGCCTCGGCCAGCCCCGCCGGCGTCTCCACCTGACGGACAGGCGAGGCCGGGAAGTCCATGGCGTAGCCGCCGTCCTGCCGGGACACGATCAGCGGCCCCGACAGGGTGTCGAAGGTCACGGCCTCGGTCGTCAGGCCAAGTTCGGCGAACAGGGCGTGCGCGCTGGCCAGGGTGGCGTGACCGCAGAGCGGCACTTCCAGGGCCGGGGTGAACCAGCGCAGGCCGAACCTGTCGGCGGACTCGGTGCGCAGGAGGAAGGCCGTCTCGGCCTGGTTGTTCTCCGCCGCCAGGGTCTGCATCCAGGCGTCCGCAGGCCAGGCGTCGAAGGGCTCGACCACGCAGGCGGGATTGCCCCGGAAGGGGGCCTGGGCGAAGGCGTCGATGGTCCACTGGCGCATGGAAGGGCTCGCGGCTGAAGATGTGCAGCTCAGTTATGCCCAGCCAACTGCATCATCAAGGCAAGGCTTGCCCTGGGCCTCAGGTTTGCAGGGACAGCTCTGGCCAACGGGCCTGGGCCGCGGCGGCCGTTCGGGCGAAGCCCTTTGTCACCCGCAAAGGATTGGGAACCATCCGCAGGGCGAACAGGTCGCCCAGGCCGAACGGGGCGAAGATGCGCAAGGTCCCGTCCGGCTCCAGCCGCGCGCCGACGGCGAACATGGTGGTGGTGAACCGGGTCAGGGCCTCGGCGCTGGAACTCAAGGGGGCGTAGGGCTCGCCGAACCGGTCTTCGAACCACAGGTGCACCCGGGCCTGGTTGCGCACCTCCACCAGGGTGTCCAGGGGCGGGGGATAGGCCGCCGCCGCCCGGCGGATCACCTGATCTTCGGCCTCATAGCTGAGATCGCCGGCGTCGAAATAGCCGAGGTCATAGTCCTTCAGCCCATAGTCGGGATCGCGGCCGGTCAGGTGATTGACTGCTTTCTGATAGATGGCCCCGGAGAAGATCATCCAGTCGGGCAGGGCCAGATCCCTCGCGGTCTCCATCACCCCCATCAGGCTGGGCGCGGCCCGCAGGATCGCCGTGAGCCGCTGCTCCAGCTCGGGCTCAGGCCTCATCCGCGCAGGGTCCAGCCGTGGTCGAGGGGGCCGTGCCCCTTCCCCAGCCCCGGCGCGCTGGCCATGGCCTCCTGCACATAGGCCCAGGCCTGGGCCACGGCGGTGGACAGGTCCAGTCCCTGGGCCAGACCCGTCGCGCAGGCCGAGGCCAGGGTGCAGCCGGTGCCGTGGGTGTGGCGGGTGTCCTGCCGATCGGTTTCGAAGATCGTGTCCCCGGTCGGCGTCATCAGCAGGTCCACCACCCGCTCGCCGCTCACATGGCCCCCCTTCATCAGGACGGCCCGGGCGCCGAGTTGGAGCAGGGCTTCTCCGGCCCGGCGCTGGTCGTCGAGGTTTTCCACCGAGAGGCCGGTCAGGGCGGCGGCTTCCGGCGCGTTGGGGGTCAGGAGGGCCGCCCGGGGGATCATCAGGCTGCGCACCGCGGAGATGGCGTCGTCGGCCAGCAGGGTCGCGCCCCCCTTCGCGACCATGACCGGATCGATCACCGCGGGAATAGCTTCCGCCTCATCCAGCAAGGCGGCGACGGCCTCGACCATGGCCACATCGCCCAGCATGCCGGTCTTGATGGCGTCGGCGCCGATGTCGCTCAGCACGGCGCGGGCCTGGGCCTGGACGATGTCGACGGGAATGGGGTGGACGCCGGTGACGCCGAGCGTGTTCTGCACCGTGACGGCGGTGATCGCCGTGGCGCCGTAGCCGCCCAGGGCGAGCACGGTCTTGAGATCGGCCTGGATGCCGGCCCCGCCGCCGGAATCCGAGCCGGCGATGATCAGGACCCGGCCGAGGGGAAGAGCTGAACTGGTCATGGCCGCTTTTTCCACATCCGTGATCGCCTGACGAGGGGCCCTGGCGCCTTGCCCACAGGGCGCGCTCAGGCGAGGGTCGGCCCATGACGACGTCCGACAAGATCGCCCTGGTCACCGGCGCCGGCTCCGGCATCGGCCGGGCCTGCGCGCTCGCCCTGCACGGGGCCGGCTTCAAGCTCGCCCTCACCGGCCGTCGGGCCGAGGCGCTCCAGGCCACGGCGGCCGAACTGCCGCCCGCCGATGTCCTGGTCCATCCCGCTGACGTCTCCGACGAGGCCCAGGTGTCGGCCCTGTTCGACGCGGTCCAGGCCAGGTTCGGCCGGCTGGATCTGTTGTTCAACAACGCAGGCACGGGCGCGCCGCCCGTCCCCCTGGAGGACCTGTCGCTCAAGGCCTGGCGGCGGGTGGTGGACGTCAATCTGACGGGCGCCTTCCTCTGCACCCAGGGGGCCTTCCGGCTGATGAAGGCGCAGGATCCCCAAGGCGGGCGGATCATCAACAACGGCTCCATCTCGGCCCATGCGCCGCGGCCGCGCTCGGTGGCCTATACCGCCACCAAGCACGCCATCACCGGCCTGACGAAATCCGCCAGCCTGGATGGCCGGACCTACGGGATCGCCTGCGGCCAGATCGACATCGGCAACGCCGCCACCGAAATGACCGCGGCCATGGCCGGTGGGGTCCCCCAGGCTGATGGCAGCCTGAAGCCTGAACCGATGATGGATGTGGCCGCCGTCGCCCAGGCGGCGGTGTTCATGGCCGGCCTGCCGCTGGAGGCCAATGTCCAGTTCATGACCGTGATGGCCACCCAGATGCCCTATATCGGCCGTGGCTAGGGGCGCCGCGCGGCCTTGATCGCCGACCAGACGTCCAGGGCCTGGGCGGTCTCGGCTACGTCATGGACCCGCACCGCCGCGACACCCGCCTCGGCGCCGGCCAGGGCGGCGGCGATGGAGCCCGGCGCGCGGGCGGCCGGCGCCTCCGCGCCCGGATGGACGGCGGCGATGAACCGCTTGCGGCTGGCCCCCAGAAGGACCGGAAAGCCCAGGGCGCAGATCCTGTCCAGGTGGGCGAGCAGGGTCAGGTTGTGGTCCAGGGTCTTGCCGAAGCCGATCCCGGGGTCGAGCCAGATCTTCTCCCGAGCCACGCCGGCGGCGATGGCGGCTTCGGCCCGCTCCACCAGGAAGGCGCAGACCTCGGCGAGGACATCTTCATAGTGCGGGGCCGCCTGCATGGTTCGCGGCTCGCCCTGCATGTGCATCAGCACCACCTGGCAGCCGAGTTCAGCAGCCACATCGGGCGCCTCAGGCGCGAAGCGCAGGGCGGTGACATCGTTCCAGATGGTCGCGCCGGCGGCCATGGCGGCCCGGGCGACTTCGGGCTTCATGGTGTCCACCGACAGGGGCGGGGCGCCGTCCTTGGCCAGGGCGGCGATGACAGGGACGACCCTGGCGATCTCCACCTCGACCGGGACAGGATCGGCGCCAGGCCTTGTCGACTCCCCGCCCAGATCGAGGATTTCGGCGCCCTGGGCGACCAAACGGCGGGCCTGGGTCAGGGCCGCTGCGCCCTCATAGAGACCGCCATCCGAGAAGCTGTCCGGCGTCAGGTTCAGTATCCCCATTACGGCGGGGCGTCGGGGCGGTCGGATCAGGGCGGACCTCCAGGCCTCTCGCAGGCGCGCAGCGCTTAATCGCTTACCCCACAGGGCTTGCGGGCGCCAATCGCGAGGGCGCCGGGGGTGAAATGCTGCGACTGCTCACATCGGGCGCCGGAAGCCTGTCACACCTTGGCCTTATGATGTGAGGAGGGATGGCCAACCAAGCACCTGGGATGCACGCCCGTGATCATCAACCCGATCCGCCACCTGCGGCGCCGCAAGCGTCTGCAGGCCGAGGCTGAGGAAGAGGCGACCTATCTACGTCGCCGTTTTGGCGCCGACGCCTATGGCGCGGCCCTTGAGAAACTCCAGCGTTCCGACCTGACGAGCTGGGGCCGTCAGGTGGTGAGCGAGGCCGCCAGACGCCTGGAGCAGAGCTGAACCCGGCCCCAGGCGCAGACGTCTAGATTCAGGCCGGCTCCGGGCCCGGTCGCGGCGAGATCGGCACGGCCACGGTGGGGCCGAGCGAGCGATGGCTCTCCGGCTCCTCCCGCTTGGGCATGACGCCCTGGATCACATTGATGATCTCGTCGCCCGACAGGGTTTCGTACTCCAGCAGGGCCTGGGCGATCTTGTGCAGCTCTTCGATCTTCTCGGTGAGGATCCGGCGCGCCTCGTCAAAGGCGTGCTGGACCAGGGCCTTGACCTCCTGGTCGATGATCCGGGCGGTCTCTTCCGAGACGTTCTGGGTCCGCGACACCGAATGGCCGAGGAAGACCTCGTCCTGGTTCTCGCCATAGGACACCACGCCGAGCTTGTCGGAAAAGCCCCACTTGGTGACCATGGCCCGGGCCAGGCGGGTGGCCTGGTCGATGTCGGAGGAGGCGCCCGAGGTGATCTTCTCCTTGCCGAAGATCAGCTCCTCGGCCATCCGGCCGCCCATCAGGATCACCAGGCGCGAGGTCATCTGCTCGTAGGACATGGACAGCTGGTCCCGCTCGGGCAGCTGCATGACCATGCCCAGCGCGCGACCGCGGGGGATGATGGTCGCCTTGTGCACCGGGTCGGTGGCCGGAACATTCAGGGCCAGCAGGGCATGGCCGCCCTCGTGATAGGCGGTCAGACGCTTTTCATCGTCGGTCATGGCCATGGACTTGCGCTCGGCGCCCATCATGACCCGGTCCTTGGCGTCTTCGAAGTCGCGCTGGGTGACCATGCGGCGGTTCTTCCGCGCAGCCATCAGGGCGGCCTCATTGACCAGGTTGGCCAGGTCCGCGCCGGAGAAGCCCGGGGTGCCGCGGGCGATGGTCTTGACCTCCACGTCGGCGGCCAACGGCACATTCTTCATATGGACGCGCAGGATGCGTTCGCGGCCATTGATGTCGGGATTGGGCACCACGACCTGACGGTCGAAACGGCCGGGCCGCAGCAGGGCCGGGTCCAGCACGTCGGGACGGTTGGTCGAGGCGATGACGATGATGGCCTCGGACGGGTCGAAGCCGTCCATCTCCACCAAGAGCTGGTTCAGGGTCTGCTCGCGTTCGTCATTGCCGCCGCCGAGCCCTGCGCCGCGATGGCGGCCCACGGCGTCGATCTCGTCGATGAAGATGATGCAGGGCGCATTCTTCTTGGCCTGCTCGAACATGTCGCGCACCCGGCTGGCGCCGACGCCGACGAACATCTCCACGAAGTCCGAACCAGAGATGTAGAAGAAGGGCACGCCGGCCTCGCCGGCCACGGCGCGGCCGAGCAGGGTCTTACCCGTGCCGGGCGGGCCGACCATCAGGGCGCCCTTGGGGATCTTGCCGCCCAGGCGCTGGAACTTCTGAGGATCCTTCAGGAAGTCGACGATCTCGGTCAGCTCTTCCTTGGCCTCGTCCACCCCGGCCACGTCGTCAAAGGTGACGCGGTTCTTGTTCTCGGTGAGCATCTTGGCCTTGGACTTGCCAAAGCCCATGGCGCCGCGGGCCCCGCCCTGCATCTGGCGCATGAAGAAGATCCACACCCCGATCAGCAGCAGGATGGGCAGGCTCTGCAGGATGAAGCCCACCAGGGTGAAGCCGCCGGCCGGCTTGACCGAAATGTCGGCGTTCTGCGCCTCCAGACGGTTGACCAGTTCTTCCTGGTTGTTCGGGGTCACCGCGGTGAAGGCCTGGCCCTCGGAGTTACGCACCTCGACGGCCGAGCCGCGGATGACGGCCGAGGCCACCTGGCCGGAGTCGATCTGGTCGAGCAGCTGCGAGTAGGTGATCTCGCGAGAATTGGCCGCCTCGCCGCCGCCGCTCATCATGCTGTAGAGGCCGATCAGGACGACGACGATGACGCCCCAGATCGCCATATTGCGCATGTTCATGGTGCTTTTGATCCGTCTCGGGAAAACTCGTGTTCAGACCCTAAGATAGGATGGCCTGTGCGGTTTCACCAGCAAGGGGCGGGCCAGAGTGACCGCAGGTCGCGGTCTTTCCTGCAGAATCCCTGGGCGCCGGAAACGAGAAAGGCCGCGCAGACGGGCTGCGCGGCCTGACATCTCTGGGAAGATCGCCCTCCCGCCGAAGCTGGGAGGCGGGCGTCCTTAGCGGCTCGGCCGCTTCGGCGCGGCGATCAGGCCCTCACGCTGGGCGCGCTTGCGGGCCAGCTTGCGGGCGCGGCGAACGGCTTCAGCCTTCTGGCGCGCGCGCTTTTCCGAGGGCTTCTCGTAATGGACGTGGCGCTTCATCTCGCGGAACGAGCCTTCGCGCTGCATCTTCTTCTTCAGGGCCTTGAGGGCCTGGTCGACATTGTTGTCGCGGACGAAAATCTGAACCAGGGGACTCTCTCCTGCCTGCCTGCCGTTTGCGCCACCCGGCGCACATGGCGGTGGCGGTGAAACAAAAAACCAAATAGCCTCGAAAGCGACCGCTCCGGAGCCGAGGGCGGCGAAATAGCAGAAGGCTTGGCCCATGTCCACGCAAGACGGCGGCTTTTGGCGAGGTTAGAGTGGGGCCATGTCAGACGCCGCCTCATCTTCCACCCCCGATTCCGACGCCTGGGCCCGCCAGGTCGAAGACCAGGTGCTCACCCTGGCCCTGCCCCATGTGGCGCAGATGGGCTGGAGCGCCCTTCTTGTGGCTCGGGCCGGGGCCGAGGCCGGCCTCTCAAAGGGCGAGATCGAGCTCCTTTTCCCCAATGGGGCGGCGGATCTGGCGGCCCTGCTCGGCCGCCGGCACGACCGGGAAACCCTCGAAACTTTGTCGCAGACCGATCCGGCGAGCCTGAAGATCCGCGAGCGCATCCGCCTGGCGGTGGAGACCCGCCTGGACGCCGCGGCCCAGGATGAGGCGGTGGCCCGTCGCTGGAGCGGCTTCCTCGCCCTGCCGCAGAACCTCGCCCTGGCCAGCCGGCTCCTGTGGGACAGCGCCGACCAGCTCTGGCGCTGGGCCGGCGACACCGCCACCGACGAGAACCACTATTCCAAGCGCGCCATCCTCTCGGGAATCCTCTCGGCCGCGCTGGCCATCCGCGTGGCCTCGGGCCGCGGCGCGTCCATGGACTTCGTCGACGCCCGCATCGCCAATGTGATGAGTTTCGAAAAGTGGAAGGCGACCACCAAGCTTCGCCCCTCCGAAGCCCTCAAGACCTTCGCCCAGACCCTGGGCCGCATGCGTTACGGCTGAGACGCCTTTGCGTCCTTCGAGGCTCGCTATCGTTCGCACCTCAGGATGAGGAGGGTGGGTTTGGGCTGACACGTCGCATTCCATCCTCATCCTTAGGCGCCGCTTATCCCCGTCATGCTCGGGCTTGACCCGAGCATCCATGAACACTGATCTGACCGCCGTGTGCATGGGCCCTCGGATCAAGTCCGAGGGCGACGGAGGAGAGGTTGGGGCTGCTCTTCGTGCCCTTCGCGCCCCTTCGCGCCCTTTGTGTCCGATCTTGAGTGCGCCCGCCGCGCGCCCCTGAGGCGCCCGAAGGCCCTCGAAGGACGAGGGCGGTCGCGCCGCCTAGAGCCCCGACAACCGGTTGATGTGGCCCATCTTGCGGCCGGGCTTGGCCTCCCGCTTGCCGTAGAGGTGCAGGCGGGTCTCCGGCTCGGCGGCCAACTTCGCCCAGGCCTCAGCCTCGTCGCCCAGCAGGTTCAGCATCTCCACATGGGCGCGGGCGTCGGTAGGGCCGAGCGGCCAGCCGGCCACGGCGCGGATGTGCTGCTCGAACTGACAGACCTCGCAGCCGTCCTGGGTCCAGTGGCCGGTATTGTGCACCCGCGGCGCGATCTCATTGGCTAGCAGGCGCCCGTCCGCCAGCTCGAACAGCTCGATGCCGATCACCCCCACATAGTCCAGGCGGGTGAGGATCTGGGCGGCGATCCGTTCGGCCTGGTCCGCCAGATCGGGACTGGCCGGCGCAGGCGCCACGGTGCGGCGCAGGATGCCGCCCTCGTGATGGTTCTCGCCCAGGGGATAGATGGCCAGCTCGCCGTCCTGGCCGCGGGCGGCGATCACCGACAGCTCCCGGACGAATTCGGCCGGCGCCTCCAGGATGCAAGGGACGCTCCCCAGGGAGGCGAAGACGTCCGCGGCGTCGGCGGCGTGCTCAACCCACTTCTGGCCCTTGCCGTCATAGCCTTCGCGACGGGTCTTCATCAGGGACGGGACGCCGATGTGCGCGGCGGCCTCCAGGGCGTCCTCGCCGCTGTCCACCTGGGCGAAGGCCACGGTCCGGACGCCGGCCTCGTTGAGGAAGGTCTTCTCCGCCACCCGGTCCTGGGCCACGGCCAGGGCCAGGCCGCTGGGCGCCACCGGCGCCCCCAGGGCCTTCAGCCGCTCGACGGCGGCGGCGGGCACATTCTCGAACTCATAGGTGATGACGTCGCAGAGATCGGCCAGGCGGGCCAGGCCGTCGGGGTCGTCAAAGGGGGCGATCAGCGTCTCGCGGGCCACCCGGCTGGCCGGGGCGTCCAGCTCCGGCGTCAGGATGACCACGTCGAAGCCCAGGCGGGCGGCGGCGAGCGCCAGCATCCGCCCCAACTGGCCGCCACCGAGAATGCCGATGGTCGCGCCGGGCGCGAGGGGAAAGCCCGGCGCCATCAGTCTTCCACCGTCTCAGCCACCGCATCGGCCAGGGCTTGGGCGAAGGCCGTCAGGCGTTGGGCAAGGTCTGGGTCGCCCAGGGCCAGGATGCGGGCGGCGAGAATGCCGGCGTTCTTGGCGCCCGCCTCGCCGATGGCCAGGGTCGCCACGGGAATGCCGCCGGGCATCTGGACGATGGAGAGCAGGCTATCCATGCCCTTCAGCGCCTTGGACTCCACCGGCACGCCCAGCACCGGCAGCTCGGTCATGGAGGCGGCCATGCCCGGCAGGTGGGCCGCGCCCCCGGCCCCGGCGATGATCACCTTGTAACCCTTGGCCTTGGCGGTGGTGGCGAACTCATAGAGCCGTTGGGGGGTGCGGTGGGCCGAGACCACCTTGGCCTCCCAGGCCACGCCCAGCGCGTCGAGCTGCTCGGCGGCGCACCGCATGGTCGGCCAGTCTGAGCGGCTGCCCATGATGATGGCGACGGGCGGGCGACCGCCTGGGCCGGCGGGGTTGGAACTGGCCATCGGACGGCCCCCTTGATGGGAAAGGCGCGGAGTATAGGCGCCGCCTTTGCGCCCGCAACCGATCACCGGTACGATTCTTATGGTTAAGGCTGGATGTGATTCCCTCCCCATGAAGATCACGGGCGCGCGCACCGAACCCTTTGCGGCCATCCGCAAGCGGGCCCTGGCCCAGGCCGGCGCCCAGAGCTCTGCGGCCCGGGCCCTGCCGGCGGACAAGGCCGGCTTCCTCGGCGTGACCGAGGCCGAGATGACGCCCGCCGTTCGGGGCGCCCTGCAGACCCTGCTGACCGAGATCGACGACCTGCGCGGCGAAGTGGCGCGGCTGAAGGCCAAGCTCATTGAGGTGGAGGGTCTGGCCGACCGGGACGCCCTGACCCCGGTGCTCAACCGCCGGGCCTTCATGCGCGAGCTCGCCCGGGTGCAGACCTTCTCCCGGCGCTACGCCTCGCCAGCCAGTCTGGTCTATTTCGACCTGGACGACTTCAAGAGCGTCAATGACCGCTTCGGCCATGCGGCCGGCGACGCCGTGCTCAAGGCCGTGGCCGAGCGGCTCACCGGCCTGGTGCGCGACAGCGACATTGTCGGGCGCATGGGGGGCGACGAATTCGCCGTGGTGCTGGTCCAGGCTACCGCCATGACGGCCCAGGCCAAGGCCGAGGCCCTGGCGCGGACTCTGGAGCAGGCCCCGATCCAGTTCGGCGACTGGTCGGCGCCCCTGCACCTGTCCTACGGGGTCTGCGAAATCCCCCATGAGGGCGAGCCCGAGGCCATCGTCGCCCAGGCCGACGCGGCCATGTTCATCCGCAAGCGTGAGCGCCAGACCGGCTGATGGCCTGGACTCGCACCTACGAAGAGGCCGAGCCCCAGCGGGTCAATCGCTGGCTGGCCCAGAGCGGCGTCTGCTCCCGCCGGGAGGCCGAGGCCCTGATCGCCGCCGGCCAGGTCTCCATCGATGGCGAGACCGTCTCAGACCCTGGCCGCAAGATCGAGCATGGCCAGACGCTCACCCTGGACGACGGCGCGCAGGCCCGCCTCGAAGGCCAAATGACGGTGATCATCAACAAGCCGGTGGGTTATGTCTCGGCTCAGCCGGAGCCCGGCCAGATCCCTGCAGCCCGCCTGCTGACCCGCCAGGGCCTGTGGGGAGACCCCGCCGAGATCCCCGCCGCCGACCGCAGCCTGGCGCCGGTGGGCCGGCTCGACCTGGACAGCCGCGGCCTGCTGATCCTGTCTGAGGACGGGGTGGTGACCAAGGCGGTGATCGGCCCCGACTCCCAGATGGAGAAGGAATATCTGGTCCGGGTGCGCGGCGACATCGGTGAGCCTGTGCTGGACCGCCTGCGTCACGGCCTGGCCCTGGACGGCCGCCAGCTGAAGCCCGCCAAGGTCACCCTGGCCGGCGACCAGCGCCTGCGCTTCATCCTGACCGAGGGCCGCAACCGCCAGATCCGCCGGATGTGCGACCTGGTGGGGCTGTCCATCATCGACCTCTACCGCCTGCGGATCGGTCCCCTGAAGGTCGGCGACCTGCCCGAAGGCCGCTGGCGGCTGATCACGGCCCGCGAACGCGAAGCCCTGATCACCCCCGGCTTCAGCCCCAAGCCCGTCCGCCGCCGCTGAGGCTCAGGCCGGGGCCAGGGCCCGTGCCAGCGCCGCGCGGCTGTCTCGGGCGGCCGTCTGGCTGACGCTCGCCTCCGGCGCCCACTGGAAGCCGTGGAAGGCGCCGGGATAGACGTGCAGCTCCACCGGCACCCCGGCCCGCAATAGCTGCTGGGCGTAGGCCAGGTCTTCCTCGAGAAACAGGTCCAGGGCGCCGGTGGCGATGAAGGTCGGCGGCAGGCCCGAGACATCCGTGGCCCGGGCGGCCGCCGCATAGGGGGAGACGCCCTCTGCGCCAGGCTCATGCCCCAGCAGGGCCCGCCAGCCGAAGGCGTTGGCCTGGGGCGTCCAGACGAAGGCGCCGGCATAGGGGTGCGGATCGGGGCTGACGCAGGTCCGGTCATCGATCATCGGATAGATCAGGTGCTGAAAGGCCAAGGGGTAGTCCCCCCGGTCCCGGGCCAGCAGGGCGAGGCCTGCGGCCAGACCGCCGCCGGCGCTCTCTCCCATCAGGCCGACCCGCGTACGGTCGACGCCCAGGGTCTCTGTGCTGGCGAAGATCCAGGCGAGCGCCGCATAGCAATCCTCCAGCGGCCCGGGGAAGGGCGTCTCCGGCGCCAGCCGGTACTCCACCGAGACGATGCAGCAGGCGAGGTCGGCGGCCAGCGGACGATGGACCGCCTCGTTGTCGGCCGCCGCGCCAGCGACATAGCCGCCCCCATGAATGTGCAGGATGCAGGGCAGCGGCCCCGCAGCATCCTTGGGGCGATAGACCAGCACCCCCACCTCTGGCGCGCCGGCGGGGCCGGGAATTGTCCGCCGCTCCAGGCTGGTGCGGGCCAGGTCCTCGGGCCGCACCTGAAAGCGAGTCGCGCGCATGCGCATAAGCGGCAGCAGCGCCTCGGTCAGCTCGAAGGCCGGAAAGCTGTCGAGCAGGGGCAGCAGCTCCGGATCGACCAGGTCTCGATTGGCGGCCCTGTCCATGTCCCGTCCCCCTTGGCGATTTTCCGAAAGCTTGGCAGGCGCCGCGCGCTCTAGGAAGCCTGGACGCAGGGGAAACCTAGACCTTTCCGAGCTTGCGGATGGCCGGCGCCAGCGGCCGTTCGCCTTGCGCATAGTCGGCCCAGGCCTTGGTCTTCTTCAACAGGTCGGGCACGGTGCGCAGGGTGAAGCGCAGGGGATCGAGGCCCTTGCGCACCTGGCCCCAGGTGAGCGGCATGGAGACGCCGGCCCCTTCGCGGGCCCGCGGCGACAGGGGGGCCACGGCCGTGGCCAGCCGCGAATTGCGCAGATAGTCGACGAAGATCTTGCCGTTCCGCCTGGCCTTGGACATCACCGCCACATAGCGCTCAGGCTCGTCGGCGGCCATCTGGCGGGCCACGTCATGGGCGAAGGCCTTGGCGGTGTCCCAGTCCAGGCCGCGGGCCTTGGCCAGCGGCGTGACCACGTGCAGGCCCTTGCCGCCGGTGGTCTTGCAGAAGGCGACAAGGCCCAGCGCCTCCAGCCGTTCCTTCACGTCCCTCGCCGCAGCGACCACGTCGTCGAAATCGAGGCCGGGGCCGGGGTCGAGGTCGAAGACCAGTCGGCCCGGCGTCTCCGGGTCGCCCTCGCGGCAATTCCAAGGGTGCAGCTCGATGGCTCCCATCTGGGCCAGCGCCGCCAGGGCCTCGACGCGGTCGATCTGCAGATAGGGCTGCTTGTCGCCGGCCACATCCACCTGTTCGATCAGGTGCGAGGCGCCCTTGCCCGCATGGCGCTGGAAGAAGGTCTGGCCGCCGATCCCGTCCGGGGCGCGGATCACCGAACAGGGCCGGCCGCGGATATGGTCGATCATCCACGGGCCGACGGTTTCGAAATAGCGGGCCAGATCGGCCTTAGTCAGGGGGGCGTCGGTATCGGCCGAGCGCGGCCACAACGCCTTGTCGGGGCTGGAGATCGTCACCCCCATGACCACCACCGATCCCGCCGGGCGGACCTTGCCGCCAGTCTTGGCGCCCGACGACTTCGCGGCCGAAGGCTTGGGTTGGGCGAGCTCCACCTCCTCCACGGGGGCGGGCTTCTCGGCCTCCACCTCGCTGGCGGGTTTGTCGGCGCGCAGGCCCTTGAACGAGCCCTGGCGGACCATGCCCTCGCCGGTCCAGCCGGCGAACTCGATCTCGGCGACCAGTTCGGGCTTGGCCCAGTTGATGTCGCCGGACTTTCGCGGCGCGCCTGGACCGCTGAAGGGGCTTTTGTCAGCGCCCTGAGCCTCAAGGCGGGGCAGGACCTGCTTGACCACGGCGGCGCCAAAGCCCGTGCCGACCCGGCCCACATAGATCAGGTGGTCGCCGCGGTGAACGCCCACCAGCAGGGAGCGGAGCTGGCCCTTGGCGCCGGTCCAGCCGCCGATCACCACCTCGTGCCCGGCGCGGCACTTGGACTTGGCCCAATCCTGGCTGCGGCCCGAGCGATAGGCGCCGTCCATGCGCTTGGAGATCACCCCTTCCAGCGACAGCCGGCAGGCCGATTGCAGGACCGCATCCCCGGCGGTCTCGAAGTGCTCCACATAGCGGATCTGGCCGCCCAGCGGCTTGGCGCGGCGCTCAATCACCGCCTGTAGCCGGCTCTTGCGCTCGCGAAGCGGCAGGCCGCGCAGGTCTTCGTCCTCCAGGAACAGGGCGTCGAAGGCGAAGAAGATCAGGTCTTCGCTATGGCCCTCGGACAGGGCCGCCTGCAGGGCGGGAAAATCTGGCGCGCCATTGTCGTCGAGGGCGACAGCCTCGCCGTCATAGATCCCATCGGGCAGGGCTGTGGCGTGGTCGGCGATGGCCTGGAACTTCTCGGTCCAGTCCAGGCCCTTGCGGGTCTTCAGGGTCGCCTTGCCGTCCTTGACCCGCAGTTGCAGGCGATAGCCGTCGAACTTGATCTCGTGGGCCCACCCCTTGCCCGACGGCGGCCGGTCCACGGACTTGCAGAGCTGCGGTTCGATGAAGCCCGGCAGGGCGGCGGTAGTCTTGGGCTCGGCCTTGGTTGCGGCGGGCTTGGCCTTGGTCTTGGCCGCGGGCTTTGCGGCCTTGGCGGGTTCGCCCTTGGGTCGGGTCTCCCAGACGTCGTCGGCCGGGGCGGCCGCCTTGGCCTTGCCGCGCATGAAGGGCCTGGGCCCCTTGCCGGTCCCGGCGGCGATGGCGTCCATGGCGCGGCCCGAGGCGACGGAGGTGTCGGCGCTCTTCAGCAGGTCGTCGCCCTCCACGGCGGCCTCGTCCCGATGCTTGATCAGCAGCCAGTTCTCCCGCTTGCCACCGGTCTTATCGCGCTTCATCCGCACCAGCACCCAGCTTCCGTGCAGGCGTTCGCCCTCCAGCACGAATTTGAGTTCGCCCTTTTTCAGGGCTTTCTCGGAATCAAATCCGGGCTCCGGCGCCCAGTAGCCCCGGTCCCACAGCATCACCGAGCCGCCGCCGTACTCGCCCTTGGGGATGGTCCCTTCGAAGTCCCCATAGCCCAGGGGATGATCCTCGGTGGCCACCGCCAGGCGCTTGTCGGCGGGATCGCGGGAGGGGCCCCGGGTCACGGCCCAGGACTTGAACACCCCGTCCAGCTCCAGGCGGAAATCATAGTGCAGGCGGGTGGCGGCGTGCTTCTGGATGACGAAGCGCAGGCGCTTGGAGGGCGTGACATCGTCGGACCCAGACGGCTCGGCCGTCTTGGCGAAGTCGCGCATCTCCCGATATCGCGCCAGTTTCTCCGCCATAGGAAGGTCCTCCGATCAGCAGGCCAGGGCCGGGGCCTCCTGCGCCATCTCTTCGCCGGCCAGGGCGCCGACAAAGGCATCCCGCCAGGCGCCCACATCCTCGCCCCGGACATTGTCAAACAAAGCGCGCCAACGCTCGATTCGCTCCGCCAGCGGCATGGTCAGGGCCCGTTTCAGCGCCTCGGAAATCTCTTCGGGGCTGTTGGGATTGACGATCAGGGCTGCGGGCAGCTGGTTGGCCGCCCCGGCGAACCGCGACAGGATCAGCACCCCAGGATCGGCCGGGTCCTGGGCGGCCACATACTCCTTGGCCACCAGGTTCATCCCGTCCCGCAGAGGCGTCACCAGCCCGACCTTGGCCGCCCGGTAGAGCCCGGCCAGCTCGTCGCGGCGATAGTTGCGGTTCACGCAGCGCAACGGATTCCAGTCCAGGTCGGCGTGCTCGCCGTTTATGCGGCCCGACAGGGCGTCCAGCCGGCCCCGGATCTCCTGATAGGAATTGACCGACTCCCGGCTCACCGGCGCCACCTGCACCATCAGCACCTCGCGACGAAGGTCCGGATTGTCGGCCAGGAACCGCTCGAAGCCGAGGAAGCGCTCCTCCAGCCCCTTGGAATAGTCCAGCCGGTCGACACCGACGATCAGCTTGCGAAACACCGTATGGGCCGCCATCCGGTCATAGGTCTTCGCCGCCCGCTCCGAGGCGACCATCTCGGCGAAGTCGGTGGCGTCGACCCCGATGGGGAATGCGCCGGTCTGGACCGTGCGGCCAAACGCCTTCAGCCGGTCAGGCTCCAGCACCTCGCCGCCGGCCTCGGCCAGGACATACTCTTGGAAGGCGGTGACATATTCCGGGGTCTGGAAACCCACCAGGTCGTATTCGAACAGGGCCTCCACCAGGGCGCGGTGGCTGGGCAGGGTGACCATCAGTTGGTGCGCCGGCCAGGGGATGTGCAGGAAGAAGCCGATGCGGTTCTTGACGCCTAAGCGTCGCAGCTCCCGGGCCATGGGGATCAGGTGGTAGTCGTGAACCCAGATCAGGTCGTCCGGCTCGATCAGGGGCCGCAGGGTCTCGGCGAACCGTCGGTTCACCCGCTGATAGCCCTCGTCGAAGGTGCGGTCATAGGCCGTCAGATCGACCCGGTAGTGGAACAGGGGCCACAGGGTCTTGTTGGCGTAGCCGTTATAATATTCATCATAGTCGCTTTGCTCGAGATCGACGGTCGCCACCGTCACGCCCTCGATCCGGCGCATGGCCAACTGGCCGGTGAACATCGGCGTGGTTCGCCCGCTCCACCCGAACCAGATGCCGGAATATTCCCGCAACGCCGCGGCCAGCGCCATGGCCAGACCGCCGACACTCTCCTCGCCCTTGCCGCCGGGCGGGTTGACCCGGTTGGAAACGACGATCAGGCGACTCATAGGGCGGCCTCCAGCCAATCCAGCACTGCGCTCACATCCTCCAACCGATGGGTGGCCGCACTGTTCCGCCGCGGGCCCACCAGAACGCCGGCGCCCCCCAGGTCGCGGGCGGCGCGGAAGGCCGGCTCATCGGTCAGGTCATCGCCGACAAATACCGGGATCGCGCCCTTGAACGGGGCCGCCGCCATGAAGGTCGCCAGGGAGTCGCCCTTGTCGGGGCCGGGCGTGCGCAACTCGACCACCATGTGGCCCGGCTGCAGCTTCAGTCCGGTGCGGTCGGACCATTGCTGCGCCAGGGCAAGGACGTCGGCGGCCTGATCAGGCGCCTGGCGGTAGTGCAGGGCGACGCTCAGCCCCTTGGTCTCCACCAGCAGGCCAGGCGACCTTGCGGCCAGATCCTGGAAGGCGGCGGCTACGTCCGGCAGGTCCGGATGCGGCGGGGGCGGGTTGTGGCGCCCGTCCGGCTCGCGTCGGTCCAGGCCGTGAACCGCGGCCGCCGGGCGCACGGCGCTGTCGAGAATGTGATCGATCTCCGCCAGGGTCCTGCCCGACAGGATCGCTACCCGGCCGTCCATCCGCCGCACCAGATCGGCAAGGATGGCGGTGCGCCGGGGGTCTGGCCCCACGTCCTGGGGGCGGGCGACAATCGGCGCCAGGGTGCCGTCGAGATCCAGAAAGAGGGCCGTCCCGGCAAGATCCAGAACCGGCGGCGCACGGTCGGTCAGTGTGTGGTCGATGATGCTCATGTCGTGGAATCGCCCCTTCCCTGGCGCAAAACGCCTGCGGGGGCCGTTGGCTCCTTTTTCCTGGACGTCATGGCGATGGACGGCGAACCGGACCATGGCCTTGACGTTGCCTCAACCGAGGTAAGGCTAACTGCCTGCGACCTCCACAGCCGCCCGACCGATTTTCAGCCCAGGAAGGGGATTTCATGCCCAAGGCGCCTCAAGCCGATGCGATCGTCCTGTTCGGAGGCGCCGGCGACCTCGCCCTGCGGATGCTGTTTCCCTCCCTCTACTTTCTCGACGCCGACGGATTCCTGCCCGACGGCTTCAGGATCGTCGCCGCCACCCGGGCCGAGATCGGACGCCGCGACTTCGAGGCCATGGTCCGGGACGCGGTGACGGAGCGGGCCAGCCCCCAGATCCTGGACGAGGGCGTCTGGACCAGGTTTGTCCAGCGCCTGGACTACCGGGCGGTGGACGCCACCAAGGCCGATCGCCTGGCCGACATCACCGAGGCCTTGGGTGAGGCCAAGGCGCCGATCTTCTATCTGGCCCTGTCGCCCAGCCTCTATGTGGGGGTCTGCGAGGCCCTGTCTGGCGCGGGCCTGATCAACCCGCAGAGCCGGATCGTGCTGGAAAAGCCCATCGGCCACGACCTGGAGAGCTCCCGGGGCATCAACGCGGCCCTGGCCGAGGTGTTCGAGGAGGAGCAGGTCTTCCGCATCGACCACTATCTGGGCAAGGAGACGGTGCAGAACCTGATCGCCCTGCGGTTCGCCAACACCCTGTTCGAGCCCCTGTGGAACAACCTGACCATCGACCACGTGCAGATCACCGTGGCCGAGACCGAAGGGGTCGGCGACCGCTGGCCTTATTATGACGAGCATGGCGCCCTGCGCGACATGATCCAGAACCATGTGCTGCAGCTCCTCTGCCTGGTGGCCATGGAGCCGCCCTCGGACATGGAGGCGGAGTCCCTGCGCAACGAGAAGGTCAAGGTGCTGCGGTCGCTCCGCCCCTTCACCCGCCAGGACGTCGCCCAGGCCAGCGTGCGCGGCCAGTACGCCGCCGGCGTCGCCCAGGGCCAGTCGGCCACCTCCTATGAGGAAGAGCGTGGCCAGGAGAGCGCGACGGAGACCTTCGTCGCCCTGCGGGTGGATATCGACAACTGGCGCTGGGCCGGCGTGCCCTTCTTCCTGCGCACCGGCAAGCGCCTGCCCGAACGGCGGACCCAGATCGCCATTCAGTTCAAGGGCGTGCCCCACTCCATCTTCGGCGGCCAGGCCGAGGGCGATCTGGTGGCCAACCGGCTGGTCATCGACCTGCAGCCGGACGAGGACATCGAACTGCTGCTGATGAACAAGGCGCCGGGGATATCGCAAGGGGGCATGCGGCTGCAGTCCCTGCCCCTGTCGCTGTCCCTGCTGCGCGCCTATTCGGGGCCCAATGCGCGCCGGCGCATCGCCTATGAGCGGTTGATCCTGGATGTGATCCTGGGCAACAGCGCCCTGTTTGTTCGCCGCGACGAGGTGGAGCAGGCCTGGCGCTGGGTGGACGGGGTGGCCGAAGCCTGGGCCGAGGCCGGCATGACGCCCAAGCCCTATGCGGCGGGCAGCTGGGGACCGGCCGGCGCCTTCGCCCTGATCGAGCGGGCCGGCCGGGCCTGGTACGACTGAGCCTCGGGCCTAGCTGGCGCCGGTAGAGCCGAAGCCGCCGGCGCCGCGGGCGGTTTCGTCCAGGCCGCCCACCTCTTCCCAGGTGGCCTGGATCACAGGCGCGATCACCAACTGGGCGATGCGGTCGCCGCGGCGGATGGTGAAGTCCTCTTCCCCCAGATTGATCAGGATGACCTTCATCTCGCCGCGATAGTCGGCGTCCACCGTACCGGGCGAATTCAGGCAGGTGATCCCGAACTTGGCCGCCAGGCCTGAGCGCGGGCGCACCTGGCCCTCGAAGCCCGGGGGCAGGGCCATGGCCAGGCCCGTGGGGACCATGGCCCGCTCCATGGGCCGCAGGATGATGGGCGCGTCCTCGGCCACAGCGGCGCGCAGATCCATGCCGGCGGCCAGCGCCGTCTCATAGGCCGGCAGGGGGAGGTCGGCGTTGTGGGCCAGGCGGGTGATCTTGATCGTCGGGGTCATGCCAGGGCCTTCGCCATGCGTTCGGCGAGCTTGGTCGCCACGTCGGATTTCGCGGTCTTGTCCCAGCGCTCCACGCCGGCGGCGCTGACGATGGAGACGGTGTTGTCGTCGCCGCCCATGACGCCTTCGACGCTGACATCATTGGCCACGATCCAGTCGCAGCCCTTCCGGGCGAGCTTGGCCCGGGCGTAGGCCTCCACGTCATTGGTCTCGGCGGCGAAGCCGACCACCAGCCGGGGACGGTCTGGCCCGGCCGCCGACAGGGTCGCCAGGATGTCGGGGTTCTCCACCAGTCGCAGCGCCGGGGGCGCGTCGCCGGTCTTCTTGATCTTCACCGCCCCTTCGTCGGCCGGGCGCCAGTCGGCGACGGCGGCGACGCAGACGGCCAGGTCTGCGGGCAGGGCGGCCTGGCAGGCGGCCAGCATCTGGCGGGCCGTCTCCACCTGCACCCGCTTGACGCCGGCCGGGGCCGAAAGCGCCGTGGGGCCGGACACCAGGGTGACCTCGCAGCCCAGGGCCGCCAGGGCTTCTGCGATCGCATAGCCCTGCTTGCCGCTGGAACGGTTGGTCAGGTAGCGCACGGGGTCGATGGGCTCGGCGGTGGGGCCGGCGGTGACGATGGCGCGGCGGCCGGCCAGCGGGCGCTCAGCTTCGCCCTTCAGCCTTCCCATGATCGCCTCGAAGATGACCGCAGGCTCGGCCATCCGGCCGGGGCCATATTCGCCACAGGCCATGGCCCCCTCATCGGGGCCGACAAAGGCGACACCGTCGGCCTTCAAGGTCGCCAGGTTCCGCTGGGTGGCCGGATGCTCCCACATGCGCACATTCATGGCCGGCGCCATCAGCACCGGCTTGTCGGTGGCCAGCAGGGTGGTGGAGGCGAGATCTCCGGCCAGGCCATGGGCGGCCTTGGCCATCAGGTCGGCGGTGGCGGGGACCACCACCACCAGATCGGCGGATCGGGACAGCTGGATATGCCCCATCTCCGCTTCGTCGGTCAGCGAGAAGAGCTCGGAATAGACCTTGTCTTCAGCCAGCGCCGCCAGGGACAGCGGCGTGACGAACTGCGCGCCGGCGCTGGTCAGGATCGGCCGCACGCCGACGCCGGCCTTGCGGAGCAGGCGGGTCAGCTCCAGGGCCTTATAGGCGGCCACGCCGCCGCCCACGATCAGGAGGATCTGCTTCTGCGCCAAGGCCCGGGGTCCCTTTCGACAACGGCTCCACGCTATAGCCGCATCTGGCCTCTGGACAAAACCGCACATCTGTTCTTTTTTCGTTCCGGCACAGCCTAGGGCTGAACTGTGGGGAGAAACACGGTGATGATGCGGTCAGTAGGGGCGCTCGCGGCGGGCGCCAGTCTTTTCATTCTCGTCGCCTGCGACAACGGCCCGTCAGCGGTGACGCCGGCGCCCAGCGCGGGCGAAGCGGCGCAAGACGCCTCGGCCACGGCGCCAGCGGCGTCCACGGCTACGGCCCGGGCGCCGGTCCCGCAGGTGGATGGCCGGCCCCTGTGGTCGGAGACCCAGCGCTATTCGGCCCAGGAAAACGCCGAGCGCGCCTATGCCCGCAATGGCGAGGCCTTTGGGGCTACGGATCTGGACGACTTCGTCCGCAAGGCCCACGCCTTCGTCAATGATCCCCCGGCGGGCGCCGAAACGATCCGGCGCGGCAACGGCGACACCCTGATCTACGATCCCGACGCCAACATCTTCGCCGTGGCGACGGCGCAGGGCGCGCCCCGGACCATGTTCAAGCCCGACAATGGCGCGGCCTATTGGGAAGAGCAGAAGGCCCGGGAGGCGACCCGCGGCGACGACTGAACCCTGATTGAACCTCAGGCCAGCGCGCCCAGCAGGAAGGCGCCGCCGGCGGTCAGGGCGCCCAGGAAGAACCACAGCCAGCCGGAGTCCCGCTCCGGCGTCGCCACCAAGGCCACGCTCGGCTCGGGGTCCTGCAGGCGGCGTTTCAGCCCGTGCAGGATGTCCAGGCTTTCCTGAACGACGCGCTTGGCCTGGGCCGGCGGGGCCAGCTCCCGGGCGATCCAGCGGCGGACCACCGGATCGGCGGCGGCCCAGATGTCGTGGTCGGGATCGATGCGGCGGGCCACGCCCTCCACCGTCATCATGGTCTTCTGCAACAGCACAAGTTCCGGGCGCAGGCGCATGTCGAACAGGGCGGTGATCTCGAACAGCTGGATCAGAACCCGGCTCATGGAGACCTGACTGGCGGAGCGGCCGAACACGGGCTCGCCCACCGCCCGAAGCGCCTGGGCGAAGGCCGACCGGTCGTGGTGGGCCGGCACATAGCCGGCGCGGAAGTGCACCTCGGCCACCCGAAGGTAGTCCCGGTCCAGGAAGCCCCAGAGGATCTCCGCCAGATAGCGCCGCTCGTCGGGGCCCAGCCGCCCGACGATGCCATAGTCCACCGCCGTGATCTTCGCCGGCGCCTCGACGAACAGGTTTCCCTCATGCAGGTCGGCGTGGAAGACCCCGTGGTCCAGGGCCTGGGACAGGAAGGCCCGCAGCAGATTGATGGCCAGCTGCGGCCTGTCGAGGCCCGGCAGGGTCAGGGCGGCGGGATCGGACAGGGGCGCGCCCGCGGCCCATTCCAGGGTCAGGACCTGCTTGCCGACCCCTTCCCAGACCACGGTCGGCGCGGCCATGTAGCCGTCGCGCGCCATGACCTCGCCCAGCTCGTCGCAGCCGGCGGCCTCCAAGCGAAGATCAAGCTCCAGCTCGGTGGCGCGGATCACGGTCTGGGCGAAGGCCCGGGGCTCCAGCCGGCGGGCGGCGGGCACATAGCGGTCCACCAGACGGGCGGCCTGGGCCAGGGCCGCGGAATCCTGGGCGACGCGAACGCCGATGTGAGGGCGCAGCACCTTGACCGCCACCCGGCGCCCGTCCAGCAGCCGGGCATCATGGGCCTGGGCCAGGGAGGCGGCGGCCACCGCCTCGCCGAACTCGGAAAACCTGGTCTCGATGGGCGCCCCCAGGGCGGCCTCCACCTGGGCCCGGGCGATGTCGGCCGGGAAGGGCGGCAGTCGGTCCTTGAGCCGCGACAGG
>TARA_R100000935_G_scaffold21876_1_pt1 | contig 29589 bp, 28 predicted proteins | sample TARA_R100000935 | Tara Oceans TARA_R100000935 (sample SAMEA2621502) | marine metagenome | biome: marine biome (ENVO:00000447); feature: surface water layer (ENVO:00002042); material: "saline water (ENVO:00002010), including plankton (ENVO:xxxxxxxx)" | depth 5 m
AAAGACAGTTCTTTTTCATAAACGTCATCAAAACTCATAGTGTGTGTTGTTTAGGGGCCTTTTGTTTCGTTTTAAAAGGCGGGTTAAATTTGGTGCAAAAGTACTCAATTTTAAAATTTCAGGGGGTGAATTTCAGTAAAAATAAACAAGCTTTTAACTTTTTAAAACCTTTGAAGGGGAGTGTCAATTCCACAGCGATACATAGAGGTGATGAAGCTAGACAGATACTACTTACTACTACTGTCTTCTCAAAAAGATAGCCTTTATAAAACAACAGCCTCAAACTTGAAGGTCTGAGGCTGTTGGTAACAGATAGAACTGGGTACGCTTCCTGCTATCTGAAAATGTAAGAGTTTAATTGACCATTGCGATCTACAAACGTGAGCTTTACGGCATCTCCAAAATTACCTGAGTTCACAATTTCTTTTACATCGTCAATATTAGTGACATTCTTGTCGTTAACTTTTACAATTACGGCTCCTTTTAAAGGTGTTAAGTCCTTGATGGTGGCATCAGAAACTACGACGCCATTTGCAACGCCGTAAGCGTCTAGTTGTGCTTTGTTCGCATTCCGAACTTCTAGCCCTGTATCTTCAATGGTAAAGGTTTCCAGCTTAATTAACGTTACGGGCACTGTTTTGCTATCTCCATTTCTATCTACAGTTACCGCTACTGTGTCATCAGGTCTTTTGGAGCCTAAATACCCTACCAGGTCTGAAAACTTAGCAATTTCAAAACCATCAATTTGTTTGATGATATCTCCTTGCTTCAGCCCGCCTTTATCGGCACCGCTTCCTTTTTCAATATTTGCAATGTATACCCCTTGAGTGATATCGATTCCCTGATGTTGTGCTAATTTTGTACTAATGGTTGAGATTCCTAAAATCCCTCTTTGTACACCGCCAAATTCCATAATATCTTCTACTACTTTACGTGCATTATTACTTGGAACGGCAAAAGAATATCCTACATAACTTCCCGTTTCAGAAGTGATTGCAGTATTAATACCAATTAGTTCGCCACGCGTATTTACGAGAGCTCCCCCACTGTTACCACGATTAACTGCAGCATCGGTCTGAATAAACGATTGTGGGTTACGGTCAAATTCATTTAGATCCCGTGCTTTAGCGCTCACAATTCCGGCCGTAACAGTTGAGGTAAGATTAAAAGGGTTACCCACAGCCAGCACCCACTCACCAATCTTTATATTGTTGCTATCTCCAAAGGGAACATACGGAAACTCTTCATCGCTGTCCAGTTTTATTAAAGCAATGTCGGTTTTTGGATCTGTTCCAATCAGCTCGGCATCATATGTTCTGTTGTCGTTTAAAGTAACCTGTAGTTTTGAAGCGTTTTCAATAACGTGATTGTTGGTTACAATGTATCCGGTAGGTGATATAATAACACCAGAACCAGAGCCTACTACGGGACGGGCTTGTCCGACACCATTAAAATATTCCATAATATTGGAAGGCTGGCGGCTCATAGTTGTATTTTTAACGTGTACCACAGCGTGCACTGTTTTTTCGGCAGCTTCGGTAAAATCGGTTTCCATGGCTGTTGCCATGTTTGAAGTGTAACTGGTAGGAATAAAGGAGGTCTCGTCTTGCGTAGTATACGCTACGGTGTTTTCGGGCTCAACAAAATACTTATACCCCCCTAAGGTAAGCGCTCCTGCTACAAGCGCAACTAAAAATAATTTCGCGGTCTGTTTCATGTTTCTTTCTTTTAAATTATACTTAAGCTAACATTAAATAAGACGATACTATTGTACATTTATTTCGTATTTAACGCACATTTAACAGCTATAAAACTTCAGGACTCGTCTTGGCAATTTGTACATTTGCACTCATGGAACTTCAGTTTTATAAATATCAAGGTACGGGCAACGATTTTATACTTGTAGACAATCGTCCACTACTATTCTCCAAAAACGATACCAAACTGGTTGCTGCATTATGCGACCGAAAATTTGGCATAGGAGCCGATGGGCTTATTCTTTTAGAAGAGCACCCCACCGTAGACTTTACCATGGTGTATTACAATGCCGATGGAAACATAAGTAGCATGTGTGGTAACGGCGGAAGGTGTATTACCCACTTCGCCAACTTCTTAGGAATTATTGATACTACTGCTACTTTTGAAGCTATTGATGGATTGCACGAGACTAAAATTGAAGACGGACTCGTACATTTAAAGATGCAGAATGTTACTGAAATTCAACAGGAAAAAGAGTTTACATTTTTAGATACCGGCTCACCACATCATGTGGAAGTGGTTGAAAAACTATCAGAGTTTGATGTTTTTACAAAGGGCCGAAGTATCCGAAATAACCGCTATGGAAAAACAGGTGCCAATGTGAATTTTGTAGAAGAACTTTCAGAAAACAACTTTGCTGTACGAACGTATGAACGAGGTGTGGAAGATGAAACCTTAAGTTGTGGTACGGGGGTTACTGCTGTAGCCCTGGCAATGCACGCTTCAGGGAGGGTGACTTCAGAAAAAGTGACGTTGCAACAACCAGGAGGTACGTTACAGATATCGTTCAGTAAGACTGAAGAGGGCTATAAAAATGTTTTTTTAATTGGTCCTGCAACACAGGTTTTTAAAGGAATAATCACGGTATAAGATGCAAACATTAAAAGGAGCCTTCGTAACCTTACGCGCTTTAGAGCCAACCGACTTAGATTTTTTGTACCAGCTTGAAAATGATGAAAATGTCTGGGAGGTGAGTAATACTACAAAGCCTTTTTCTAAGTTTGTGTTGAAGCAGTATCTGGATAACAGTCACAGAGATATCTATGAGGTGAAACAACTCCGATTGGTAATTTGTGCTGTAGAATCAACCAAAACAGTAGGCTTTATAGATTTGTTCGATTTTGAACCTAAACACCAGCGGGTAGGGGTAGGCATCGTGATTTTTGACGCTAAAGATAGAGGGAAAGGCTATGCTGCTGAAGCTTTGAAACTGATCGAGGACTACGCAAAAGTTCATTTAAAGGCACATCAATTGTACGCAAATATTTCAGCAGATAATAAAAGGAGCGTGGTATTGTTTGAAAAAGCAGGTTATAAAAAAGCTGGAGAGAAAAAAGACTGGATTGTTTCAGAAGATGGTTTTAAAGATGAATTTTTCTATCAAATAATTTTAAACGCATAAACGTACTTCATACCTTATAATTCGTAATTTGACAACATGTATTTAAAGAAAATTTTAGTGGCAATTTTATTGCTGGGGCTTGTAGGAATGGCTGTTTTTGCGTGGTATGTTTACAATACCGTTTTAGTTCCTAATACGGCTTTTAACAATAAAGAAGCTCATGTTTACATCGCTACCGATGCTACTTTTAATGATGTACTGGAAGAACTCGAGCCACTATTAAAAGACCCAGAAACTTTTACCGCTGTTGCCAATAGAAAAGGATATGTGAACAATGTAAAGCCTGGTCATTACCTTATTGAAAAGGGGATGAATAACAACGATATTATCAATACCGTTAGAAGTAAAAATGTTCCCATTAAAGTGAAGTTCAACAATCAGGAGCGATTAGAAGACCTGGCGGGAGCCATTTCAAATCAAATTGAAGCAGATAGTGTATCGCTTCTAAATGCTTTTAAAGACGAAGCATTTTTAAAGGAACATAAATTAAGTTCAACCACGGCACTAGGATTGTATGTGCCCAATACTTATGAATTTTACTGGAATACTTCTGCGGAAAGTTTCCGGGATAAAATGGTGGGAGAATACAAACGATTTTGGAACGAACAACGACTGGCAAAAGCAAAAAAGCTAAACATGACTCCAATGCAGGTGATTTCATTAGCTGCCATCGTTCAGAAAGAAACAGCCAAGGTAGACGAGCGCCCCAGAGTCGCAGGAGTGTATATAAACAGGTTGCAACGAGGCATGTTGCTCCAGGCAGATCCTACGGTGATTTATGCTAAAAAGCTTTCAGAAAATAATTTCGATCAGATTATTAAACGGGTGCTCTACGTAGATTTAGAAATAGACTCACCCTACAATACCTATAAATATGCCGGGGTGCCACCGGGACCTATTGCTATGCCAGATATTACATCTATAGATGCAGTGCTGAATTATGAAAAGCACGATTATTACTATTTTGTGGCAAATGTGCAGAAGTTTGGCTATCATAAATTTGCCAAAACACTTTCACAGCATAACCAGAATAAAGCCGAATATGTGCGCTGGATCTCCCAGCAAGGGGTGAATAGATAAAATTATGGTAGCAGTTGAGAATTTGGTGTCTCACACGCTGTACCTGTTTTTAAAATTGGCTATTTATTGCTTTTCTCTTGTTAAACCTTTATTAATCTGTGGGTTAAAGACTGTTAATCGGTCTTCTGCCTGTCTTTATAATCCTATATTGGAGTAGTTGCATGATACGCAACACAAGATATTTAAGTTCTTTGACGTATTAATTTCATAAAGCCTTTTAGCAAGCATAGGTTTGCTAACAACAAGGTTATGTTTGTTTTAGGAATTTCCTCTTTGCACAAAGCATGGAGGCAATAATTATAATTCTAAAATAAATAGAACATGATAAATCGTTTTATGAAATTGTCTGTGCTGCCCCTACTAGCTGCATTTATTGCACTAGGTTTTTCACCTTCTAAAAAGGTGGAACGTAATAGCAGTTCTATATTTATTTCAGAAGTAGTTGGGGAACCAACCTATGTTCCCTATGAATTTGAAGTAAATATGAACCCGAAAATGGATGTTCCATTTCTCGGGAAGTCATACCTTGGGTTTAGTAATGACCTCGGCTTTTCAGAAAGCAGTGGAAATTACAAGGCTGTAAATAGATTAGGTTATGTAGGTAAATATCAGTTTGGCTGGTCTGCCCTTAAATGGGTTGGTATTTCTAGCAAAAGAACATTTTTAAATAGCCCAGAATTGCAAGAAGAAGCTTTGGCAACATTGATTTCTTTAAACAAATGGGTTCTTAAAGATTACATTGTAAAATACCACGGTCAGCATATCGCTGGTGTTCAAGTAACCGAATCTGGTATTATTGCCGCAGCCCATCTGGGAGGTGCCGGAAATGTAATTAAGTTTCTGGAATCTGAAGGCGAAACTATCTTTGCAGATGCTAACAATGTACCCATTACGAAGTACATGAAGCATTTTGGAGGATACGATTTAACTTCTATTATCCCGGATAATAACGCAAGAGTGACACTATAATTATTGAAAAAGCCGGGTAGACAAGCCTGGCTTTTTTCAATTTATGACGTTCATAACTTAGTTAATTGTTTTTTATGGTATTAACAATAATAAGCGGTTTTCTTTAGTAATATTATAGTGTTTTAACGGAGTGCTTGCATTCTGGTTTTTGTCAAATAAGGCTCTTTAACATATTTTAACATCCTGTATATCAAGTTTGTAAAAAATTGTGTATTTTTGCACGCTGAAATTTAGATAACCTTGCGTTGTCTAGTATTCAACAAATTATGAGATTAAAACTTTTACGAATTGGCGTCCTATTGCTTGTGGTTTTAATAACTGCAACAGGATTTTCTTTTAAGAAAAATAGCACGGTTGTGTCTATGTTTTCTTCGGAAGGATTAGATCTGTATTACTACGTACCGAATTACGATGAGGTCGAAGTAGAAATCCCTGAAGTAGCTGGTAATTACCATTTATTTCTCGGAAAGACATATGTTGGCTTTAAAGAAGCTCTTGGTTTTAAAGAATCCAGAGGTGATTATGCCACTATTAATGAATTTGGATATTTAGGGAAATATCAATTTAATATCAACACATTAAAAATGGTTGGCGTGTATAGTGCAGACCGTTTTATGAAAGACTCTAAGTTGCAAGAAGCGGCTTTTGCGGCCTATACTTCCAGAAATAAATGGATTTTGCGACGTGATATTAAGCGTTATGTAGGAAGAACCGTTGGAGGTGTACATATAACCGAGTCTGGAATTTTAGCAGCAGCACACCTTGCTGGTGCCGGAAATGTAAAGAAATTTCTTAGAAGCGGAGGGGCCATTGGCTTTAGTGATGCTTTTGGTACTTCTATTGGGTATTACCTTAAAAAGTTTTCTGGATACGACACTTCATTTATCCAGGCGAATCAAAAAGCTAAAGTGAAATTTTAAGACTAGTTCTTACTTCTGAATACTAAAAATAGTGGGTCTCTTATTGAGATCCACTTTTGTTTTAGCCCAAACCGAAGCAGGCATTGTCCTAATGTATTCGGTTGGGAGGGTGATGTCACAAGCCACGCAAATTTGAGTCGCAGGCATTACAGTAGTTACAATACTTTCTAACATCTGATTGTTACGGTAGGGCGTTTCAATAAACAATTGCGATTGATGCTGCTCTCCTGAAAGTCGTTCCAGGCGTTTGATCTCTTGCTTACGCTCCCGCTTGTCTATGGGTAGATACCCGTTAAAGGCAAAATTCTGACCGTTAAAACCACTCGCCATTAAAGCCAGTACTATGGAGGATGGCCCAACCAATGGCACCACTCTTATGCCTTGTCTATGGGCTGCGGCTACAGCGAGTGCTCCGGGATCTGCAACCCCGGGACAGCCAGCATCACTTAAAATCCCCACATCAAAACCCTCGTGGCAGGGGGATAGCATTTCGGGTATTTCTGCTTCGTCTGTAAACTTGTTAATGAGGTTAAAATGCAAACCAGGTTGCGACTTTCTTGGAGAGATACTTTTTATAAAGCGTCTCGCATTTTTTTCATGCTCGACAATATAATAGTCTATTTCTTCAATCGCTTTTTTAACCAATAAGGGCAAAACTTCCAATGGGGGCGTGTCGCCCAATGTGCAAGGAATTAAGTATAGATTTCCTTTTTTTGAATTCATAGCGTTAGTTGACTACAATTTTTTTGATGAAGGTTGTGTTGGTTGTGGTCGTTACTTTTAATAAATAGAAGCCACTTGTTAAGTTGGCTGTGGAAACTTGAGTTCTGGTTGCGTTTAACTCTTTTTCAGCGATTAATACACTGCCCTTCATGTCCATAAGTTCATAGTTCGCTATTGTTCCGTTTTGTATCTCAATGTTTACAATTTCAATAGTAGGGTTAGGGTATACGAGAAGACTGTTGTTTGTTTCAAAGTCGTTAATTCCTAGTGGTGATTCGTCAATAACCCTATAAATAGTACCCTGGGGTTGTCGACTTACTATATAAAGTTCTCCGGAGTTGTCTTCTCCAAATGAAACCCAAGAGCCACTAAAATTACCACGATCAACCAAATTTCCTGCCTGATCTACGGTTCCAATCAAGCCACTGCATACATCTGCAAAGAAGTAAAGCCCGTCAAGATTTGGATACTGTGAACCTCTATATACATTTCCACCTGTGACGGAGCAATTTGAACTGCCTGTAGCAGACGAGTATTCTGCTATAGGAAAGGTTGCATTAGTGACACTAGAACAAACAGCAGACGGCCCATCTGGTGGACCAGTATAAGTTTGCGTGCCTTCAAAGCAATCCCATCCATAATTTAGTCCAGCTTCTGTGCTGCTCACGCGATTGATTTCTTCCAAATCGCCTTGCCCTACATCTCCAATCCACAAATCACCCGTTTCACGATCAAATGAAAACTTCCAAGGATTTCTGAGGCCATACGCCCAAATTTCCGGAGCGTTGGGTGGATCGTTTGCAAAAGGATTATCTGCGGGGATTCCATAATTATTTCCCCCACTAGGGTTGTCTATATCTATACGTAATAATTTACCAAGGAGTAATTCTGTATTCTGTGCTCGGCTCCCAGGATCACCACCAGAGCCGCCATCACCAGAGGAGATGTAAAGAAAACCATCTGGACCAAAGGCCAAACAGCCTCCGTTGTGGTTTCCAAAGGGTTGTGCGTAATCTATTATTGGGAGTTCAGACCCTGGTAGCGCAATGTCAGGATCAGCTGGGTCTACCGAAAACCTAGATACTTGGGTGTTCCCGTTATCGTCTATATAATTAACATAAAAGAAACCGTTGGAAGCATAATTAGGATGAAATGCTAATCCCAATAGCCCCTGTTCTCCACAACAGGAAACGTCTGAAGAAATATCCAGGAAAGGCGTTGCATTGGTGGTTCCGTCTGGATTCAGAATTTGAATAACCCCGTTTTGTTCTACAACAAATAAGCGATCATCACCCGCGTTTTGAAGGTTTACCGGGAGGTTAAAATCACTGGCAAATTCCTCGATAGCAATTTCCTGTGCCAGACTCGTGAAAAAGAAGGAAAAGGCCAAAAGGCAGCATATACTATTTTTCATGACAAAATGTTTTTTTACTAAGATACTTAAAAGATGCTGAAACAAAAATTAAAGTCGGGCGGCAATTTTTTCACAAGCTTCTTCCAGCATAGTATACACGTTTTCAAATCCTTGATCGCCTCCATAATATGGATCGGGCACATCCAGTTTTTTCCCCGGATGTGTTTCTTCCAAAATGAGTTGCACTTTTTCCTTTTCTGAAGCACTGGTAGCCAGTTTTACCACGTCCCGATAGTTGCTGTTGTCCATCACAAAAATGTTGTCATAAATCTCAAAATCGTAAGTGGAAAATTGTTTGCCTCGTTGATTGGTAATATCCAGCCCGTGTTGTTGGGCAACTTCGATGCTGCGCGGGTCCGGAAGTTCGCCTACATGCCAGCCACCTGTGCCTGCTGAGGAAACTTCAATTTTTGAAGTGTCTACTTTCGATTTTAAAATGCCTTCAGCCAAGGGAGAGCGGCAAATATTGCCCAGGCAAACCATTAATACTTTTTTCATTGAAGATTATTATTTATTGGAAATGTAAGTTAATAAAAAACAAATAAGCGACATTGCGATCAATGCCTAATAAAAAATCCCGCCAAGAGCGGGATTAATATTAAATAGTCAATTTTTTCTGAAGGTCTTCTACGTACTTTCTAAATTGTTTATCGGTACTGGAGAGGTTGTCTACCGTTTTACAAGCGTGTAAAACCGTTGCGTGGTCACGTTGCCCAATTTGTGAGCCTATAGAGGCTAACGAAGCTTTGGTAAACTTCTTGGCAAAGAACATGGCCAGTTGCCTTGCTTGCACAATGTGGCGCTTTCGTGTTTTAGATTGTAAGGTTTCCACATCCATCTGAAAGTATTCGCTCACCACTTTTTGTATATAGTCTATAGAAACTTCACGCTTGGTGTGTTTTACATAGTTGTCTACAATTTTCTTGGCAAGGTCTATCGTGATGTCTTTCTTATTGAAAGAGGAGTGTGCAATTAAAGAGATAATCGCTCCTTCCAACTCACGGATGTTTGTTTTAATATTGTTGGCCAGAAATTCTACGATATCTTCCGGCATTTCTACACCGTCACGGTATAGTTTGTTTTTTATAATGGCTACCCGGGTATCGTAGTCTGGGTGGTTCAATTCGGCAGAAAGTCCCCATTTAAAACGAGATAACAGACGTTGTTCAATATCTATCATATCTACAGGAGCCTTGTCACTGGTTAAGATGACCTGTTTTCCGTTTTGGTGTAAATGATTAAAAATATGGAAGAAAACATCTTGCGTCCCTGCTTTTCCGGATAATAATTGAATATCATCCACGATCAACACATCAATAATCTGGTAAAAGTGAATAAAATCGTTGCGGTTATTCTTTTTTACGCTTTCAATATATTGTTGTGTAAATTTTTCAGCTGAAATATAGAGCACTGTTTTTTCAGGATACTTGTCTTTTATTTCAACACCTATAGCGTGCGCTAAGTGTGTTTTTCCCAAACCAACACCGCCAAAAACCAATAAAGGGTTAAAACTGGTCCCACCAGGTTTGTTCGCAACCGCCATCCCCGCAGAACGAGCTAAACGGTTACTTTCGCCTTCCAGAAAATTTTCAAAATTATAGGAAGGATTCAGCTGCGATTCAATTTTAACATTGCGAATACCAGGAATCACAAACGGATTTTTCAACTCCGGATTTTTATTCTTAATAGGCACATCTACTTCTTGAGACTGCATATTGGAACGGTTAGAACTTGGTATTTTTTCGGTAAAAGGTTGTTTGTTGCCGTAGGTGTTTTCCATTCGGATTACGTACACCAATTTGGCTTGGGTACCCAATTCTTTCGTTAATGCAACTTTTAAGATCTTTACATAATGCTCTTCAAGCCACTCGTAGAAAAATTTACTGGGTACCTGAATACTCAGTGCATTATCTGTAAGCTTCACCGCTTTTATAGGTTCAAACCAAGTTTTGTACGCTTGCGAAGTGATGTTATCTTCAATAAAGGACAAACAATTGTTCCAAACCGATTGTGCAGTTTTGCTCATAATTTAGTGTCGAAGTATAGTTAGTTAACGATGATTAGTTAAGAGTGAGAAAAGAACTTTTCTAACGATTTCTTAACAGTGCAAATATGTGAACAAAAAAATTAAAAAAAAAACGATAGGGGTATTGAATTTCTAGTTTTTTTTCCTCATACTGTATCTAGTTCAAACATACGAAAAACTTCCCCCTTTTCCTCATTATATTTATGAAAAAAAATATCACAAAATTAAGAGTGCGTTATGCTGAAACCGATCAAATGGGTGTAGTGTATTACGGAAATTACGCACAATATTTAGAACAGGGAAGGACCGAATGGCTCCGTGAATTAGGCTTTTCATACAAGTGGATGGAAGATAACCAGGTCATACTGCCCGTGACAAACCTGAGTGTAAACTACAAGTTACCTGCACGTTACGACGATGTTATTTCCATTACAACGAGTCTAAAGAAAATTCCTACTTTTAAGATTGAATTTTATTATGAAATCCATAACCAAGACAACCAACTTTTGGTTACTGCAGAGACTACCTTGGTGTTTATTAATTCAGTCACGAATAAGATTATAAAAGCACCTGATTATTTGTTGGAAAAATTAGTGAAATAGTTAAACAAAAATAGGTTTTTTAAGCAGCCGAAAACTCGTGCAATTTGTTAACTTAGACTTCTTCTTTTTTAAGCGTTACTTTATAGGTGTTCTGAAACAGATCAAAAATGCGCTCGTATTCTTTTTTTCTAACAGAAAGCACAAATTCGCAGGTCAATTCCATTTTTTGGGAGACAATTTTTAAGTTTTCATCTTTTATAATTCGCATTACCGTATTCATTTCTGGATAGTTGAAAGTGATGGTAAGCGTTTCGTCAATGGTGCGTTTTACGATTTTTGAAGCTTCCAATGCTAACTGTGCTGAAGTTTTATAGGCTTGTATCAGACCGCCCACTCCTAACTTAGTACCGCCAAAATAACGTACGGAAACCACTAATACATTTGTTACGTCAAACGCTTGTAATTGCCCGTAAATGGGCATTCCTGCGCTATTGCTAGGCTCTCCGTCGTCATTGGCTCTATAGCTTTCATAGCTTTTGCCCAATTGCCAGGCATAGCAAAAATGGCGTGCTGTATGGTGTTGTTTTTTCAATTCTTCAATACAGTCCTTTACGTCATCTTCAGAAACAACAGGAAAGGCATACCCAAAAAATTTACTGCCCCGGTCTTTAAACAGGGTCTCTTTCCCAGGTTTTAAAATAGTTTTATATGTGTCTTTTTCTTCTGAAGTCATATTCATTAGTTCTAACTGGAAGTTTTGGTCTGCCAATTATACAAAGTTAATTGTAAGGATGCTATTGTTTCTAGTGGCCCTATTGGTACTATCGTTTTTATCGTTAGAATTTTATTGAAATGCTATTCACGGAAAATATTCCTCAAAAAAATAGGTATTCTTTTCATAGCATCCATAGCGACTACAGTAATTTTTCCAAAGCTATTAAAAAGATACCCAGTACTGCAAGTCCAATACCCAACCAGTTTTTAGGCAGTAACCGTTCTTTAAAGAATAAAATTCCCACGAACGTTGAAAGTATGACAATAGCTACATTGTTTACCGTAAAAATCCCCGAGCTTTCAAATAGATCACTGCGCAGTGCTTTTACCACAAAATAGATAGAAAAATAATTGGGAATGCCCAAAGCAATTCCTCCCAGGATGTTTTTCCACTCAAACTGAAATTTTCCGCGGAGCTTTTGAACCAGTAAAACCAAAACACCTAGTGTAAATGCTGTAAAAAAAATAGTTGCCGAAAACAAAGGAACATCAGCTTCTGCTACAAAAGAATCTTCCAGGTATTTAATGCTGGTGTCTATAATCCCGCTACCCAGAAACACTAAAACGGGGAAAATAAGGTTCTTTGGTTTAATTTTAAGCCCGTCTTTTTTCTTTACAGAAGCCAAATAAACTGCTATTAAAGCTAATAAAATTCCAATTGCCTTATAAATTCCCAGACTGTCCTTATAATATAGGAGTCCAAAAACCACCGGAATTACCACGCTCATCTTTGTTGCTACCGATACTACTGAGAGTCCGCTGCGCTGGGTAGTAATGGCCATTAAGTTAAACACGAGTATAAACAAGGCGCCTAGCCCAAGGGTGTAGTAAAACCAGTCGTACTTTGGTATTTCGGTACTGGTTATAGTTCCGTTATAGGCAATAATCCCACTTGCACATGCAACAAAATAATTCACAACAATGGCGTGCAGAGTATTGATCTTAAACTTGCTGAAGAGTTTAAAAACTACAAAAATCAGGGTGGAAGCAAGGATGCTAAGAAGGAGGTATATCAATGAGATGTGTTTTTATAATGATACAAGATGTTGTCTGCAATGTTGTTTTGTTTAAGCAAAGTACCATTAAAAACAGGAGCTTTCACGCCTTCTCTGAAAATTGATTTCCCTTCAAAAACAAATGCTTCGTCCCAAAGGTTGGCGTCAATAAATGTTTGCAGGGTTTTAGTGCCACCTTCAACAACTAAGCTCTGTATGCTTTTTCTGTAGAGAACGTCACAAATACTGGAGGCAAGGTGCTGGTCAAAAACGATAGTCTCAAAAGAGGTGCCTTCAAAATCTTTACCTGGCTGTTCAGTAAGGAGCAAGGTGTCGCTTCTTTTATTGAATACAGCAAAATCCTTATCGAGAATGTTTTTTCGGTCTAAAATAATACGAAGTGGGTGGTTGCCCTGCCAGTCCCGTGTTGTTAAACTTGGATTGTCCTCCTTTACAGTATTGGTTCCTACCAAAATTGCCTGTTCTTCGGCGCGTAGTTTGTGTGCCAACTGTCTTGAAAATTCATTCGTGATCCATACCGGTTTTTGCGCATTTCTGGTTTTGGGAGCTATAAAGCCGTCGGCTGTTTCTGCCCATTTCAGTATTAGGTAAGGTCGTTGTTTTTGCTGAAATGTAAAAAACCGTTTATTGAGTTCATTGCATTCAGATTCCAGTATACCTACCGCCACATCACACCCGGCCTCCATCAATTTTTTGATGCCTTGTCCAGCTACTTTTGGATTGGGATCTGTCGTACCTATCATTACCTTTTTTATGCCTTTTTCTATGATTAAATCGGCGCAGGGAGGTGTTTTTCCAAAGTGACTACAGGGTTCCAGGCTTACATAGATGGTGGCATCAGAAAGTTGCGAGGTATCCTGAACGCTATGTACGGCATTTACCTCTGCGTGAGGGTGCCCCGCTTTATAGTGCCATCCTTCGCCAATAATGGTATTGTTGTGTACAATAACGCTTCCCACCAGCGGATTGGGGTAGGTGGTGCCCAGCCCATTTTTGGCCAGTTGTATGCAACGCTTCATGTATTTTTCGTGTATCTTCACACCTTCAAGTAAAACCTCAAAAATACAAGGAATAAGTGAGATGAAAGAACCTATTATTCGTCCTATTGAGAAAAAGGATAATTTAAAAGTTGCAGCAATGATTCGTGCTGTTTTAGTAGAGTTTGATGTTCCCAAAACAGGAACCGTTTTTGAAGACACCGCCCTGGATTGTATGTTTGAAACCTATGATAAACCGAAAGCAATCTATTTTGTGGTAGAAGAAAACGGCCAGCTAATTGGCGGTGCTGGAATTGCCCAATTAGACAATTATGAGGGTAACGTATGTGAGCTTCAAAAAATGTATTACCTGCCTGAAACCAGAGGACGTGGCATAGGTTCGAAAATGATAGGAACCTGTCTGAAGAAAGCAAAAGAGTTTGGCTACGATGCTTGTTATCTAGAAACCATGCCGTATATGAATGCAGCTCAAAAGCTATACGCTCGTAACGGATTTGAATATATAGAAGGCCCGATGGGAGATACAGGGCATTTTTCCTGTCCTGTGCATATGCTTAAAAAATTATAATAAAAATCGGATGTCACACTAAATACAGCCGAAGTATAACCTGCTGGTTGAACTACAATGAATCTAAATCAACTTAAATCTAATTTTACAGAGGATCTTTCGGGTTTTTTTCCTCCGGAAGAAATACAGTCGTTTTTCAATTGGTTGGCCGAAAGTTACCTGGGGTATTCACGGTTTGAAGTGTCAGTACATAGCGAAGAGAAAATTTCAGCAGCTACTAAAGCGAAATTTTCTGAAGCATTACAAAGACTCCAGCGCCATGAGCCCATACAGTACATTATAGGCGAAACGGAGTTTTATGGCCTTCCCTTTAAAGTAACGCCAGCAACCTTAGTCCCAAGACCCGAAACCGAAGAGCTTGTGGATTGGATACTTTCAGACCTAAGACTAGAAAACACCAAACAAGACAAACCATCAACACCTCACACTCTGCTGGATATAGGAACCGGATCTGGCTGTATCGCTGTTTCATTAGCAAAAAACGTAGTAAACACTAAGGTTTCAGCCCTGGATATTTCAACCGAAGCTTTAAAGATCGCCACCAAAAATGCTTTATTGAATGAAGTAGAAGTAAATTTCTTTCAAACAGATATTTTAAAAACCGAAACCCTTCCTCAGCAATACACTATTATTGTGAGCAACCCCCCATACGTTCGTGAAATGGAAAAAAAGCAAATGCAAGGTAACGTTTTGAAACACGAGCCAGAGACCGCATTGTTTGTTTCCAATGAAGATCCATTATTGTTTTATCGCGCTATTGCAATCCTTGTAAAGAACCACTTAACACCCAATGGGACGCTCTACTTCGAAATTAATGAGTATCTTAGTAAGGAAATGCAGCAGCTGGTGGAGCAATTGGGTTTTACTGAAGTAGAACTAAAAAAGGATGTATTTGGTAAGTTCAGAATGTTGAAGTGTAAGCCGAATGTCTCCGTGTAGCTCTGTGATTCTCTGTGTATCTCCGTGTAACAGCTAATTATGAAAGATCTAAAAAAAATATGTGTCTTCTGCGGAAGTAGCGACGGAAACGATTCCAAAATCACCGATGCTGCTATTCAAGTAGGAAAGGTTTTTGCCCAGAAGGAGATCACGCTCGTGTATGGTGCTGCTAAAATAGGCGTGATGGGTACTATAGCCAAAACAATGCTTGACAACAACGGAAAGGTCATAGGCATTATCCCACAGTTCCTGAAAAAGAAAGAAGTAGTTCATCTTGGGCTTACCGAACTCATTACCACCCAGAATATGCATGAGCGCAAATTGCAAATGCAGGAAGTAAGCGATGGCTTTATCGCACTCCCTGGCGGGTTTGGTACTTTAGAAGAATTGTTTGAAATTATTACCTGGCTACAATTAGGATTGCATACAAAACCTATTGGTCTTTTAAATGTCAATGGATTTTATGACGATCTATTAAGGTTGCTCGAAACCATGGTGCGCAAAGGGTTTCTTTCCATGAAAAATTATGAGATGCTTTTGGTAGCTACTACTATAGAAAACCTACTTCAAAAAATGGAAAACTTTAGAACGCCAAAAGTTCCACAGTGGTTAAAGCCGGAACGAACTTAGTGTTAGTATTCAGTAAGTAGTATTCAGTACGCAGTAATTAGTGGTAGTGTTTAGAAAAATATCACAATGTCTTCGTGAACCCCTGCCCAACGGAGTCGCAACAGGAGGGCTTAACTCTGCGTAACAAAATTAACAACTCAGGTTTCTAAGTGATTCCGTTTTTCTACGGAATTTTATCGATGGATAAATTCACCAACTACCAATTCACAAATTAACCAGTTCACTATATTTGTGAACATGAACGCCAAAGAAAAAATTAGCCAACTACGTTCACAACTCCGTGAGCATAATTATAACTACTACGTACTTGATACCCCCACTATTTCAGATTACGATTTCGATGTATTACTGAAGGAACTTCAAGTACTGGAAACAGCGCATCCGGAGTTTGACGACCCCAACTCACCCACCCATAGAGTAGGAGGACAGGTGACCAAAAATTTTGAAACGGTACCTCATGAATTCAGAATGTATTCCCTGGACAACAGTTATTCTAAAGAAGATCTGGAAGACTGGGAAAAACGTATTAAAAAGATGGTCGATGGTGAGGTGCAGTATACATGCGAATTAAAGTATGACGGAGCTTCTATGAGTTTAACCTACGAAAACGGAATGCTGTTAAGAGCGGTAACACGTGGTGACGGATTTCAAGGTGATAATGTAACTACCAATGTAAAGACCATTAATTCGGTGCCGCTGAAGTTAAAAGGCGACTTTCCGCAAAAATTTGAAATACGTGGTGAGATTGTCCTTCCGTTTGAAGGGTTTGCAAAGATGAATGCCGAACGCGTGGCCAATGGCGAAGAACCCTATCGCAACCCACGAAATACAGCTTCCGGGAGCTTAAAATTACAAGACAGTGCTGAGGTGGCCAAACGCCCGCTAGAGTGCTTGCTCTATAGTTTAAAAGCAAATAAACTGCCGGTTACAACGCAGTTTGAAGGGCTGGAAAAAGCTCGCCAATGGGGTTTTAAGGTGCCTGAAGTGGCAAAGCTTGCCAAAAGTATTGATGAAGTTCTGGAGTTTGTAAATTACTGGGACGTGCACCGTCACGAACTACCGTATGAAACTGATGGTGTGGTAATTAAAGTGAATAACCTGCAACAACAAGAAGAACTAGGGTATACTGCAAAAGCTCCCAGATGGGCCATGGCCTATAAATTTAAAGCCGAGCAGGTTTCTACAAAATTAGAGCAAATTACTTATCAGGTAGGAAGAACTGGAGCTATTACACCAGTAGCAAACTTACAGGCAGTGGAACTGGCTGGAACTATTGTAAAGCGCGCTTCCCTGCACAATGCAGACCAGATCGAAAAACTAGATATTCGAGAAGGCGATACCGTGTATGTTGAAAAAGGAGGCGAAATTATACCTAAAATTATTGGAGTCAATTTTGCTGAAAGAGATCCCAATTCGCAACCAACGCAATACATTACAGCCTGTCCAGAATGTGACACGCCATTAACACGCACCGAAGGCGATGCAAAGCATTTTTGCCCTAACGAAGAGGGGTGCCCGCCGCAAATTATTGGACGGATTCAGCATTATATTTCACGAAAAGCCATGGATATTGAAGGCTTGGGAGGTGAAACGGTAGCGTTGCTGGTAACTAATGGATTGATACATAATTACGCAGATCTTTATACATTGACAACCGGGCAAGTTGTGCCGTTGGAGCGTATGGCAGAAAAGAGTGCCGAGAATCTGGTGGCAGGCGTTGAAGCTTCTAAAACGATACCGTTTGGGCGGGTGTTGTTTGCACTGGGGATTCGGTATGTGGGTGAAACGGTGGCAAAGAAACTGGCGAAGCATTTTAAAAGTATAGATGCATTAATGGCTGCTTCGTTTGAAGAACTGATAGCTGTAGATGAAATAGGGGAAAGAATTGCCGAAAGCGTCATTGCATTTTTTGCTTCCGAAGAAAGTAGAGAAACCATCAAAAGGTTAAAAGATTATGGTGTACAACTGAAGCTGAGTGAAGAAGCACTTGCCAGTCAAACCGATACCCTGGCAGGAAATACGTTTGTAGTCTCTGGCGTCTTTCATAAAGTCACCAGAACCGAATTGAAAAAGCTTATTGAAGATAATGGTGGAAAGGTTTCCTCTTCAATTTCAGCAAAAACTACCTATGTGGTTGCGGGCGACAAAATGGGCCCCAGCAAACGTACCAAAGCAGAGGGACTTGGAATTGCGATTATTTCGGAAGATGATTTTTTGGGGATGTTGTAATCGGCTTAAAACGAATAGCTTTATCTGTGCTTCCTGAAAATTGATGGCATTTTCAGGAAAAATATTTAGAGAACAGCTATTTTTGTAATAGCTTACTACGATTATGATTTTCAAAAAACTGAAACAAAAATCCCTTAGAAACAGGGTAGAAGCACATCTAAAAAAGCGTGATACTTCGAGTGTGAATTCCGAAGTGAGAACCATTGGATTTTTGGTAGATGAGGCACGTGATCAGGATTTTGAAAAATTCTATAATATCTTTAAAGACCTTAGCTTGCAACCTAAAGATGTAAAGGTATTCTCGTTTGTAGAAAGTAAAAAGAAGCTTCCCAGCTTACGACAGAATCAGGTGCAGAACAAAGATTTTGACTGGAAAGGGAACTTACATAATCAAAACGCGCAAGAATTTTTAGACAAGCAGTTTGATGTTCTGGTAGGCTATTATCCAAAACCACATGAAATTTTAGATGTACTTGTAGCGTCCAGTAAGGCAACGTTTAAAGTAGGGGTTCGCGGTGCAGATGAACGCTTGTTCGATTTGTTGCTGGATGTTCCTGTTCAGGATTTCCACCTTTTTAAAGGTGAATTGAAAAAGTATTTAGGAGTATTCGGGAAATTGTCTAAAAAAAACGCCTAGTAGGATGCATACTCCTTTAAATGTTCAGGTAAAAAAAGTAGACAAAGGCATCCGGCTTACCAACTACCTTGTTGATCAGGTAGTAATTATATTGCTTTGGTTGTTGGTTTCTTTTTTTCAGGGAGGTACTTATTACAGCACAGAATCTTTTTACATAATTATGTTTCTGTATTACCTTATTCTGGAGGCAATCTTTCAGAAAACGTTAGGAAAAGTTGTAACAAAAACGGTGGTAACGGACAAATATGGTACAAAACCAGGCTTTTTAAAAGTGCTAATACGCTCATTTCTAAGGCTTGTTCCCATAGATGGAATATCGTATCTTTTTGGGACAGAAATGGGTTTTCATGACGTAGGGTCGTCTACCAGACTTTTTAGAGACGCTACGTAGTTTTTCAACTTCACTATAAAATAAATGCCGGGAGAAGGGCACATATTGGCTATGATTCAATCCCTACGCTACAACAGGAGTTTGTTGCGGAGAAAAGGAATGTACCCCAGAGAAAAACAGTTTTTGAATTTAAAAAAGGAATCGCTAAGGGCCAGGAATGGCACAATTGAATCCAAAAAAGTTTCAAAAGAGGTATTGCTGCGTATCAGAAAAAAAATGGCTAAACAACGTAAGAAAGAGAACCTGCTTTTAGTATGCATAGCTCTTGTTTTAGTGTCCATCGTTATGTTTTATGGTTTTAAATTTGTTGCGCACCAATCCAGCACAGTAGACACTTTTCAGCTAGAAAAGGAAACTGAAAAGAACAACCAATATTTGTTTTATATAGTTGATGGGGATGCCTGGTTTTCAAAACGAAAATGGCATAACGCTGTTTTTCAGTACAAAAAAGCACTGGCACTTTACCCCGGGGATTATGATGCTATGTTTAGGTTAACTCGTGCCATGAGCTACCATTGTCAGGAAAAAGGGAAAGATTGTGCTGCAGGTAAAAAATACTATGACCAATTAAAGGGTTTTAACCCTAATGACTCGCAGTTAGTTGGTTTAAAAGAGCGCTTTCAGTAAAACCTGTTGCGGAACTTCTTACCGGAAACTTTTAAGAAAATCATAGCATTTCAAAATCTTTCAAACCTAGAATCCTAGTATCTTTGTGGTCTAGTACTCAGTAAAAAAAAGTAATTATAGAATTATGAAAGAACTTATAGGAACGGGTGTAGCGTTAGTAACACCTTTTACAACTGAAGGCGAAGTTGATGTTCATGGACTTCAAAATGTCGTAACGTTTCAAATAGAAAACGGGATTGATTATCTGGTGGTGTTAGGGACCACAGGAGAAAGTGTTACCCTTACCAAGGCTGAAAAACAACTGGTCATAGACACTATTGTTGAAACCAATGCAGGAAGACTACCATTAGTTTTAGGAATTGGAGGGAATGATACTGCACAGGTTGTTGAAGAAATGCAAACTCGTGACGTAAGTGCTTTTACGGCTATTCTTTCTGTGTCACCATCCTATAATAAACCCACGCAAGAAGGGATTTATCAACATTTTGCTGCCCTGGCAAGAGTGGCACCAAAGCCTATAATTTTATACAATGTGCCTGGTCGTACCGCTAGTAATATGTCGCCTGAAACAGTGGCAAGGTTGGCAACCGATTTTGACACTATTGTTGCTGTAAAAGAAGCAGCTGGAGACCTGGTGCAGGCAATGAAAATGATTGATAGCACGCCAGAGGGCTTCTTGGTAATTAGTGGTGACGATATGATTGCCTTGCCAATGACCTTAGCGGGTGGTGCAGGAGTGATTTCGGTAATTGGGGAAGGCTTTCCAAAGGATTTCTCTGCAATGATTCGCTTAGGACTAGAGCGTAGGGTAGACGAGGCTTATTCGTTGCATTATAAAATTGCGCCTTGTATCGATTATATTTTTGCCGAAGGAAATCCTGCAGGAATCAAAGCCGTTTTTAATAAACTGAATATTTGCGGGGATACCGTACGACTTCCGTTAGTAGGTGTTGGTAAGCAATTACGTGACAAAATTGATGCTTTTGTAACCGCTTATTAAATTTTGAAACAATTACAGAAATAAAACGTCCTTCTTCTGTACAAATGAGGCAATATTTAGTACGATAATAAGTTTTGTAATCACGTATAATTCACTACTTTTGCACGATGTTTTTGAAATACTTTAAAATCACTTTTCTTAGTTTGCTGGCAGCTGTGGCTTTGTCCTCTTGTAGCGACTATCAGAAATTATTAAAATCTGAAGATACCGCAGCCAAATATGCTGGGGCAGATTCATTATACAACGCAGGGAAATATAAGAAGGCTCTTAAGTTGATGGAACAAATAGTGCCATCCTACAGAGGGAAGCCACAGGCAGAGCGCCTTATGTTTATCTATGCCAATACTTTTTATAAACTGGAAGATTTCTATTTAGCAGGATATCAGTTTGATCGTTTTGAAACATCATTCCCACAAAGTGACAGCGTAGAAGTTGCTGCGTATAAGTCTGCAAAGAGCTATTACCATTTATCTCCTCGCTATTCTCTGGATCAAAAGGATACCAGAATGGGCTTAGAGAAGTTACAAAAGTATATCAATAACTATCCGGATTCTGAGTACCGTACCGAAACCAATGCTTTGGTAAAAGAACTTCGCGAAAAGCTTGAGAAAAAAGATTTTGAAGTTGCTATGCAATACTTAGATATTGCAGATTATTTAGGATCTTATATCCCGGCAATGGAGGCTTTTGAAAACTTTATTGTAGATCATCCAGGATCTGCTTACAAGAAAGAAGCATACTACGGAAGGCTGGAGGCAGCTTATAAAAGAGCGATCACAGGTGTGCCTGGTTTGGTACAGGAGCGCTTAGTTACTGCTCAGGGATTCTATAAATCGTTTCAGAAATATTACAAAAACGATACTTCTGAAATAAAATTAAAAGCAGACGAGATTGCTCAAGAAATTGAAGCAAGAATGATTACTACAACCGAAGAAGAACCTACACGTTAATATACACCGATTATGAGCGATATTAAAAATTCTGAAGCGCCTATCAACACTACAACGATAGACAAAAACAAAATAGATGCCCCGACCGGGAATATCTATGAAGCTATTTCAATTATTGCAAAAAGAGCAAACCAGATTAATGGAGACATTAAAAAGGAGCTTTTGGAAAAACTGGATGAGTTTGCTACCTACAATGATAGTTTAGAGGAAATTTTTGAAAACAAAGAGCAAATCGAAGTTTCAAAATATTACGAGAAACTACCTAAGCCACACGCACTGGCAGTGCAGGAATGGTTAGACGAAAAAATCTACCACCGAAACACTGCAGACGAAGCTTTAGAAGAGTAATATGTCTGTGTTAAGCGGTAAAAATATAGTACTTGGCGTTACCGCCGGTATCGCCGCTTACAAAACAACATATTTGGTAAGGTTGTTTGTAAAAGCGGGCGCCGAGGTAAAAGTTGTCATGACGCCTTCGGCAAAAGATTTTGTTACGCCGCTTACACTTTCAACCCTTTCTAAAAACGAAGTACACTCCTCGTTTACCAACGAAGAAGATGATAATGCCCAATGGAACAACCACGTGGAGTTGGCCCTTTGGGCAGACTTATTTGTAATAGCTCCAGCTACGGCAAATACACTTTCCAAAATGGCTCATGGTGCCAGCGATAATTTGCTGCTGGCTGTGTATCTTTCGGCAAAATGTCCTGTGTATTACGCGCCAGCGATGGATCTGGATATGTACCAGCATCCAACTACCAAAGCTACTTTTGAAAAGTTAGCATCCTTTGGAAATATCCAGATACCAGCAACCCATGGCGAATTGGCAAGCGGTCTGGTAGGGCAAGGCCGTATGGCAGAACCCGAGGAAATTGTTTCATTTATTGAAGATGAAATTGCGAAGAAACTTCCGCTAAGAGGAAAAAAAGTAGTGATTACTGCTGGCCCCACGTATGAAGCTATAGATCCGGTGCGATTTATAGGAAATCACAGTAGCGGAAAGATGGGCTATGCCATTGCAGAGGAAGCTGCCAGCCTAGGTGCTGAGGTGATTTTAGTTTCAGGACCCTCCCATGTTGTTTTAAAAAATACGAGGGTTACTAAAATTTCGGTTACTTCGGCAAAGGAGATGTATGAAGCAGTTCACCAACATTTTAATACCTGCGATGTAGCTGTGTTAAGTGCTGCTGTGGCAGATTATAGACCCGCGACAATTGCTTCAGAAAAGATTAAAAAGAAGACAGGTGCGCTTACACTTCAGCTGCAAAAGACAGAGGATATTTTAGCTTCTATAGGTAAAATTAAAACAAAACAGTTCTTAGTAGGATTTGCCTTAGAGACTCAAAACGAGCTTGAAAACGCAAAAAGTAAACTTGAAAAAAAGAATTTAGACTTAATTGTATTAAATTCGCTAAAAGATAAAGGAGCGGGTTTTAAAGGAGATACAAATAAAGTAACCTTCGTGACAAAAGACAATAAAGTGATCCCTTTTTCAGTTAAACCCAAAACAGAAGTCGCCAAAGACATTTTACACTATATTTTACAACAGATTCATGCATAAGATCTTACTTTCCATATTCGTAGTATTTGCTGGCCTTACCGCTAGTGCACAAGAGTTAAATGCCAGTATTACCATAGACGCAGAGCAAACAGGGCAGCCCAATCAGCAAGTTTTCAGAACCTTGAAAAATCAGTTGACGGACTTTATTAATAACACCCAGTGGACCAATAAGAAGTATTTAAACCAGGAGCGTATAGATTGCAATTTCACCCTTATTTTAAATTCGTACGAAGGAGATTCTTTTGGAGGAACGTTGCAAGTTCAGGCCTCACGTCCAATTTATGGTTCTACTTATGACAGTCCGATCTATAATTACAACGACAAGCAGTTTTCGTTTGATTATGTAGAATTTCAGCCACTTACCTTTAATATTAATTCTTTTGACTCTAATTTAATGTCGGTTTTGGCGTATCACGTCTATACGGTTATTGGCTTAGATGCAGATACTTTTGAATTAAACGGAGGGGCGCCTTATTTTGAAACGGCCAAACAAATTGTAAACACAGCTGCCTCCAGTAATTTTGCTGGATGGAAGTCTACAGATGGGATTCAATCCAGGTTCAGATATAACGATGCGTTATTGAGTAATGTGTACCAGGAGTTTCATGAAGCAATGTATATTTACCATCTTGCAGGAATGGATGTAATGTATAGCGACCCGAAAACCTCTAAGGTTAAGGTGCAGGAAGCAATAAAAAGCTTAAAAAGTATCAACGACCGTAGACCAAACTCTTTCATTCTCCGTACATTTTTTGATGCTAAGAGTGATGAGATAGCGGCTATCTTTAGCGGAGGTCCCAAGGTGAACATCACTCAGTTTATAGAAAATTTAAACCGCATGGCGCCTACAAGAAGAAGTACGTGGGCAGATATTAAGTTCTAGGATTTCGACCGTCTTTGCTATTGAAATATAGAAACTTCTGCTATCTTAGTAGCACAAAACAAACGTGCATTGCTAACCCAACTTTCCATAAAAAACTATGCCTTAATAGACGATATTAAGGTGAATTTTTCTTCAGGCCTTACCACGATTACAGGTGAAACAGGAGCCGGAAAATCTATTTTGTTAGGTGCGTTGTCCTTGCTTTTAGGAAAACGGGCAGATATAAGTAGTGTTAAAGATCCTGCAAAAAAGTGTATCATAGAAGGCGATTTTACCATCGCTGTTTACAAGCTAAAAGAGTTGTTTGAAACACTAGACCTGGATTATGAAGAGCATACCATTATACGTCGTGAGATATTGCCAAGTGGAAAGTCCCGTGCCTTTGTGAATGACACTCCTGTTACCTTACAGCAATTACAGCAGTTAGGGGAGCGGCTGGTAGATATTCATAGTCAGCACGAAACAAGATCGCTATTGTCCGAAAAAAACCAGTTAGAGGTATTGGATGCCGTGGCTGGAAATGATGCGCTCCTTATGCAATATGCTGAAGGGTTAGAAGATTTTAAAAAGCTTCAAAAAGAACTGCAAAATCTTATCAATGAAAAGGAAACAAGCGCTAAAGAATTAGACTATCATACGTTTTTGTACAACGAGTTGCAGGAAGCAAAACTTTCAAAAATTGACCAGGTACAACTGGAAGAAGACTACGAAAAGCTGAACAATGCGGAAACCATTCAGGAAGGTTTGACAACGGTTTCAAAGCTGTTACAGGAAGAGCAGGTAGGGGTTTTAGAAATGGCAAAAGAGGCGCGTTTACAATTAGGAAAAATAAGATCTTTTTCTTCGGAATACGAAACGCTTTGGGAACGTTTAAACAGCGTACTCATAGAGTTGGAGGATATAGACGAAGAAGTAGCAAGCCAGGCTGAAACTCTGGAAGCAGACCCTTCGGCTTTATTTCAATTACAGACTACGTTGCAGACGGTGTATAAATTACAACAAAAACATACCGTAGCAACAGTTGAAGAGTTGCTGGAAATTGAAAGTGATCTGGCTTCAAAAATTGATGCTACAGCCAATGTGGATTCCCGTATTGCGATGCTGGAAGCTTCGGTACAGACCTCAAAAGATACTTTGCTGGAGATTTCAGGAACGTTACATAAAGCGCGCTTAGAAGTGATCCCTAGTCTAAAAGACCAACTAGAACATCTCTTAAAAAAGTTGGGCCTACCTCATGCGCAGTTTCAATTTTCACTAGAGGAAGTTTCAGAATTTAAAGAACTGGGAACCGATTCGCTAGAATTACTTTTTACTGCTAACAAAGGCGCACAATTCGGGACGCTTAAAAAAGTAGCCTCAGGAGGAGAATTAAGTCGGATTATGCTATCTATTAAGGCAGTTTTGGCAAGCTATAAAAATTTGCCTACCCTAATTTTTGATGAAATAGATACTGGGGTTTCGGGTGAAATCGCACAACAAATGGCAACTATTATGGAGCAAATGAGTGGTACCATGCAAGTGTGTAGTATTACGCATTTACCGCAAATTGCAGCAAAGGGAAATCAGCAGCTAAAAGTATACAAAGAAGACATTAATAACGTAACTACAACGCAACTAAAACAGCTAACAGAGGAAGAACGCATTGTAGAAATTGCTCAAATGATTGGGGGGCATACGTTGACAGATTCGGCTCTGGCACACGCCAAACAATTGCGCAATTAGCTGTATATTTGCGTACCAACAAAAAATAACACTAAACTATCATACACATGGCATATAATCTACTAAAAGGAAAAAGAGGAATTATTTTTGGAGCATTAGATGAGCATTCTATCGCTTGGAAAACCGCAGAGCGCATTCACGAAGAAGGAGGAACTTTTGTGCTTACCAACGCACCAATTGCGATGCGTATGGGGCAGATTAAAACGCTGGCTGAAAAAACAGGCTCTGAAATTATTCCGGCAGATGCTACCAGCCTGGAAGATCTTGAAAACTTAGTAACGCAGGCTATGGAGATTTTGGGTGGTAAATTAGATTTTGTATTACACTCTATAGGGATGTCTGTAAACGTACGGAAAGGCAAGCATTATACAGATCAGAATTACGATTGGACTCACAAAGGCTGGGATGTTTCAGCAGGGTCTTTCCATAAAACCATGCAAACACTGTACAAAAATGACGCGATGAATGAGTGGGGAAGCATTGTAGCATTAACCTATATGGCTGCGCAACGCGTGTTTCCGGATTACAATGATATGGCAGACAACAAAGCGTATCTGGAGTCTATAGCCAGGAGCTTTGGATATTTCTTTGGAAAAGATAAGAAGGTACGTGTGAACACGATTTCACAATCGCCTACACCAACCACTGCGGGGCAAGGGGTAAAGGGCTTTGATGGCTTTATAGCCTACGCTGAAAAAATGTCGCCACTTGGAAATGCAACTGCCGAAGATTGTGCCAATTATACCGTTGCTATGTTTAGTGACCTCACTAAGCGTGTCACGCTCCAGAATTTATTTAACGACGGAGGCTTTAGCAACATGGGCGTAAGCGATCTGGTGATGGAAAAATTTGTTGAAAATGAGTAAATAACACTTGAAAATAATTGAAAATCCGCCAGATACAATCTTGGCGGATTTTTTTTGGTGTTCATCGGACATACATTCTTTTTGTCGAATATTTATTGTTATTATGATTAATTTTAGATACTTTTAATAATCGTTAACTAAATATTTAAATTAATTATGAAAAAAATTACAATTTTAGCGGCTTTGCTTTTTAGTGCCATTGGTATTGGGCAGAACCTTTCTCAAGAAACCGTCCAACCTTACAATGGACAACAAGTACGGACAACGTCCGTTACGACACCAGTAGATCTTACGACTCCTAGTTTAGGGTTGTCTCCAGCATCTTCAAGAACTTTTAATGGAACTTCGTATAATAATCCAGGAGGTGACCGTATGATGCCAGTTTTGGCCTATACTTCTGGTCCTTATTTCAGTGTGCCAGGTACACCAGATGTAAGTCTTTTAGAGGACACTACATTAGGTATGGGTACTTATGGAGCAGGTGTTCAAATTTCTGCAGGCAATAGAATAGCCGAAGATATTATCTTAGCAGACGACTACGATATTACTTCTATGGATTTCTTTGCGTACCAGTCTTTTACGCCAACAGCACCTCCAACTATTGATGCGATTAATGTACAGATTTGGGATGGAGATCCTAGCTTAGGTACCAGTTCGGTAATTTATGGAGATGCTACCACTAATGTATTAACTTCAGTAGTGTGGAGTGGTGCTTACCGTCAATTAGAAAGTAGCCCTAATACGGATCGTGCTATTCACAGAATAACAGTAGAGACACCAGGGCTATCTTTGGCAGCTGGAACGTACTGGGTAGATTGGCAAATAGGAGGTACAGCGGCTTCAGGTCCTTGGCAACCCCCTGTTGCAATTTTAGGACAGACAACTACTGGAAATGCAATGCAATCTATTGGAGGTGTATGGGCTCCATTGGAAGATGGAGGAACTTTTACACCACAAGGAGCACCTATTGAAGTGAATGGAGATTGTACCAGTTGCGGTGGTGGCGGTGGAGCTACAGACTTTTTTGTAAAAGATGGCTTCCCTACTGATAATTTTGGAACTATGCCTATTGCAGGTCCTTATAATATTGCAACTATAGCTCCTATTCCACAAAATTTATTTGCAGACGATGTTGCCTCTGATGGTAACCTTTATGCCGCAGATTTTGATAATGGTAATATATATACAGTAGATACAGGTACTGGAGCAATAACCCTTGTTTCAACAGCAGTGGGTCTTGGGCCAAATGACGCTATAACAGGTTTGGCATTCGACTTTCAAACAGATACCATGTTTGCGTTGGTAGCTAACTTATTAGACCTTTCCAATCAGTTATACACTATAGATTTAACTACGGGTGTACTTACAGCTGTAGGTGCAGGAGCAGCGTACGACGGAGGTATTTGGATAGAAATAACCAACGACGGAGTTGGATATATTGGTTCCATTACAGATGATAGCCTTTGGACAGTAGACCTTGCAACCGGAGCTGCAACATTAGTTGGGCCATTTGGTATCAACCTTAACTTTGCGCAAGACGCTGCCTTCGATGTAGACACAGAAATTTTATACGGAGCTATGTATGATGGGGCTGTATCAAATATTAGTACAATAGACTTGAACACCGGAGCAGCTACCATTTTAGGTACTGGGAATTATGAGGCAGTTATGTTATCATTAGAAGGTGTGTTTTTAACGAACGATGTTTGTAGTAATGCAATAGCAATGGATTGTGGTGATGTAGAAACAGGAGATACTTCAACTAACACAAATACAGGAGGTTTTAATGATTCCCCAGATGCTTGGTATTCATATACAGGCACAGGTACTCAGGAGTTAGTAACATTTTCACTTTGTGATGGAGGAACATCTTTTGACTCAAGGTTAACAGTTTATGACGCTTGTGGAGGAACACAGGTTGCTAATAACGATGACTCCTGTGGATTACAATCCGAGGTGTCTTTTCCCTCAGATGGTACTACTACTTACTATGTTGCTGTTGAAGGTTTTGGGACTGGAGACGTAGGTGCATTCAGCCTAGAAGTTAGCTGTAGTCCTATTGCTGACAATGATCTTTGTGATAATGCAGCTCCAATTACATGTGGAGAAACTATTCTAGGGTCTACTTTATTTGGAACACCAGATGCTGGATCTCCCGATTGTGGAGCAGGTAATAATTCTCCAGGGGTATGGTATCAAATAGATGATACATCTGGATTAGTTACAGATTACACGGTATCTCTATGTGATGGGGGGACTAGTTATGACAGTAAACTGGTAATCTATTCTGGAGATGATTGTGGGACTTTAGTTTGTGTTGCAGAGAATGATGATTCTTGTGGACTTCAGTCTGAAGTTTCTTTCCAAGGAGACGGTAATTCTACTTATTACGTATTAGTAAATGGATTTGGAAGTGGAAATTCTGGTGATTTCTCATTAAATTTAACTTGTGCTCCTATCCCACCATTTAACGACCCTATTGTAAACTCTATCGATGTAGATGAAGCAGGACTTCCTTATACCGATCCGGCAGTACCAATGCCAGCAGCAACCACAGAAGCAGGAGGAACTCCAGCTGAATGTGATAATGCAGGTGTATTAGGAGTATGGTATAACTTTGTCCCAGAGATAAATGGTACAGCTACCGCAACGGTAGTATCTCCAGCAGGATATACTTCTGTAACGTTCTATACAGCTCCATCGGAAGATGCTGTTGAAACAGAGCTTACTTTGGTAGATTGGTTCGATAACCAATGTGTACCTGGAGTTACCACTTCAATTCCGGTTGAGGCAGGACAGGCGTACTATGTGTATGTTGCAAATCACGAAGGAATTACGGATATTGTTATAGACGGAGATTTCTTGTTAGGTGCAGGCGATGCTATTGTAGAAGGATTTACATACTTCCCTAACCCAGCTAGCGATGCGTTGAATCTGGATGCAGGAACACGCAGTATAGACAGT
>TARA_R100000935_G_scaffold4427_1_pt1 | contig 29548 bp, 24 predicted proteins | sample TARA_R100000935 | Tara Oceans TARA_R100000935 (sample SAMEA2621502) | marine metagenome | biome: marine biome (ENVO:00000447); feature: surface water layer (ENVO:00002042); material: "saline water (ENVO:00002010), including plankton (ENVO:xxxxxxxx)" | depth 5 m
GCGATGCGCCATTTCACCATCATTGGTAAATAATAACAACCCTGTGGAATTAATATCCAAGCGCCCAACCATCACCCAACGGTCATGAGTGAGCTTTGGTAAGCGTTCAAATACCGTAGGACGACCTTCTGGATCATTTGCCGAGCACACTTCACCCTCAGGCTTATAATAAGCTAAAACGCGACGACGCTTTTCATTTTCAGAAGTATATTTAATCTGACGACCATCAACGCGAATCTCATCACCTTGTTCAACACGATCACCAATAGTCGCAGGACCGTTATTGACGGTTACGCGACCTGCTTTAATGACTTCTTCCATCTGACGACGTGAACCAAGTCCCATACGGGCAAGTGCTTTCTGTAATTTTTCATCTTTCATAACGATTTCCTAGAATCGGTGGGTTTACATTTCTCAATGTATAAAATTGGACTGCATATTATACGCTCTTTCTAAGAGTTATACAGACTATGTTACGATTATTCTCGATTTTATATCTGAATAAGATAAGTGAGTTTCATAGCACTTGTTGATTCAAATCTTTTACTAAGATAATAAATAGGATATTGTTTTTTAGTTTATATGAATAATAAATATAGTCAGGGAAAAGCAATATCGATATATAACGTACTGCTGATATCAATTTTTCTTGCTTGCTGTGCCTACGCAGACAGAGGCTGCAAAAAATTGATACCAGCAGCATCGTAGCGTTTTTAAGGTATTTTAACTATATTAACTATATATGATGGCTATCGCCAAATATAAGAATATTTGCATATAATTTACTTTATAATTAAGCAAAATTTTCATTAAACATACATGATTGCATGTTTAATATTTAAGCACCTATGTTATTATGATTTTGTTTTTTTGTACATAATGCAACGCTTTAGTATGGCTGTCTGATTCTTTAATGCTAGACACTACTTATATCTATGATTTATAAAGGTCTTTTTATGTTTTTTAATCCATCAAAGTTACTAGGTATAACGTGTCTATTGATAGTTGGTATGGTTTCAGGGTGCTCCAGTATCAATGCTGGGCTGCAAGCAGGTGAGCTGCCGCCGAGTGGTACATTTATCGCTGAAAATGGTCTGCATTTTAATATTCAGCCGCTAAATCTAACGACATTACCTCCAAAACAAACAGTATTACCAAGCAGTAATTTAAATCAGCTAATAAGGAACTCTAGTCGAGCAGAATATCGTATCTCCAAAGGGGATATTCTTAGTATTGTCTTAGTTGGTTATCCTGATATTACATCGGCAGGGGCATCAGGCTATCCTGTAGATCAGCAGGGGTTTGTTCAGTTCCCACTGGTTGGACGTATTAAAGCGACAGGGATGAGTGTGCCGCAGTTCACGGCGAACTTGCAGAGACAACTACAGCGCTATCTGAAATTTTCAGATCCACAGGTTAAAGTTCTCGATTATCGGGGTAACAAGTTTTTTATTGATGGTGAAGTTAAGCAGCCTGGCGAATTTGCAATTAATGATGCACCAGTTTCGCTATATAGTGCGATTTCTATGGCTGGTGGTGCAACGCCGACCGCTGATTCAAATAATATCGTGTTTAACCGTAGAGGTGTAAGCTATAATCTGGGCCTACAATCTTTACGTCAACTGGGCAGTTCTGCCAACCAAATCTATCTCCAAGATGGCGATTCAATCCATGTTAATAGTCAAGACCGTAATAAAGTCTATGTTCTAGGAGAATTTGGCAAGGTAGAGCCTGTACCTATCCGCGAGCAAGGTATCAGTCTAGCTCAGGTTTTAGGAGAGTCAAACGGACTTAATTCTAATACTGCTAATGCATCTAAGATATATGTCGTCCGCGATAACCTTAATACAAGAACAACCGATATTTACTATGTGGATATGCAGACGATTACCAGTTTTGCACTTGCCAGTCGTTTTGAGATGCGTGCCAATGATATCATTTATGTAGATCCTACTGGTTTGACGCGTTGGAATCGCGTACTTAGCTCCATCTTGCCTTCTACATCAGCGGTCAGAAGTCTATCAGGCTTATAAATAATAGGTAATAACTATCATGGCATTTGATCATATTCTTGTTGTATGTGTGGGTAATATTTGTCGTAGTCCAATGGCAGAAGCGCTATTGAAGCAGCGTTTTCCCAATAAAACGATTGACTCTGCAGGGGTGGGTGCTTTGGTTGGGCATCCTGCCGATCCTGCTGCGCTAGAAATTATGTCAAAGCAGCAGATTGATATCACCAATCATGTTGCTAAGCAAATTGATGAGCAGCTGGCAAAAAAAGTGGATCTTATTTTTACTATGTCAGATGGTCAGACCAAATGGATTGAAGAGCGCTGGCCTTTTTGCCGCGGTAAAACCTTTAAGCTTGGTCACTGGATGAATAAAGACATTGCGGATCCTTACCAGCATGAGTTAAGTGCATTTGAGATTGCACATCTAGACATTGTTGAAGGTATAAAACAATGGGCTGATAAAGTTAGCTAAATAACTGTTGTAAATAAATAATTATTATAAAAGATTAATACTAAACGATTACCTTAAGTGATGAACCTACCGTTATGACTACAGATTCAAAGAATGTATCAAACTCTCCTGTTAAAGAAGACAATGACGAAATCGATTTAATGGCGCTACTTTTTGCCATTTTACGTGGCTGGAAAACTATCGTATTCTTTGCTGTTTTAGGTTTGATAATAGGTATCTTGTATAGCAGATATGTGAATCCTACTTTTAAGTCAGATGCACTTATTCAAATTGATCAAAAGTCACAAAGTATCTCAGCGTTAGGTTCTAATATCTCAGATCTAGTGTCAGCAGAGAGTAGTAAAGCGCAAACTGAAACTGAACTGATTAAGTCGCGAATGGTATTAAAGCCTGTCGTGGATTTACTACATCTGGATATTCGTTTAAGCGATCCTGCTGTTGGTAAATTTGATCGAATAAAAAGCAATACTACTACTGTTCAAGTAAATATACCTGAAGGTGTAACGCTAAAAACGTCAGATGGCCAAGTACAGATTAGTCAATTTAATGTGTCGAAGGCGTATCTTAATCGTTCTTTTACTTTAGTGCGATCTAATAAGAGTGATGGGTTTTTATTGAGTAATGGATTTGATGACTTTAAAGGACAGATAGGGCAAGCTCATGTTTTTAAGGGTGTTGATGGTATTATCGAAATTACAGTGAATGACTTACCTGTTAATGACCATGGAATTAATATTGTTAAGCTATCCCTGCAGAATGCTACAGAGTCTATAAAATCTGCTTTATCGGTTGTTGAAAAGGGGCAGCAAACAGGTATTGTTGAGCTGTCAATGACAGGCAATAGTCAAGAGCAGGTAAGCTTGGTTTTGAAGGAAATTATTTTATCCTATATCGCTCAAAATGAGTCTCGTGGTTCTGAAGAGACTACTAGAACACTTAGTTTTATGGAGTCACAAATACCTATCCTGAAGCAGAAACTTGAAGCATCACAAGTGGTATTTAATAGGTTCCGTGAAAAATATGGCACTATTGATATTGGTCAGGAAGCAGCATTACTAGTTGGAGAGAAGTCTCAAATTGACTCTCAACTTAATGAATTAAAGCTAAAGAAGGCGGACTTAACTACCTATTATACGGAAGAGCATCCTTTAGTTATTCAAATTAATGATCAGTTAAAAGTACTAAATAATAGAAAGCAGGAAATAAATAGCAAAGTTGCTGGTTTACCTGAAGTCCAGCGTGAGTTTTTACAGCGCTCAGAAGATGTAGAGATCAATAAGGAAATCTATCTCACAATGCTGAAGAACTACCAACAGTTAAAGATTGTTAAAGCTGGTGAAGTTGGCTATGTGCGTATTATTGACTTACCAATCAATACCTATAGAACTATTGCGCCGAAAAAACTGCTGATTTGGGTATTGGCTACTTTATTAGGTACGATGCTTGGTACGATGCTAGTGCTTGTTAAAAACATGCTTAGAAACGTGGTCAAAGACCCTGAGCGTCTTGAGGCTAAGACAGGCGTACCTGTTATTGCAACCATTCCTCGTTCTCCAGTGCTCACAAGGTTTAGTAAGAAAAAATCACCCAATCGATTACTCGCTTATGCAGACAATAATAGCTTAAGTTATGAAGCCATTAAGAGCTTAAGAACCAATCTGATGTTTGGGATGCCAAGCCAAGGGCGAGCTGGTCAGCGTGCCAAAGTTATTTTGATTACTGGTGAAAGTCCGGGGGTCGGTAAGTCTTTTATCTCGTCTAACTTAACAGAAGTATTTGCGCAGTTGGATAAAAAAACCTTAATCATAGATGCGGATATGCGTTTGGGTGAGTTGCATAAAGTATTTAATATGGACCAACATAACGGTTTGGCCGATTATTTAACACAAGATACGACTCATCTATCGAGAGATACGACTCAGCTAGTAAAAGTCGATGCTGTCCAAGAGTCTGGTCATCTAGCAAGCTTTATCCATCCGACTGGCATAGATAATATCGATTTTATGCCACGCGGTCAGCATCCACGTAACCCAGCATCACTATTGGCTAATGGCAGTTTTGATCATTTAATGACAGAACTAAACCTGCATTATGATTATATTATTATTGACTCACCACCTATCTTAGCGGCCTCTGATGCCATGATACTAGCGCAGCACGCTGATAAAGTGTTGATGGTCACAAGATATGATGACTCGATAGAAGGGCAGTTGGTTTATGCAGTCAATCAGATGAATAAAGCCAACATACAAGTTGACGGTATTATTCTCAACGATGTACAGCAAGGGATTATGAGCAAATATAGTTATCACTATAGCTATGCTTATGGTAATAACCAATAGTTAGCTTTTTGGTAATTCTACCAAAATTCACGTTTTTAAGTGGTTGAGTGTTATGTCTACTAATTCAAAACCGTCAAGTGATTATCCATCACTTCATGGCAAAACTGGCTGGCTACAACGTATAGCAGAATACTTGTTATCGTTGCCCCGTAGTGTAAAACGAGCGATTTTACTCACTACAGACTTGGTAGCATCTTTAGTGTGCCTGTTCTTAGCTTTATCGTTGCGCTATGGCGATATCGCTCATAACATTAGTCCTATCATATTATTATCTTATGGTACGCTGCCCATCATCGGTTTATATCTGATTGGTTTCTATAAAGGGATAGCACGTGGTTTTTTAGATACGGTGATGGGTAGTGTGGCAAAGCTGTTCTTTTTGCTTATGGTTGTCTACGAGATCATCATTTATTTAAATCCTTTAGAAGATATACCGCGCTCCGTTCCTATTATCTTTCTGTTTTTCTTCTTTATCTGGTTATGGAATAGTCGTCTTACTATACGTGAGCTCTTGATGCGCTGGAGCGGTAGAGCTCAGCGTCGCCTTAAAGACGATGGTGTTTATGACAATGTTGTTATTTACGGCGCCGGAGAGGCTGGTCGAGATTTATTAGAAGGTCTTAGAAATTCGCATAAATATAATGTTGTGGCTTATGCTGATGATGATCCACAGCTTGCTGGTGCTTATTTGCTCGGTAAAAAGATTTATCCGGCTCATGATTTAGTAAGCTTAGTAGAAGAATTAGATATTGCGCAGGTATTTTTGGCTATTCCTTCTATCAGCCGCGCGCAAAAACGTCAGATTATAGATAAGCTCTCAGGCATTGCGATAAAAATAAAAGAACTGCCCAGTCTAGAGGAAATTGCTGACGAAAAAGTAACCGTCAGTAGCATGCGCAAAGTAGATATCTTAGATGTGTTAGACAGACAGACTGTCGAACCTGATTCAAAGTTACTGCAGATGAACATTCAGGGTAAATGTGTGTTGGTCACTGGTGCTGGTGGCTCTATCGGTAGTGAATTGTGCCGTCAAGTAATCAAGAACCAGCCTAAATGTATCGTGCTCTATGAGCTGTCCGAGTTTGCGCTTTATAGTATTCATCAAGAGCTGACCATCAAGCAAGCCAATACGCCTGCCTATAAAAACATTGAAATTATTGCGGTCATCGGTAACGTCACCAATGAATCGAACCTGCTTAGAATACTGAATCTCTACAATATACAGACGGTTTATCATGCTGCTGCCTATAAACATGTGCCTATGGTTGAGCACAATCCCTTTGAAGGCGTCATTAATAATACCAAAGGTACTTATCACTGCGCCCGAGCTGCTATCCAGGCCAATGTTGAAACCTTCGTACTTATCTCTACCGATAAAGCTGTAAGACCGACCAATGTAATGGGCGCTTCTAAGCGCTTGGCAGAATTGGTTTGCCAAGCACTAAGCCAGACGGATAGCCAGACCTGTATCAGTATGGTGCGTTTTGGTAATGTCCTAGGCTCGTCAGGCTCTGTTGTGCCGTTATTTACCAAACAGATAGAGCAAGGTAAGCCGATCACGGTCACCCATCCTGATGTGACTCGTTATTTTATGACGATTCCAGAAGCGGCAAACTTAGTCATCCAAGCAGGTGCAATGGCATCAGGTGGCGAGGTGTTTGTGCTTGATATGGGCGAGCCGGTCAAAATAGTTGATTTGGCTCAGCGAATGATTCATTTAAGTGGTTTTGATATTAAAGATACTGCCCATCCTGAGGGTGATATCGAAGTCATCTTTACTGGACTTAGAGATGGAGAAAAGCTTTATGAAGAGCTCATCATCGGTGAAGATAATGTCGAAACCACTGATCACCCTCTTATCATGCAAGCAATTGAGCATAGCTTCCCATTAGATGAGCTTGAATCAGTATTGTTTGAGCTGACTGAAAAACAAAAGCAATTTGATGTTCCTTGGCTGAAGCAGCAATTTAAGCAGTTTGTAGTAGGCTATCAAGAAGGAACTAAAGCTGCATAACTCTGAATAAACACCCTAAATACTATTTTTCAACTGAAATTGGTTAGATGAACAAAGGAAAATTATGCTAGATATTAAGAATATAAAAATAGCAGTTATCGGACTTGGCTATGTAGGTCTGCCTTTAGCCGTTGAGTTTGGTAAGCATCTGCCAGTAGTAGGCTTTGATATTAATGCCAGTCGTATAGCGGCCCTGTGTGCAGGTACAGATCATACCTTGGAAGTCAGTGATGAAGAGCTGACCCAAGCATCACATTTGAATTATAGCTCCGATATACAAGCGCTTAAGGATTGTAATTTTTTTATTGTTACGGTACCGACCCCTATTGATGATTATAAACAGCCCGATCTTACGCCTTTAATTAAAGCCTCAGAAGCTATCGGTAGTCTACTTAAAAAAGACGACATCGTGGTTTATGAATCGACCGTTTACCCTGGGGCCACTGAAGAAGTTTGTATTCCGGTGCTAGAGAAAGTCTCGGGATTAACCTTCAATCAAGACTTTTATGCCGGTTATAGTCCTGAACGTATCAACCCAGGTGATAAAGAGCACCGCGTTACCAATATTTTAAAAGTAACCGCAGGCTCAACACCTGAAGTCGCTGATTTTGTGGATGAAGTATACAATTTAATTATTACGGCTGGCACTCATAAAGCATCAAGCATCAAAGTAGCAGAAGCGGCAAAGGTGATTGAAAATACTCAAAGAGATGTCAACATTGCCTTAATTAATGAATTAGCCGTCATCTTTAATAAAATGGGTATCGATACCCAAGCAGTTTTGGAAGCAGCCGGCACCAAGTGGAACTTCTTACCTTTTCGTCCAGGCCTCGTTGGTGGTCACTGCATCGGTGTAGACCCTTATTACTTGACTCATAAAGCGCAAGCGATTGGTTATAACCCAGAGATTATATTGGCCGGTCGTCGCTTGAATGACAGTATGGGTGAGTATGTGGTCACGCAACTGGTCAAAACCATGATCAAAAAGCGTATTCAGGTTGAAGGGGCAAAAGTCTTGGTCTTAGGGCTGAGTTTCAAAGAAAATTGCCCAGATGTGCGTAATACCAAGGTCATTGATATCGTCCATGAGCTAGAAGAATATAATATCGACGTTGATGTCTATGACCCTTGGGTAGATAAAGCAGAAGCTGAGCGTGAATATAATGTGACGCCTATCAGCAAGCCCGCTATGAATAACTATGACGGTATCATTTTAGCCGTCGCGCATAATGAGTTCGTCGAGCTGGGTGTAGATCAGATTAGAGCATTTGGCAAGAATGAACACGTGCTTTATGATTTAAAGTATGTCTTTACCAAAGAAGACACTGATATCCGCTTATAAATCTATAAAAATACGGAAAGTAATGGTTATGACGTCAACTGCATATGAAAAAGTTCAAAAAGTACTAATTAACGAGCCAAAAACCTGGTTAGTTACTGGGGTAGCGGGATTTATTGGCTCTAACTTACTAGAAGAGCTATTGTTACTAAATCAAAAAGTAGTAGGCCTAGATAATTTTGCGACGGGTTTTCAGCATAATCTAGATGAAGTACAGGGTTTGGTAAGCAAAGAGCAGTGGCAGAACTTTACGTTTATAGAAGGTGATATTCGTAATCTAGAAGACTGCCAAATTGCGTGCGCAGACGTGGACTATGTGTTGCATCAAGCAGCACTTGGCTCAGTACCACGCTCTATCGCTGACCCTATCAATACCAATGATACCAATATCTCAGGCTACTTAAATATGCTGGTAGCCGCTCGTGATGCTCAGGTATCAAGCTTTACTTATGCGGCGAGTAGCTCAACGTATGGCGATCATCCGGCATTACCAAAAGTCGAGGATGCTATTGGCAATCCGTTGTCTCCCTATGCGGTAACTAAGTATGTCAATGAGCTATATGCTGATGTATTTGCTCGTACTTATGGGTTTAAGACCATTGGTCTGCGTTATTTCAATATCTTTGGTAAACGACAAACACCAGATGGTGCATACGCAGCGGTAATCCCTAAGTGGACAGCAGCAATGATAGCTGGTGATGCGGTCTATATCAATGGTGATGGTGATACCAGTCGAGACTTTAACTTTATTGAAAATGCGGTGCAGGCCAATATTTTAGCTGCGACTGCAAATAGTGATGCCAAAAACCAAGTATATAACGTGGCAGTCGGTGGCCGTACCACTCTAAATGTTTTATTTACCGCATTAAAAGAAAGTCTAAGTGAAAATGGTATGAACTATAACCAAGACCCTGTCTATCAAGACTTTCGTGTTGGAGATGTGCGGCATAGCCAAGCAGATATCAGCAAAATTCAAAGGAAGCTAGGATATGATCCCCAGTTTGATATTATCCAAGGAATTCAGAAAGCAATGCCTTGGTATGTACAGTTTTTAGGTTAATAATCTTATGGATAATTTAATGAACAAATCGTTATACTTACTGTCTGTAAAGTATATAAATATACTAATTAAGTCTTGTTGATATGGCAATAATTAAAAAAAATAGCTTTATCAGTGGTACAGGGGTCTATTTATTCTCCAATATCCTCAATGGTATAATCCCTTTTATATTGCTGCCAATATTGACCCGCTATTTAAATCCTTCTGAGTATGGTGAAGTAGCCATGTTCCAAACCTTATGCGGTGCAATAGGTGGGTTCGTAGGCATTACTTTTGTTGGAGCAGTAGGACGTAAGTATTATGACGATGACCTTAAACAAAGTGAATTGGCTGAATTTATTGGCTCATGTATTCAGTTGGTTTTAATTTTTTCACTAATAGTACTATCAATATTTTTTCTCTTCCAAAATCAGCTGTCAGAGTGGGTAGGGATTAAATCTGAGTATATTCTCTGGGCTGTGCTCGTCGCTTCTTGTACAGTAATTATTAGAATACGTTTGGGACAGTGGCAGGTTCAGAAAAAAGCTATTAAGTATGGTGTATTACAGATTTCACAAAGTTTATTTAACATGCTTCTGTCTTTACTGCTAGTAGTCGTACTTTTAAAAGGTGCTGAAGGTCGTATAAATGCTCAAATAATTATAAGCTTAATTTTTGTAATAGTAGCATTGTTTCTTTTGAAAAAAGATAAATTACTTAAGATTTTGACATGGCGAAAAGACTATCTGGTTGAAGCTCTCAGGTTTGGTGTCCCACTTATACCTCATACCGCGGGTGCTTTCTTACTAATGTCAGTCGATCGATTTGTAATTAATAAAGAGATAGGGCTAGCAGAAGCTGGAATTTATATGGTTGCTGTTCAGTTAACCACCACTATAGGTCTTGTATTTGATGCTATTAATAAAGCCTATGTTCCTTGGTTATTTGAAAAGCTAAAAGCTGATCAGTATAAGGAGAAACGAAAAATAGTTAAACTGACCTATATTTGGTTTTTTTTAATTATATTAGGTGTTATGCTTGTCTTTTTGATAGGCCCTCAACTAGTAGTGTTGATAGCTGGTGAACAGTATGCACAAGCAGGCAGAGTAGTCGGCTGGTTAGCATTAGGACAAGGCTTCCAAGGAATGTACTTTATGGTTACTAACTACATATTTTTCTCTAAGAAGACAGGTCTGCTCTCAGTAGCCTCTATTAGTTCTGGCGTTTTAAATTTAATTTTATTAATTGTTTTGGTTCGTCTTCTTGGTTTAGAAGGAGCCGCTATTGCGTTTGCTATCTCGATGGGCATTCGTTTCTTATTGATATGGTGGATAGCACATAAACGTCATCCAATGCCTTGGAGGCTAAAGTGATTTATTTTTTAAGGTTATTTAAGCAAAAAATAAAAAAAGTACAGCGAAAAACACGTATCTACGTCGTAAAAAGAAGATGTGGTGGTTATGTGAATCGCGTCCAAGTAGGAGGGGTCACCAAATTAACTAAAAACACATTTTTAGGTGATAATGCAAACTTTAATGGATTAATAATTAGTGGGGGTGGACGAGTTGTTATAGGTGATAATTTCCATTCTGGTCCTGATTGTCTGTTCATATGCCAAAATCATAATTTTGATAAAGGTGAAGCAATTCCATATGATTCTACCTATATTCTTAGAGACATTACAATTGAAGATAATGTTTGGCTTGGTAGCAGAGTAATTGTATTAGGTGGGGTTACAATTGGTGAGGGTGCTATTATTCAAGCTGGTAGTACTGTAGTTTCAGATATACCTAAGTATTCTATCGCTGGTGGTCATCCTGCTAAGCCTTTCAGTAAGAGAAATATAGAGCATTATGAGAAATTGAAAGCTGAAGGTAAGTTTTTATAGTTTCATATTGTAAGTTTTACATCTTGGATTGTTAATAGGAATAATTTAAATGTTAAGTAACAGCACTATCTTAATCACCGGTGGCACAGGCTCATTCGGCAATACTTTTGTCCCCATGGTGCTAGAAAAATACAATCCTAAAAAAGTTATTATCTTCTCACGTGATGAAATGAAGCAATGGGAGATGGCAAAAAAATTCGTCGGTGATGATAGAGTTCGCTTTTTTATTGGCGATGTTCGTGACAAAGAACGTTTATATCGTGCATTAGATGGGGTTGATTATGTAGTCCATGCTGCTGCAACTAAAATTGTTCCTACAGCCGAATACAACCCTTTTGAATGTGTGAAGACCAATATCAATGGCGCTATGAATTTGATAGATGCTTGTATTGATAAAGGGGTTAAAGGTGTCGTTGCGCTGTCTACGGACAAAGCAAGTAGCCCGATTAATCTGTATGGTGCTACTAAACTGGCTTCTGATAAGTTGTTTGTTGCAGGTAACTCATATTCTGGTGAGCATGGTACTAAGTTCTCAGTCGTCCGTTATGGTAATGTCATGGGCTCACGCGGCTCAGTCATTCCATTTTTTATGTCTATTAAAGACACAGGTGTTTTGCCGATTACTGATGACCGCATGACACGCTTTATGATTTCATTAGAAGATGGTGTTAAATTAGTTTGGCACGCATTTGAAGATATGGTTGGTGGTGAGATTTATGTTAAGAAGATACCGTCAATGAAAATGACTGATTTGGCGCGAGTGGTTGCTCCAGAAGCAAAGCAAGAAGTTATTGGTATTCGTCCAGGTGAAAAGCTACATGAGCAAATGATTAGTATTGAAGATGCCTATTATACTTATGAGTATCCTGAGCACTTTAAAATACTGCCTACGATAAATAAATGGGCAACTGATCCAGCACGAATCAAAGATGGCAAACGCGTTCCTGAAGGGTTTGAATACGCTAGTGACAACAACTCAGAATGGATGAGTGACGCTGATCTACAAGAATGGATCGAAACCAACCGTGAAAAAATCGGGAGTATCTAAATGATTCCCTATGGTCGCCAAGATATTAATCAGCAAGATATTGATGCTGTGGTTGATGTTCTCAAATCAGACTTTCTGACTCAAGGACCTAAAGTTCCTGCATTCGAGCAATCTGTCAAGGACGCTTGTGATGCAAAATATGCATTGGCGGTCAATAGTGCAACCTCTGCATTGCATATCGCTTGCCTGGCATTGGATCTAGGGAAGGGCGATTGGCTCTGGACGACACCAAACACTTTTGTTGCTTCCGCAAATTGTGGACTGTACTGCGGGGCACAAGTTGATTTTGTGGATATTGATCCTAATACTTACAATTTATGTCCAAAGGAGCTTGAACGAAAATTAGCCCTTGCAGAAAAATCAGGCAAACTACCCAAAGTAGTTGTTCCTGTGCATTTCAGTGGTCAACCTTGTGATATGGAGGCAATACATAGTCTATCAAAAAAATATGGTTTTAAGATCATTGAAGATGCCTCACACGCTATCGGGGGTAGATACAAAGGTGAGCCTATTGGTAACAGCCGGTATAGCGACATTACCGTGTTTAGTTTTCATCCAGTAAAAATCGTGACTACTGCTGAAGGTGGCATGGCAGTCACTAATAGTGCGCATTTAGCAGAAAAACTAGAAGTATTGCGTAGCCATGGCATCACTCGTGATTCTAGCCTCATGGCTAAACCTATGGACGGTCCTTGGTATTATGAGCAGATAGAACTGGGATTTAACTATCGTATGACAGAATTACAAGCGGCGTTGGGTGTGTCTCAAATGCAGCGTTTGGATAGTTTTGTTGCTAAGCGCCATGAGCTTGCACAACGTTATAATAAGCTACTTAAAGACTTGCCTCTAACGTTACCGTGGCAGCATGCAGATGGTTATTCAGGCTTGCATCTATATGTTATTCGCTTGCAATTAGATAAAATCAGTAAAACACATCTAGAGGTTTTTAAAGGAATGCGTGAGGCTGGTATTTTAGTAAATCTGCATTATATTCCTGTGCACATGCAGCCGTATTATCAAACACTGGGTTTTGAAGTTGGTCAGTTTCCTCAAGCGGAACAGTACTATAAAGAAGCCATCAGTCTTCCAATGTTTCCTACCATGACTGAAGCCCAGCAAGATAAAGTATTTTCTACCCTAAAAAGGTTACTAGATGGAAACGATTGAAACCAAAAGTCTTTTACTCCGACCTCTAAAAACAGAAAATGCTACGCAAATATATGCAGATTGGCTCAATGATCCTGATGTTAACCGGTATTTAGAAACACGCCATTCATTACAAACTATCGAGTCCTGTGTATCTTTTATAAGCCAATGCAACTTAGATAATACATCTCATTTATTCGGCATTTTTATAAAAGAAACAGATCAGCATATAGGTAATGCAAAGATTGGTTTTATCAATAATATTTATAAGCATGGCCAGTTAAGCCTCTTTATTGGTGAAAAAGAGCATTGGGGGAAAGGGTATTCTAGTGAGCTAGTTAAAGCTGTGACACAATATGGCTTTGAAGTTTTAGGACTTCATCGTATTGAAGCTGGCTGTTATGAGGATAACCTTGCGTCGCTAAGGATTTTTTTGAAAGCGGGCTATACTGTAGAAGGTTTTAAGCGTAATCATGTCATACAGAATGATAGGTACATAGGTTGCTTCTGGTTAGGAGTTCTTCGGCATGAATATACCTAAACGATTTGATAAGCTAGCTTTAGGCACTGTTCAATTTGGATTACCATATGGTGTTGCTAATCAGCAAGGTCAAGTAGCTGCATCTGAAGTACAAACTATTCTCAATTCAGCCCGAACTAATGGCATTCATACCTTAGATACGGCTATTGCCTATGGAGAAAGTGAGTGTGTTTTAGGTGGTATGTCACTTGATGGCTTCGATATTGTCACTAAATTACCTTCAGTGCCTGATGAGTGTACGGATGTTGCAGGATGGATTGAGAGGGAGCTGGAGGGCTCATTGTCACGTCTAAATGTATCTAGAGTCGATTCATTACTCCTACACAATCCTGGTCAGCTTTCTGGTTCCATGGGTCAAATCATATATAAGACGCTATTAGAAAAAAAGAATGAAGGCGTTATTAAACGTGTAGGAGTTTCAGTTTATTCTCCGGATGAGTTATTATTGCTGATTGAAAGTTTTCAGTTTGATTTAATCCAAGCGCCATTTAATATTATTGACAGTCGTTTAAAAGAAGCAGGGTTATTTGAGAAACTAGCTTTGTCAGGCACACAGTTACATGTACGTTCAGTCTTTATGCAAGGTCTACTTCTTATGTCAGCAGCATCACGTCCTGAAAAATTTAATCGTTGGTCCTCACTATGGTCAACTTGGGATCAGTGGCTTAAAGAGGTTAATTTAACCCCCTTGCAAGCCTGCTTACGTTACGCATTATCCATACCAGAAATAGAAAAGGTCGTGGTCGGCGTTGATAGTGCAATACAGCTAAGCGAAATACTAAAAGCATCAGAAGGATACTGTCCTATAACGCCGCCAATTCTTAACTGCTCAGATCCTAACTTGTTAAACCCTTCTCTTTGGAACAGCTTATGAAAATGATCGCGATTGTTCAGGCTCGTATGGGGTCAACTAGGCTGCCTAATAAAGTGATGAAACCTATCGTTGGTGTACCGATGATTGAGTTACTACTTAAACGATTATCAAAATCGAAGCAATTGGATCAAATAGTGGTTGCCACGTCTATCGATCCACGCAATAAACCACTGGTTGAGCATGTTAGAAACCTAGGTTACGCCTGCGAACAAGGTAGTGAGAATGATGTTCTAGATCGCTATGTAAAAGCTGCCCAATTAAATAATGCTGATGTAATCGTGCGTATTACAGGTGACTGCCCTCTAGTTGATCCTTCTCTAGTCGATCAGGCGGTCTTCGCCTTTAAAAGTCAGCAAGTAGACTACTTAAGTAATACGGCACCTGCTACTTATCCAGATGGTTTAGATATTGAGGTTTTTACTCTAAAAGCTTTAGAGCGTGCAGCACAAGAAAGTAATAGTAGTTTTGATCATGAGCATGTGACACCTTACATGCGTAATGAGCAAAGTTTTAGTAAGGGCTCAGTAGAGCATTATGAGGATTTGTCTCATTTGCGCTGGACAGTTGATGAGCCGGAAGACTTACAAGTTATGACTAATATTTTTGAACATTTTTCACCACAAATTCATTTCAATTGGCAACAAGTACTTGATTTACAAAAAACAAAGCCAAAATTATTCGAAAGTAACCAAACATTAAATCGTAATGAAGGAGCTATCATGGGCACAGGACAAAAACTTTGGAAACGTTCAAAAAAAGTGATACCTGGCGGTAACATGTTACTATCCAAGCGTGCCGAAATGTTTCTACCAGAATTGTGGCCCGCTTATTTTAGTAAGGCCAAAGGTTGCAAAGTATGGGATATGGACGGTAATAAATTTACCGACATGTGTGTTATGGGTATTGGAACCAATACCCTAGGTTATGGAAATGAAGAAGTTGATGATGCTGTGCGCTCAGTGATTGATAATGGAAACATGTCGACGTTAAATGCACCTGAAGAAGTTTATTTAGCAGAAAAGTTGATTGAATTGCATCCTTGGGCAGACATGGTTCGTTTTGCTCGCTCTGGTGGTGAAGCCAATGCTATAGCAATTAGAATTGCACGTGCCGCCTCAGGTAAAGATAAAGTGGCAGTATGTGGTTATCATGGTTGGCACGACTGGTATTTATCAGCTAACTTAGGGGATAATGAGAACCTTGCAGGTCACTTACTACCAGGCCTCAGTCCAAAAGGCGTACCTGAGAACTTAAAAGGCACTGTTTTCCCTTTCAGTTATAATAACTATGCTGAGCTAGAAAATCTTGTAAATCAGCATGATATTGGCGTTATTAAGATGGAAGTGGTTCGTAATATGGGACCTGAAGACAACTTTTTACATAAGGTAAGAAAATTAGCTACTGATAAAAATATTGTACTTATTTTTGATGAGTGCACATCAGGCTTCCGCGAAACTTTTGGCGGACTTCATAAAAAATATGGCGTAGAGCCGGATATGGCTATGTTCGGTAAAGCATTAGGCAATGGTTATGCTGTCACAGCAACTATCGGTAAAAAAGAGGTGATGGAAGCTGCGCAGTCAACCTTTATTAGCAGTACATTCTGGACTGAACGCATTGGTTCTGTTGCAGGTTTAAAAACTCTTGAAATTATGGAACGAGTAAAGTCTTGGGACACTATTACTGAGACAGGTCTTGATATCCGTAAAGGTTGGCAAGCACTAGCTGATAAATATGAATTAGAAATTAACCATTTCGGTTTACCGGCATTGACGGGCTTTTCTTTCGCTAGCGAAAATAATTTGTTATATAAAACCCTGATTACTCAGGAAATGCTTGTCAAAGGCTACCTAGCAAGTAATGCTGTATATGTCTGTACTGAACACACTAAACCAATTGTTGATGCTTACTTAGATGAACTTGACCCTCTGTTTGCTTTGATTAAAGAGTGTGAGGAAGGACGTTCAGTTGAAAAGTTATTGAAAGGGCCGGTGTGTCACGGCGGTTTCAAGAGATTGAATTAATAGTATGGAAATTGTCTTCCGCTGTGATGCATCTCTCCAAGTAGGTACAGGTCATGTCATGCGCTGCCTGACCTTAGCTGATGCATTGGTGAAGCAAGGTGCTAAGTGTCACTTTATTTGCCGTGAGCATACAGGCCACTTGCTTGGTATGATTCAACAGCATGGTCATCAGACTTATAGTCTTTCACTTAAAGAGAATGTGAAGGAGTTGGATAGAAATAGTACCAAGCTTGCACATGCTAACTGGTTAGGGGCTACACAATCAGAAGATGCTCAACTGTGTATTGAGTTACTTCAAATGGTACAACCTGATTGGTTAATTGTTGATCATTATGCTATCGATATAAGCTGGGAAAAAGCAGTGCGCCCATATTGTAAAAAGCTCATGGTAATAGACGATTTAGCCGATCGCCGGCATGACTGCGATATATTGCTTGATCAAACATTTGGTCGAGATATAAAAGACTATACTGGATGGGTTCCTGAACACTGTCAATTATTATGTGGGTCGAAATATGCGCTACTACGTCCTGAGTTTGCCCAATGGCGAGATTATAGTCTGAAGCGTCGCAACGGGGGTTTGCTTAAACACTTACTTGTAAATTTAGGCGGTGTTGATAAAGACAACATAACGATACAAATACTCAAGGGGCTTCAGAAGAGTTCGCTACCTGAATGTTGTAAAATAACGGTGGTTATGGGGTCAACAGCACCATGGATTGAAAGTGTAAAAACTCAGGCAGCGATGCTCCCATGGAAAACTGAAGTAAAGACTGGTGTAAGTAATATGGCCGAATTAATGGCTAATAGTGACTTAGCAATAGGAGCAGCCGGGTCTACCTCTTGGGAAAGGTGCTGTTTAGGGCTTCCAACTATTATGTTGGTTTTAGCTGAGAATCAGCAGAAGATTGCTATAAATTTAGAACAAGCCAATGCGGTAGATACTATTAATTTAGCTTTGAGTTTTGAGGTATCAGTATCAAACGCAATACAGCGTTTTATTTCCTCGTCATTGCTGTTAAAACAAATGAGTGAGTCGACCTCGGATATACTTGATGGCTTAGGCACGAACTTAATCATAAAAGAGATGGTAACTTAATATGCTATCGACTGCGAACTGTTGTGTGCGTCCAATGTTAGAATCTGATCTTGAACAGGTGTTAGCGTGGCGTAACCATCCTGATATACGCCGTTATATGTATACTCAACATGAGATAACCCTAACGGAGCATACTAATTGGTACAAAAAAGTAAATGATAATCTTAATCAATATTTACTTATTTTCGAGTTAAATGGCACACCAACTGGATTTGTTAATATAAAACGTTTAGAAGGTGGGGCAGTGGCTGACTGGGGTTTTTATGTAGCACCAGACTCGGAAAAAGGTACTGGAAGAAAGTTAGGTTCAACCATATTAAGCTATGCCTTTGAAACTCTTAAACTGCATAAAATATGTGGTCAGGCAGTAGCTTATAATATCCCATCAGTAAAATTCCATATGAGTCTTGGGTTTATCCAAGAAGGTTTACTGAGAGAGCAGTACTTTGATGGTCAGTCTTATAACGATGTCGTACATTTTGGTTTGTTGGCGAATGAATGGAAACTAAGTGAGAATAAAATATGAATAATCAAACCGTTTCAATAGCGAACAGAAAAATTGGCTTAGAGTATCCTCCCTACATTATTGCCGAGTTATCAGCCAATCATAATGGTTCTATGGAAACTGCATTAAAGATCATTAAGCAAGCTAAGCTTTGCGGTGCAGACGCTGTTAAATTGCAGACCTATAAGGCAGATACGATTACCTTAAAAAGCCAGAACGAAGAGTTTATGATTCATGGCGGCCTATGGGACGGGCAGTCACTTTATGATCTATACGAAAAAGCGCATTTACCTTGGGAGTGGCATAAGCCGCTGTTTGAGTACGCTCGTGAGTTAGACATAACTATTTTTAGTTCACCTTTTGACAATACAGCAGTTGACTTATTAGAGGACTTAAACACACCTGCCTATAAGATTGCTTCTTTTGAAGCGGTAGATTTGCCGCTCATTAAATACGTGGCAAGCACTGGTAAACCAATGATTATATCTACTGGTATGGCTGATGCTGAAGAAATACAAGAAGCAATCGATGCGGCACGTTCAGGTGGTTGTAAGGATCTCGCTATTTTGCATTGTGTCAGTGGTTATCCTGCCCCTGCTGAAGAATACAATTTACGCACGATTCCAGATATGATGAATCGCTTTGGTTTGGTAACAGGTTTATCAGATCATACGCTTGATAATACGACAGCGATCACTAGCGTGGTGCTTGGCGCATCGATTATTGAAAAACACTTTACGCTTAATCGTGATGGTGGTGGTCCTGATGATAGTTTCTCATTAGAGCCGGCAGATTTGGCTGCTCTTTGCCGTGACAGTAAGACTGCTTGGCAAGCGCTTGGTAAAATTGATTATGGGCGCAAAGCTAGTGAACAGGGTAATATCAAATTTCGTCGTTCACTGTATTTTGTCAAAGACTTGAAAGCAGGTGACATAATTACTGAAGATGCTGTGCGCAGTGTTAGGCCTGGATTTGGGTTGGCTCCGAAGTTTTTGGATGAACTAATCGGTAAAATAGTGAAAGAAGATATTATGAAGAACACTGCAGTCAGTAATGACTTGTTTTCATAAACTATCTATTAATTTCCGAGTTCAAATGTCTATGAGATGGTACAAAAGTATTAGGTCAGTTCTTAATGGTGAGCCAGAAATGTGGTTGGGGTATTTACGTGGTCAGCAATTAGAGAGTCTAGATTATCTCATTGAAAACAAGCCTCGTTATCATGGACTACTACTTAATACTCTTAAGTTTTTTTACTTCGTGGTCCGTAAATGGAGACCTTTTAGCTTTCATGAAATAGGTAAGCCTGGGTGTTATTTATTTTTTGCAGGTACTAACAATCAAATTGATTCTCTCACACCTACAATTGAAGCATTGAGTGAAAGAAACGTATATATTACAACTATTGTAACGAAGAAATTATTGCATAAGAAAGAACAAAAAGAAAGTTATGAACCATTAGCTTTTAACTCTATGGATATTCTTAAAGCAATAATCTTAATAATAATTCGTGGACCTTTTTTATATCGAGAGCTCAAAAAGTTACATCTTAATGCAGCGAATTGGTGGTTTTCTGATTTTTGTTTAATATATGTATACTTAGTATATTTCCAAAGAATTTTGTCAAAGGCCTGTCCTAGGTTTGTGATAATCGCAAATGACCATAGCCCTATTAATCGATGCATTCTTGCTATAGCACATAATCTAGGGGTTAAAACTGTTTATTTACAACATGCATCAGTGAGCACTTTGTTTCCTGCCCTACGTGTGAATTATGCATTTTTAGATGGTCAATGTGCATTAGATATTTATAAGAAGAATGAAAGGAACCAACCCAATTTTGAGAGACAAGTGCCAATACCTGATATTTTCTTAAGTGGTCAAAAAAAGCCAATTATAAATAGTAGAAAGAAGGTCTCTAAAAATTTAGGTGTTGCCCTAAATCCTCTAGACGATATTGAAGCAGCAATAGATTTTATAAATCGACTCGCTGATATAGGATATGATGTAATCATAAGATGGCATCCAGGGCAAGTACAAAACGATATTGAAAAAATAAATAATATATTCCAAACTAATTCTAAAGTGATATTGAATGACCCCAAAAATAGTCATATTGGAGAGTTTTTATCTTGTATTAAATGGTTAATAGCTGGTAATAGTAGTATTCATCTTGAAGCTGCTTTAATGAGTATTCCTTCAATTTACTACGAGTTAACACCATCAAGCATACCTGATTATTATGGTTATGTTGAGAATGGTCTAGCGATAAAAGTTAACTCAATAGATGAGATTAACAGTTTAGTAAAAGAAAATGTGAGTATCCCTGATGCTACAGGCTCTATTCGATATTATAGCTCTACTTATCAAACTATATGGGAAGGTCAAGAAGGCGAACTTGTTGCAGAAATATTGTACTCTATAGCTGAAGGAACTAAGTTGCCTATGGAGCCAATTAAACTATTTTAAATTAGTTCTCTACGATATATATATTAGAAAGATCTAATATATATATCGTAGAGAACTAAATTTTCATATATAAAAGCAAATAGCCTTCTTATAATAAAAATGTGTAATATTTATATATTTTTAGTTCAATAAGCTCATTCGATAGATTTATTTAATCACTCTGCTGGAAAATGAAATAGTCTATACATATGTAATAAAAAATAAGTTTAAGATTAATTTAAACAAAGCTATTTAAAATAAGATTTGGTAGTTTTTGTTATTAGACCTCATTTAAATCTGATCGATTAAGTTCGATATTTAGCAATCTTAATAGTAGTTTCTATTCTAAAGCCATAATGCTGTCGTCTATAATGATATTTGCCGGCCACAATCTTTAAGCGTTTGATAAGTTTTGTTTCATGTATGACAGTAATATGCATCTTTGCCAAGTAGGGATTGACCTGTTCGCAAAAATCTAATAGCTGACTGTTCTGTGGCTTTTTATATGGTGTGGAAGGTTCGTTGATGCTACTTTGCTATGTCTTGACAACCGCTATATGCTAAATATTGTGATTATTAGATAACTAGCTAGGATAGGTTTATTTAAGAACAATAAAGTAATGTACAGATCGTTTGAAGGTTTGAACATCTAATATAAATCCCATTTGCCAATGAACAATAATCTCAGCCCTTATCGTATACAGTAGTCACCTTGGTTTTATTTTGACGTTTAATCGGATTTTTATTGTCATCTATGATGTCCGCAAACCATTTTATATTATCAATTAGCCCTTTATAGCTTGTGAGGTAAATACAAGTGACAAAGAAAGAGTCGATTAGCACTTATTTTATCTGTTTAACAATGTGACTGACAGAGAATTCATAAAAACCAAAGTCCATACTAATATGATAAAGCATTCAGCATTCGCACCCATAATTCAGAGTTAGCGAGACTTGTTCTTCTATAGTGAGTAAACTTGGACAACCATATTTAGTCTTTTTCATCTCAAACTCACGTATGGCTTTCAGTATCCATAAAAGGTAGCTTTTGAACACTAGTGTGATGTTCAAAACCTTCATCATTTTATTTGAGTAAATGAGTTATGTTTGGCATAGTCCTTAAAGAGTTGTGGTTCAGCAGTATATTTTAAAAAATTAAACTGCTTTAGTAATAGGTTTATTTCATAAAGTACACTTTTTACTATTTGGAATGATTAGAGGAATAAATGAGTGGAATTTAGTACTACTTTGTATAGCGTGGTTCAATATCTATTGTTAACTGTCGAACTCAAACAGGAAGATGAACGTGCAAGTATAAAAATTATATAGGTTATTTAGGATAGTTGAAAGTAGCTAATTATAGCGCGCTTCAGTATAGTCCATAGCTGTTAAATTTTAAGATAAAATTTTTAGGTGAATAGATGATTAAGGTTTTAATAATTACACTGTATAGCGGTGAAAATGAATATAATCAATGTTGCCAATCAGTAGAGGAGCAACAAGGGTTCATTATTGAACATAAGATAATAAAAGATTTACCAAAACAAGAAGCTCATCAAAAACTTTATAAAAATTTTAATAATAATCGATCGAATTTCGATTATTTCGCTAAATTAGATGCAGATATGGCGTTTTCAAACCCTAATGCACTTAATAATATTCTTCAAAATTTTAATAAAGATGTTGATATAGTCTCTGCAACTGTTCATGACGGTATTACAAACTCAGATATGCAGAGTTTTAATGTTTTCTCATCTAGATGTTATTTTAAATTTGATACAAATGATCCCTTGTTTACTGATAGTTTGGAAATAGAGTATGAAGGCCAGCAAGTTTCATATGTTGATGTAGAAAGGAATGTTTTACATGCTTTTAATCCCTCGCCGTTTCAAGCTTTTATGTTCGGAGTGCATCGCTCTCTTAAGGTCGTTCAACCTGGAACTAAAATTCCTAAAATAAATAGTTCATATCATCAGCTACGTATCCTAAATCAAGCTTATTTGAATTATAAAAGGACAGGATCAGTGCATGCCAAGAATGCTCTACTAGGGGCTACGCTTGTTTTTCAAGGTCTAATTGAAACCCAAGCTCTGTATCAGAAAAAAGACTATATCGATGTTTTCGAAAAATATGTGATACAAGAAGAATTAGATTACATAGACCCAAGGTTGTCTACAAGGAAATTTATCTCTTTACATAAAATCTTGGGTAAAAAAAGATTTTTTAAAGGTACGTTTCATATCCTAATAAAAAAGCTTAGGATTGTAAATAAACATAATTAGCCATAAAATATTTTATTAAAGAACTAGAATTCTATGATCCCTTATTTGACTTTACTTTTCTTAGTAGTTTTCATAGCCTGTCTAGGTCGCCAAACTTGGAATAGGAATCTTAAGATTTCCTCACTTTATTTGATTGGTTTTATATTAATATTTTTTGCTGGAGTTAGAGATCTATCGGTTGGAACGGATACCTATACTTATGTAAGCTTTTTAAATATAATTCAATCTTTGCAGGATATTTCCACTTTTCAGCTTGAACCTGGATTCAGTCTTTTAGTTTTGGTAGCTAATAAATTGAGTGACGGGCATATATTATATCTAAGTTTAATAGCACTAATTGTAGTTTTTCTACATATAAAAACTATATATCATTTAGTTCAAAAATATGAAATTTCTCTATTTATATTCATTGCATTTGGTACTTATACTTTTTTCTTTAATGGCGCGAGGCAAGCTATTGCAGCGGCCATAGTTTTTGCAGCGATTCCTTCGCTTTTAGATAAAAAGTTTTGGAAATATCTGATTTTTATATTTATTGCTTTCTTTTTTCACAAAAGTGCAATTCTCGCAATGCCACTTTATTTTCTAGCAAAACCTTATATAGGTTTAAGGCAATGGGCCTTTGTTTTTATCGGAATTGCTATTTTAACAGTGTTTTTATCTTCTTTCGCGCAATTTGCAGTTTTTGCTTTAGGTGATAGGTATGAGGGTTACGATGTTAATGATAGTGGAGGGGGTGGACTGGTCACTGGAATTTTTTTATTGTGTCAAGCTATCGCTTTGTATATATTGCGCCCTCGTAACTCAGATTATACAGAGGTCTATAATAAGTTATTGAATATATTTTTGATAGGCTTGGTTTTCGTAGGTGTATCCGTATTGTCAAATGTAAATCCCTCTGGGATACTCAGATTGCATATTTATTTTACAAGCATGTCTATAATACTTTGGCCTATATTATTTGTAAGCCTAAAAGACAAAAGATTAAGAGAGATTGTTGGTTTTTCCTTATTTTTTGTTAGTATATTGTATTTTTATTTGACCACAAATAGTTTTAGCAAATTAGTTCCATATACTATCAACCCTATTCTTGAGATAATCTAATGAGTCAATCTACATATGTAACAATTGGAATTCCATTTTACAATGCTGAGAAATACTTAGAAGGAGCTATATGTTCCGTTTTAGCTCAGACCCATCGCTCTTGGGAATTAATATTGATAGATGATGGCTCAACTGATGAATCTTTAGAAATTGCAAAATCGTATGAACAGAAAGATAGTCGCATTAGGGTATTAAGTGATGGTGAGAATAAGAAGCTTGCAAGTCGACTAAATCAAATTATTCGTGAAGCCAAATATGAGTTCATTGCACGTATGGATGGTGACGATCTAATTCCTAATGATCGTATTGAGAAACAATTAAATTTTCTATTAGAGCATCCAGAGTATGATTTAGTTTCTAGTTCTTTGATTTCGATAAGTAATAATAACGAGTTAATAGGATTAAGAACTTATCCTCATAAAAATTTAACAAAATCAGATGTTTTATTATGCAAGTCTAATATTGTTCATGCTTCTATTATTGCTAAAAGCTCATGGTACCGTAGAAATATTTACAATGAGGCTACTGTAGTAGCACAAGACTATGAACTATGGTTAAATGCCATCATCAAAGATGATTTAAATATAGGTTTTATCGCTGATTATCTTTACTATTATCGTGAAGAGGGTAATGTTAAAAAAAATAAGATGTTACGAGCTTACAATATTCAAATTGAAGCTATTAAAATTAATTATAAAGGTATCCTGACAAAAAAAGACTGTATAAAAAGTATCGTTAAATTACAAGTTAAGAAAGCAGTTGTACGATCTTTTTCTTCATTAGGTCTAATGTCAGTTATACGTAAAAATCGTAATAAAGAAACTACACCTGAAAAAGTCATAACAGAATATCAAAGACAATTAAAATTAATATATGAAATGTGCAAGTAGAACAGTATATTTTTATAAAAAATAAATTATCTTAAGATTATTAGAGAGTTTGGATAAAATGAGAATTTTGCACTTAATTAAAACGACTGTAGGAGCTACTTGGGCGCTTCGAGAAATACAGGTGCTAATACGTCTTGGGTGTGAGGTTCATGTAGCTTTGCCAGACCGAGAAAGTCTATATGAAGATTACAAGAAAGCTGGTGCCTATGTGTATATTGTAAATGTTGACATTGCATCTTTTAAAACTTCACCATTAGCTTTTACAAAAGCAGTAATTGATTTCCGGAAATTAGTATTAAAAATTAATCCAGATATCATACACTCTCATTTTGTTGGCACCACTTATTTTATGCGTATGGCCTTAACTGGCATTCCAATTAAACGAGTATTTCAGGTGCCAGGTCCATTACATTTAGAGAAAAAACTGACAAGGAAAATTGATGTAAGTTTAGCGAGTAAGTATGATTATTGGATACCAACTTGTCATTTATCGAAGCAATATTACTTAAATGAAGGTATTGCTAAAGATAGATTAACGACTATTTTTTATGGTTCAGACGTATCAGTGTTTAATAACAATCAGCCAAGAGGATCGCTAAGAAGTGAGTTAAATATTCCAGATGGCATTAAGATTGTCGGTATGGTCGCTTTTGTTTATCCACCTAAAAAATGGTTGGGACAAAGTCGTGGATTAAAGGGGCACGAAGATTTAATTGATGCCATGAGCACTGTCATAAAGCAACGTAAAGATGTGGTATGTGTTATCGTTGGTGGAGCTTGGGGTGATTCAGAAGACTATTATAAGCAGGTGGTTGAATACGGGAAGAACAAGCTCGGAGCTAAAGTTCATTTCTTAGGAACACGTCAAGATGTGCCCAGATTATATCCAGACTTTGATATTGCTGTTCATCCGTCATTATCGGAAAATTTAGGAGGAGCTGCTGAGTCATTGTTAATGAGTATTCCTACGATAGCGACAAACATTGGTGGTTTCCCAGATATTATAAAAGAGAACAAAACTGGCTGGTTAGTGTCTCCAAGTGATCCATCAAGTCTTGCACGAAAGATCGTATCTGTATTAGATCATCCCGATAATGCAAAAAAAGTGGCTGATTTTGGTAAACAGGAAATGTTAAGAGAACTTGATATTAACAATACTGCAACTCAGGTTTTCAATTTCTATCAATATATGATGACTGTATAAAATGTTAAAACGCCTCTTCGACATCACCGCCGCTAGCGCCGCTTTAGTCGTCCTCTCTCCTGTATATGCCATCACCACTTATAAAGTTAAAAAGAACTTAGGCTCGCCCGTGCTATTTTGTCAAACGCGTCCCGGTCTAGAAGGCAAACCGTTTGAAATGATTAAGTTTCGCACTATGAAAGATGCGATAGATAGTGATGGCAATCCACTGCCTGATAGTGAGCGTTTGACATCTTTCGGTCAAGCACTACGTAATAGCAGTCTCGATGAACTACCAGAGCTTTGGAATGTGATCAAAGGTGACATGAGTCTTGTCGGCCCACGGCCTTTGTTGATGGAGTATCTACCCCTATATAATGAAGAGCAGAAACGACGTCATTTGGTGCGTCCTGGTATTACAGGCTATGCACAGGTGAATGGTCGCAATGCCATCAGCTGGAACGAAAAGTTTGAGCTCGACGCTTGGTATGTCGATAATCAGTCATTTTGGTTAGATATCAAGATATTACTTAAGACGGTAAAAAAAGTGGTGATCAAAGACGGTATTAGCGCTGACGGTGAAGCGACGATGAGTAAGTTTGCTGGTTCTCAAAACCAGTCAGCTTTAGAAAATAGCTATGAGTAAGTTATTTGCTGTCTATGGTGCCTCAGGCTGTGGTCGTAGCTTAATGCCAGTAGCCGTCGATCAGTTGCGTATATTAGAGGGTGATAAAGATAGCCAAATTGTATTTATTGACGACGCCTTAGATAACGACGCTAACGTAAATAGTTACACTGCTATGAATTATAACAAATTTAAAAGTATGGATAGCGATGATAAATTCGTCCTTATAGCCATTGCTAATAGTAGTATTCGTAAAAGAATAGCAGAGAAACTCTCTAAAGATAATATCTCACTGTGGACAGTACAGGGAGCGAGTACCTTAATCATGGATGAAGTCAGTATCGAGGCCGGTGCTGCGCTTAGTCCATTTGTCACTATCGCTGCCAATGTCACTATCGGTAAGTGCTTCCATGCCAATTTATATAGCTATGTCGAGCATGATTGTATCATTGGTGACTATGTCACCTTTGCCCCGCGTGTCAGTTGCAATGGCAATATTCATATCCATGACCATGCTTATATCGGTACAGGGGCCGTCATCAAGCAAGGGACGCCTGATAAGCCATTGATTATTGGTAAAGGCGCTATCGTGGGGATGGGCGCAGTTGTGACTAAGGATGTGCCAGCTGGCGCAGTCGTGGTTGGTAATCCTGCAAGACCACTCAATAAATAAAAAGTATAAATAAAAACTCAGCATCAAATATTTCGTTATAAGTTATTAATTTTCAATAATGAATCATCAATTATAAATAAGCACCATCGAGGCAACTATGTTAAATACTCCATTTTCACCTTGGCCAAGCTTTACCCAAATCGAGGCCGATGCGGTCAGTCAAGTATTACTATCTAATAAAGTCAACTACTGGACGGGCACAGAATGCCGCCAGTTTGAAGCAGAGTTCGCTGAGTGGTCAGACAGCAAGTATGCGATTGCCATGGGTAATGGTACGTTGGCATTAGACGTCGCCTTACAAGCGTTAGAGATAGGCGCAGGCGATGAAGTAATCGTCACGCCGCGTACCTTTATTGCGAGTATCTCATCAGTCGTCAATGCGGGAGCGACGCCTGTTTTTGCCGATGTTGATGAGGCCACCGGTAATATCACCCCTGAGTCGATCGCTGCGGTACTGACAGATAAGACCAAAGCTATCGTTTGCGTGCATTTGGCAGGCTGGCCTTGTGATATGGATGGCATCATGGCGCTGGCAGAACAGCACAATCTATATGTCATCGAAGACTGTGCGCAGGCACATGGCGCGCGCTACAAAGGTCGTAGCGTCGGTAGCGTCGGTAGCGTCGGTAGTATCGGGCATATCGGTGCTTGGAGCTTTTGCCAAGACAAAATCATGACCACAGGCGGTGAGGGCGGTATGGTCACCACCAATGATGAGCAATTATGGCGCAAGATGTGGGCCTATAAAGATCATGGCAAAAGCTACGCCGCGGTATATGAGACACAGCACCCACCTGGCTATCGCTGGCTGCATGAGAGCTTTGGCACCAATTGGCGCATGACTGAAATGCAAGCCGTAATCGGTCGTATTCAATTAACGAGAATGCCTGATTGGACTGCCAAACGTTCGGCCAATGCTCAGGCCATACTAGATGCCTGTGCTCAATGGGAGACACAAGGCTATCTCTCTGTGCCAAGATTAGAAGAATCAGCGCAGTTTGCAGATTCGACCCATGCCTATTATAAGCTCTACGTCTATGTGCAGCCAGATAACCTACCAGAAGACTGGTCACGAGATCGTATTATTCAAGCAATCAATGAATCAGGGGTTCCTTGTTTTTCAGGATCCGCTTCTGAGGTATATCTGGAAAAAGCATTTGATAATACAGGGTTACGTCCTGAAAGCAGATTGCCTGTCGCGAAGCAGCTCGGCGAAACCAGCTTGATGTTTCTCGTGCATCCAACGCTGACGGAAACAGAAATCAAGCACACAGTACAAGCAATTGATAGTGTGTTTTCTAAGCTACATAACCAATAAGATATCAGTTGTTGAGTTGAATTTAGTTACATTAATGCAAATTGATGTTTGACCGATAGCATTTATAAACCATTGGCATTTATAATAAACCTTTTATAACCGCAGAGTATTTGATCATGTACAAGAAGCTAAGCATTTTATTGGGTTTGAGTGTCTTATCCTCAGTGTCGGTGTTGGCATCGGCACAAAACCTGTATATGAATGACCTTAAACTCAAGGCAGACCTTGACTGGTTGAATACTCAAGGGGTCGCGCAGATTAGCACCAGTACTTGGCCGCTGACCGCTAATGAGATCAAACGCGCTTTAAATAGCGCTAATGCCCAGACGCCAGCGCAGCAGCAGATCCTGCAGTCGGTACAAACGCGATTGAATCAAAACCGCGACTCAGTAGTAAAAGGCTCGGCAGCACTGCATATACAAACCGATAGAGATCAGCTACCACAAAAATTTGCTGATGATCAACTTGCTGGTCAACAAGCAAGCGTTGGCGTGTCGCTTAGCGAAGCGGAGTGGGAATTTAATCTACAAGCCAATTTAAAAAATGACAAAATTATCGATGACAGCTCAGATGTTAGCTTTGAGGGCTCGTACCTTGCTGGTACTGCTGCCAATCAGTGGTTGATCGCGGGTAAAATTCCAACGTGGTGGGGACCTGGGCATGATGGTAGCCTTATTCGAGG
>TARA_R100000935_G_scaffold58904_1_pt1 | contig 29193 bp, 25 predicted proteins | sample TARA_R100000935 | Tara Oceans TARA_R100000935 (sample SAMEA2621502) | marine metagenome | biome: marine biome (ENVO:00000447); feature: surface water layer (ENVO:00002042); material: "saline water (ENVO:00002010), including plankton (ENVO:xxxxxxxx)" | depth 5 m
TGCGTGAGAGCGTACCGTGGGTTCGAATCCCACCTCCTCCGCCATCATGCCTTTTTTTTGGATTTGACAGGGTCGCTTTGAGCGGCCTTTTTCTTTTGTTTTTCTGTATTTAGCTGTGCTTCTCGATTGCCTTGAGTTTCTTTCGATAGCCTCTATGTTCGTTCCTTGAGTGGTATGGAGTGTGGTATTTTTGAATGGCTATATCTGGCAAGCTGACAAAGAAACTGGTCGAGAACCTAGGTGCTGGGCGGCATGGCGACGGTAATGGTCTATACTTGGTGGTCGATCACTCAGGCGCGCGCCGTTGGATTGTGCGTGTTGTTGTCAAAGGCCAGAAAAACAAAAAGGGCGCACCATTACGGACGGACTTTGGTCTTGGTGGCGCGGATATCGTCACGATCAACCAAGCACGTGAGCGGGCACTGGAATATCGCCGAATGGCAAAGCAGGGCCTTAATCCGCGTTTCAATGTTCAACGGGAAATTCCGACCTTTGAAGAGTTCGCCCAACAAGTCCACATCGAACGGATGCCGACATGGAAGAACGCGAAGCATGGTCAGCAATGGATTAACACCTTGCGCGATTACGCCTTTCCCAAGATCGGGCGGATGCCGCTGGATAGTATCGACCAACCCGAAGTTATGATGTGTCTGTCGCCGATCTGGACAGAAAAGCACGAAACAGCGCGGCGTTTGGCACAACGAATTAAAACAGTGTTGGACGTGGCGCGGTCCAAAGGATTCCGTTCTGGCGAAAATCCCGTGATAGCAATAAAGGATGCGGGTGCGCTCCCTAAGGTGAAGGTTAAACCCAAACACCACAAAGCGATGCGTTGGCAGGACGTGCCAGCTTTCTATGCCGCCTTGAAAACGCGCGATGCTATGGCAGCAAGCGCGTTGCGATTTACCTGTTTGACCGGATCAAGGACGAACGAGGTTCTTGGGATGCGGTGGGAAGAAATTGATATTGCCGCCCGATTGTGGATATGCCCGATTGAGCGAATGAAGACGGGCGAGGAACATCGCGTACCACTCACCGACGAAATGCTGTCGATAATCGAGCCGCTGAAGGCGATGAAGTCTGAATACGTGTTTGAGGGCCAAAAACGCCACAAACCGCTATCCAATATGTCGATGCTGATGTTGTTACGCCGCATGGACGTGACTGGGGTCACGGTTCACGGTTTTCGCTCTACATTTCGCGATTGGGCATCAGAAGTCGCAAGCGCCCCGCGTGAAATTGCAGAGATGAGCTTGTCGCATCGAGTTGGGTCAGACGTCGAGCGGGCCTACGCGCGGTCTGATTTGTTGGAAAAGCGGCGTGTCTTAATGGACCGTTGGTCCGATCACGTCGCTGCTTCCTAAATTTGGAAAGTTATTATGCGTGAGATATTTCTCAACGAGCCTGAGCTGAAATATGTCGAGCTCATCCGAATTGCCTTAAGCGAGGATGACGCTGAGCTACGAGCGAGCGCGATCAGAAATGTTAAGCATGATGTGATTGCCGGACGGTTGGAGCTTCTATTCAAACAAGCCGAACAAGGGGCAATTGCTGACCCCTTGAATGCTGAGTTTATGCATTGGGTCGCGATCTCTTCAAGCCAACGCAACGAAGCAGCCTATGAATTTTTCGAAACTAGCAAACGATACGAAAGCAAAAATGAGGCAAAGCTAAACATCGCTGAAGAAACAGGCTTTCTAATTTTTAGTTCAGTTCAAGACCGCAAATTCAAAGGTATATATACAAGAGGTGGAATATTTGAGCAACTGCGCGAAGTCGCGGTGCAAGAAGGTGTCCGTGGGGTAAAAGACAAAGATGTCCTGCGCAAGCTTTGGCAGACTTATAAAGGCGTCGTTCATTTGGGTATGGCCATAAAATACTTGGAAGAGAACCCAGATCACCATTTTGACCTTCTCAGTTTGGCTGAGCTTTTCCGTACCACTCTAAGTGAAAACTGCCCTAGGGGGACATTGAAACCATATGTTGATCCAAAGGATCAATTTTCTTTTGTATATTTATCAAGTATTTGGGGTCCCCGGTTTGGAAATCGGGGTCTATCCTATGCTGTAGATTGACGCGCATCCATTCGTTGCCACTCAAGGCAATGGAAGGAACGTGAGCAGTGCCGAACATCTTTGATAATGACCGAAACTACGTTTTGGGGGATAGCGAACTCGAGCTGATCGGGGATCGCGACAAGCTGGCGCAATGGCGTCATAAGAATATGGGGCCAGCTTACTACAAGCTTGGGCGGAAAATTGTTTATAACGGCCGCGATCTCAATGCTTGGGCTGATGCTAATCGCATCGATCCCAATGAGGACGGCGTGGTCTAATGCCTGTGCGCTTTCCCACCCAAGCACGCCAGCAAGACTTTAACAGTGCTCCGACCAAAGGTACTGATTATCAAGCCTCAGCCGATTGTGGTTGGGTCTGATCATGCCAGCCAAATCGAAGACTGACCAGCTAGTTCTATTTCAGGGGCTCCCAGCGAGCTCAAAGCCAAAACATAGCGGTCCAAGTCAATATCTTGCGCCCTGCAAGTGTTGCACAGAGCAATATCTTTCGGACCACCAAGTAGCTGCACGCTTTGAAATCTCAAAGGCAACCGTGTGGCGTTGGCACGACAATAATCCGGATTTCCCCCGGCGCATCAAGCTAAGCCCCGGCACCTCTCGCTGGAAGCTGAGCGAGTTGGTCCGGTTCGAGGAAAAAATGCAAGACACGTGCACCTCGAGCCATTTGTCCCATGCTAAGGGTCGGTCCAGATGAGCAAATCCTACAAAGGTGTGCTTCTCAAAAAGCACAGAGTTTACTCTGTCGAGCAGTTGATGGCGGAGTATTTAGTCACTGCTAACACGGTATCAAATTGGGTTGGGGAAGGCTTGGAACCAACTGACGACAAAAGGCCGTATCTGTTTCGGGGTGCCGTCGTTCAGCAGTTCCACAAGCGCAGACGTCTCAGGGCGCAAGCCAAGTTACTGCCCGGTCAATTCCAGTGCCGCAAGTGCCAGAACGCAGTGTTTCCCGCAATCGTCACGATCGTTGATCATGTCGCCCAAAACGGACGACACATGTACTCTGCCGAGTGTCCATACTGCGCGGCCAAGCTGCAAAAGATGTCAGGTGAGACTGATCGAGACTTAGTTGAGGATTGTCGCAATCCAAACACCCCCACGGACTGCCTACACGAAGAAAATACCTCAATTTGTGGGGGTATTGGGACGTGCGCGGAAAAAGATGTTCCAATTCTCCACGCTGAGAACGACAGGATCATCCACAAGTGGCAAACCTATGCTGGTCGCTACAGCGACAAAACTATTGATAAACACCTTGCCGCGATACGGTTCTTTGAGAGTAATATCGAAGGGAAACCCTTCGCCAAGCTATCTACGGATGATTTTGCGGCGGTGCGCGATGAGCTGAAAAGGCGTGCAACAGCGCAGGCAGCGCACAGTATGTCGGCATCAACCATAAAACATATCGTCTCTCATCTTGTCGCATTTTTCGATTGGTTGTTGAAACAGGACGGCTACAGGCGCTTGCCACCGGATTTTGCTGGGTATCTCAAACTGCCGAAGGCAATCATGGCGCGGTCTGCGCAGGTTAAGCAAAAAGAATTTCCAAGCCTTTCCGAGGCCGAAGAGCTTTTGAATGCTATGCCGTCCAAGTCTTTGGTCGATCTGCGCGCTCGTGCGATTTTTGCTCTGGCCTTTCTGGGCGCATTACGGGCGGATACCTTGGTATCGCTTCGCATCAAGCATTTTGATAGAGAGCAAAGATTGATCTTGCAGGACGCTAGCGTTGTCAGGGCAAAGGCAGGCAAAAGCCTAAATGTATTCTGGTTCCGGATACCTGTGATTTTTGAATCGGCTGTCTTGGATTGGGTTGAGAGACTTAATTGGTTCGGTTTTTTGGCAAATGACGCCCTGTTCCCCGACACGAAGTATTTGAAGCACCGCGTAGGTTTGAATGGGCGCAATACGGCCCCGGTTCCGGTCATGTCCACCACGCATGCCGTGACCGAGGCATTCGCCAGGGCCTGCCGAAATAGCGAGAATAAATACACACCGCATGCGGCTAAGCACACCATTGGTGCTGAACGTGACATTCGCTCTCTTACGCACGAAGAACGCAAAGCTTGGTCCCTAAACATGGGGCACGAAAGCGAGCAGACTACCGAACGCCATTATGGGACAATGCCAGATGAACGGCGTTTTGAGGTCTTGGAGAGCATTGGCACCAAGAAAACGATTGATCCCAGAAACTTGTCGGATAGTGAAAAAGCCAAGATTTTCGACAGTATATTTGAGGCATTTGGCGATGGTAAGTAACATTAAGGGTATCAACCTCCTGTTGTCTCCGGTGGGTAAGGGGGAAGGCGGATTGCAGACCTTCGCGGCAAGTGCAAACCAATAAGGTTCTGAGAAAGAAAGCAGACGGAGGATATGAACAGGTCTCAGTCGGTATTGGGAAGAATGGGACGTCGGAAAATGATGTTTTATACTTCGTGAATGATCGCATCCTTTATGCGTGGCTGCAATTTGCTGGGTGCTTCGACAAAAAAAATCAGCGCGAAGCTTGGTTTCATCCGCGAATTTGAGGCTTTCGTTGTTGGCAAGCCATTTGCGAAAATCAAAACCGATGACGTTGCAGCATTTCGCAAGGGCCTGATGGCGAGCGCTGAGAGTGATCGAGACAACAAACGCAGCATTTCAACTGTCCGTCACTGCGCATCTCACCTCAAGTCTTTCTTCAAATGCTTGGTCGATCAAAAAGGTATCAAAGCCTCAACAGATCTTTGCCGGATCACTTTGACTTGCCCAGAAAATTTGAAGCAAAGGGCCTTGATAGCAAAGAAAAATTAGTTCCGACCGATCGGGAAGCCCTAGCTATGATCGAAGGAATGGCGACGGACACCATCAAGGCGCGACGGGACCGAGCAATGGTTGCCGTTGCGTTCCCTGGCGCTTTGCGTGCCGATACGATTACATCTCTGAAGGTGAAGCACTTTAACGTTTCACGACGTATTATCACATAAGATGGACAGGTTTCGCGGACGAAAAACAGCAAAAGCCTACAAACCAAATTTTTCCCCCTACCGTCAATATTTGAGGATGTTCTTGAGGATTGGCAGAACGAAGTTACTGGCTTGGGCTTTGTTGAAGACGACGCGCTTTTCCCCGCAGAGACTGACTTAAAGCCTCCTCAGATTTTACGTAAATCTGGCAACATTCCCGTCATGAACTCAATCCATGCAATTTCAAATGCATTCAGGAGCGCGTCCGAACCGCTTGGCAAACGCTTCACACCGCATTCGGCAAAGCACTTCATTGGAGTGCTGGGTATAAGGCGTTGCAAAAGGTTAGAACAACAAGCAGCTTGGTCCGCCAATATGGTACATAGCGATATTGAAACCACGCGGCGCTACTATCAGAAATTGTCGCAAGATCGGATCGACGATGTGTTTGAAAGCTTAGAGCAAACCTCCGGTTCAGACCTGGCTCCGGAAGACATGATGATTATGCTGCGCTATCATGAGCACTCGTTGACGAGAGGAACGCCCGAATTTCAGCGTGGCAAAGCTCTTATTTCGGAACACTATGGGAAAGGCACCTTTGAATGACGGGGTAGGGTGGGAGAGAACCGGACCTTCGTCGAGGTTGCAAATTGACGTCCGACCACCGGCACAAGCGGACGTTGGACGCCTTACCGGTCCTTGAACCGCCAGCTTCAGGGTCGCCGAGCGGAGAAGTCGTGCGGGTCAGCCATCAAAGCGCTTAGTCTCCCTAAGCGATTAGTTCTTGACTTAATATCTCGCATTACGGGAGGTTGGCGTTGATTATTTAATTTGATTTCAGGTGTATCGCATTGCAGCGCAGAGCTAGGAGAGTGTTTTCCGCATTGGTGAGCATTGGGCAGGGGAGTTGTAGTCTGCCTCCATTGCTTCATTCATTGTCGATCTTGGTGATGGGGAGTGAGCCATGATCCGGAAATTTATCAGGGGCCTTATGCCAAAGAGTGGCGCGCACCCAGACCTGACATTACCTTCCTTGGAAAAGGGAGAAGAGCCATCCGTAGTCAAGGACGCCGAGGTGGCCACGAACTTGATGGCTACAACTAGAAACGAAGGCGAAACGGTAGGTGTTCATCCCGATTTCGACTTGGACTTTGCGCTATTAGAGCAAACGGTTGTAGAGGCACTGGAGACTGGTATCGGTGAGATCGATCCTCCGGAATTTCTTAAGGAACCTTGGCCAGAAGCGTACGCCGTATCTGAGCCCTCGGATAAACCCGCCTCCATTATGGTTAATCGGCCCGAGGGGTGGCACTTGAATATAGACTTGAGCAGCATCCAGTCCGAGCATCAGGTTGTTGCGGCAGAGAATGCGGACCTCGATGTCCTCGATCTTACGGTACCATTGGAAGAGCTCGGCCAAGAAGAAGGCACGACTGCATGTATCGCGGATGAAGTTGGTTTTCATGATCTCTATGAACGGCATCAGCACTCTGACATAGACTGGAAATTTGAGCTGGCTTGGGCCTCGGGAGAGGAATGGTCTGAGCGGTCTGGAGGCGGTAGTTCTGAGACGTTCGATTTCGATGTAGCCGATCTTGAAGCGTTGGCCGAGGAAGCGGTTCCACCAGATGAGAGCGCCATTGAAAAAGAACGTCGGCTGGACGGCGTGGCAGCCGATCTGGTTTTGTCTCTGGGAACATTCCGCAGCTCCGACCGCCGAAGCCTCTTTCATCGGTTTCGCGCTGTCATCGAAGAGTTCCAGCATCCGGCCAGCCATGCCGCTTTGCATCGCTTGCTGGCTGAGGGATGCAGCCTGGAGGAAATAGAGGAGGCAGCTCAGCTTCGATGCTTCTGGCGCGACCAACCTTGGATTTGGGCAGAAAAACGCGCCGCGCTTTCGGCATGGAACGTTCGCCGATCCCCCTCTAAGCGCCTTGCCTTCGGTTGGCCGACGGCCATGCGTCTCATCCGCACGTTTGGGCTGGTGGAAAGCGAGAGTGCGATGGTGGAAGAGTGGTTCGACGACTGGGCCGGGCTCAGTCGCGCAAAATCCATTTCCCCCGCCGAGAGAATGGCTTTCTTCACTTATGCAGGCTACCTGCGCCAACTGACACCGACCATTTCTCTTGAATATTCAGAGGGAGTTTTCGAGGAGGCAACCGATAGTCAAGAACTGTCTGAACTGCGCGACCCTCGCGGAGCCCTGATCTGGAAATTTGAGAACAAGCTTCCACCCCGAGAGGGGGAGCTTTCTCTGGATCCTGTTCGTATCCGCAACCACCGGAAGTTCGAGGAAGCCGCGTTTGAGAGCCGTCTTGGCTTGTCCGAACTTAAGGCCTTGGCTCCGGCCGAAGTAATTAGGACCGGTTTTCGCCGTCGCTATCACTTTCCGGATCAGACGTTCGATGGAGGCTGCGGGGCGCGGACCAAGGTCTCTTCTTTACACTGCCACGGTGTCGCCAAGATCGTCGATCTCGACCTCACAGCATGTAATATTACACTAGCGGTGCCTCATGATCAAAAGCGATTACTGGAGATGCACATTGCGCTGATTTCGGATCATCCTCCCTCTGCCTCCCCCCATGCGGAAGAAGAAAAGTCCGATAGGCGAAGTGGCAAGAAGAAAAAGAAGGATACCGACAAATGACACTCCTATTGCCGCCCCTTGGAGCCTTAGTCCGCCTAGAAGGCAGTCAGAACATCGGAATCGTGACCGAGCTGCGGCCAAGAAAGGCACCCGTAGAAGGCTTTGTACAATCTAAGACGGGCAAGACTTGGTACAAGCTTTCGGACATGAAACCCGGCTATGGTATAAACCAATTAGTGCAGTACCTTGGGTCACGCGGGGAAGGGTTGGGGACAGGAAAAGTTCTTGCCATCCGTCGGTTAGCTGGCTTCGATCAAATTTTGGTCCAGTTCGCCGAGACAGGAGAAAGCCGTTGGTTGGATTGGCGTCTTCTTTCGCACGCAAAGCCTGTCGAGACGCGGGCGGCCCTGAACCAAACCGGCCAGCACCCAGATCATGCAGAGCGGACGCGGCTGCGTATCCTCGCGAATGCGCTTAAAATCTGGAACTCGAACACTGGGGCTTTCGGTCGTCTCGACATCGATCCGCTACCGCATCAACTAGATGTCGCAAGGCGGGTTGTCACATCATCGCAAGCAAGATGGCTGATCGCTGATGACGTCGGTCTTGGAAAGACTATTGAAGTCGGACTGATTCTTCACGCCTTGGAACAGCGCAACCGTTGCCGCCGAGTGCTTGTGATCTGCCCCGCCTCGCTGACGCAACAATGGAAGGATGAAATGTGGGGGCGTTTCGGTCGCCTCTTCGAGATATATGGACGGGATTTTACCCCCGAACACGTCGAGTCAATGCGGCTTCGTGACAATGTTATTGTCTCTCTGGACTTAGCCAAGCGGCCTGAAAATCTTGCCATGCTCGTCACTGCCGGGGGTTGGGACGTGATCGTCTTTGACGAAGCCCACAGACTCGGAAAATCCGAAACCGGTGAACAGACTGAACGATATGCGCTGGCTCGAGCCTTGCGAGACCGTGCCCATGCCTTTCTTCTGCTGACCGCTACACCTCACCAAGGGAAAACGAGACGCTTTGCGGCCTTGTTAGAATTGGTCAGACCTGATTTGGCATCCGAGATTGCGACGCTGTCGATGAATCCAGAAATCGTAGGCGAGATCATAATCCGCAACCGCAAGAGTACGGTCACTGATGCCAAAGGGCAGCTGATATTCCGCGGTCATGACACGCGTCGCATCAGTGTTCGCCCCTCAGCCGGAATGGTGCAGGCGAATGCGGCCTTAGTGCGCTACCTCAACGAGGGCTATCGTGCTTCGAATGCATCTCGGGACAAGACGCTTGGTAGGGCCATTGGCTTCGTTATGACGACCTATCGGAAGCTGGCCTCGTCATCGCTCGCTGCGATCGAACGTGCTATGGAAAAACGTCTCGTCCGTCTGGAAATGGGTGCCAGTATTTCGATAGAGGCTCAGTCTGAGGAGGACCTCGAAGACCGCGATGATCTCCTCGATATCTCGCCAGTGGGAACGCTCGGCGCATTCTTTGACGACGAGGCAGAGCAGGTCCGTTCTGTCTTGACGCAAATTCGTGCAGCGCGGGCGGCAGATACTAAATCCGAAGTCTTCGTCTCGCAAATCCTGCAGCCCTTATTGCGAGAGGGTCATAGCTTACTAGTCTTCACGGAATATCGCGCGACTCAGGACTACTTGCGCGAGATTATAGAGAACACCATGCCCGGCGTGGTGTGCCGCTTAATCAATGGGTCGCTCGGGCTGGAGGAGAAAACCGAAGCTGTACAGGCATTCAATACTGGCCAAGCCCGCGTGATGATCTCGACCGAGGCCGGTGGCGAAGGGCTGAACTTGCAAGAGGCCTGCCATGTCATGGTGAACTACGACCTACCGTGGAACCCATCGCGATTGGTACAACGTATTGGTCGCCTCTATAGATACGGGCAGACACGGCGGGTACAAGTATTGAACCTTCAATCGGACGATGGCTTCGATTCGGCCGCGTTGAGCTTGATGCTCGACCGCGTGACGACAATTGCCAATGAGATGGCCGCCGTCGCTGCAGATGGTAGGGATGCCCTAGCTGCCGATATCTTGGGCGAGATGCTGTCCAATATCGATATGAACGAGATCCTCGAGCGGGCCCAGTCTATGAAGTTCGAACAGACCGAGGCCGAAATTTCTGAGGCCATCGCACGGGCTCAAGCGGCGCGACAGGCCGAAGCCGATATTCTGCAATATGCGGCGGCCAGTCAAACTCAGGTTTCCGGCGGCTTCGAGGGGCACCACATGGTCAGCTTCGTCCGTGCAATGGCCCCCTATGCAGGCTATGCTGTGCGCCAGTCTCTTCATGAGAGCAAGACGCTGGAGATACAGCTTTCGGAAGACCTGCTACGCGCCTGGCCTGAGTTCGGCCGTCGCAGCGTCTTGCGTTTGACAATTGATCATGAAAGGGCGCGCCAGGACCGCTCCTTAATCTTGATGGATTTCGAGAGCGCTTTTGTTCGCGAGCTTGCTGACCTTGCGTCCAACCGTTTGGCCTTTGATGGGCTATATGGGGAAGCAAATTGGGCCTTTAATGCACTTCTAACGGTGCATCGCATACGTTGGCAGGATCTATCGGGCGAGCTCTTAGAGGAAGATCTGCTGCCGGTGCTGAGCAGGGGAGGGGGTGTTCAAGAGATGGATCGGAAGGAATTTGCGGCACTTCTGTCAGACCCCCTCGAAACTTTTGGCCAGGTGGCCATGTGTGAGGATCGACCGATTAATGATTCTCAGCTTGATCTCCTTTTGAAGGCGCGAGCGCGACCCGATGTTATGCCTGGATCGGTCATGACGATGGCAGGTATGCGATTGAACGCCAACAAAGTAGTCGATGCTGCAAAAAGCGGGAGATTGGAGGTAGGCGGCAAAGAGCGCTCCGACGCCAGCGGCCCGCTCGAGTGACTTCTCTGTCAGCGTTCTGGCGCTTGCCAAGCCGAGAAATGGTAACTCCGCTACTCGCCCTTTGTGTCAAAGATTGGCTGAACGCCACCTAACCGCGAATGGAGGCAGGAAGCCGTGGCTCGCCCATGCGTTGCGCCAAGTCCGACAGTCCGCATTGGGCGGAGACCGGTACCCAGTAGGGAAACTATTGGTTGGACCTAGGGGCCAAGCTTGTTGTCAGCTCGATATGTAAAACCGGCATTTTTGCCGTCTAAGACTTCAAAGATTTGTACACCGTCGCCCTCCCGATCCCAAGCTGCTTGGCAATTGCGGTCGCTCCCATGCCTGATTGGCTCAACTCTTTGACCTTAGTGTCATCGACAACCTTCGGACGTCCCTTGTAAAGTCCCTTAGCTTTTGCTTTCGCGATCCCCTCTGCCTGACGTTTGCGAATGATGTTTCTTTCAAACTCAGCGAAAGCACCCATCATTTGCAGTTGGAGCGTAGCAAAGGCATCGTCCGACTTAGCAGAGAACGTCAAACCTTCGGTTTTAAAGGTTATCGAGACGCCTTTGTCATTCAGCCGCTGAATTATCGACTGCAGATCGCGGAGATCTCTGGCCAACCGGTCGATGCTATGGACGACAACAATGTCACCTTCCCGAACCCATTCCAGCATTGCGTTGAGCGCTGGGCGGTCTTTGGCACTTTTGCCAGAGAGCTTTTCTTCGAAGAGCTTATCAATAGCTCCTAAATCCTGCCGGTCGAAATTTTGTTCTACGGTACTGACACGGCGATATCCAACAATCGACATGATGTCTCCTATGATATTAGACCTTTTTAGATTACTGTCTACTAAATCTAAATCAAGTCTAAATGTGCATCTTCGGCTTGGCTTTCCTTTGTCTTCTCAGGGTAGACCCTGCCAGCCTGGATCCGTCCCTCAAATCCGCCAAGGTCACACGCGAAATCGCCACTCACCTGGCCGAGCTTGGCAAAAGCTTTGAGGGGCAGGGCCACAATAGCGAAACGGTTGCCCGCTTCCTGATGCGCTGCCTGTTTTCGATGTTTGCCGAGTACGTGGAGCTGATCCCGCGCGAAAGCTTTACCGATTTGCTGCGCAAACTGCGCGGCCATCCGCAAGACGCCGAACATGCTCTGGCGGGCCTATGGGATGCGATGGACAAGGGCGAATATGCCCATGCTCTGCTGACAAAGGTCAAACGCTTTAACGGGGGCCTATTCAAAGACCCTAGCGCGCTACCCCTCAATAACCTGCAACTGGGCCTACTGATCGAGGCGGCGGAGGCAGATTGGAAACAGGTAGAGCCAGCGATTTTCGGCACACTTTTGGAACGCGCGCTAGATAAACGGCAGCGTCACAAACTGGGCGCGCATTACACGCCGCGTGCCTATGTCGAACGGCTGGTCACGCCCACGATCATGGAGCCCCTGCGCGAAGACTGGCGCGATGTGCAAACTGCCGTGCAGCGCTTGGCAACCGATGGCAAGGAAGAGGCTGCGCGCAAGTTGGTCCATGACTTCCATAGCAAGCTGTGCGAAATCCGCGTACTCGACCCAGCCTGTGGGTCTGGCAACTTCCTGTATGTCGCGCTTGAGATGATGAAACGCCTTGAGGGCGAAGTCACCTCGCTGCTGGAAGAGCTGGGCGAAACCCAAGTCAGCTTTATCACCGTGGACCCCCACCAGTTCTTGGGGATCGAGCTGAACCCGTGGGCGGCAAACGTGGCAGAGCTGGTTCTGTGGATCGGCTATCTGCAATGGCATTTCGGCACCCATGGCCTTGCCGCACCGTCCGAACCTGTCTTGCGCGACTTCAAGAATATCCGCAACGGCCATGCGGTGCTGGAATGGTCGGGGCGCACCCCGCGTCTGGACGCAAACGGCGCGCCTGTCACCCGCTGGGACGGCGTGACCACGATCCGTCACAATGTCACCGGAGAGGAAGTGCCAGACCCCGCCGCGCGCATCGCCGTCTATGACTATGCCAAGCCGAAACCTACGAAATGGCCAGAGGCAGAGTTCATCGTGGGCAATCCGCCATTTATCGGGGCGTCACGGCTGCGTGAAAGTCTGGGCGATGGCTATGTCGAGGCGCTTTGGCGTGCCTATCCTGAAATGCCGCAAAGCGCTGATCTGGTGATGTTCTGGTGGGAAAAGGCAGCGCTAGCGGCACGGGGTTGGAATGCCAATACTGGCAAAGGCACACGGCGCTTTGGGTTGATCACGACGAACAGTTTGCGCCAGACGTTTAACAGGCGGGTGCTGGAGCCGCATTTGAACGATCCGAAAAAACCGCTGTCGCTGCTGTTTGCGATACCGGATCATCCGTGGGTGGATACGCTATATGGCGCGGCGGTTCGCATTTCAATGACAGTTGCGGGGGCTCGACTTGGACACTGTTTCACACGGTTGAGTGAGGTCCGAATTGAACGGTAATTTCTCACCTAATTCTCACAAAGCCAAGATCAACGTAAGCGGTGCGTCGATCCCACCTATTTGACGTAATTCCACGGTAGCAGCTCATTGATCTGGCTTTGTTTGTGGCCTGCGACGATGGCTGTGAGCGTATCAGCCAGATAGGCGTGCGGATCGACACCATTTAATTTGCAGGTCTCGATCAAGGAAGCGATGACGCCCCAGTTTGTGGCTCCGGTGTCGTGGCCAGCGAAGAGTGCGTTCTTGCGGTTCAAAGCGATGGGCCGGATTGTGCGCTCGACGGCATTGCTGTCCATCTCGATGCGGCCGTCAGTCAGAAACAGGCACAGTCCATCCCAGTATTTTGCGATGTATTTGAGCGCTTCAGCCAAAGGGGCTTTGGCAGACAGCCGCGCGCGGTTGGTCGTGAGCCACGCTTCAAACGCGGCGATCAACGGTGCTGATTGGTCTTGCCGTGCTCCCAATCGCACTTCGGGTGCCACGCCTCGGATATCCTTTTCGATCCGGTAGAGCGCAGCGATCTGTTTCAGCCCGTCTTCGGCGATGGGGGCAGTGCCAGATTGTGCAACTTCGTGCAGTTTGCGGCGTGCGTGGGCCCAACAGTAGGCCAGCGCAACCCTATCATCGACACGTTTGAGTAGGCGATTGTATCCCGCATACCCGTCCACTTGGAGAATGCCGGAGAAGCCTTTCAAAATGCCATCTGCATATTGGCCAGAACGCCCCGGCGCATACCTTTGGGCATCGGTCATAACGTGTTGCGACGCGCCGCCAGTCATTTAAGCGTCCTGACATGATCTCGATCCGGTTGCCAGATATGGTCAGCAGAATGGTGATAATGGATTTAGAAAATATAAAACCGGGCACGCCTCCTAGTGGCGCGCCCGGTGCTGTAAATCTACTTTGCCATTTGTAGAATTTCCATGATGTCTGACGGCTGGGATACAGTGCGCGGATTGGTGCGGCCCCAGATGTCATCCATGGTGTATTCTGCGATTTTCTGGAACTTATCTTCGGTAACATCAACGGCCGATAGGCTGCGCGGCATGCCCAGATCGGTGATGAATTGATCCACAAGATCGCCTGCGGACCCTGACCCACCGAAGACACCGGCTATCCGAGCCTGACGGTCGGCGTTTACAGAGGCATTCCAGCGCAAGACGAAGGGCGACATAACGCAAGAGGTGTAGCCGTGTGGCACATCACACAGACCGCCAAGAACGTGACCAATGGCATGGCTTGCGCCCATCGGAACGCCACCGATGATAGGCAACATGGATTGCCAAACACCAATCTGGCACTTCAAACGGGCTTCCATATCTTCAGGGTCTGCTTTGACACGTGGCAAACCTTCGACAAGCAAACGCAGAGCGCTTTCTGCAAGGCCGTCGCAATAGTCGTTAGATTGGAAGGATTGCAGAGTTTCAATCGCGTGATCCAGAGAGCGCACGCCAGTCGAGAACCACAACCAATCAGGTGTGTGGCGGGTTAATGTTGGATCAAGGATCAGGGCGACTGGTGCCATCAGGCGGCTTTCGTAGGCCTGTTTGGCTTTGCTTACCGGATCGGTCGCGCCGGAAAGCGGGTTGAATTCTCCGCCCGACAACGTGGTTGGTACACAGATTGTGCGCACTGTTTGAGGTTTGAAATCCGGCTTGACCATAGCACCCTTGTCATCGACAAAAATGTGCAACGGCTCCATCTGGTCTGGATGGGTGACGTCGTTCGCAAGGCAGATTGGCACGATCTTGGCACAATCGGTAACCGAACCACCGCCTACAGAAACGATCAAGTCTGTGTTCACACGTCGTGCGACTTCGGTTGCGGCAACCACATCAGTGCGCGGCCCGTGCGGCTTGACGCCTGAAAAGGTGCTTGCGTGGCGGCTGCCCAAAGCTTTTTCGATTTTGTCGATTTCGTCGGTGTTTTCCGCCAGTGATTTACTGGTGATCAGCAAGACGCGGTTGGCACCCAACTGCTCTGCTTGCGCCGCAATGGCCTGGGCTGCGGGTTCGCCGAAAATGACCCGTTCTGTTGCCGTCAAAACTACCATTCCTGGTGTAGGGTTAGTCATCGTTTTTTCCTCCATTGTTGCTATGGCGCACTCAAGTACAGTTTTGCACATTGCTGAATTTCAGCGCCCTGACCTGTCGTCTCCTCACGAGCAGGTAGTCAGCTTAGGCGTTCGATCCCGATTGCCGTGGCTTCGCCGCCGCCGATACACAGCGATGCTACTCCGCATTTCAGGTCGTATTTTTGTAACGCCGCCAACAAAGTGACGATCACTCGCGCGCCGGATGCCCCGATGGGATGGCCTAATGCGCATGCTCCACCATGCACATTGACCTTGTCATGTGGTAAGTTCAGCTCCTGCATTGCGGCCAAAGCGACAACGGCGAAAGCTTCGTTCACCTCGAACAGATCCACCTCGTCCAACGACCACCCAGTCACTTCGGTCAGGCGACGCAGGGCCCCAATCGGGGCGGTAGGGAACAGGTTTGGCGCATCAGCAAAAGTGCAATGCCCTGCGATCTGCGCCAAGGGGGTCAAGCCGCGCCTTTCTGCCTCAGAGCGGCGTAAAAGTACCAATGCGGCTGCTCCATCAGAGATGGAAGACGCATTCGCTGCTGTCACTGTGCCATTGGTGCGGAAGGCGGGTTTAAGCGTCGGTATCTTGTCAAACCGTGCCTTGCCCGGTTGTTCGTCGGTGTCGACCATTGTCTCACCGTTTCGCGTGGGTAATGTGACAGGCGAAATTTCCGCGTCAAAGCTGCCTTTTGCGATCGCTTTTTGCGCCCGTTCAAGCGATGCAATAGCATAGCTGTCCTGTTTCTGACGTGAGAAGTTAAGGGCCTGCGCACAATCTTCGGCTAATGTTCCCATAAGGCGACCCTTGTCATAGGCGTCTTCTAGACCGTCCATAAAGATATGATCTATGACGTTGGCATGGCCCAGCCGCGCACCCTCACGCATTTTGGGGAGCAGGTACGGCGCGTTTGACATGCTTTCCATACCGCCCGCCACCATAACAGCAGCCGAGCCAGCATACAGAAGATCATGCGCCAACATCGCTGCCTTCATGCCCGAGCCACACATCTTGTTAATTGTCGTCGCACCACAAGCCAGCGGCAATCCAGCCTTGATTGCTGCCTGACGCGCAGGGGCCTGACCTTGGCCCGCTGGAAGTACGCAGCCCATGATGATCTCTTCGACAGCAGAAGCATTCAGTCCAGCGCTAAGAAGCGCACCCGTGATTGCGGAGCTACCTAGAGTTGATGCGTCTGCTTGCGACAAAGCGCCTTGAAAGCTGCCCATCGCTGTGCGTGATGCCCCAACAATTACAATCGGATCTGTTCGTGTCATGTTCAACTCGCAATTATTTCGGGGACATGCGAAGCGCGCCGTCCAGGCGGATCACCTCGCCATTAAGCATCTGATTGGCGAAAATATGCGCGACCAATGCGGCATACTCTTCCGGCTGACCCAGACGGGAGGGGAAGGGGACCGAAGCGCCAAGGCTGTCCTGAATCTCTTGTGGCATTGCGGTTAGCATCGGTGTGCCAAATATCCCCGGGGCAATCGTGACCACGCGAATGCCGTAGCGGGCTAGCTCGCGTGCAGCAGGCAAAGTCATTGCCATAACGCCACCCTTTGACGCGGCATAGGCCGCCTGTCCGATTTGGCCATCTTGGCCTGCAATTGACGCGGTATTGACGATAACCCCGCGCCCGCCATTTGCAGCAGGCTCTTGTTTTGACATCGCTTCAGCCGCAACCCGCAGCATGTTGAATGTGCCAATGAGGTTGATGGAAATAACTTGTGAAAAACGCTCCAAACTGTGGGGGCCATCCCGCCCGACGATCTTGATGGCGGGCGCAATACCGGCACAGTTTACCAGACCGTCAATCCGCCCAAAGCGGTCCAAAGCGCCATCAATAGCAGCCTGAGCATCAGCGTCGGACGTGACGTCTGTGCGAACAAAAAAGGCATTTCCACCAAGCTGCGCCGCTGTTGCATCGCCCGCTTCACGATTGACGTCCAACAAAACCGCCTTGCCACCGTCACCAACAACCTTGGCAGCGACAGCCGCACCCAATCCAGATCCAGCTCCGGTAACGAGCACCACTTGATCTTTGAAACTCATACTGTTTCCTTCAACTTTTACTTCGATAGGCGTTATTCGATGTCTGCCTGTCAGATAAATTGAAAGTCCTGCATTTCTTGACCGCAGGACGTCACGCCCTGTCTAGGATGGTTTCTTAAACCGCTCACCTTTGACCTTTAGTCCGGCGGCGTCGCGGTCCCATGTGTCCGGTGTTACACCTTCAGCGCGCAAGGCGTGTTTCAGCACTTTTTCGCTGGGTGTCTTCGGCAAGCTAGGCAGCACGCGGATGAAACGCGGGACCATAAAATAGGCCATCCGCTCCTGTAGGAAGGAGATCAGTGCAATATGGTCGATTTCAGCACCCTGCACAGGTGCTATGCAAATCAGAACATCATCTTCGCCATGAATGCTCGGGACTGCGAGGGCTGCAACTTCAAATACATCTGGGTGGGCAAGAACCTCCGATTCCACTTCAAACGACGAGATGTTCTCGCCTCTTCGGCGGATCGAATCTTTCATGCGGTCTGTGAAAAAGAAGTTACCTTCCTCATCTTGAGTGAAAGCATCACCCGAATGGAACCAGCCATTACGCCACGCGTCTGCGGTCGCTTGTGGCATTTTGTAATAGCCGCTGTTCATGGCCCAAGGCCTATCGGCCCGAATGATCATTTCGCCAACAGTGCCAAGGGGCACTTCGCAGTCATTCTCGTCAACCAGCCGCACTTCAACGCCCTCACGGGGTTTGCCACAGGTGCCGCGCACCGTTGGGTTGGGGTCTGAAATAATTGGTGTAGATATTTCGGTCATGTTAAAAATTGTATAAACGATCACCCCAAAACGGCTGCTGAACTCTTCAGAGTTAGAGGCCAACGGCACCATGAGCGTAATCCTAAGAGGGTTTTGCGCATCGTCAGGCTGCGCCGGTTGTTTCTGTAGAAAGCTGGCCATGACCCCCAAAAGGAATGCAACTGTCGCTCCGGTGTTTCGAACAGATTGCCAATATGTCGCTGTGTCGAACCGATCAACAAAGGCAATTGAACCACCCCGTGCGACCATACAAAACATGGGACCCATACCACCGATATGAAACATAGGAGCGTTGATAAGGTAGCGATCCTCGGCGGTGACAAAAGGCCAGCTTTCCGGCCCCGCATTGGTGTATAGGTGCAGATATGAGGCCAACACGCCTTTGGATGGCCCTGTTGTGCCGGAGGTAAAGATAATCGCCATCGGGTCCCATGGCTCGATCGTTTTGAGCAGGGGGGCCAGTGTGCCAGCTTCGGGGAGTAACGCATCTTCATAGGCGGTGATCGGAAGTTCGGCGGTTTCGACAGTGCCGCCTGTCACGATAAATTTCTCCAGCTTGGCAAGGTTGACCCCGTCGAACCGAGAAACAAGCGAGGCGTCGACGATAGCAAGCCTAGCATCCGAGATGTTTACGACATGCTCTAGCAACCCGCCTTTGTAGGCGGTGTTGATCGGGACATAGACAGCCCCCAGATAATTGATCGCGAAAAAGATACGTATTTGTTCGCGATTATTGGGCATCCAAACCAAAACGTGATCACCCTGGCCCACACCTGCACGCTGTAGTCCCAGCGCCGTTTGGATCACCAGTTCTCTAAATTGGTGATAGGTCCATTCTTCGCCCGTATCGTCGAATTTACAGAATATTTTCTCAGGCTGTTCGACGGCCCAGCGGTCCAAAACATAGCGCGACACGAGGTCTTGCCGTGGCGGAATCCGAGCGTCTGTTGTTTGCTCTGCCACCGGACTGTTTGCTACTTCTATCATCAATTCCTCCCTCTTGACGCTTTTTAATCCGTCAATTTAATCCGTTTTTTCGCGCTTCGATGCCGGACGCGTTGGCGTTAGCGTATAATCCGTCAGGTCGATGTCGCGTGTCATGCGCCAGAAATCATCGTGCCGCCACGGTGTCAGCGCAACAACGCGACCACGCGGGTTTCGATACCAGTTATCCATGCCTTTATGCGTCCAGACCATGTTCCCATGCGCCTCATCCACGCGGGTGTTATATGCCTCGAACGGTTCACGGCGGACCTCAACAGTGCCTGCACCTTGGGCAAATGTCGTTTCCAACAGTTTCATTATGTAGTGGATTTGAGATTCAACTGGCGTGATGACACTTCCGCCGTGCCCCAAGCCGGTATTGGGCCCCAGCAACGTGAAAAAGTTCGGGAAGCCGGGCACGGTAGAACCCAGAAAGGCCCGTGCGTTATCGTCATCCCATTCATCGCGCAGGCGCTTACCGTCGCGGCCGATCACCTCATATGAAGAAATCATCTGCGCCACCTTAAAGCCGGTGGCCATGATTAGCACGTCCGCCTCTTGGGTCGTCCCATCTGACGCAATCAATGTATTGTCACGAACCTCTTTCAGATGCTGGTCAATCAACGTCACATGGTCGCGCGCAACCGTACGGAACCACCCATTATCCAGCAGCATTCTTTTGCCGAAGGGGGGATAATCAGGCAGTACCTTTTCAAGTAAATCCTGCCGATCGCCGAGTTCGTCTTTCACATAATCGACAAACGCCGTCCGATGCCGGTCATTTGTGGCGTTGATTGCACGGGCTGGTTCCGGATAGTCATGATCAATCTGAAGCGACGCATGAACGCGGTCATTAAACGTCCATGCAAGGCGCTGGCGATACCATTTCTGATAAAGTGGCACCTCCTGTAACAGCCAACGGATCGGCGCAGGCACCGGCTTGCGAAACTGAGGGAACGGGGCGGCCCATTGTTTTGAACGTGCAAAAATGGCCATCTGTGAAACAGAGTCGGCAATGGCAGGAACGATCTGCATCGCACTGGCTCCGTTACCAACGATGGCTACCCGCTTGCCTGAGAGGTCAAGCCCTTCCGGCCACTCTGCGGGATGAACCAAAGGACCTGCAAAGCTGGACAGGCCAGGGATATCCGGCACCATCGGAACACTTAGAAGACCAACAGCCGAAAAAAGCGCGCTATACCTGCGCGTTTGCGCGGTGCCCTTTGGACCAACAGTTGTGACGACCCATTCATTGGCATCTTCGTCGTAGCGTGCCGTGTCGACCTTTGTACCGAATTCGGTGTGCAGGGCTAGGCCATTGTCGTTTGCCACTTTGCGGAAATAATCCCACAGCTCACCCTGCAATGCAAAATAGTGGGACCAGTCATATTGTGCAAAAGAATATGAATAGAGGTGGTTCGGCGTGTCCACCCCGGCCCCCGGATAGCGATTTTCACGCCATGTGCCACCGAAGTCGGTTTCTTTTTCGACAATATCAAAATCGATTCCGGCGGCCTTTAATCTAATTGCCATACAGATGCCGGACATGCCCGCGCCAACGATCAGGGCGCGAAACCCCGCAGGAACATCAAATGGGGCCTGTAGAAATGATGTCCCGCCCACCTCTTGGGAGACGATTTCACCATAGGCCGGGGTAACCTCTTCGGCCATCGAATGGGACAGCATCCGTGCAGACAGTTCGGCGTCAGGGGCGGCTACTGCAATCGCTTCGCCACTCCGGTAATTTAGAATCGCTTTGCGAGCAGCAACCCGAATCTCTCTTTGGATGTCTTCGGATAATCCGCCGGTATCATTGTCATCAAGCCCGCGTGCGCGGCGCGGCGCATAGGGTGCCTGTAGCCAGCATGAATCGCCCGTGATCTGGTGTAAAACCATCAACAATGTTGGGATATTTGCGATCTCTACAGCCTCATCAAGGTTTTGCACCCAAGCCGAGGTCGGTTTGCCTTTTGACCGATTTTCCATATTTCAAACCCCCCCTTGGCAGCCGATCTGTGGCTGCCCAATTATCAATTCTTGCTCAGAGATTGACACAGAAAGAAAGGGATGGCCATATGTTTTAAGCGTTTGCATAAAACAATTGATTATATTGTGAAGTGGAGAGCCCATGACCTTTTTAACTATAGACAGCAGCTTCCCTCGTGCCGCTCCCGCTGGCGTTCAAGGCGAGTACCAAGAAAATATGGTGCCGCTTGTTGAGGCTTTTGTTGATAATTTTGCCAAGCATAATGAACTGGGCGCATCGTTGTATGTGTCGATTGAGGGAAAGACTGTCGTCGATTTGTGGGGCGGAAAAACCAGCGCAAATGGCGCACAGTGGGGCAGGGACACTATTTGCGTCATATTTTCCTGCACAAAAGCCGCTACCGCACTTTGTTTGCATGTATTGGCTGCCCGCGGTTTGGTTGATCTGGATGCATCAGTCGCCCGCTACTGGCCTGAATTTGCAGCCTCTGGCAAACAAGGCATCACTTTACGGATGTTGCTTGATCATACTGCTGGATTGCCCGCAATTCGCGAGCCTCTTAAAGTGGATTGCCTCACTGATTGGGATTATATGGTCGCGCACCTTGAAGCAGAGGCGCCATTCTGGGAACCGGGTTCGCGGACGGGATATCATGCGCTGACATTCGGATTCTTGGTGGGAGAGGTCGTGCGCCGCGTGTCGGGTAAGTCGCTTGGTCAATTCTTTCAGGAAGAAATAGCGATACCTTTGGGTTTGGATTTTGCAATCGGGTTGCCCGAGCAGGACGAGCCGCGTGTGGCCGAGATCGAACCCTTCCGCGCTCCTAAAGGTACGCCCGAAACGGCTTTTGTTGCCGCTGCAAAAGAGCGGGGGACGATCGCGAACCTATTTCTGTTTAATAGTGGTGATTGGGCCTATCGTGGGGTGAATACACGTGCTGGGCGTGCTGCGGAAATTGGTGCCGCCAATGGTGTGAGCAATGCACGTGGGCTGGGGAAAATGTTTGCCGCGCTTGCCGAAGGCGGGGCGCAGTTGGGTCTTAGTCGTGCGCAGGTGGATGCCTTTGCTCAGGCGAGTTCCGCCACACATCTGGATGCTACTTTACTGGCCCCAACACGGTTTGGCCCAGGGTTTATGTCGAATATGCGCGCTCGTCCTACGGGTGATGAGAGTGAAAGTCTCACGTTCGGCGAGCGCGCCTTTGGGCATGTGGGTATGGGCGGGTCGCTGGGATTCGCCGATCCAGATTTGAAGATGGGGGTTTCATACGTCATGAATCGCCACGGAGGGGGCATGCTCTTGAATACGCGCGGACAATCGCTTGTTGATACCTTATACCAGACACTTGGGTATAGCGACAAAAGCGCCGGTTATTGGGCGCGTGGTTCTTGAAGGTAAGCCTTGAAACTCATGGCCAACTTGGCGTTATTGCGTGATATAGGACTGGATCTTGGCCTTACGCAGTTGACCTTCCTCCATCGCGCTCTGCGGCGCAGTCAGCATGCCGACAATGCAATCGGTCATCTGTTCAAGTGATCCCGTTTGGGTCCAGAGCTTTCCAGTGCGATGCGTGTTTTCTAGCGCTGTCTCGCGTGAGGAAAGTGCCATGTTGATAAACAGGGTCATGAACACCAAGCGGTGATTAAGCACCTCGGGCGGCAGATCGGACAAGAAATTGCGCAAATAGTCCTGACAGCGCAGATAGGCCGAATTCCAACGATTTTCGAGCGCCTCCATAAACAGCGTCCGGTTGTTCATCTGAAGCACGGTTATGAACTGCATATACCCTTGTGTTGCGCCAGAAATGCCCGCGTTAACGCCTATATTTGTATCAAGCAAAAGACGGATAATATCGGCGATCTCTTTCGGGCCACCGTCAGCTTCCATGTTGTCCAAAGCGCGGTTACGCGCTTCGTCGGTGCTGCGGGCGCCATCAATGATCAACTCGCGCACAAGCGCCTCTTTGCCGCCGAAATGATAGTTAAGTGAGGCGGAGTTGCGAAGGCCTGCCGCCGCGGTGATGTCCCTTACAGACACCCCATCTACGCCACGTTCGGCGAACAACTTCTGCGCCGCGGCTTTCAATCTGGCCTTTGGTGCAGAATTTTCGTCGTCCTGAGGGGTATCTGACTGCATGTGCTCTTTCGCGGTGATTGTTCTGCTGGTCCTCACATATAGCGAAGCGCGAGCAATGTCACGGTAGGGTGGGGGCTATTTGCGGAAGAGCCCCGATGCTGCCGTGCCCCTTATGGCTGTAATTTTTTTTGTTCCGGCTTGACATAAGTCAATCAATTAGGTCAGATGTTTTAACTGATCGCATTAAATTGGATTTACCGCTTCGCACAAGAGAGCGGAGACCCTTTTCGATGATGGTTTTCGGCATTTCAAATCTGCCTGCATGTAAAATGGGAGAAACACATGAGTATTCAGAATATCTTACTTTGCGCCGCAACCGGAGCGATGCTTGCCGGGGCTGGTCAGGCCCGCGAGTTAAGCTTTGCAATCGGTCACCCGCCAGTATCCGTCCTTGTCAAAAGTGCGATAGAAGGAGCCAAGTCGTTTGACGAGGCAACCGACGGAGATATGACACTGAAGGTCTATCCACTGACGCTTTTGTCGATGGCAGAGACCTCGGGCGGGCTCCGTGAGGGGCTTGCCGACGTGGGCACGGTGATGACGCCCTATTTTCCGAACGAATTCCCTCACACTAACCTTGTTGTGGAATCCTCGATGTTGTTGAATACGTTGGGTGATAATGTACCTGCGGTACAGGCTTCTGCGTTTTCGGGTGCGGTCTCTGAATTTCTGCTGACGAAATGCCCCGAATGTGTAAGCGAATTTTCCGAGCAAAATCAAGTTTTCACAGGTGGCATAGGGACGCCGCCTTACCTGCTTAACTGCACCAAGCCGATTGTGACGATGGAAGACCTTGATGGTGCCCGCCTGCGCATCGGAGGTGCCAATTGGGCGCGTTGGTCGCAAGCTCTGGGCGCTTCGCCGATCACAATGTCTGGCAATGAAATGCTTGAGGCGCTCAATCAAGGTGTTCTTGATTGCATCATCCTCTCGACCCCCGATCTGTACAACTTTGGTATGGGCGATTCAGTTAAACACATTACGCGTGGGGCGCCCGGAGGTGCCTATTTTGCATCGGTTTCCAACATCAACAAAGACAGCTGGAACGAGTTGAACAGCGCCCAACGCATGGAATTTCTGCGCGCCATGGCTAAGACAAGTGCGATGGGGTCGTTTCAGTATCAGGCGCTTGAAGACGAAGTTATCCTTAAAGCACAAGAAAACGGTGTTCAAATCCATGATGCTGCCCCTGATGTGGTTGCCGCCTCGCTGGAATTCGTGGAGCAGGACCGCAAATATGCGATCGAGTACTTTGCGTCCCAGTATGGGGTCACACGTGGCGAGGAAATGCTGTCTGATTTCACCGTTCTTTTAGAGAAATGGGTTGGTCTGGCCAGTGATGCGCAGACGTCGGATGACTTCGAAAAGCTGCTTTGGGATGAAGTGTATTCCAAAGTTGATGTCGAAACCTACGGCGTAAATTAAAATTTGCAGACGGGTCCGCCTTGCAAGGGGCGGGTCCGTTATAAAGTGCGAAAGATCTGTTGATATGAACTTTTTGGCTAAAATTCTGGTAAAGGCTGCAGACTGGACATCAATTTTGGCAGGTATCGCAATTGTCGCCATGATGCTTCAGGTGACCGTCGACGTGACCTTGCGCTATTTGTTTGGTATGCAACTCATGGGTACGCTGACGATTGTCAGTTATTACTACATGGTCATTGTCGCATTTGTGCCTCTCGCGCTGGCGGAACGGCGCGGAGCCCATATCTCGGTTGAGTTTGTGACCGATCACCTACCACCTCGAATACGCCATCATCTCGCGGGATTGATCTTGCTCCCAACGGCGGCTGTTGGGTTTATTTTGACATGGCGCACCTTTGAAACCGCAACGCGTGCTTTTCGCACTGGTGCTGCCGAAGTTAACGGCTTTTCGCGGGTTCCCGTTTGGCCTGCCTATTACGCCCTGCCGCTTGGTGCTGGGCTTATGACATTGATCATAGTGTTGAAATTTGCCGCTTATGCGTTGAACAGAGACATCGAGGAACTAGAGCAATGACCGGTATTGAACTGGGCCTCATGGCCCTCGGGCTTCTTGTCATCCTGCTGGCGTTACGGATGCCGATTGGCATGGCACTCATTGGTGTGTCGTTCTGTGGCCTTTGGGCGCTGACAAGTTGGAATGTTGCATGGGGCGCAATAGGTCTGATCCCACATAAGTTCGCGGCAAACTGGGTGCTAAGCTCGGTTCCGATGTTTTTGCTATTGGGATTTATCTCCTATCATACCAAATTGACCGAAGGCCTGTTTCGCGCGGCCCACGCGTGGATGTCCGTTTTGCCCGGCGGCCTTGCGATTGCGGCCATTCTGGGCAGCGCAGGATTTGCCGCCGTGTCCGGTTCTTCTATCGCTTGCTCTGCTACGATGGGTCGAATTGCCGTTCCAGAAATGTTGAAAGCCGGATACCACCCCGAGTTGGCAACTGGCACTGTGGCGGTTGCCGGTACTATTGGCGCATTGATACCGCCCTCGATAATCATGATCCTCTATGGGATCGTAGCGCAGGTCCCGATTACGGATTTGTTTTTGTCGGGAATTGTCGCGGGTGCCCTGACCGCTGTTGGGTATATAATCGTCGTTATTCTGCGCGTTAGCTTAAATCCCGACCTTGCCCCTTCCTTGGGTGAACGGGCATCATGGGCCGAGCGCATTTCGTCTCTCAAAGACACATGGCCGGTGATATTGATCATGCTTGGCATATTCACCGGTCTTTTCGGTGGAATATTCACCCCAACAGAAGCGGGCGCTGTGGGCGCAACACTTGCAACACTCGTCGCTATTCTAAAGGGCACATTTACCTTGGCACGCTTCACCGAAGCGATCAAGGAAACCGTGTTAACCACCGGTTCACTGATCATCATTGCGGTGGGGGCAAGCCTGTTAACACGCTTTCTCGCGCTGTCTGGTGCCGGTGAGTTTCTAAGCAATACCATTTTGAGTACGGGGGCAGGGCCCATGATGATCATGCTTGGGGTTGTTATCATTTATCTCATTCTCGGCATGTTCCTCGAACCAATTGGTGCGATGCTTCTGACTTTACCTATTTTGTTGCCAGTCGTTGACGGGGCTGGTTTTAGCCTGCTTTGGTTCGGGATTATTGTTACCAAATTGCTTGAAATTGGCATGATTACACCGCCGATCGGCATGAATGTTTTTGTGATCAAAGGGATCGTTGGCAATACCGTCTCTACGGGTGCAATCTTTCGAGGTATCTGGTGGTTCTTGGTTATGGACATTATCCTGCTGGCAATCTTTATAGCTTTCCCGAATTTGATCACCTACTTGCCATCAGTGCTTGGATAAACGCGCTTGGAACACGCGTTTACGATGCTGATTCCGTTGCGCATAAAGGGAAGGTAAATGGAGCATTGCAAATACTGTGACCACAAATATTGATAACAGCGCAAGCGAGTCCGCGGCCGAAAAAATCAAAGACGCTGCTTTGCGGCTGTTTTCCTCTAAGGGCATAGATGCCGTGACCGTTCGCGAGATCGTGAGCGAGGCGGGGGTCAAGAATAATGCGTCTTTGCATTACTATTTCGGGTCCAAAGAGGCCTTGGTTGACAAGCTTATCCTTGAGTGTGCGCATCATAGCGATAGTGCGCGTATTGAAATGCTGGATAAGATGGAAGCTGCGGGTGGGCCACACAGCGTAAGCGACATCGTTCGCTTAATTCTAGACGTTGAAATTTCCCCTCGCGAACCGTCCCAAAGCAAATCCATGGCGTCGGGGTTCGGCCATATGCGTTTTGTGATGCGGCTTCAGATCAATCACCGTCGCGCATTTATGCAGGCCATGGCTGGACACAAAAATTCAGGCTATATGCGGTGTATCGAGCATATAAATACGCTTCTGCCGACTGTTTCAAAAGCTGTATTGAACCAACGGCTTATTTTTCTCGATCTATTCTTTGGCGCGGCACTTGCGGCGCGCGAAGCCGCGTTCGAGCAGAACCCGACAGGGGGTAAGTTGTGGGGGAACTCGGACACAATCGACAATTTGATTCATTCATTGACCTCGATGTTAGAGGCAAGCGATTTCGACGCATCCAAAACCGACTAAGCGTATGCGGCACAGGCATCACAAACGGACTTACAGTTAAGGGAAACCATGATGAACACCGATAAAGCAACCAATTCGGCATCAAGTATTTACGATACCGGTCTTGGCCGACAAGCAGCAAATTTTGCGGCGCTTTCCCCCCTCAGCTTTTTGCCCAAAGCGGCGGCAATCCACCCTGATCGTGTTTCCGTTATCTATAATGACTGGCGCAGCACATGGCGTGAGACCTATGACAGATGCCGGCGTCTGGCATCGGCATTGCGCAAACACGGGATCGGCAAGGGAGATACGGTCGCGGTTATGGCACCGAATATCCCCGCCATTTATGAAGCGCATTTTGGCGTTCCCATGTCAGGCGCTGTTTTGAACACGCTAAACACCCGCCTCGACAAAGAGTCGATAGGGTTCCAGCTTGCGCATGGTGAGGCCAAAGTCGTGATCGCAGATCGTGAGTATGGTCCGGTCATTACCGCAGCCCTTGAAGGGATACAAAACCCGCCGTTGATCATTGATATTGCCGATCCGGCCTTTCCCGAGGGACAGGCATTTGGCGCAATAGAGTATGAAGGTTTTTTACGGACGGGCGACCCCGATTTCGTCTGGTCCTTGCCCGACGATGAGTTTTATCCCATCGCGCTTAACTATACTTCAGGCACAACGGGAAACCCCAAAGGCGTGGTGACACACCACCGTGGTGCCTATCTTAATGCGGTTTCACAGGTGCTTTCTTGGGGCATGCCGAACCATTCGGTCTATCTTTGGACCTTGCCAATGTTTCATTGCAATGGCTGGTGTTTCCCTTGGGCTATCGCGCTAAATGCAGGAACAAGCGTTTGCCAACGTGGCGTGGTGGCGGATGTAATCTTGCAAGATATTGGGAAATACGGCGTAACTCATATGTGTGGCGCCCCGATTGTTTATAACATGCTGATCAATGCTGCAGCAGGCAAGAAGATCGCGACGGATCAACCGGTCTTCGGGCTCGTGGCGGGTGCCGCTCCCCCAGCCAGCACCATCGAGCGCGCGGAAGCGATTGGTTTTGACATCACGCATGTTTACGGACTGACCGAGACATATGGGCCAGTGTCTGTTTGCGTTAAGCAAGCGGATTGGAACGGTTTGGAACTTGCTGACAGGGCCAAGATGAATGCGCGCCAGGGCGTGGCGAGTGCTATGCAGGAAGATATGGTTGTGCTTAATCCCCAGACCATGAAGCCGGTGCCACACGACGGTGAGACGATTGGTGAAATTATGTTCCGTGGCAACATTACCATGTGTGGGTATCTCAAAAATGCGGAGGCAACCGAGGATGCAATGCAAAATGGCTGGTTCCGCACCGGAGATTTGGCCGTGACCGAACCGGATGGCTATATTCGTATCAAAGATCGCTCCAAAGACGTCATCATTTCCGGTGGCGAGAATATTTCGTCGCTAGAAATCGAAGACGTGTTGCACCGCCATCCCGCAGTGGACCTCGCGGCGGTTGTCGCGCGTGCAGATGAGAAATGGGGAGAGGTGCCTTATGCCTTCATCGAAATCCGTAACGGTATGCAAGTAACCCCCGATGAATTGCATACCTTTTGTCGTGAACAGTTGGCGGGCTTCAAAATTCCAAAGGGGTTCGTGATTGGAGACATCCCTAAAACCTCAACTGGTAAAACTCAAAAATTCACACTGCGAGAAATCGCGCGCGGTATCTAAAGAGCTGAACGTTAGGACACACTAATTGATTGAGCTTGTCGCTTCGCCATGACCCGCGACCCCCAGTTTAGGGGGATGGTGAAGGGGGGCGACGACATGAGCGAACAGTGAAAAAAGTAGCCGAGCACAACAGGCGAGAACTAGTTCAGCTTACCTTGGCACTTCCTAAGCCGCCAAGGTAAGCTGCGATACAAGCAAAGCGATGGAGCCGTAGGCTAGATTGGGCTTTCAGATATTTGCGGTATTTTTATGTGGCTAAATCACGAGCGACCTCACGGGCGTGTGGGTCCTTTGATGCGCGAGAACGGCATCAAGGTCATCAGGACCCAGAAATACAAGGCCACAACAGATAGCGGCCACACGTTCAACATCGCGCCGAATCTGTTGGATCAGGACTTCATTGCGGATGGTCCGAACCAGAAATGGGCCGGTGATATAAGCTACATCTGGACCAGC
>TARA_R100000935_G_scaffold51602_2_pt1 | contig 29177 bp, 24 predicted proteins | sample TARA_R100000935 | Tara Oceans TARA_R100000935 (sample SAMEA2621502) | marine metagenome | biome: marine biome (ENVO:00000447); feature: surface water layer (ENVO:00002042); material: "saline water (ENVO:00002010), including plankton (ENVO:xxxxxxxx)" | depth 5 m
GATGACAGAGCGGGCGATTTCACCGCGCTTCATCTCGTCGAAAGCTTCGTTGACCTGTTCCAGCTTCAGCCGACGGGACACTAGGTCGTCCAGCTTCAGCCGGCCCGACATGTAGAAGTCCACCAGACGGGGCATGTCGACGGGGAAGCGATTGGACCCCATCATCGAGCCCTGGATGCGCTTCTCGCCCAGGAAGGCCGCGCCCATCAGGCTGATGGACTGGCCGACGGGGATCATGCCGATGATGTTGGCCGTACCGCCACGACGCAGCATGTTGAAAGCCTGCTCGGCGGTCTTGGACAGGCCGATGGCCTCGAAGGCGTGATGGACGCCGCCCTTGGTCATTTCGATGACGGCCTTCACCGCATCGGTGTCGGCCGCGCAGATGAAGTCGGTGGCGCCGAAGGCCATGGCCAGGTTTTCCTTACCCGGCACCATGTCGATGGCGATGATCCGGCCAGCGCCTGCGATGGCCGCTCCGTTGATGGCTGAGAGGCCGACGCCGCCGCAACCGATCACCGCGACGGTCTCGCCGGGGCGCACATTGGAAGTGTGGATCACCGCGCCGACCCCGGTGGTCACCGAACAGCCGATCAGCGCGGCGCGGTCAAAGGGCATATCCTTGCGAATGGCGACGCAGGCGTGCTCGTGGATCAGCATCTGCTCGGCGAAGGACGACAGGTTCAGGAATTGCGGCAGGCCGACGCCGTTCTGCATCAGGCGCGGCTCATCATCCTTGTCGCGCTTGGTGTCGGGGGACACGCACAGGCTCATATGGCCGGTGAGGCAGGATTCGCAGTGGCCGCAATAGGCCGAAAGACAGGTGATGACGTGGTCGCCCGGCTTCACCGTGCGGACCTCCGAGCCCACCTGCTCGACGATGCCCGCGCTCTCATGGCCCAGCACGGCCGGCAGCGGGTGGGGATAGGAGCCTTCGATGAAGTGCAGGTCGGAATGGCAGACGCCGGCGGCCATGGTGCGGATCAGCACCTCGTGGGGGCCAGGCTTGTTGATCTGGACGTCTTCGATCTGAAGCGGCTTGCCCACTTCGCGCAGAACGGCGGCCTTCATGTCGTGCTTCCCCATATGAGCGCCCGCTGACCGGGCCGGTTCAGGGCCGCTGATCGGGCCCCCTTGGGAAGAGTTATCGCCGTTCAGGTCACGGGGGCCAAGAGGGTTTTCCCCAAAAGGCCTGCAGGCGGCGGCTCCCGACGCCTAGGCGGGCTCCCGCGTCGTCGGCAGGCCTGACGTCCACCGACGGAGCCGTTGGTCGGGACGCAGCCGCGCCCATAGGCCGGCGAGATCGGCCTTTGGCAGGGACGGCCAGCCCAGGGACGGCAGGAACCGGCGGGGCTGCGGCAGACAGGCGTCCAGCGCCGCCAGCAGACGATCTGTCGGCCCGTCATTGATGAAGTGGTCGGCGCCCTCCACCCGCTCGAGCCGAATGGAATGGCGCACCTTGATCTCGGCCATCAAGCGCTCAGCGGCGTCTAGGGGGGCGAAGTCGTCCCGATCCCCGTGAATGAGATGGATGGGCGTCCGAAGCTCGGACAGGGCCTTTCGCACCGGGCCCAGCTGTTCGGGCTGGCCGGTGACCTCCAGGACGGCGTTGCGCAGGTCGCGCGGGATCAGGGGCAGGGCCTTGCCGCCGGTGTCCAGCAGCCAGCGGGCCGTGGGACCCGGCTCGCCGTAATATCCAGACAGCAGGACCAGGCCGCGGACGCGGCGGCCGTAGCCTTTGGCCATCAGGGTGGCGATGGCCGCGCCATAGGACTGGCCGACCAACAGTATCTTCTGCCCCGGCGCCGCTTTCAGCAGGGGGGACAGGGCCAGGGCCTGGACCTCCAGGTCCGGCACGTGGTCAGCCGGCTCCGAGGCGCCGAAGCCCGGGCGATCAACAACGACCATCTCGCGGTCTTCCGGCAGGGCCGCCAGGACCGGCGCCCAGTATTCCGCCCAAGACGGCGATCCGGTGATGACCACGATCTTCCAGGGGGCCGGTGTGTCGCGGGGACTCTCCAGGGCCGAAATCCGCCAGCCGAGGTCGCCGCCGGCCGCGAAGCTGGTCCGCCGGACCATGGTGTCAGGATAGTCCTTGGACATGGGCACATGCTCGGTCCGACCGAGCATGGCCGAAGCGAAACACGCCCAGCCGACGCCGACGACACCCTTGGGCCTTTTGCGAGGCACACGAAACTCCTAGTCTAGCCTGATTGCAGCCATCAACGCTCAAGCCGCGGTCCGGGTTCGCCGAAAGTCAGGCCGCAGTGCGAGTCACCGTCATCATGTAGTTGACCTCGCTGTCCCGGGCCTGGGACCAGCGGCCGGTGATCGGGTTGAAGACTACCCCATAGGGGCCGTCGACCTGCACGCCCTCCCCCGCCAGGAAGCCGCGCAGTTCCTCGGGCTTGAGGAACTTGCGCCAGTCGTGCGTGCCAGCCGGCAGCCAGCGCAGCACATATTCGGCGCCTACCTTGGCCAGGGCCAGGGCCTTCAGGGTGCGGTTCAGGGTGGCGACGATCATGATGCCGCCGGGCGCCAGCAGCTGGGCGCAGCTGCGCAGGTACTCGCCAGGGTCAGCCACATGCTCAATGACCTCCATATTGAGGATCACGTCGAAGGGGGGCGTGCCTTCCGCCAGCAGCTGTTCGGCGGTGGCGCAGCGGTAATCGATGGAGAGCCCCTGCTCGGCGGCGTGGGTCGAGGCGGTGCCGATGTTTCGCTCCGAGGCGTCGACCCCGGTCACCGTGAAGCCGAGCCGGCTCATGGGCTCCGACAGCAGTCCCCCACCGCAGCCGATGTCCAGCAGGCGCAGGCCCTCGAAAGGCCGCCGGGCCAGGGGATCGCGGCCAAACTGCGCCAGGGCCTTATCGCGGATGAAGGTAAGCCGGGTGGGGTTGAACCGGTGCAGCGGCGCGAATTTGCCGTGCGGATCCCACCATTCAGCGGCGATGCGGGAGAAGCGTTCGACCTCTTCGGGATCGATGCTGGAGCGAAGATCGGGACTTGCGGACATGGCTTCACATATAGCGTGCGGTGAGGCTTGCGGAAGGGCGGGCGGCCGCGGGGGCGATACAGGCTGGGCTTAGGCTAACTGTGACCGCTGAATGTTACGTTGCAGCGCGGCTTGGCCGTCGGTAGAAGGGCGGCCTTCTTTAGCGGGGGTCGATCCGACGTGGCCCGTCTGGTGATGAAATTCGGCGGCACCTCGGTGGCCGACCTTGAGCGTATCCGGCGCGTGGGCCGGCTGGTGGCTGCGGAAGTGGCCGCCGGCCATCGCGTGGCCGTGGTGGTCTCGGCCATGTCCGGCAAGACCAATGAGCTGGTCGCCTGGACCGATGGCGCAGGCGCCGCCGCCCAGGGCCTGACGCCCTCGGATGATGAGTACGACACCGTGGTCGCCTCTGGCGAACAGGTGACGGCGGGCCTGCTGGCCATGACTCTGCGGAACATGGGCCTGTCGGCGCGCTCCTGGCTGGGCTGGCAGATCCCGATCATCGCCGACGAGGCCCACGGCCGCGCCCGGATCGAGGACATCCCGCCTGAAAAGCTGGCCGCAGCGCTGGATGCCGGCGAAGTGGCCGTGATCGCCGGCTTCCAGGGGGTCACCCGCGAGGGCCGCATCGCCACCCTGGGCCGGGGCGGCTCAGACACCAGCGCCGTGGCCATCGCCGCGGCCCTGAAAGCTGAGCGCTGCGACATCTATACCGACGTGGACGGGGTCTACACCACCGATCCGCGGATCGAATCCAAGGCCCGCAAGCTCTCGAAGATCTCCTTCGAAGAGATGCTGGAGATGGCGTCCCTGGGCGCCAAGGTGCTGCAGACGCGTTCGGTGGAGCTGGCCATGGCCCAGCACATGCCGGTGCGCGTGCTGTCGAGTTTCGTAGAACCCGGAGAGGCCCCCGGTCAGGGCACCATCGTCTGCGACGAGGAGGAGATCGTGGAAAAGCGCATCGTGAGCGGCGTCGCCTATAGCCGCGACGAAGCCAAGATCAGCGTCTTCGGCCTGCCCGACCATCCCGGGGTCTCCTCGGAGATCTTCGGGCGGCTGGCCGACGCCAATGTGAATGTGGACATGATCGTCCAGAGCCACGCCCGCACCCAGGACACCGCCAATATGGAGTTCACGGTCGGCAAGCGCGACGCCGCCCGCGCCATCGAGATCATGCGCCAGGCGCAAGGCGCCATCGGCTTCGACGATGTGGCGGTGAACGAGGACGTGGCCAAGGTTTCGGTCATCGGGGTAGGCATGCGCAGCCATGCCGGGGTGGCCAAGACCATGTTCGGCGCCCTGGCCGACAAGGGCGTCAACATCCAGGTGATCTCCACCAGCGAGATCAAGATCAGCGTGCTGATCGACGCGGCCTATACCGAGCTGGCCGTGCGCGCCCTGCACGCGGCCTATGAGCTGGACAAGCTCTAGGCTTCCAGCGGCTGGGGGACAGCCCCCACGGCATCCTGCCTCTGGCTGAGGCGCCAGGCGGTGAAGATGGCCGCGGCCGCCACCGGGGTGGCGGCGGCGAACACCCAGAGCGCTGCGGCGCTGGCGCTGGCATAGGTCAGGGCCTCGCCGAACCCGGCCAGATTAGCCAGGGCCCCTGCCACGGCGGCGCCGACTGCCGCGCCGGTGAAGCGCACGGTGTTGATCGCCCCGCCGCCCAGGCCGCGCTCCTCAGCTGGAAGGGCCGAGAGCACCATCTGGTTCATGAAGGCCGAGGACAGGCCAAAGCCTGAGCCCAGCAGCACGGCCGCCAGGATCAGGGTCCACAGCGGCCCCTCGGCGATCACGAAGACGCACAGGCCAATGCCCAGGGCGGCCAGAACCGCCCCAAGCCGCACCATCCGCCCCCGCCAGACGCCGGTCAGGTGGGCGATGGCCAGGGCCGAGGCCGTCCAGGCCAGGGCCTCGACCCCGATCACATAGCCGGCCGCCAGCGCCGAATAGCCCCGGGTGGTCTGCAGGATGGCCGGGCCATAGACGGTGAATCCCATGGAGGCCGCCGTCATCAGGAACATGGTGGCGAAGCCGAGACCGCCGATGGTGCGGAAATCCCCGGAGCTGACCGGCAGCAGCCGCACCTTGGCTCTCGCGTCGATCCGGACGCTCAGGGCCAGCACCCCCAGGCCGACGGCGATGAGCACCACCGCCAGGCTGAAGACCCCCAGGACATCGGCCGCGGCGATGGCCCCGACCCCGGCGGCGATCAGCAGGAGCTGCAGGGCGGGCACGCCGCCCCCCTCCCCCTTTTCGCCCTTGGGCAGCAGGAACAGCGCCGCGCCGGCGACCATCAGCCCCTGGATGACGAAGGACCAGAAGGCCCACCGCCACAGGCCAGCATCGGCGAAGACTCCGCCCAGCAAGGGGCCGATCAGGGTGGCGATCCCCCAGATGCCGGTGGCCGCCGCATAGACCCGGGGCAGGGTTCGATCGGGAAACAGCAGGCCGATGGCCACCGAGCTGAATCCGGCCAGCCAGCCGCCGCCGAGCCCCTGGACCAGACGGCCGGCCAGGAACATCCAGATGTCGGGCGCCGCGGCGCTCATGAGGCAGCCGAAGGCGTAGATCACCGCCGACAGGACGAAGGCCTGGCGCAATCCCGTTCGTCCGGTCAGCCATCCGGCGCTGGCGCCGGCCACCACCGAGCCGAGCAGGAAGCCCGCCGTCGCCCAGCCGAAGTAGGCGTAGCCGCCGAGATCGGCCCCGACGCTGGGCATGATGGTGGCGGTGACCAGGCTGTCGGCCGCATGCAGCCACACCGCCAGGCAGATCAGCACGAACTGGGCGAACCGGCCTTCGGCCAGGACATCTTTCCAGCTGCCGGGGACAGGCGCTGTGGGCGGCATTCGACAACCTGGAGCTTGCGAAAAAACTTGACCCTGGCTAGTCCCCCGGCGATGCTTTCGCAAGCTGATATTTGTCAAATCAAGAGACCTTGCCCCGGCCCATGACCGCGCCCGCCGACGCCATCCTCTTGCGCCTGAAGACCGGCGGCCCGGCCAGCACGGCGGAGCTGGCCGCTCACCTCGGCGTCACCCGTCAGGCGGTGCGGCTGCAGACCGACAAGCTGGCGGCCCAGGGACTGCTGGCCGGCGAACAGGCCCGCGGCGGCGTGGGGCGACCCGGCGCGGTGTGGAACCTGACCGCAGCTGGCCATGCGCGGTTCCCCGACGCCCACGCTCAGGTGACGGTGGAGCTGCTGGAGGCGGTGCGCGAGGAGTTTGGGCCTGCCGGCCTGGACCGCCTGATCCGTCGGCGCGAAGACGCCAGCCGCAATCTCTACATGGCCGCCCTGGCCGCCGACGCCGATCTCGAGGCCCGGCTGGACCGCCTGACGCGGCTGCGCGCCGCCGAGGGCTATATGGCCGAGTGGTCATCGGCCGGCGATGGGACCTATGTGCTGGTGGAGAACCACTGCCCCATCTGTGCGGCCGCCACCGCCTGCCAGGGCTTCTGCCGTTCCGAACTCACCCTGTTCCGCGAGGCGCTGGCCCCGGCGACGGTCGATCGGATCGATCACATCCTGCAGGGCGCGCGACGATGCGCCTATCTGGTGACGCCGCCCTAGAGCCTGATGCGATCAGACGGAACCGTCTGATCGTTGAATCAGGCTCTAAACTCTAAGTCTTGAGCGCGCTTTGTTCCGATAACCGGTTCCCACTTATCGGAACGCGCTCTAGGCCCCAGGCGCCCAGTGGGTGGCGGTGCCGCCGACAATGTACCAGGTGATGAACAGGCCGCAGACCACCGCGCCCGGGACATAGGAGTTGGACCGCCGATAGGCGAAGGCGCCGATCAGGCCGATGAGGGCCAGAAGCGGGGCGAACTGGATCGCGATGATGGTGTTCAGCGGCTCGGCCGGGGTGAACAGCCTTCCGGTCAGAAACAGGGCGCCGTACTCCAGGATGAGCAGCACGACGAAGCCTAGGCTCAGGGCGCCCGCCCAGGCGGCCATCTCCGCGCCCGCCCCCTGGCCCTTCAGGCTTAGGCGCGCGGCCACCGCCCGCTGGCTGACCAGGAAGAACAGGATCCAGGGGCCGGCATAGGCCAGAGCATAGGCCGCCTGCCGACTGTCCAGGGGTTTCAGCGCCAGGACCCAGAACCGGAAGTCGGTCTTGAACAGAGCGTCGCAGGCGAGCACCGCACAGTAGGCCATGCCCACCGAGGCCGCGGCGATCAGGGGCGCCACCAGCCAGCGGTGCTGGAAACGCGGCGCGGGCCCCCGGACGAACAGGGCCAGCACAAGGGTGATGAGGCCGTTCAGCAGGGCCCAGGCCAGCAGCTGGTTGGTGACCTGCTGGGGAAAGAGGGGGCCTGCGGCGAACAGCTGGCCAAGGGCCATGAACGGGAAGTAGGTCAGGGCCGGAACCGCCGCCGTCAGGACGAAGACGATCCACCAGCGGCGATTGCGTCCCTCCTCCCGAGGCTCGGCGGCAGGCAGGTTGGCGAACCGGCTGAGAACCTGGAAGGTCCCCAGCATCAGGAGAACGGCCCCGACCAGGCCCGCGCCGGTCCCCAGTTCCTTCCAGAACCAGATCTGATTGTCAGCCGGCAGGGGACGGGCCTCGCCCTCCAGGGTCTGCTGCAGCCAATCCACCGTCGCGCCGACGCCGGAGCCGGAGAAATGCTCCCATGGGTGAGTGATCGGCGGAACCTGCAGCCAGCGGGCGTCGCCGGCGGCGATGTCGCCATAGATGCGGCCAGGCTCAACCGGAGCATCGGTGGCGAACAGCGCCTTGAGCTTGGACGCATTTACGATGTCGCCGCCGGTGGGGACCTGCCACATCAGGTCGGGAAACTCGTCATATTGGCCGAAAACCACCGCCAGATTGCGCGGAAAGGCGCGCCCTTCCCCCTCCGGCGCGCCAAAGATGCCAGGCGTCGAACCTACCAACACCATGGAGCGGTAGCCGTCTGGATTGGCCTTGGCCGCAAACAGGATCGGCGCCCCGCCGAGGCTGTGGCCGGCCATGCCGATATTGGCCTCGTCCACCATAGGCAGGCCCTGGAGATAGGCGAAGGCCGCAGGGCCGCCGAAGGCGTTGGCGCCCACCGTCCCTTGCGAATAGCCGTGTCCGGACATGTCCATGGCCAGGACCACGAAGCCGCGCCGGGCCAGTTCGATGGCGAAGGCCGACTGCATCTCGCGGGTGTTGATATAGCCATGGCTGAGCAGCACGGCAGGGGCCGGGTCCTGAGCGGTGGCGTCGGCTGGCAGGTACAAGAGGCCGCTGAGCTGCGCCCCGTCGGCGGCCGGAAAGCGGACGTCGCGCACCTCTGTCTCGCCCGACGTCTGCACCAGATGAGCCGCCCAGCCGCCGCCGAGCGCCAGGACCCAGCCCAGCGCCAGCAGCATCAATCCAAGACGCATGGCCCCCTCCCCGAGGACTTATTTTTTGTTGGCGGCGAAGATGCCTGCGCGGGGGGCGGCCGTCCAGGACGCCTTGACCGGGCCTAGAGCTTAAGGCCCCGCAGGCGCAGGGCGTTGCCCACCACGCTGACCGAGGAAAGCGACATGGCCAGCGCCGCGATCGCGGGAGACAACAGCAGGCCAAAGACCGGATAGAGCAGACCTGCCGCCAGGGGGACGCCAGCTGCGTTGTAAGCGAAGGCGAACACCAGATTCTGGCGGATATTGCCCATCACAGCGCGCGACAGACCGACCGCCCGCATGACCCCTGACAGATCTCCGTTGAGCAAGGTCACCGCCGCGCTCTCGATGGCGACATCGGCGCCGGCGCCCATGGCGATTCCCACGTCGGCGCTGGCCAGGGCCGGGGCGTCGTTGACGCCGTCGCCCGCCATGGCCACCACCCGCCCGGCCTTGCGCAGATCAGCGACAATGCGCGCCTTGTCCTGGGGGGACACATCGGCCCGCACCTCATCGATCCCCAGGCGCGCGGCGACGGCCTGGGCCGTGATCTCATTGTCGCCGGTCAGCATCAGGATGCGGAGGCCGGCGGCGTGCAGGGCGGTGATGGCCGGGCCTGCGCTCTCCTTGACCGGGTCCGCAATGGCGATGAGGCCCGCCAGGGCCCCATCCAGGGCGACGAAGACCACGGTGGCCCCCTGCCGCCGGTGGACCTCGGAAGCCTCGGTCAGGGAGGCCGCCGACACGCCCTGGTCAGCAAGAAATGCTGCGCTGCCGACCGCGACGGCGCGGCCTTCCACCTGGCCGAGGACGCCCCGGCCGATGGGGGAGTCGAACTCGGTTGCGGCGCTCAAGGACAGGCTGCGGGCCTGGGCGGCGCGCACGATAGCCACGCCCAAGGGGTGCTCGCTTGAGCGTTCCAGGCTGGCCGTGAGCCGCAGGAGGTCGTCTTCCCCGACCCCTTTGGCGGGGACCACCGCGACCACGTCGGGACGACCCTCGGTCAGGGTGCCGGTCTTGTCGACGACCAGGGTGTCGACCTTCTCCAGACGCTCAAGGGCTTCGGCCGAACGGATCAGAACGCCGGCCTGGGCCCCCCGGCCCACGCCCACCATGATCGAGATCGGCGTGGCCAGCCCGAGGGCGCATGGACAGGCGATGATCAGCACCGAGACCGCCGCCACCAGGGCGTAGGCCAGACGGGGCTCTGGCCCCAGAAGGCTCCAGCCGATGAAGGCGGCGACCGCGATTGCGACCACCGCAGGCACGAACCATCCCGCCACCTGGTCAGCCAGCCGCTGGATCGGCGCCCGGCTGCGCTGAGCCTGCGCCACCAGCTGCACGATCTGAGCCAGAAGGGTCTCGGCGCCGACCTTCTCCGCCCGCATGACGAAGCCGCCCGTTGTGTTCAGGGCGCCGGCGGAGACCTTGTCGCCGACCTGTTTGGTGACGGGCAGGGACTCACCGGTGATCAGCGACTCGTCCACCGCGGCGCGCCCCTCGATCACCTCGCCATCGACGGCGATCTTTTCGCCGGGACGGACCCGCAGCCGGTCACCGGGGGCGATCTGATCGACTGAAACTTCAGTATCCTCCCCGTCGGCGTCGACCCGAAGGGCGGTCTTGGGAGCGAGGTTCAGCAGGGCGCGCAGAGCCCCCGAGGTCCGCTCCCGGGCGCGCAGCTCCAGAATCTGGCCGATCAGGACCAGAACCACGATCACCGCCGCAGCCTCAAAATAGAGCGGCGGCTCCCCCTGGGCGCTGCGGAAGGCCTGGGGGATCAAGCCGGGCGCCAGGACCGCGACGGCGCTGAAGACCCAGGCCGTCATCACGCCCAAGGCGATCAGGGTGAACATGTTAAGCTGACGGGTGCGCAACGACCGCCACCCCCGCTGCAGAAAGGGCCAGCCAGCCCACCACACCACCGGCGTCGCCAGGGCGAACTGAAGCCAGGCCCCCACGCCCTCGGGCAGGGGCGCATGCAATCCAAACAGGTGCGCGCCCATCTCCAGCGCAAACAACGGCAGGGCCAGGGCGCCGCCGATCCAGGCGCGCCGCGTGAAGTCGCTTAGTTCGTGATTGGGCTCAGCCTCAGCCGCGACCAGGTCGGGCTCCAACGCCATGCCGCAGATAGGGCATGCGCCGGGACCTTCCTGGCGGATCTCCGGATGCATGGGGCAGGTGTAGATCGTCCCGGCAGGCGCCGGAGGCTCTGGCGCCCGGGGGGACAGGTAGCGCTGGGGGTCAGCCTCGAACTTGGTCCGGCATCCGGCGCTGCAGAAGTAACGGGGCTGGCCGTTATGGTGGGTCACATGCCGCGCCTGGGCGATTTCCACCCTCATGCCGCAGACTGGGTCGACCGCCTCGCCGCTTTCAGCTGTCTTCACAACTTGATCGGGATGAGAATTTGGCATGGCGCGCCTCCGTCGGGCTCGCAAATTATACCCCCACAGGGTATCATGCAATCGCACGTCTGAGATATGGTCGCAGCACTTGTCGGAGACGCCCATGAAGGATGCGCGGACCAAGTCGAAGCTGACCAACCGCCTGAGCCGCATCGAGGGCCAGGTGCGCGGCGTCGCCCGCATGGTCGAGGACGACCGCTATTGCATCGACATCCTCACCCAGGTGCAGGCCGCGCGCGCCGCCCTGGCCAGGGTCGAGACCGAGCTCCTGAAAGACCACCTGGACCATTGCATTGAGGGGGCCATCGTAAGCGGGGACGCCGAGGAACAACGGCGCAAGGCCAGCGAGCTGATCGATCTGCTCGGTCGCGCGACGCGATGACCACCAGCAAGGTCTGGTAGCGAATTCCGTCTCTGATCCGACGTCTGATGCTGCTAGAAATTCCACAAGGACAGGAGACGACCAGAAGATGGCGATGACCGGCGCGGTCATTCGGGGACAGCGGAGCCTGCTGCGGCAGATCCGCGAGGCGGTTCAGCGCGGTGCCCCCGCGCAGGAGCGGCTGGACATGGTGGTGCGCATCATCGCGCGCTCCATGGTCGCCGAGGTGTGCTCCCTCTACATGCGCCGATCCGGCGGCGAGATGGAGCTGTTCGCCACCGAAGGCCTCGACCCCCTGGCCGTCCACCTGACCCGCATGCGTCCTGGCGAAGGCCTGGTGGGCGAGATCATGCGCCTGGGACGGCCGCTGAACCTGGCCGACGCGCCGAACCATCCGGCCTTCTCATATCGTCCGGAAACCGGCGAAGACCCCTATCACGCCTTCCTCGGCGTGCCCCTGCTGCGGGGCGGCCGGGCCATCGGCGTGCTGGTGGTCCAGAACCGCACCGAGCGGGTCTATACCGAGGACGAGGTCGAGGACGTCCAGATCATCGCCATGGTGCTGGCCGAGATGGTCGCCGGCGAGCTGATCTCCGAGGACGAACTGTCCGGCGTCGAGATCACCCCGCACCGGTCCGAACGGCTGAAGGGCGCGCGGTTCGCCGACGGTCTGGCCCTGGGGGTGGCGGTGCTGCACGAGCCGCCGGTGGCGCCGTCCAAGCTGCTAGCCGACGACGTGGTGGCCGAAGAGGCCAAGCTGACCCAGGCCATCTCCCGCCTGCAGGCCCAATTGGACGAGATGCTGGAAGGCCAGCACGGCCTGGTGGAGGCCTCCTACGAGGTCCTCGACACCTACCGCATGTTCGCCCACGACCGGGGCTGGAACCGCTCCCTCCAAGACGCGGTCCGCAACGGCCTGACGGCGGAGGCCGCGGTGGAGCGGGTCCGCTCCGAGCACCGGGCCCGTCTGGGCCAGGCCCGCGATCCCTATCTGCGCGAGCGGCTGCACGACTTCGAAGACCTGGCCGACCGGCTGCTGCGCCACCTGGCCGGGGACGGGCATGTGGCCCGGGAGCTGCCCGAGGACGCCATCCTCATCGCCCGCAACCTCGGTCCCGCCGACCTGCTGGAGTATGACCGCCACAAGCTGAAGGGCCTCCTGCTGGAGGAGGGCTCCTCGGCCAGCCACGCGGCCATCGTCGCCCGGGCCCTGGACATTCCCTGCGTCGGACGGCTGGACGGCCTGCGCGACCGGGTGACCGAAGGCGATCCGGTGATCGTCGACGCCGAGACCGGCGAGGCCTATCTGCGCCCTCGCCTGGATGTGGTGCAGGCCATCCGCTCGCGGATCGAGGTCCGCTCCCAGCGCCGGGCCGAGTTCGCCAAGCTGCGCGACACGCCGGCCTTCACCCGCGACGGGGTCAAGGTGACCCTGCTGATGAACGCCGGCCTGGATGTGGACCTGGAGATCCTGGGGGAGACCGGCGCTGAGGGCATCGGCCTGTTCCGCACGGAATTCCAATTCATGGTCGCCGAGGAGCTTCCCCGCTTCAACGCCCAGACCGCCCTCTATAGCCGCGTGCTGGACGCCGCCGGCGGCCTGCCGGTGACCTTCCGCACCCTGGATCTCGGCGGCGACAAGGTGCTGCCCTATCTCGAGGCTGAGCGGGAGGAGAATCCCGCGCTCGGCTGGCGGGCCATCCGCATGGGGCTCGACCGGCCCGCCCTGCTGCGCCTGCAGCTGCGGGCCCTGATCGCCGCGGCCCGCGGCCGGGCCCTGCGCATCATGTTCCCCCTGGTGGCCAGCGTCGACGAGTTCCGCGCCGCCCGCGCCCTGGTGGACCATGAGGTGGCCTGGGCTCAACGCCGCGGTCGCCCGGCGCCAGCCCGCCTGGATGTCGGCGCCATGATCGAGGCGCCGTCGCTGATCTGGCACCTGGACGCCCTGCTGCCCATGACCGACTTCGTCTCAGTCGGCACCAACGACCTGCTGCAGTATCTGTTCGCCGCCGACCGCGGCAACGCCCGCATGGCCGACCGCTATGACCCGCTCTCGCCGCCCGCCCTGCGGGTGCTGGCGGAAATCCAGAAGGCCTGCGCCGACACTGGCACGCCGGTCTCGGTCTGCGGGGAGATGGCCGGACGTCCCCTGGAGGCCTTCACGCTGGTGGCGCTCGGCTATGAGCGCCTGTCCATGCCGCCGGCCGGCATCGGGCCGGTGAAGCAGATGGTGCTCTCCTGCGACCGAGAGGCGGCCCATCGCGGCGTGAGCGCTCTGATCCGGGGAACCGGGGGGTCGGTGCGCAACGAGATCGAGACCCTGGCGCGGAAACTCTACCTGTCGGTTTAGCTTGACCGTGGAGAATCAACCACAGGCCGACATTGAGTTCCGCGCGCTATCGCGTTATGCTAAAAGGGAAATTAACAGTTCCGTGTAAAACGGACAGGGCGGGTGGCGGCCTTCGGTCGCGACATTTTTTTCGAGGGCGACGAGCAGACATGGCGCTCGACACGGGCCGGGTCACTGACTTCAACGTGAGCTATGACGGCCCGCGCGCCGCCGCCATCGTCGATTCCTATATGCCAACGCTCGATTCTGGCCCGACCATCGGCGCGGCCCTGAAGGCGGCGCGGGAGTTCCGCGGCCTCTCCTTGCAGGACGTGGCCGACTCCACCCGCATCCGGCGGGCCTATCTGGCCGCCATCGAAGAGATGCGGATCGAGGACCTGCCCTCGCGCCCCTTCACCATCGGCTATGTCCGGGCCTATGCCCGCGCCCTGGGCTTGGAGGCCGAGGCGGCTGTCACGCGCTTCAAGGCCGAAGAGCCGGCCACCGACGACGCCCTGCGCGAGCCGGTCGGCGTCCGTCGCACGGGCGATCGCCGGCTGGGATTCGCCATCGTCGCCGGAACCCTGGTGATCGGCGCCATCGTCGTCTGGAACTTCGCCCAACGGGGCATCCAGGAAGCCCAGGCGCCTGCGCCGACCGTGGCCGCCGCGGCGCCGGAACAGGTGGCGACCCCGAGCGAGCCGCAGGGTCCGCTGGCCCTCGGCGCGCCCCTGCCCGCCCCGGTCGAATCTACCGTGCCGGAACTCTACGAAACCCCCGGCCTCGACGTGGCCGCCGCGGCGGGCGGTTCAGCCGATGCGGTGATCGCCTCCAATCAGGCCCGGGCGCGGAATCCTGAGGCGGCCGTCGATCCCACCGACCTGCCGCAGGTGTTCAAGGCCGACGGCGCGGTCTATGGGACCGCGCCCCAGGGGGCCGCCGTGGTCCTGCAGGCCCGCGAATCCGCCGCCCTGATCGTGCGCGGCGCTGAAGGTTCGGTCTATTTCGCCCGGCAACTGTCGGCCGGCGAGGCCTATGGCGCGCCGCAGATGAAGGGTCTCGTCATCGACGTGTCGGAGCCCACCGCCTTTCAGGTCTTCGTCGGCGGACAGAGCCGTGGCTTGCTGACCTCGACCCAGACCTCCGTCAGCCGCCTGGCCGACTGAGGCTGTCTGGGCGCTTGGGAAATCCCGCGCGAAGGGCTATTTTCCTAGGGTCATGACCCAGCAAGATCACACCCACCTCCGCCCCTGGCGCACCATTGAGCGGCGCGTCAGCCGCAAGATCCGCGTCGGGGCCGTCGAGGTGGGCGGAGACGCGCCGATCACGGTCCAGTCGATGACCAACACCCTGACGTCCGACGCCGGGGCGACCATCGATCAGATCCGCCAGCTGGAGGAGGCCGGGGCCGACATCGTCCGGGTCTCCTGTCCCGACGAGGACTCCACCGCCGCCTTCGCCACCATCGCCAAGGCGGCCAAGGTCCCCCTGGTGGCCGACATCCACTTTCACTACCGGCGCGGCATCGAGGCCGCCAAGGCCGGTGCGGCCTGCCTGCGGATCAATCCCGGCAATATCGGCTCGCCTGACCGGGTGCGCGAAGTGATCCAGGCGGCCAAGGACCATGGCTGCTCGATCCGCATCGGCGTCAACGCCGGCTCGCTGGAACGCGAGCTGCTGGAGCGTTATGGCGAGCCCTGCCCTCAGGCCATGGTCGAGAGCGCGCTGAGCCACGCCCGCATCCTGCAGGACCACGACTTCCACGAGTTCAAGATCAGCGTGAAGGCCTCGGACGTCTTCATGACGGTCGCCGCCTATCAGATGCTGGCCGAGGCCATCGACTGTCCGCTGCACCTGGGGGTGACTGAGGCCGGCGCCCTGCGCACTGGCACGGTCAAGTCATCCATCGGCCTGGGATCCCTGCTCTGGGCGGGCATCGGCGACACCATCCGGGTGAGCCTGGCCGCCGACCCCGTCGAAGAGGTCAAGGTCGGGTTCGACATCCTGAAGTCGCTGGGCCTGCGCCACCGGGGCGTCAACATCATCGCCTGCCCCTCCTGCGCCCGGCAGGGCTTCAACGTCATCAAGACGGTGGAGGCCCTGGAAGAACGCCTGGCCCACATCTCCACCCCCATGAGCCTGTCGATCATCGGCTGTGTAGTGAACGGACCCGGCGAAGCCCTGATGACCGACCTGGGCTTCACCGGCGGGGGCAAGGGCTCGGGCATGATCTACATGGCCGGCAAGCCCGACCATAAGATGGATAACGAGCATATGGTCGACCACATCGTCGAGCTGGTGGAGGCCCGCGCGGCCGAGCTGGCGGCGGCGGAGTCGGCGTCCCGGGCCGCGGCGGAGTAGGACCAGGGCCAACCGCCCTGTCAGAGTAGCGTTGCATGAGTTCTCCCCCGACGATCGTCGCCTGACCAACCGGTCCTGGCCCATGAGTTCTTTTATCTGCTGAGCGACGTGGCGCGGCTGTATGGGTGCGACGTCATCGCCCTGCCGATCTTCGCTGGCGGCCGGTGCAGGACTCCTATGTGCACACCCTGGTCGCGGGCGACTGATCGCCATGCTCGCGCGACTACGCCAGGCCGGCATCTCCCTCGGAGAGCCCGGCGGCGACGGCGAAGGTGACGCTAGCGTCATGCTTGCGCGGCCCTCCGCCACTTGATTAGGTGCCGGCTCCAACAAATGGGGAGGACGTCATGTCCGCAGACGGCAACTGGAAGATCACGATCAACACGCCGATGGGGGCGCAGACGGTCGACGCCGTCATCACCACCAATGGCGACACCTTCACCGGGACCACCTCGGGCCAGATGGGCACCCAGTCGGTTGAAGGTAAGGTCAATGGCGACACCCTGACCTGGTCCACCCAGATCACCTCGCCCATGCCCATGACCCTGGAATTCGAAGCCAAGGTCGACGGCGACACCATGAGCGGCAATGTGAAGCTGGGCGCCTTCGGTTCGGCCCCGATGAGCGGCGTCCGCGCCTAGGTTCCAGCTCCGAATCCTGAGGGAAGGCGGCCGCGTCTGTGGTGTCGCCTTCCCTGTCAGAGCCCCGGATAGGCCGCCCTTAGTACAGCGGCCAGATAGTCCACACAGGCCTTGGCTGAGGCCGGCGGCGTCTTCGCCTCCAGATCCAGCCCCTCGGCGCGCGCCAGCGCCCATCTTGGCAACTTGCCGGCCTCGCACGCCTTGCGCAGGCGGCTCTTCAGCCCCGGCTCTTGCCGCGGCGCCGGCCCGAACAGTCGCGCAATGAGGCCCCCGGCGGGCTTGGCGGCCGCGGCGGGCGGAAAGCCAAGATCGCTCAGCACTTCGTCGAGCAGCCACCGGCATCCAGCCGCGGCCGTGTCGCCCCGCTCGGGGCGCGCCGCATCTTCAGCCAGCCGCTTCAGCGTCTCACCGAAATTTTTCGGAAGCTCCGGGGGCAACACCACCAGGGGCGGCTTGACCGGCCGGTAGGGCCGATAGACCTCGACCTTGCTGATCTCGTTGGGTTCGATGCTCTCCAGGCTCCGCGCGCCGGGCACGCCTGGCCGCGAGACCAGAGCGCTTAGCAGGCCGCCCCGCGCCGTCAGGATCAGAGCCAGCGGACCGTCGCAGGCCGGGCATAGGGCGCTGAAGGCCGCGCGCACCTTCTGGTCCGCCAGAACCTTGCCCGGCAGGCTGGCGGCGAGCTCGGAGCGGCCCTCACAGGGCCACCAGCGATGAAAAAGCTCCGGCGCGACGGCGGTCGAAGCCCCGCAGTGGGGACATTTGACCGGGAACAAGGCTCCCATGGCGCAGACACCCTCGGCGAACAGCGGCCGGCCCCCCACAGGCCCAGCTCCTCGTCACAGCTTAACCATGCTGCATCGCGGGGGCGGGCGCTGGCAAGTGGTTCCGCGTTTGTCGGCGGGGCCCGCCGACGCTAGATAGGCGATCTTCTTCCAACAGGTGCTTCAAGATCGTGCGACTTCCCCAGGCCCGGCTCGACCAGGTGCTCGACCGCTATCATGAGATCGAGGCGCGGATGGGCGCAGCGGCCGACGGCGCCGAGATCGTCCGGCTGTCCAAGGAGCATGCCGAACTGCGTCCGGTGGCCGAAGCGGTGCAGGCTCTGCTGAAGGCCCGGGCCGAAGCGCCGGATCTGGAGCAGATGGCCTCCTCCTCCGACCGGGAGATGGCGGGGCTGGCCCGGGAGGAGCTGGCCGAACTCAATGAGAGGCTGCCGGAGCTGGAGCGTCAGGTCGCGCTGCTGCTGGCGCCCAAGGATAAGGACGAGAACGCCTCGGCCATCCTGGAGGTGCGCGCCGGCACCGGCGGCGACGAGGCCGCCCTCTTCGCCGGCGATCTGTTCCGCATGTACCAGCGTTACGCCCAGACCCGCGGCTGGCGGGTGGAGATCGATTCCGTCTCCGAGGGCGAGGTGGGCGGCTACAAGGAGATCATCGCCGCCATCACCGGCGACGGCGTGTTCGGCCGGCTGAAGTTCGAGAGCGGCGTGCACCGGGTGCAGCGGGTGCCAGAGACCGAGGCCGGCGGACGCATCCACACCTCGGCCGCCACCGTCGCCGTCCTGCCCGAGGTCGAGGATGTGGAGATCGAGATCAACGACGCCGACCTGCGGATCGACACCTATCGGGCCTCTGGCTCCGGCGGCCAGCACGTGAACAAGACCGACTCCGCCGTTCGCATCACCCACCTGCCCACCGGCATCGTGGTGACCTCGTCGGAAAAGTCCCAGCACCAGAACCGGGCCCGCGCCCTCAAGGTCCTGAAGGCCAGGCTCTATGATCAGCAGCGTGAGGCCCTGGACACCGCCCGGGCCGACGCCCGCAAGACCCAGGTGGGCTCAGGCGACCGATCCGAGCGCATCCGCACCTACAACTTCCCACAGGGGCGGGTCACCGATCACCGCATTAACCTGACCCTCTACAACCTGCCGAAGATCATTGAGGGCGAGGCCCTGGACGACGTGATCGAGCCCCTGATCGCCGAGGATCAGGCCGGCCGACTGGCGGCCCTGGAAGACGAGTTCAACTAGACCCGCCGCCACGCAGCCGCGCGACAAGTCCGCCGGCGGCCTGTCGCACCCGTCCGAAGAGATCGGACAGGGTGGCGGTCAGGGTCTGTCCAATCGTGTCGGCCATGGTCGCCCCCCGCTGGCCCAGGGGCGCTTCCGGACCGGTGGTGGAGTCGAGCGCCGTCTGGTGTTCGATCTCGGCATTGAGTTCGGCGCCGATCAGGATGATCAGGACAGACACCCAGATCCACATCATGAAGCCGATCACCGTTCCCAGGGAGCCATAGGTGGCGTCGTACCGGGCGACATTGGCGACAAACCAGGAGAAGCCGTAGGAGCCGCCGAGCCAGGTGACCGAGGCGAACACGCCGCCCGGGATCACCCAGCGCCACCGGGCCTTGGCTCGGCAGGGGCCGTAGCGATAGAGCAGGGTGAAGGCGAAAGCCGCCAGGGCGAGCAGAATGCTCCAGCGGACCGGCTCCCAGTTACGGGCGAATGCCTCCAGCCCGAGAAGCGACATGGCGATCGGCAGGGCGACGAGCAGGCCGCTGACCGCGATCAGGAACACCAGGGCGCCAAAGGTCGCCGCATAGGTCACCGCCATCAGCTGGACGATGTTGCGGCGTTCCGTCTCGTCGTAGGCGACATTCACCCCCTGGACGAGGGCGCGCACCGCATTGCTCGTGGTCCAGACCGAAACCAGCAGGCTGAAGCCGAAGGCGAGACTGAGATTGGCGCGGCGCTCCACCGCCAGCCGCCGCATCTGTTCCCCCAATATGTTGACCACGTCGGCCGGAACCACGCGGGCGAGCTGGTCGAGTTGGGTCTGGACCTGGGTGACATCGGCGAAGAGACCATAGAGCGACACGAAGACCGCCAGGGCCGGAACGATCGCCAGCAGGGTGTAGAAGGTGACCCCGGCCGCCACCCGGGGCAGTTGATCTCGGCTGATCTCGGTGACGGTGCGCCAGATCACATCCTTCCAGCCGTGGGACGGGATATGTCGGGGGCCGCCAGCCAGCCGTCCGCGGCCGGGCTCCTCGGCGGCGATCAGCACGGGATCATCCCCAGCCGGGCGGCTCAGACCCGGCGGCGGCGGGGCCTCGTCCGGCGGCCGGCGGCCATGGACCACCGCCAGGCCAGCCAGGGCCACCCAAGGCGCAAACATCAGGCCGCGTCGCAAGAGGGCGGCGGCTCGGGTCGATCTGGGCGGGGGCGATGAGGCGGCGGGCATGTCTCTGCGATCAAACCCCTGGCAAGCCTAGCCGTTCCCCTTGTGAGGCCGAGCGCCTTGCGGCAACAGAGGGCCATGGCCGGACATATCGCTGCCCTCTACCGCCACCCCGTCAAGGGATTCACCCCCGAACCCCTGGCGCGCGCCGCGCTGACAGCCGGCGCACCCTTTCCCTGCGACCGGCTGTACGCCGTGGAGACGGGCCCTTCGGGATTCGATCCGGACGCGCCGGCCTTTGTGCCCAAGCAAAAGTTCGCCGTGCTGGCGGCCCTGCCGCAGGTGGCGCGGGCCGTGACCCGCTACGATGAAGCCTCGCAACGTCTGGAGGTGAGGGCGCCGGGCCTCCCGGACCTGTCGGCGCCCCTTGGGGAGGCGGCCGGCCGCCAGGCCTTCGCCGACTGGCTGACGCGCCTGCTGGGCGACGACGCCCGGGGCCCTTTGCAGGTCCTGCAGGCGCCGGGCCACCGGTTCATGGATCATCCCAAGGGGGATGTCTCCATCCTCAATCTCGCCAGCGTCCGCGATCTGGAGCAGAAGCTGGGGCGGGAGATCGATCCCCTGCGGTTCCGCGCCAATATCTATGTGGAAGGCTGGCCGCCCTGGGTGGAAAACCAGTGGGCCGGCGCCGGCATGATGGTCGGCTGGGCGCAGGCCCAGGTGTTCAAGCCCATCGTCCGCTGCGCCGCCACCGATGTGGACCCGGCCACCGGCGTCCGGGACATGGAGATCACCAAGGCCCTGTTTGACCACTACGGCCACATGTTCTGCGGCGTCTATGTCCATGTCACCCGGGACGGGGCGGTGAGCCTCGGCGACGCCTGCAGCCAGCCGCAGCCCGAGGCCGCGGCGCAACCCATCTTCGGAGGAGCCGCAAGATGACTCTGACCCTGCTCAAGGCCTGGGGCATGGCCAAGGCCCGCCTGGAGGCCGTCGGCCTGCCCGGCCCGGTCATCGACGCCCGCCTCCTGGTGGAGGCCGCCGCCGACGCCACGCGCCTGGACATCGTCACCGACCCGCACCGGCTGTTGACGGCCGAACAGGTCGCGCAGCTGGAGGACTACCTCGAGCGGCGATCGCGGCGGGAGCCGGTCAGCCACATCCTGGGCCGTAAGGGCTTCTGGAAGATCATGCTGCAGGTGACACCGGACGTGCTGACCCCACGGCCCGACACCGAATGCGTGGTGGACGCCGTCCTGAAGGCCACCGGCGAACACGAGCGCCTGTCGATCCTCGACCTTGGCGTCGGTTCGGGGGCCATTCTGCTGGCGATCCTGGCGGAGCGGCCCAACGCCAAGGGCCTGGGGGTGGACGTTTCCGAGGTCGCCCTGGCCGTAGCCCGGGACAACGCCGCCCATCTGGGTCTGGCCGGGCGCTGCGCCCTGCTGCGCGGCGACTGGGCCGATGGGCTGTCGGACGCCGGCTTCGACATCGTCACCGCCAACCCGCCCTATATCGCCTCGGAGGTCATCGAGACCCTGGAGCCGGAGGTGCGGGTGCACGAGCCCCGCCTGGCCCTGGACGGTGGCGCCGATGGTCTGGACGCCTACCGCCGCCTGGCCCCGGAAATCCTGCGGGTGCTCAAGCCGGGGGGACGGTTCGCCGTCGAGATCGGCTATGACCAGAAGGCCGCCGTGGAAGACCTGTTCCGCGCCGCCGGCGCCGCCGGGGTCACCACCCAGCAGGACCTGGCTGGACTGGACCGGGTGGTGCTCGGTGAAAAAAGAGCCTTGGAAACTCCGGCCTGAGCCGCTACATCCCTAATTGTCTCCACCCAAATCGCCGGTGAATCAGGCCTGGACCCCGAAAAGGGGGCAGCGGCCAAGCCGGCAGGCGCCGCGTTGCGACGGGCGCTCCCAGGTCCGGGCGGATGACGGGGATAATTTACGTCTTCAACACGGAAACTTGGGCGACACGCCCGATCCCGAGATGAGGCTCACGCAGCCGCACGTCCTGAAGGTCAAGCCCTGGACGCGGCGCAAGACGGTTACCGAATATGAGAGATTTCAAGGGCATGAAGCGTCAGCGCGGGCGCAATCGCGGAGGCGGCGGGAATAAGCCCCAGCAGCACAACGCGAACCGCGCCTTCGACTCGAACGGCCCCGACGGCGTCAAGGTGCGGGGCAACGCCCAGCACGTGTTTGAAAAGTACCAGCAGCTGGCCCGGGACGCAGCGTCCTCCAGCGACCGGGTTCTGGCGGAGAACTATCTCCAGCACGCCGAGCACTATTTCCGCCTGCTGCGGGCCATGCAGCCCCAGCGCTCGCCCAGCGAGATCCTGGGACGCGACCAGGTGAGCTCGGGCCTCGACATCGATTTCGAGGACGAAAGCGGCCAGGGCCTGCCCTACGCCTCTGATCCGCCCGAAGGGGAATCGGAGTCCGACACCGAGGCTCGCAACAATCGCGATCGCGACGAAGGCCGCCGCGATGAGGCTCGCCGCGACGACTCCCGACGTGACGAAGGCCGCAGGGACGAAGGTCGCCGCGATGAAGCCCGTCGCGACGAAAACCGTCCCCCCCGCCGCGACCGCTGGCGCGAGCGCGACGAGCGCCGGGAGCGCGCCGAACGCAACGAACAACGGCCTGAACGGGACCCGATGGCGGTGGTCGAACCGCAGGCGACGCCCCTGGGCGCGCCGCCGGCCACGCCGGCCCCCGACGGCCCCATGCTCAGGGACGCCGAGGGTGGCGCCAGCGAGGCGCCGGCCTTCCTGCAGGCCCGCAGCCCCGAGCCCCCCAAGGCCGAAGGGGACGAACCCGCCCGCAAGCCCCGCCGTCGCCGCGCCCCGCGCAGCTTCGAGGGCGGCGAAGGCGCCGCGCCCCCGTCCAGCGAGACTGAAGAGGCCTGATCTCTTCCAGGCTGACGCAAAAGGAAGACCCCCGGAAGCCAGGCTTCCGGGGGTCTTTTCGTTCAACCGGCCGCCGCCCGCCTCAGAAGGTGTAGCCGACGCCCAGGCGGAAGTTGCGGCCCGGCAGGGGCGCCAGGTCCTTGAGGAACGAGGCGTGCTCCCGGGCCTCGGCGTCGTTCAGATTGCGACCCTCCAGGAAGACCTTGAAGCCATCGGTGGGACGCACCACCAGCGAGGCGTTCAGCATCCGGTAGCCGTCGGTGGGCAGCTCGCCCTCGGTGACGCGGGTCTGTTCGCCCACCTGGCGGAGCTCCAGCTTGCCCGTCCACCAGCTGGTGGCGAAGATGGCCCGGCCCGTCGCCGACCAGGGCGGAATCCGCGCCGGCGCGCCCAGGTCAGTGTCGCCGCGCACATAGTCGGCCGCCCCTTCCAGAGTGAAGCTGCGGTCGCTGTCCTGCCACAGACGATAGGCGACTTCGGCCTCCCCGCCCCAGAACTCCGCATCGGTCTGGCGGTAGGCGAAGATCGCCAGCTCGCTTTCCGGATTCTCCACGCCGGTGGGGCGCAGGTCGATAAAGCCCTCATAGCGCACGGCGAAGGCATGCAGATCGGCGTCCCAGGGGCCGCCGTCATAGTGGAGCGTCGCATCCACGGCGTAGGAGATTTCGGAGTCCAGGGACGCATTCCCCACCTCGAAGGCGCGGGTGGCGATGTGCGGGCCGGCGGCGAACAGCTCGGCCTCGGTAGGCGCGCGAGCCGTCCGTGACAGGCTCACCCCGGCGTACCAGCCCTGGGCCGGACGCAGGAAGGCGCCGAGGCTGGCTGAGACATTGTCGAACTCCGCCTTGAGCGCGGCGGTCTCCAGGGTGCGGCGGTCGAACCTCAGGCCGCCTTCCACCCCCCAGCTGTCACGGTCCAGGCGCTGCAGGGTGAAGAGGCCAGCCTCCTTGATTTCGACGGCGGGGACATAGGCTTCGTCGCCCAGGGCGTCGAAGTCGCGGGTCAGGGCCTGAAGGCCCACCGCGCCCTGCCAGCCGTCGTGCTCGGCCTGGACGAGCTCCAGCCGCCCCTCCCAGCCTTCCGACAGGAAGCGGGTCGACGGGGCGCCGTCCTCGATCTCCACGTGCTCATAGTCGGCATAGCCGCCGGACGCCCGCAGGCGCTCGAAGGGACCCAGGGCCAGATCCAGACCCCCACGAAGATCATAGCGGGTCTGTTTCAGATCGATGCGGACGCCCTCTTCCTCGCCATGGGCCTCCTCGTCGTGGTCTTCATCATGATCCTCGTCCTCATGCTCGTCTTCATGAGCGTGGCCGGGTACGCCATAGCGGCTGTCGGTCTGCTTGACCGCCAGGCCCAGGAAACCGCGCGCGCCCACATAGGACAGCCCCGCCCCATAGGATTCCAGGGTGACGCGGGTGTTCTCCACCGTACTCGACTGCGGCCCCAGGAACTCCTCCTCATCCGCCGCCAGCTGCCGGCGGGATTCCGCCGGGACGGGCACGTCATAATCCTCGGTCTGGCGCCGCATGGCGTCGAGGCTGAACACCCAGGGTCCCGTCCCCGCCTTCAGGGCGCCCGACGCCATTTCGCCCTCGTCGACGCTGGAGACCGCGCCGAAGACGCGCCCTTCGATCCCCTCGACCGGGGCTTCGGAGATCCGATCATCGATCACATTGACCACCCCGCCGATGGCCGAGCCGCCATAGGCGAGCGCTGCGGGCCCCCGCAGAACCTCGATGCGTCGGGCCTCCTGGGGATCGACCGCCACCTGGTGATCCGGCGACAGGGCGCTGGCGTCGACCATGCCCACGCCATTGGTCAGGACCAGCACCCGCGGTCCCGCTAGGCCCCGAATCACCGGCCGGCTGGCGCCTGGACCAAAGAAGCTGGACCGCACGCCCGGCAGGTCGCTGAGCGCCTCCCCGAGCCCGCCTGGGGTGGCGCTGTCCAGGTCGTCGCGGTTGAGCACGTCGACGCTGGTGGTCACCGAGTCCAGAGAGACCACGAAGGGCGCGGCCGTCACCACCACCTCAGTCACCTCGGCGCCGCGTCCGGAAGTCTGGCCCAAGGCCGGACCGGCGGCGACCAGGAGGCCGGCAGAGGCGAGAAGGAGAGATTTACGCATGGGGTCGCCCTGTTCTGAAGCTGATCTCTTGCGTTATGAAATAACATAACCTGCCGTCAAGCCGGTTGCGCCGAATTTCCGGAATGATTAGCTGCGGTGCATGGGAGTCGATTGCCACCACACAGAAAGTGCGCAGCCCGGGCTGGAGGGCGCCGCCCTGGCGAGCGCCGTCGCGGCCGCGGCGAGCAAGTGCGAACGCACCCGTGAGCGCCTGACCCCGCCGCGCCGACGGGTGCTGGAGCTGCTGCTGGAAGCCGACGGCCCCATGAAGGCCTATGACCTGATCGCCGCCTATGGTCAGGACGGGGAGCCGGCCAAGCCCCCCACCGTCTATCGCGCCCTGGATTTCCTGGAGCGACTGGGCTTCGCCCATCGTATCGAGAGCCTGAACGCCTATGTCCCCTGCCGGATGGAGGGGACCAGCCACCGGGCGGCCTTCCTGATCTGCGAATGCTGCGGCACGGCCGAGGAATTCGAGCCGGACTTCTCGCCGCAATTCGCCGCCGCCGAGGCCGCCGGCTACGCCGTACGCACAGTGACCCTGGAGGCCCGCGGCCTCTGCCCGGCCTGCAAGGTCGAGGCCGAGCCAATTGCCACCTAGCCTGGGGCCGTTAAGGCCCTAAGCTGACGCGGCGACATCGAACCCCGTCGCGGTCACCCTCTCTCAGGTCCATGCTGCTCATCGCCATCGTCGCCGTCCTGCTCCTGCTGGTGCTCAACGGCCTGTTCGCCATGTCTGAACTTGCTGTGGTTTCCGCACGAAAGGGAAAGCTGCAGGTCCGGGCCGATCGGGGGGACAAGGGCGCCGCGGCCGCCCTACGCCTGGCCGAGCACCCGACCCGCTTTCTGTCCTCGGTGCAGGTGGGGATCACCCTGATCGGCATCCTGGCCGGCGCCTTCGGACAGGCCACGATCGCCGGGGAACTCGACCTGCTGCTGGAAGGCGCTGGCCCGCTGGCGCCCTATTCCGAGGCCATCTCCACAGGCGTGGTCGTCGTCTGCCTGACCTATCTTTCGCTGATCGTCGGCGAACTGGTGCCCAAGCGCCTGGCCCTGATCTTTCCAGAAGCCATGGCCGCCATGGCCGCCCGGCCCCTCACCTGGCTGGCCCTGGCCATGGGCCCGTTCATCACCCTGCTGACCGCCTCCACCGCCGGGGTCCTGCGCCTGATGGGCGTCCGCGACGCCCACGGCTCGCCGATGAGCCAGGAAGATGTGGAGATGGCCCTGGCCGAGGGCGCCCGGGCGGGCCTGATCGAACCAGCCGAGCAGCAGATCATGACCGAGGTCATGCGCCTGGGCGACCGCCCCGTGCGGGTGGCCATGACTCCACGGCGGGACGTCTACTGGATCTCGCTGTCCGACACGCCGGCCAAGATCCGCGAAGAGATCCGCAACTGCCCCTATTCACGGATCGTGGTCAGCCGCGGCCAGGACGTGGATGATCCCTTGGGCGTCCTGCACAAGAAGGACGTGGCTGACCTCTTGATGGACGACGCCGCCTTCGACCTGGAGCCCCTGGTCCACACGCCCCTGTTCATTCCCGACACCACCTCCATCCTGCGAGCCTTGGAGCACTTCAAGAAGACCACCACCCACATGGCCTTCGTGGTGGATGAGTTCGGCAATCTGGAAGGGGTGGTCACCCCCATCGACCTGCTGGAGATGATCGCCGGGGACTTCCCCGAAGAGCACGACGGCGCCCCGACCCCGTTGATCGTGGAACGAGCCGACGGCTCCTTCCTGGTGGATGGACGGGCCGACCTGATGGACCTGGGGGACCGCCTGGGGGAGACCTTCGAGGAGACCGAGGGCTTCCACACCGCCGCGGGTCTTGTCCTGCACCGGCTGGGCCGGATACCCGCCGAAGGCGACACGGCCGTCATCCGCCGCTACCGGGTCGAAGTCGTCGACATGGACGAGCGACGGATCGACAAGCTGCTCTTCACCCGGCTTGAGGGCGATGCTGAAGATCAATGAGACCCTGGCCATAGACGAGGACGAAATCACCCTGCGCTTCGTCCGCGCCTCGGGCCCCGGCGGTCAGAACGTCAACAAGGTCTCCACCGCCGTGGAGCTGCGTTTCGACGTCTGGAACTCCCCCACCCTGCCCGAACCGGTGCGCGCGCGCCTCGCCCGGCTGGCCGGCCGCCGCCTGACCCAGGAGGGGGTTCTGATCCTGCTGGCCGAGCGGTTCCGCACCCAGGAGCGCAATCGCGCCGACGCGCAGGACCGGCTGGTGGAATTGATCCGCAAGGCCGCAGAGCCCCCGCCGCCGCCCCGGAAGAAGACCCGGCCCACCCTCGCCTCGAAGAAGCGCCGCCTGGAAAGCAAGACCCGCAGGGCCGTCGTCAAGGCCGGCCGCGGACGCCCGGGCGGCGAGGACTAGGCCCAGGCTGCGTCGGCGTGACGCATCTAGTGTTGGCTTCTGTCACAGTCCTTAATTATGGTCGCCCCATGTCCAAGCTCCGCATTATGGCGATTTCCGCCACGCTCGCCCTGGCCACTGCCTGCGCCCCGACCATGGGCCCGCCCCCGCCGCCTCCTGGCGTGTCGGCGCCTTCGCCCACCGTCTTCCGTCCGGAGGACTTCTCCTGGTCGGCGGTGCCTGGCCGCAACACCATCGATGGACGCCTGACCTATCGCCAGGGCGCGGTCCGCTACACCTGCTCCGGCGCAGGCGTGGTGCTGACCCCGGAGACGCCCTGGACCCGCCGGCGGATGACCATCCTCTATTCCTCCCCTGAGGCCGCGGCCCTGCCGGCCGACGAGGTGCGCGCCCGCACGCCCTCCGCGCCCAATGACGACTATTCCTCCTTCGTGCGGCGGACCACCTGCGACGCCGCCGACCGGTTCAGCTTCTCGAACCTGCCAGACGGCGCATGGTTCGTGATCACGGTGGCCCGTCCCTCTGCCGGCGCCGGCGAGAGCGTGGCCATCATGCGTCGGGTCGTGACCCGGGGCGGTCGGATCAGCCCGATCGACCTCTAGGCCCCAAGTCTGACGTAAGCGTGAGATCAGATTTCGCCCGTCGCCGGAACCCGGCGGCGGGCGTTGTCCTTTCAGGTCCATGGCCTCGCTTCCCAAAACCCCCGCCGCCGCCCGTCCCACCATCTATGCGCTGGGCCTGGCGAGCCTCGCCATCGGTCTGATCAAGACGTCGCGGCCCGCGGCCATCGCCGATCGCACCGGTCTGGGCGAGGCCGACATGGTCCGCACCCTCGGCCTTCGGGAAATGGCGGCGGGCGCCGGCCTGCTGCTGGATGGCGGCGACAAGCGCTGGCTGGTCGCCCACGGCCTGAACAGCGCCGGTCAGGTGGCGGTTCTGCTCAAGGCCAGACCCTCTGGACGTCGGCAGTGGCAGGGCCTGGCGCTCTTCTACGGCGTTCTGCTTGGCCTGACCCTGGCCGATGTCTACGCCGCCCAGCGCCTGCGTCGCACCGAGGACTGAACGAACGACGCCCTCCCCGCCAGGCGGAAAGGGCGTCGCGCAGTTCCCTGAGATCAGGCGGTCAGTGAACCTGGGCCCGGCCGATGGTCAGCCCGTCGTCCCCGGCCCGCACATCGATCACCGCTCCATCCTCCAGATCGCCGGCCAGAAGCTTGCGGGCGATCGGGTCGATCAGGGCCTTCTGGATCACCCGCTTCAGCGGCCGGGCGCCATAGACCGGGTCATAGCCCTTGTCCCCCAACCAGCTCATGGCGGACTCGTCCACGGAGAGGGCCATGCGGCGGTCGGCCAGCATCTTCTCCACCCTCTGCAGCTGGATGCCGACAATGTCGTCCATCTCCGCCCGGCCAAGCCGCTTGAAGAGGATGATCTCGTCGATCCGGTTCAGCAGTTCAGGGCGGAAGTGGCTGCGGACCACATCCATCACCATCGGCCGCACGGCCTCCACCGGCTCGCCCTCGGCCTGGGCGGCCAGGAATTCCGAGCCCATGTTCGAGGTCATGATGATCAGGGTGTTGCGGAAATCGATGGTCCGCCCCTGACCGTCGGTCAGCCGGCCGTCGTCCAGCACCTGCAGCAAGATGTTGAACACATCCGGATGGGCCTTCTCGACCTCGTCGAACAGGATCACCTGATAGGGCCGCCGGCGGATCGCCTCGGTGAGCGCCCCGCCCTCGTCATAGCCGACATAGCCGGGAGGGGCGCCGATCATGCGGCTGACCGAGTGCTTCTCCATGTATTCGCTCATGTCCAGGCGGGTGATGGCCTGTTCGTCGTCGAACATGAATTCGGCGAGCGCCTTGGTCAGCTCGGTCTTGCCCACGCCCGTGGGGCCGAGGAACAGGAAGGAGCCGATGGGCCTGTTGGGGTCCTGCAGGCCCGCGCGGGCGCGACGCACGGCGTCGGAGACGGCGACCAGCGCCTCCTCCTGGCCCACAACCCGGCCACGGAGGTAGTCCTCCATGGACAACAGCTTTTCGCGCTCGCCCTCCAGCATCTTGTCGACCGGCACGCC
>TARA_R100000935_G_scaffold13736_1_pt1 | contig 29153 bp, 24 predicted proteins | sample TARA_R100000935 | Tara Oceans TARA_R100000935 (sample SAMEA2621502) | marine metagenome | biome: marine biome (ENVO:00000447); feature: surface water layer (ENVO:00002042); material: "saline water (ENVO:00002010), including plankton (ENVO:xxxxxxxx)" | depth 5 m
CTCTTCTACTCCGTCCTGATCGTTGTCGCAAACAATTAAATCGGTGACAGGGTCGGTGACCTCAGGGCTCTCATTAACCTGAAGGTCTAATGAAATGACATTAAAACAATCTATACTGTTTATATTATCAGCTCTAGCAAAAATGGTTTGAACAAATATGTTAGTATTCACAAACATCGTGGGATCTACTATTGGATTCACACCATTTTGAGCATCATCAAAATCTTCATAATAGGTGACAACTGCTTCTGGATTTGACCCCGTGATTTCATCATCTTTTGTCGTTAAATCAAATTCAGTAAAACCATCGTTAGGAGGCACATCACAAGCCTGTAACGTAGTGGGCTGTGTTAACACTGGTGCGGCGAAGAATTCAATTACAAAATTACTCGTAGCAGCACAGGTTCCTGGTGGGCTGTCGTTGTTCTCAACACGAACAAAAATAGTTTCAGGTGATGCCGTTATATTGTAAGGGTTTGGATGCGGGTTAGTACCTGCATCTGCGTCTGCCTGGGTAGGGTGGTAACTCACAGTAAAATCTGCAGGATCCTGGCCATTTAGCGCCTCAGCATTTTTCAAGGCAACCAGATCAACCACTAGGCTTCCATTAGAATCGGGATCGCATAGGTCATCAATATCGGTCATTGGACCAGCTCTTACCATATCGAACTGGATAAAGAACTCATCGGTATCAGAACAGGTTCCAGTTAGGTCTTCTATTCTAACGAATATTGGTTGAACAGGTGGAGTAATAATTTGATATGCAGGAGCTGTAATAATTGGGTTGGCTCCGGTATCTGCCTCATTTTGACTTAAGTGATAGCTAATGTTAAATTCTGTGGGATCTTGTCCCCCCAGTACTAATGGATCATTTTGAGTTAAATTGAAAAAGCCGTTATCCCCATTTGCATCACACTGAAATAAATCGATTGCTGGATTTGCTACGGGTTGCGGGTTAAAAAACACATTAATATTATCGATTGCAGTACAAACCCCTTCAGTAACTATGGCTGTATACGTACCTTCCACTGTAACATCTAGTGTAGGATCATTCTCTCCCGGAATTAAAACTCCGTTAAAAAGCCATTGAAAAGAAAATGCAGGATCGGTAACACCGGTGTCCAGAGTTACTGTTAAACCAATACAGCTTTGTATATCATCTCCTAAAAACTGAATCGCTTCATTCAGGTCTACAGGTAAAGTAAATTCATTGTTACTCTCGTCGGTTTCGGCCACAATTCCTGTTCCGTCTCCAATGTCATCCACAACGGCTTTTAAATCGAACATTGGAGGGGTTCCCAATGGCAGGTTCAGGGTAATCGTTCCGCTTTCCGAGCCATCGATAGGAATATCGGCTACCGTTTGTGATTGCCCCACCAGAACATTATCCACGTAGAAAGCAATTGGGGTGTTTGCAGGTAAAAAGGCAGTACTATTTACATTATATACGGTATAATCTACATTTATATCGCGGTTTTGACATAAGACCCCAAGGTTATCAATTTCGATAGTAGCATCAGGAATTTCGGAATTTACACTTGTGATCAAATTGTTGACCATCACAAAATCCTGACTGGAAGTAAGGTTTATAGTTATTTCTGTAGAACCCGGCATCACAATCCCTGTAAGGTCATACACATCGAGATCCATGTTGTATAATTGGTTTGATCCCGTATAGGAATTTGTACCATTAAAGGCGTTGTCACCAGGGTTTAAAGGCGGATTATCTATTAAAGTTCCTTCAATAAGCAGGGTTTCATTATTAGCAAGACCTTGGTCTCCTTCCCAGGCTAAGAAACCAATCTTTGCCAGGTTATCTGTAGAGATGTCAATGTTCTGTAAAACTATTTCTAAGCTTTGATTGGTTGCAGAAACGAACTCCAGTCCATCAAATAAGCTTATCTGGTTAAGGGTTAACGAAGGATCCTGATAGATAACCACAATACTCCAGCCTCCATAATTAGTTCCTCCGGCACAATAAGCTGGAATAACTCCTGTTAAATCTAATTCAGACAACGTAAAATTTCCTGCACCACCTCCAACGATAGCACTCACGTCTGCATAGGCAGCAAAATATTCTAAACCTGTACCAGCTATAAGGCTAAATGTCCTTTGTGCACTAACCGGGGTACCATTTAATTCGACATCAAAATCTCCAGCCCCAGGTCCGGACCAGTAAAGATGGGCCGACACAAATGTTTGACCAGGAAGTAAAGCGAAGGGTGCGCTACTTTGAGTTAAAATAGTACACGGGCCGCCAGCACCATTTTCGGCGGTGTTCAAAGTATTTCCAAATGCAGTAAAATCTAAACGACCATTGAATTGTTGAAACACATCAATTTGTTGAGATAAGAGTAATGCAGGAGTAAGAAGCAGAAGAAGTAGAAGTTTTTTCATAAAAAATCCTGTTAAGTGTCAAATATATTGAATACAACGGTTTTGTTTCATAGTTTTGCAAAAAAAAAGTACTAAATGTCTCAATTTAACATATCTATACAACCTACGAATAACGAAAATATTGTAAAGTTTGTTGCTAACAGCTTCATTTCCCGAAACAATAGTTATGAATTCAAGAATATTGATGAAGCGAGTCCAAGTCCGTTAGCTCAAGAATTATTTCACCTTCCTTTCGTGAAAACGGTATATATTTCTCAAAATTTTATTGCTATTGAAAAGTACAATATAGTAGCCTGGGAAACAGTACAGCAGGATGTTTCAGAAGCTATTGCAACGTATTTGAATAGCGGTAAAGAAGTAATAACCGAAACAGCTTCAACAAAAAAAATACCTGTTACAGTATATGCTGAAAGCACCCCAAATCCAACGGTAGTTAAATTTGTAGCCAATAAGCCCCTGGCAGATGGCACCTTCGAATTTAAAAATATAGACGATGCTTCTGAAGCACCCCTTGCGACAGCATTATTTGGTTTCCCGTTTGTAAAAGAGGTGTTTATTAGCGCTAATTATGTTTCCATTATGAAATATAATGTAGTAGAATGGCAGGAAATTACCATGGAGCTCAGAGAGTTTATCACAAACTATATTGCTGAAGGCAAGGTTGTTTTAAACGATGCTATTCTTCAGCAAAAAACCGAACAGACCACCGCTTCAGCTGAAGTAACTGCAAAGGAATTAAGTGATTTTGACAAAGAAATTATTGCCATATTAGACGAATATGTAAAACCAGCAGTTGCAAGCGATGGTGGTAACATAGCGTTCGATTCGTTTAATAAAGACACCAAAACGGTAAAAGTAATCCTGCAAGGCGCTTGTAGTGGTTGCCCTTCCTCTACCGTGACCCTTAAAAATGGAATTGAAACTATGCTAAAGGAAATGTTGCAAGGAAAAGTAATGGCGGTTGAAGCCATTAATGGGTAGTTTCTAAAGTAGATTGCCAATATTTGCAATTTGAATTGAAGTATTAACGTAATTTTCAGAAAAACGGCCTAGCTTTATTGTACCTTAAATTTCTAACTTAAAAAAAAGAAATTATGGCAGTATTAAAAGTAATTGAAGTAATGGCAAACAGCACCGAAAGTTTTGAGGACGCTGTTAGAAATGCAGTAAAACATGCTGGAAAAAGCGTGAAAAATATACGCTCTGCATACATCAATGAACAGAGTGTAAACGTAAACGGCGACAGTGTTACCGAATTTCGTGTAAATGTAAAAATTTCATTTGAAGTACAGTAAGCTGTAATCCTATTAAAAATACGCTTTTAAATCCTTCAAAAGCGTATTTTTGCTTTTCTAAATTTTTAAGATGTTTAAGTCCGTATCCATTCTTCTCGTTTTACTCACCTTTATCTCTTGTAACTCTTCAAAAAAAGAATCTGTGACTACCCACAAATACACCAACGCTTTAGCGACTGAAACCAGTCCATACCTTTTACAGCATGCGCACAACCCTGTAAACTGGAACCCATGGAATGAGGAAGTACTCCATAAAGCCAAGGAGGAACAAAAGCTGATTATTGTAAGTATTGGCTACGCAGCATGCCATTGGTGTCACGTAATGGAAAAAGAAAGTTTTGAGGACTCTACCGTAGCAGCGGTTATGAACAAAAACTTTATAAACATTAAAGTAGACCGGGAAGAAAGACCCGATATAGACCAGGTGTATATAAATGCAGTACAATTAATGACAGGAAGCGCTGGCTGGCCGTTAAATGTGATCACGCTTCCCGATGGAAGACCTGTATGGGGTGGTACTTATTTCAAAAAAAATGACTGGATTAACAGCATAGAACAAATTCAGGAACTTTACAAAACCGATCCTGACAAACTAATAGCCTACGCAACAAGACTAGAAGAAGGCATTAAAAGCATGGATCTGATAACCCGCAACACTGATGATGCAGCTATCAGAAACTTTAATACTGCTGCAGCTCTGGATAGCTTACAGCATTCTTTTGACCCTGAGTATGGAGGCACCAAAAGGGCTCCTAAGTTTATGATGCCAAACAGCCTGGAGTATTTACTTAGGAAGGGAGTACGTACAAACGACACCTCTTTAATCTCCCACGTGACCAACACATTAGACAAAATGGCTTATGGCGGTCTGTATGATGCTATTGGCGGTGGCTTTGCCCGATATAGCGTGGATGAAAAATGGCATGTCCCCCATTTTGAAAAAATGTTATACGACAATGCACAACTCGTGAGCCTGTATAGTAAGGCTTATGTTTTAACTAAGAATCCATTATATAAAGATGTAGTCACCGAAACACTTACGTATATAGACAGAGAAATGACCTCAGAAGAAGGAGCTTTTTACTCTTCTCTTGATGCCGATAGTACAACTGAAAGTGGCACGCTGGAAGAGGGCGCCTACTATATTTACACAAAAGAAGAACTACAACAAGTTCTTGCTTCAGATTTTAATCTTTTTGCAGCTTATTATAATGTAAACGACTTTGGTAAGTGGGAGGATCACTATGTGCTCATTCGAACCGATAGCGACAGTACCATTGCAAAAGAACATAACATTTCAGTAGACCAGCTAAAAGAAAAAAAATCCAGCTGGCGCAAGACACTTTTAGCGCACCGGAATAAACGCCCTAAACCGCGACTGGACGACAAAACTCTCACCTCCTGGAACGCACTCATGCTGAAAGGGTATGTCGATGCTTATAAAGCACTACAGAATAAATCCTATCTGAATGCTGCGCTAAAAAATGCCAACTTTATAAAAGACAAACAACTTCAAAGTGACAATGCATTGTTCCACAGTTATAAAGATGGTGCCAGTTCTATAAATGGGTACTTAGAAGATTATGCCAGCGTAATAGAAGCTTATATCTCATTATACGAAGTTACCATGGACGAGCAGTGGCTTGATATATCAAAACAACTGGCAGCGTATACTTTTGAGCACTTTTATGATGAAGAAAAAGGGATGTTTTACTTCACCTCTAACAAAGACACAAAGCTTGTTACGCGAACCATAGAGTATCGGGATAATGTTATTTCTTCTTCCAACTCCATTATGGCAAAAAACCTGTTTAAACTCTCTCATTATTTTGATGCCCCTACCTACCGTGAAACAAGTGACCAAATGCTAATGAATGTTTTACCCGATGCATCAAAACATCCTAGTGTGTTTCCAAACTGGCTCGATCTTCTGGAAAACCACCAGTTTAACTATTACGAAATAGTTGTATCCGGAAAAAACGCATCAGAGAAATTAGCAGAAATAAATCAGCTCTATCTTCCCAATGCTCTAGTAGCAGGCTCGGAAAAAGAAAGTGACAGTTATTTACTGGAAGGAAGATATCCAGACAACGAAACCTTAATATATGTGTGTGTTAATAATGCATGCAGACTACCTGTTACAACGGTAGAAAAAGCTTTAGAAACCCTTAAAATTTCAGAAGAATAGATGGAATCATTTAAAGACATAGAAACAGTATTAGACAAGTATGGACAAAAACTAATAGACTACCTTCCCAACATAGCATTAGCTATAGTTCTACTTATTTTTGGGCTTTGGATTATAAAGTTTATAAACCGTCTGGTAGCTAAGTTTTTTATTAAAAAAGACTACGATGTAACCCTGGAAAAATTTATTCAGAGCTTAATTAACTGGGGGTTAAAAATTGTCTTATTTGTTTTAGTAATAACACAACTGGGGGTAGAATCAGCCTCATTGGTTGCTATAATTGGTGCTGCTGGTTTGGCTATAGGTTTAGCACTGCAAGGATCTTTGGCAAATTTTGCAGGAGGTGTCCTTATCTTATTGTTAAAACCATTTAAAGTGGGAGATTTTATAGCTGCACAAGGAATTGAAGGTACTGTAAAAGAGATTTCAATTTTTAATACCAGACTAAACACTTTTGGAAACCAACTGGCAATCCTTCCTAATGGTAAATTAAGCAACGAAAATATTATAAACTATACCGAAGAAGAACTTCGCCGCGAGAATTTAACCTTTGGAATAAGTTACAGCTGCGATATTAAACTTGCCAAAGAGATTTTAATGGACTTGGTAAATGAACAAGAGACAGTAATACAACTTGAAGGAAAAATGCCTCAAGTAGTTGTGGTTGCACTGGCCGATAGTTCTGTAAATATTTCAGTTAGATACTGGGCTAACATCGCAGATTTCTGGAATCTTCGCTTTCTAATTCTGGAAGAAGGTAAAAAGCGTCTAGAAGCAGCTGGCATTGTAATTCCATTCCCACAGCGTGATGTTCATGTTTTTAACGAAACAAACTCCATTACGAAATAATCAATAATAAAGATTATTTAACCTCATTTTAACAAGATTGTTTGCATTTCGACTATATTTTTGCTTTTCTGTCAAGATTTTTTATTCTTCAAGACCTGCCAAAAGTCGTCATTTATAAAAACAGACTGGTTTTTGGCATTTTTATTGCAACATATTTGTTGAACTTGAACTTAGTAAATACTTTTGAAACATCTTTTCAGAGTAAATTAATTTAAACTCTAATATTTTCCAACATGAAAAACCTTTTTACAGCGCTTAGCTTAGTATTCATTTTGAGTGCAACCGCTCAAAATGCCGTAGATACTCCTACCACAAATGATTATCTAACCAATAAAAGCATTCGCATTACTAATAATATCAACTACGTTGGGACACCCTATGCTGAAGAAAATTTTCAAGCAGGAAATATTTATAAAAATGGCCAATTAGTAGCTAGTAATGTAGCACTACGCTACAACGTTTTAAGAGATGAGCTGGAAGTAAAATCTGGCATGGCTGCAGCAGATGCACAGGCAAAGATTTTGAAGAGAGATAAAGATATTTATGTGCGCATTTTAAATGACGTATACGTATACATGAAATCTTCTACGGAAGAGATGGCAAGTGGTTATTTTAAAGTTTTATACGAAGGTGAAAAATTTCACTTATACCAAAAACTTACTAAAGAATTTATTGAAGGAAAAAAAGCAATTAACAGCGTAGCTCAGGACGTTCCGCCAACCTATAAAGGTGATGAAGAACTCTACCTGGTTCCAGTTAATGGCACCCCTATCGAGCTTTCCGGTTCAAGAAACAGAAAGTTAAAGGCGTTTCCTTCACACAATAAGCAATTGAAGAAATACGTAAAAGAAAACAAATTAAACATCAACAAAGATTACAGTTTGGAAAAACTGGTGGCATATTACAATACATTAAAATAAATTATTATGAAACAGAATTCAATTTTCACATTACTAGCCGTTTTATTTTTTGGCGGAAGCTTGATCGCACAAACTGGTTACGACAACAGAGCCTTTACCAGTGGTCTTTTTCAGGTAGACGAACACATTAAAAGACAAAATAAGGATATTGACTTCTTAGATACGGACAGCTATACTGGAACACCTTACAATCACCCAAATTATTTATTGGGTAATGTATACCAGAACAACGAGTTGCTAGCTACTAAGGTTGCGCTGCGTTACAACGCTGTTGCAGATGAGATGGAAATTAAAGAATCTCTTGGCTCTCCGGATGAAGAAGCCAAAGTGCTTACCAAGTCGCCAGAGATTTTTGTTAAAATAATGGGAGACATCTACATCTTTGCCCCTTACAAAGGCGGTGTTGAAGGTGGTGGATACTTTCAAGTCCTTCACGAAGGAACCGGGGTAGATCTTTATAAGAAAATGGAAAAAGATTTTAAACCAGAACGTAAAGCAACAAGCTCTATTACAACTGGAACTCCAGCTAGCTTTTCTGATGAAATTACTTACTATTTAGCTACTAAAGATGGTAAGTTCTATGAAATGCCTAAATCAAGAAAGAAAAAATTGAAAGTCTTTGGAAGTCAAAAGGACGCAATTAAAGACTACGTTAAAGACAATAGATTAGATCTTAACGATGAAAAAGATCTTTTGAAAGCTGTAAAGTATTACGATGGAACTATGTAGTTTGAAACTGCAATAAGCACTAAAAAAAGGCTGTCTATCAAAGGCAGCCTTTTTTTTAGTTTAATGTATCTGGTCGTAAACGGTAAAGGAGGGGTTTAATTGGAGGGCACATGTCTATTCCTATTCCCAAGCAGTCTGGTTTTACACACTCTTTAAAACGGTTCCGGTTCTAAAATAAAGCCAACGGTTCACCCCTTACTTTGAAGCCATAAAAAGGGTGCTTAAATTAGTTGTAGACACCTTCCTTTATCAGTCCTCTTTTTGTTCCAGCTGTTTGATGTAATACGAAGGATAAATACCGTTCTTCTTATAAAAGGCTTTAGAGAAGGACTCTGCACTTTTAAAACCACACTCTCCGGCAATCGCTTTAATGGTATATTTTCTAAAAACCGGATTTGTCTTCAGCTCATTAAAGGAATACTGAACTCTAAGCTCGTTTATATACGTAGAGAAGTTCTTGCCCTTTTTTAGGTTAATAACCTTAGAAAGGTAGGTAGAATTAGTATTACAAGCCTTTGCAAGACCTGTTAATTTTATTTTACTGGAAAGGAACTGTTTTTCCTGCTCGAAACAGTCTAATTCCTTCATTATATCTACTACTATTTCCTCTGAGATATCCAACCCTTGCGATGAGGTTTCAGCTTCATTTGCCGTGGGAGCTTGCACCTTTGTTTCAGCTTCTTCCTGCTGCTCCATCAACTTTTGAAAGCGTCTTTTAAACACGCGTTGTCTTCTTACATAATACAACAAGGCGAGTAAGCTTACCACTAGTACCCCTGCAATACTCCAAACGGTTTTTCTTGAGGTCGCATTTGTTTTTTCTAATTGGGTAATAAGTTCGTTTTTCTCTTCCAACAAAAGAGGTATTTCGTATTCTTCGGCTATCTTATTTTTTACATTTACACGTTTAGCATCGATTTGCTTTACCACATCCACGAGTTTTTGCATATATAAAAGCTGAGTTTTTTGATCTCCCTTAGCTTTATAATACCCTACCAGCTTATCGTACACTTCTGGCAATTCTGGATATAGAATATTTTTAGCCATATAGATTGAATCTACTTTTTTGAAGTGATCTATGCCCAGATCCGAATTACTTTCAGCCAGGCAGATGGTCCCCATATAGTAATTATACTGGGTTTCATAGCTATTAATAAAATACGCTTTGTAGGCATGTGCTTTCTGAAGGCTGTCTTTTGCAGCACTATAATTTCCTTTTACTGCCAAGGCATTTCCACTTTTAGAAACAAAAGCGTGGTAGGTTATGGTATCGTTACTTTTAAGCGCTTCAACAATCCCTTTTTTATAGTAAGCCAATGCAGAGTCCGGTTTGCGTAAGCGTACAAAACAATTTCCTATCCCTTCAAGAGAGGCCAGGTAATTTTCTGCAAAGAGTTCAGATTTTTTATGCTGAAATAATAGGTCTTTGGTCACTAATTCAGTTTCTAGCGCTTTCTCATAATCACCCCATAATTCATTTACTCCATTAATCTGATGCAAGGCTGTAATCTGCTGATCTACATTGTCTTTCTTTTTAGCATATTGGTATGCCGTGACAGCATTTTGAAGGCTCTCCTCATATTTCTCCAATATGTACAGGTAATACGATTTAAACAAGTAACCAATAGCAGGAAAATTGGGATGGGTGCTATTCTTAGACAACGCAATGGTAGTATCTAAATAGACGACAGCTTCTTCAATTTCTGATACAAAAGCCATACGTTGGTATCCACGAGCCATTTTTGTTCTATCGTTAACAGCTGTTGCTTTTTGTATGTACGCTCGTGCAATTGCTTTGGCATTTAAAGTGTCTGCTACATTTTCATCAAACAAATCGATAAGATCCTCATAGGAGTTTTGTTGAAGTCTCATTACATCCATGGTCTGAGCCCCAGCAATATAAGTACTGAAAAAGAACAGGAATGTAATAGGTATTCTATAAAACATACAGTTGGTGCGCTAATTTCATAGTAGCTATAAGCATCTTTGGGTTGCTTATATTATGTAAGAATAAAGGTACTTTTTTATACCACAGGGTAAAAGAAAATCACCAGCCTCTCTCCAATAATAATTACAAATAGCTGTTTATCAAATATTTAACTTGATTTTTGTAGGTCGTAATTTATAAAAGTCGTGAGGCATCCCACATTTAAAAGGTTTAAATTTTGTTGAAACGATTAGAGTCGCTTATTTTTACTCCAACCAGCTACAATTAGATGTGTTAACCTGAGTTTCAGATATGAAAAAATGCATTATTTTACTTATTCTATTTTCCATAGGCAGTAGTGGTTTAAAGGCACAAGAAACCGAAACACGAAGGTTTGTTAACAGTCTTTATCAACTGGATGAATTTATAAAAAGACAAGATAAGTTTGTAGACTATACAGATACTGAAAGCTATACGGGCACTCCGTATAACAATCCCTCTTTTTTACCCGGAAATATTTACGAAAAGAAGAAACTACTCGCTAGTAATGTTGCGTTGCGCTACAATGCTATTGCAGACGAAATTGAAGTAAAGGAATCCTTGGAGACCCCAATAAGTAAAGCAAGACCACTTCCAAAATCTCCAGATGTCTTTGTAAAAATAGTAAATGATATTTTCGTTTTCGCTCCCTACCGTGGCGGTATTGAAGGCGGAGGGTATTTTCAGGTTTTATACGAAGGAAACCAGATTAGTGTCTTTAAAAAACTGACTAAAAAGTTTTACCCTGCAAAACCTGCAAAAACCTCAATCACAAGGGATATCCTGGCAAATTTTGAAGATAAACCAGTGTATTACCTGGTGTCTAAAAATGGTAAGTTTTATGAATTACCTAGCTCCAGAAGTAAGAAACTTAAGGTTTTCGGGAAAAACCAAGAGATTATTAAAGCATTTGTATCTAAAAACAAATTAAATCTCAATACTGAAAAAGATCTTATAGCGACTATAATCTATTTTAATTCTTTAGAAAAAATAGAGTTGTAATCGCTATCCCACTTTAAAGTCTTTTAAATAGTAGGGCTCAAAATACGCCACATCTTCAAAATCTTTGTCACTAAATTTTTTCTCTGCTAAACCCGCTATTTCTTTGGCTGAAGGCAATTTATCTAGTATAAATTCAGCATTTGGATGGTTACAGGTAGTTTTAAATTTTTCAACCCCGCTACCTATAAAAAAAGTCTTACCTGCAGAAAGGTATTCAGCAAATGACGTATCAGTTAAAATTTCAGCACGCGTTTCACGAACTTCTGTTCCTTTAGCATATGCAGCGGCATACACTTCCATTCGTCTGGCATCTAACATAGGTATAACAGTTTCTGTACGTTCAACCTTAGCTGCCAGAACCTGTAGGGTTGGAACTGCTATTAAAGGAATATCCAGGGCATAGCAAAGTCCTTTTGCAGCAGAAACACCAATACGCAGTCCTGTATAACTCCCCGGACCTTTACTTACAGCAATGGCGTCCAAGCTGGCTTTTTCTATACTGGCTTCTGCTAAAACTTTCTCAATAAAAACATGTAAATGTTCTGCATGGCTGTAATTTTTATCGGGGTCTTCTCTAAAAGCAGTAACGCTTCCGTTTACCGAAAGCGCTACAGAACAGTTTGTTGTGGCTGTCTCTATACAAAGCAATACTGCCATTACTCTTCTTCTTTTATAGTTTCTTTTTTCTCCTCCAACACGGTTACCCTATCTCCCGGGTCTAACGTCTTGGTTACAGTATTATAAGGCCCTGTGATTACTTCGTCACCCTCTTCCAGGCCGCTTAAAATTTCAATATTTGTATCGTTTTGAATTCCTGTTGTCACAACCCGCAATTTAGCCTCATCACCTTTCTTTACAAAGACACATTCAAATTTTTCTTCAATTACAGTGTTTTGTCCTCTCGGTTTTTTCTTTCCAGTGGTATCGGTTTTTATCACAATAGCGCTAATTGGCACTCCTACAATATTTTTTCGCTTGTTGGTAATGATATCTACCGTAGCGGTCATTCCAGGACGAAATGGGGAATAACTCTCTGGCTTCCCTTCGGTTAAATCGCTATAGGATTCTGGCACAATACGTACCTTTACTTTAAAATTGGTTACCTGGTCTGCCGTCAAAGTGCTTTGCGCAGAGTTTGCAATTTCGGTAACAACTCCTTTAAATTCTCTTTTTAAATAGGCATCTACCTCAACAATGGTACTGTCGCCCACAGCTACTTTTACAATATCGTTCTCGTTTACGTCCACTTCCACCTCCATATTGCTAAGGTTTGCAACCCGCAAAATTTCGGTACCTGCCATTTGTGCTGTTCCTACGACACGTTCTCCTAATTCTGCTGCCAAAAGCGAAATAGTACCGCTCATAGGAGCATAAATACTGGTTCTGGATAAATTGTCACGAGATTGCTTTACGTTTGCAGCAGCACTCTGCACATTGTAATACATAGACTGTACATTGGCCTGTGCCCCTTCATATTCTGCAATTGACTGGTCCCACTGTGATTTTGAAATAACACCTTTATCAAAAAGTGCTTTGTTCCTTTCATAGTTGGCTTTGCTGTTTTTTAAGGAAGCTTCGGCTTGGTTTAATTGTGCCCGCATGTTTTGTAATCCGGCTTGTGACTGGCTTACAGCTGCCTGAATCAGGTCTGGATTTACTTTAACCAATAAATCTCCTTTCGCTACCTGCTGACCTTCTTTTATAGGAAGTTCAATAATTTCTCCTGAAACTTCAGACGAAATTTTAACTTCTACTTCCGGCTGTATTTTCCCTGTTGCTGCAACTGTTTCTGTAATATCCATGGGTTCAATCGTGGAAACTTCTACCTCCGTCATATCGCCTCCTTCACCAAAAAGTCCCATTTTTTTTCCTGCAACTAGTAAAATAACTAAGGCAACAGCAATAACAGCAATCCAAATTAGTGTTTTTTTCATCTGTATAAAATATTTAATACATAGGAAGATGGAACGCCCGAATTTTCATCTTCAATTGGTTAGTATTCTTTAGCGGACGCTTCATTTTTTTTAAAATCTAAGCTCTGTTGGTTCTACACCAAAATATAGTTCTAATACTTTCAGTTTAAAAATATAATCGTATTTAGCCTGGTTTAAAGCAATAGTGGCATTATCGAAACGCACCTTGCTTTGGCTAAAATCGAAGGCGTTTGTTAGTCCAACGTCATATCTGTCTTTAGCATATTGATACGCCAATTCCTGACTTTCTAATGCTTTTTTTGCCGCTTCGTATGCTTTTAAAGATCCTTTTGCATCTACATACGCCTGGTACACGCTACTTTCAAGATCTAGTTTTGCCTGCTCCAGTTGAAATTTTGTACGCTCCACATTTACTTTACTTCGCATCACATTACTTCTTACCGAGAATCCGTTAAAAACCGGAATGTTAAGTTGCAATCCGTACGAAATACCATCGTTAAGGTAAATTTGTTCCGAAAAAGGCAACGCGCCTACTACTCTGGCAACTGTATTTGGAAACTCTCCTACAACCACTTGTCCGGTCTCCTGAACTACACCTATAGGCTCCACAGAAGTAGGATTGTCTGGGTCTACAAACTGTTCAAAAGAAGTTGCATCTGTATAGCGTGTGTTGTATCCAAAAAATGCTGAAAGCGTTGGATAAAACCCTCCTTTTGCAATCTGAAGGTCTTTTTCTGCCAGTTCTACATTCTTTTCGGCAATTTTTACTTCACTTCGGTTTTCTTCTGCAGAAGCAATGATTTCTGAAACTGGTTTTTCAGCAATTTCGTTTAACACAACGTCGTATCCTTCATCTACAATATCGAAAGTCTGATAATCTTTTATTAATAAGAGTTGCGCAAGGCTAATTCTTGAGATGGTCACTGCATTTTCCAGGGTAGCTATATTCTGAAGCTCACTGGCATTGGTCGCTTCAATTTCTAACAAATCACCACGAGGCAATGTTCCAGCATCTACCAGGGCGTTGGTTCTTTCAATTTGCTCTATAGTTACTAAATTTTGTGATCTGGCAGATTCTAAATTGGCTTTATTATTCAACACTGTGAGATAAGCATTGGCCACAAAAAGTGCAATATCGTCTTTCATTTTATCCAGTCTGTATTCTGCTGAAAGTTTAGAAAGCTTCGCACGCTGCAACTGGCGTACATTTCGCAATCCATCAAATAAAGTGTAGCCTACATTTATATTCCCTGTAACAGATAAAAACGTGGTAGTTTGTGCATTGTTGGTCACCGGGTTAAAGCTTAATCCCGTATTTTCTGAAACACTCGTTCCGGCATTTAAACTTGGCAGGAAATTTCCGGTTGCCTGAAGTTTATCTGCTTCGGTAACCTGAAGGTCTAACTCGCTTTGTTTAATAGAAATATTATTTTCTAAAGCGTGTTGTACACATTCCTTAAGCGTCCATTTTTTATCTTGAGCCTGGGTTGAAATTCCCAAAAACAATAGTGTTATTAAAAATGCAAATTTTTTCATAGTTGATTGAAGTTGAAACATAAGTCTTTTGATTGTTAAAAGTGTTACAAAAACGAACAGAAATTATCTGCCACCAAATTGTGGTGCTGCCTTTAATTGGTTCCAAACCTTGATGTTATCGTCCTTGGTAATACCGCTTTTCACTTCTACAATAATACCATCACTAATACCCGTTTCTATATCACGACGTTCAAATTCCTGCTCACCCACAGCTACTTCTACAAATGGTTTTTTTGTCTTTGGGTCGTATTGTACAAGCGCTTCCCGAATGGCCAGAACGTTTTCAGCTTTTGCCAGAATAATGGAGGCATTTGCACTTAACCCTGCACGAATAAAGGTAGTTGAGTCCTGTTTTTTCAGGGTCCCTTTTATTTCAAACTGAATGGCTCCATTCTCGTCAACACCCTTTGGTGCAATATAATCGAGCTCTGCGTCAAACTTTTTATCCTCAATGGCTCCTACCGTAATTTCCAACGGAAGATTTTCGGTGATCTTACCTACCTCACTTTCATCTACTTTTCCTTCAAAGATCATTTTGTCTACGTCTGCAAGAGTGGCAATGGTGGTTCCATCGTTAAAATTGTTCGCTTCAATTACCTGATTCCCTGTTTTTACGGGAACATCAAGCACCATCCCTGCTACGGTAGCTCTAATCTCTGTATTTGCCGAAGCTCCCAGGCCACTGGTAGTTCCTGTTTTAATAATATCGAAATTTTGACGAGCCCCTGTGAGGTTTACTTTTTCTTGATTGTAGCGCTGTTGAGCCTGGTCATAAGACAGTTGTGCCTGATCAAACTCATTAGCAGAGATCACTCCTTTTTCAAACAATTCCTTCTGGCGCTTATAAATATTTTCCTGGCTTTCTAATGCCAGACGAGCCGTTTCAACTTGTGTGTTGGCACTGTTTATAGTGTTTTTTGCACTGGTTAATGAAGAAACATTAGGCACTACTTTTACCTTAGCAATAAGGTCACCTCTTTGTATCACGTCTCCGGCTTCTACAAAAATTTCGTCTATAATTCCTGAAATATTCGGCTTAATGAGTACTTCCTCTTTAGGAACAATACTACCTGTAGCCACTGTCTTCCTTACAATAGTTTGTATGGAGGGTGTTTCCGTTTCATAGGTGATTGGGTCTTCAGCATTTTTTTGCCATAACCAGAACATAGAGATTGAGAAGAAAACCGCAATGGCGATTAAAATAATTACTGTAACAGATTTTTTCATTTTAGTTGAAGTTCTAAATATTCATAATTGGATTAGTCGGTTCTTAAAGCATCTACAGGCTTAATTTTTATGGCGTTTTGAGCAGGAATTAATCCTGCCAGCAATCCTGAAACAATTAAAATGGTCAAGGCAATAAGCACTACACCAATATTTACACTTGGGTTTAAGAACATCATTTCTGACGTATCCATTCCCTCCATTGCATAATTTACCAGCGCTAATAAAGCTGATGCCAGCGCAATACCCGCCATCCCCGAAATAATAGTCAGGAAAATAGATTCTAATAAAATCTGGGCTCGAATGCTCCAGGGAGTTGCTCCCAAGGCACGACGTATCCCTATTTCTTTGGTACGTTCTTTAACTACGATAAGCATAATGTTACTAATCCCAATAATTCCTGAAAGCAATACCAATACTCCTACAAAGTAAGCCACAAAATTTAAGGCAACAAACAACCCATTTATCTTACTGAATTCTTCGAACAAATCGAAATGCCCAATAGCGCGGTCATCTTCGGGATGAATGGAATGTCTGTTTTTAATAACATCAAAAACCTGTGGTTTTAGCTGGGTAATAGAAGCGTTATCTTGGGCAGTAACAGCCATCCAGCCTACGTTATCGGCCATGTTAAACGCTTGCGAAAAAGCCGTAAAAGGAACAAAGATCTCCTTCATAGCCTCTTCTGCATCCCCGCCGTTATTAGACTTTTTCTTATAGGTGCCAATCACCATAAAATTTACACCATTAATTTTTATATACGTTCCTAAAACCTCTTCTTCAGAATCGTACAACCCAATTCTTACCGACTCACCAATTACAGCGACCTTACGCTTTTCGTTAATATCTGAATAATTTAAAAATCGTCCGGAAGTGATATCCATAGGCTGTTGCTGGATAATTTCAGGATAATCACCATACACATTGTAGGCGCCTGTTTTTAAGCCACGCGTTACATTGTTAGCACCTCTAAAACCTCCCAACTGGTTGCGAGGGGAAACAAACCGTAGGTTTGGGACATTTTGTTTTATTGCTGCAACATCATCAACTTTAAACCTGTACCTCCTGCCTTTAGGCAATCCTTTATAAGGCTTGGAAGCTGTTTGAGACCACATAAACATAGAGTTGGTAGCCATTCCATCAAAACCTTGTTTTACGCCGTTCTCCAAACCATTGCCGGCTGCTAGTAAAATTACCAGGATAAAAATACCCCAAAGCACACCAAAGGCAGTGAGCAAGGTTCTAAACCAATTGCTACTTAATGCCTCAATAATTTCGGCCCAACTATCTCTACTGAATATTTTACTCATCTCTCAAGGCTACTATGGGTTTAATTTTTGCGGCTCTCCGGGCAGGGAAAAAACCGGCTAAAGTTCCTGCGATAATTAAAATAAAAACTGTGGTGATGGCTACCCCAAAATCAACTGAAGGGTTCCGTATATAATCGGTTTCAATTAGGGGGCCTACAAACTCTAGTAAGAGCAAACTAAAAATAAGCCCTACAAATCCTGCTATGGCAGTTACAAAAACAGATTCATGCAAGATCATTCCTATAATTGAAAGAGGTTGTGCGCCAATGGCTTTTCGGATTCCTATTTCTTTTGTACGCTCTTTTACTATAATAAGCATAATGTTGCTCACACCAACCACTCCGGCAATAATGGTACATATCCCTACTCCCCAAAAGAACCAGCGTATCATATTCATTAGGTCGAAAAAGCGTTTTGCATTTTCAAGTGAGTTATTAATATTTACAGCACGCTCATCTGTAGGAGAAATACTGTAGCGGGTTTTCAGATCATTTTCAAGCTCGGCACTAAAAGCTTCGGAAGCTGCCAGTGCCTGGTCAAAATTATCTTCTGGTTTTAAGGTAAATACAAGGCTTCTTAAGTCGTTCCCTGCATTGTAAATACGTTGCGAGGTAGTTAATGGAATAAAGACTCTGGTTTCTTCTCGTTCTCCGCCCGGATCTGTGTACACCCCAATAACTTTAAATTGAATTCCCGTGATCTTTATATATTCCCCAATGGCATTTTTCTGTTTGAAAAGATCCTGATATACCCTATTACCAATTACAACTACTTTTTCATAATTGTTAAGATCGTTATTATTGATAAATCTACCCGTTACCATAGAAGCATTTTCCAGAAACTGATAATCGCCCCGAACACCTTCTACTCTGTAACTACCACTTTCATTTCCGTAGGAAATTAAACCACCCCAAAGGCTGTAGACCCCCGATTTATATTCCAACTGATCTATGTTTTTTGCTTCTGCAGTTTCATAGTCACGGTTGTCCATTTGTATTCTACGACCCGGGTTTAACCCTTTATAACTTTCAGAAGTAACGCCCGTCCACACACTTATCCGGTTGGCTGCATCATTTTCAAACTCTTTGGCAACACCATTTTGCATTCCCTGGCCAATAGCCAGGAGAATTACAAGTATAAAAATTCCCGATGCTACAGAAAGACCTGTAAGGAAGGTTCGTAATTTGTTTTTACGAATAGTTTCAAATATTTCCTGCCATCGTTCTACGTTAAACATGTTGCATGGCTTTTTTGTAGGCGGTCTCGGCTCGTACTTGAGTTACTTTACTATCGTCTATAATCACTCCATCTTTAAGGTTAACAATGCGTTTACACATATGAGCGATATCATCTTCGTGTGTAACACATAAAATTGTTTTTCCTTCATCGTTAATACCCTGAATTAACTCCATAACCTCATACGATGTTTTTGAGTCTAGTGCTCCCGTGGGTTCATCTGCCAACAAGACTTTAGGGTCACTAGCCAAGGCGCGGGCAATTGCAACACGTTGCTTTTGTCCTCCGGAAAGCTCGTTAGGGTGGTGTCCAGCCCAGTTGGCCAAGCCAACTTTTTCAAGGTAATGCATAGCCTTCTCTATACGGATATTTCGTTTTACACCTTGGTAATATAAAGGCATCGCAACATTATCGAGCGCTGTTTTGTAGTTTATTAAATTAAACGACTGAAAAATAAAACCAAGAAACTGGTTTCGGTATTTGGCAGCAATCTTTTCGTTTAGGTTTTTAATGGGTTTACCATCCAGATGATAGGTACCTTCGTCTGCTTCGTCGAGCATCCCGAGGATATTCAGCAACGTAGATTTGCCAGAACCCGAAGACCCCATAATAGAAACCATTTCACCTTCGGCTACCTCAAAATTTATTCCTTTTAAAACGTGAAGCGAGTTGCTCCCCATCTTATAGGATTTATGCAAATCTTTTATTGTTATCATCTTTTATAAAGTATACGTACAAAATAACCGTCTTTTAGACAGTATTTTGCAAAATTCTTGTTAAGACTTTTAGGGAATTGATTGATTAAGTCTTGTTTACATAAGACTTACAACACAATAGATTGTTACACTTGATGTGTGAAGATTTTGTTAATTATCGTCTTCTTTGCCTCTTCGGAATAGCTTATAAATAGCAAAGCCAATTCCTCCGATTAAGAGGTATGGGAAAATCATTAAATACACAATCCCATTATTAATTCCTTTTGCCGCCGCTCCGCTTTCTTCACTCTCCAAAACAGCCCGACACATAGCGCACTGAGCTTCAACAGGTATAACTGCTAAGAGAAGGAATGAAAATAGTATGTAATGCTTTTTTTTCAAAATTTGAATTCACATTAAGCTTTAGGGTTTTAACCCCCTCCGTCTAAAAAAAATCCTTTCGGTTTTTTTTAGACACCTCCCCTTTGAAAGGAAAGGAACGGTTTTGCACAGTATAATTAATAATAAGGCGAAATCATCAGGTACACGATCACCCCTGTTACTGCTACATACAACCATAACGGAAATGTAATGCGTGCTATTTTCTTATGTTGCGGAAAATTTCCACTAATAGCCCGTACGTATGTAATTAGCACAAAAGGAATGATAATGATAGACAGCAAGATATGACTTATTAATATAAAGAAATACACATAACGCATTGTACCTTCCCCTCCATACGAAGTAGAATCTGATGTCATGTGGTAGGCTACGTACATTAACAAAAACAGCACTGAAAGTACGATACAGGTTTTCATGAGTGCTTCATGTATTTTTATTTTCCCCTGTTTGATCATTATAAATGCTACCACCAGTAAAAAAGCTGTTAATGCATTAATACTTGCATAGATAGGAGGCAAAAAACCTAGGCGTTCTACACCCGGAATACGAATGGTAAACAATACTGCCACCGCAACAGGAATTACAATAGATAGTACCCAGATCCAAACGTTGTATTTTTTTGTTATTTCGTTCATTACTTTAATAGTATTTGTATGTCTTTAATCAGCATTTGGACACCCTCGTCTTTTAGCCCGTCATAGTAAACAATAGGATTGCCGTTTTCGTCAATTCTTGAACGTATGTTTCCTTCCTGATCAATTAAGGCAAAGAACCCGGAATGTTGAAAATCATCTTCTTCGTCCATTGCTTCGGCTGCGTATAAGTTAAACCCTTCGTTTGAAAGTTTAAAAATTTCTTCTTTATCGCCGGTTAAAAAATTCCAGCTTGGGTGGTCAATTTCGTAAGCCTCGGCATATGCTTTTAAAACTTCAGGGGTATCGTAAGTTGGGTCTATACTGAAAGAAGCAATGCCTACTTTATCTCCCTCCGGATAGGCTTCGGCAACTTTTTTCATATTCTGATTCATTATAGGACAAATATCCTGGCAGGTGCTGAAGAAAAATTCAACAACATACACTTTTCCAATATAATCTGCATTGGAAACAGTATCATTATCTTGATTTATAAAACTGAAGGAAGGTACTTGTTTATTTCCAACAAAAGCGAGGGTGTCACTTTTCTGTGAGGTAGTTCGTTCCAGATTATGACGGTCGTTATCCACAACATCATTATTGCTTATACGATTGATAATTTTAGGAATGAAAATAATTCCAAACACCAAAATCACCAGCGAAATCCCTATGTATGCATTTTTATTTTTCTTCATAGTCACTTGCAGGTATCTCCGAAGAGGAGAACTAGAGTTGTATTAAATTTCTCTTTCGGTTTTATATTTTTTGAGTGCCAAGCGGTATTCAGCCAGCACTACTTTTAAATCGTCACTCATTTTATTGTTTATTTCGGCATAATTGGATGCGTCGTAGCCGTATAACACTCCGTAATCTTCATCGTCTGTTCTGCCTCGCAGGTTTCTTTCTTTATCTATAATGTACACGTAATTGGTACTAAGATTATTGTTTAAAGCTCCTTTTGTCTGTAAAGAGTAAAACACTTCTTCTATAGCTTCAGCACTTCCAACGGCAAATTTCCAGTTCTTGGGGTCTTCAATTTCTGAAAGTTTATTTTTCAGGTCTTTTGCAACTTCTAGTTGATCTTTCGTAATAAGCGTTACAAACTGAAATTCTTCAAACTGATAGTTCTTCTTATAGATTTTATGAGCCAGGTTAAAGGCGTTTGCTTCTTTATTTTCGGTATGTGTTCCGAAGAACAGTAAAACGGTAATTTTATCTTCCAATACAACCTCTTCTCCTTCTAGATTTTCAAAACCTGAAAGCTCCGATACGTTTTCAGTAATCACAGGTAATTTTACAAAATTATTAACTCCAGAGGCGAAGAAAAGATATACCGAAATAGGCAATAAAAAGAGGACAACAAGAATAAAATATTTCTTCATATTTCTAAATAGACTGAGGTGTTATTGCACTACAAAATTGCTGTTTCGTAACACGTTGCAAAAATACGACCTAGCGGATGCCTGACCAACTTTTACTCATAAAAAAACCCAACACAGGATAGGTGTTGGGTTTGTTATTTTATAGTAGGAAAAATTTAAAAATCGAACTTAATAAAGTTGTTTTTATATACTTCAAAAATATAGTCTCCTTCAATTAACAGAATTAAAATCAGGTAGCATATTAAAAATACTCCTGTCCATACAACTGCACGTCGCAGTCCGCTTTTTTCATCACGCATGTGCATAAAGTCCCAGGTGATATAGTATGCTTTTACCAAAGTAAGAATAATAAAGACCCAGTTAAGGAGTTTCATTGCCAGGAACCTTGTTTCGGTTAAAAACTCTGGCTTTATGATACCCAGGGCTACTTCAATGATAGTTACTATAGACAAGAATACAAATACACCCCAAATCTTGGCGATGTTGCTCTTGAACTTAAGCGTTCCTCTAAAAATTGCTAATTTATGTTCGTGTGCCATTTTTCAGTCTAATTCTATAATTATACAAGGTAAAAGAAGGTGAATACGAATACCCATACTAAATCTACAAAGTGCCAATACAGCCCTACTTTTTCTACCATTTCATAACTCCCTCTTCGCTCATACGTACCAATAACCACATTAAAGAAAATAATGATATTGATAAGAACTCCTGTAAGTACGTGGAATCCGTGAAACCCTGTGATAAAGAAAAAGAAATCTGCAAACAATGGATGGCCGTATTCGTTGTGTCTTAGGTTGGCCCCTTCTACAACTAGCTTCCCGTCGTTTAAAATTTTAGCTACAGATTCTTCTCTTGTTAATACGGTTGGTTCTCCGTTGTCATCATAATACTGTGTACGTACCAGCAAATTTTCATTTGCTAAGAAACCTGCCTTCACTTCTTCATATGAATAGGTAGTAACAGTTGGCTCGGCTTCATACCAGACACCATTCTGTTCAACGTGAATATCTCTGGTTGTTGGTAATTTTTCAGAAAACTCTGCAAGGGCAACACGGTTTCCGTCTGTATCCAGAAACTGAAGGATTTTACCTCCTTTGGTTTCAACTGCACCATAATCTCCTTTAATAAAGGTTGCCCATTCCCAGGCTTGTGAGCCTACGAAAATAGCACCTCCAATAATGGTAAAGAACATATACCAGATCACTTTTCGCTGCTGCATTTTATGTCCTGCATCTACGGCAAGAACCATCGTTACAGAAGAGAAAATAAGTATAAAGGTCATAAACGCAACGTAATACATGGGCGCAGGCACCCCGTGTAAGAACGGAACGTGCGTAAATACTTCGTCGGCAATTGGCCAAGCGTCTATAAATTTAAATCTTGAAAAACCGTAAGCGGCAATAAACCCTGAGAAGGTAAGAGCATCTGAAACGATGAAAAACCACATCATTAACTTACCGTAGCTGGCGTTGAGCGGTCTGTTACCTCCGCCCCAAGTTTTCCCTTCGGTTCCTGTTTTTGCAACAGTCGTGTCCATAGAAAGTAGTTGGTGTTAAATTGGTGTCAAAAATACAATTTATATTTATTTATCGAAACATCATGTCTCAATTTATACTCATCCTAAAAAAGCATGCGCTAATTTACAGTGAGCAAGTCTTATTTTGTTGAAAATCAGTTACACAATGTAAAAGAACAACAACAGATAAATCCATAAAATATCTACATAGTGCCAAAATGTGGTGGCAAGCTCTACGCCTAAGGTCTTTCCGTTGGCATATTTCTTTCTGGAATGATTAAAAATCACTACCAAAAGACACACCAGACCCGCAACAACATGCGCAAGGTGTACCACAGCGATTAAAAATATAAATGTATAGGTAATATTACTTGTGGGACCCGTTGGGTTGTATCCAAAAATCCCAATAATTTCCTGAAAGCCCATGAACTGAAACCAAATAAATGCAAGCCCCAGTATAAATGTAGCTGTCAATAATATCATTCCGGTCTTATGATCTTCTTTCTGAATGTGTTTTTTTGCGAAATGCAGTGTAAGACTACTAATAAGGATAATAACCAGACTTATTATAAATGCTGAAGGAATTTGCAGGTTCTCAACCCAGTCCGGACGCTCTTTACTTACCACATAGGCGCTGGTCCATCCAGCAAAACTCATAGAAAGGCTAATAATACCAAACCATAGCATCATTTTTTTTGCCCTGCGTAGCTTGTATTCTTCAGTTCCTTTTGTATAATCTGCCATCTTCTTTTTTCTGTATTAAATCTTTAGCCTTGTATTGCCTCAAGGATATATTTATCTGCCACGTAGATAATCTGCAGCAATGTAATGTAGCTCACACTCACTAACATTAATTGTTTGGCGGCTTTATCGGTTTGTTGTTTGTATAATCTTACGGCGTAGTAAATTAACCAAACTCCAATCCCACCTATTAAAACAGCCGAGACAGGAGATAAATACAATTTACCCGTTACACCTACTGCCGGAATAAGCGACGCCAACACCGTCCAGATGCTATATAAAATTACCTGTATAGCCGTTCCTTTATCCCGTCTACCGTTGGGAAGCATAAAAAAGCCACCTTTTTTATAATCATCGAACAAGAACCAGCCAATAGCCCAAAAATGCGGGAATTGCCAGAAAAACTGAATCATAAACAAGGTTCCTGGCTCTATTCCAAAGTTATCTGTGGCCGCTACCCACCCTAACATAAAAGGGATCGCTCCCGGAAAAGCTCCAACAAAAACAGAAAGCGGTGTACGCGTTTTTAAAGGAGTGTATAAACTCACATACAAGAATATGGAAATAGCCCCAAACATAGCTGTTTGCGGATTAATGGTATACAAGACAAAAATACCTACCAGGGTAAGAATACTGGCAAGTATAAATGCAGGGGTTACACCTAAACGTCCGGCTGGAATAGGTCTGTTCTTGGTCCTGTCCATTTTAGCATCTAAATCCCGTTCTATTATCTGGTTAAAGACGTTGCTGGCACCCACCATACAATACCCTCCAACACAAAGGAGCAATAAAATATAAAAATCGAGAGATTCTGCCCCCAGTAAATATCCTGCAACCGAAGAAAACACTACACTTACAGAAAGTCGCATTTTAGTAATTTCAGTAAAATTCCTGAAAATAGAAGCTGGTAAAGATGTGGACTGTGTTACCGCCAAGACGTGTTGGTTTTTAGAGCGGTGCAAAGATACGGGACATACCTATTTTTTACAATATAAAAAGACAATACTTCTGTGGTCAAAAGTTTTTTTTTATTACTTTGACACTTCATTTAAACAAACAGACATGACCAAAGCAATTATTTTTTCCTTAATCATATTAGTTACAGGCTTTGCAGGAATTGCACAAGATAAAAACGGAAGAGATCAAAATAGTAAGAAAGACGATAAAACGGCAGACAACTATAAGAACAAACCTTCAGTAATAGATGTTACTGATAATATTTTCATGCTTAAAGGCATGGGAGGTAATATCGCTGTACAAGACGGAATTGACGGAATCCTGATGGTAGACACCCAGTTTGAAAATGTTTCAGATTTTATAGAAAATATTATTAAAAACAAAACCGACAAAGAGGTAGAGTTTATCATAAACACTCACTTACACGGGGATCATATTGGTGGTAATAAAAATTTCAGCAGAAAAGGTGCTACAGTGATCGCTCATGAAAATGTTCGCAACACCCTTAGAAATAACATAAGAAACAAGTCAAAAGAAAAGATCCAGACAAGAATTGAAGCTCAAATTGAAGAGGCAGAGAAAGCGGGAAATGCAAGTGGTAAAGTTGAGCAAATGAAAGAAGGGCTGGAAAAAAGAATTGAAAATCTTACTAATGAAACAGAGCAGGACATTGACTTCGAAGCACTACCGGCTATCTCTTTTGAGAATGACCTCTTATTTCATTATAACGACGAAGACACACGGCTTATTCACCTAGCCAGAGCCCACACAAATAGCGATATAGTCGTTTATTTCCCAAAAAGCAATGTGCTCCACACTGGAGATGCCTTTGTAAGTAAAATGTATCCCTATCTAGACACAAAAAATGGTGGAAGCTACGACGGGTATTTAAATGGCCTTAAAAGAATTGTACAGTTGTGTAATAAAGACACAAAGATTATTCCTGGCCATGGTGAACTTGCCTCGGTAATCGATGTGCAAGAAACAATCAGAATGCTAGAGCTCTACTATTCGAAACTTAAGATTGCCTTTTTACAAGATAAAACTGAAGATCAGGTTGCCAGCATGCGCGATTTTACACAATTTTATGATGCTAAGGGCTATGGTGATGGTTTTATAACTACAGAAAAGTTCTTACGGGCACTTTACAATGAAGTAGAAAGGATTGAAGGCCCCTACAAACGCAGAAACGAAGCGAAGCAAAAAAAATACGAAGCAGATCAAAAGAAAAAAGGGAACTAGTTTTTTTAGAAGTCGTAGTACCAGTTAAATAAATCGGTTCTAACACCAAAATTCACCCAAGTTGTTTGGTTTTCGAACACAGTCGCTGTGTTTTCCAGAGGTTTAAAGTCTCTGAAAATAACACTGCCATATACTTTTAGGTTTGTAGCTGGATTAATTAAATAGCCTGCTTGTAGTTCAGTATGGAAGAAATCTGTTGTATTTCCCTGGCCTACCTCTACACCTGTTTCAAAAGGCCTGTTGTCTTCATCTCCGTAAATACTACCTCCAAAATAGTCTACGTCTTCAGCTGGAGGTTGAAATTCCAATCCGCGCTTGGCAATGATAACTTTTGCATCGCCAAACCAGCGTCCTTTTTGATATCTGGCAATACTGATAAATTCTGAAATATTAGCACCCAAGGTATGCGCCAGCGATTGATTGTTATGCCCGTAATTAAGCACAACGGTGTTGTGAGAATACGTATAAGGACGAATGCGGTTATATTCAGCCTGCAGGTACAGTCCTTTTAAGCCAAAAGCATCATAGTACTTTGCCCCTATTTGATACCCCAATTTATTTTTCCAGCTTTTATCCCCTCCAAAAACATCGCTTGTAGAAAATTCGTCAATAATTACTTGTGAATAGGCATTTATCCTATCTGTAAATTTATATTTCCCAGTAAGACCAATTAAAGCATTCCCGGTACGTGAACCTGTTGAAAACTCTATAGCTCTATAAAATATTACTGGATTTACATAATTGAAATCGAAGCCACGATCATTCCGGTTATCCCAGATTACACTCTCGAACAAACCAATATTTAAACGCTTGGTAACATTATAGCTTAAATAGTGATTTGCCACAAACTTGGTTCTAAAAGTACGGTCTTCTGTAGCCTCGGGCCTAACATCTCTAAGGCTCATCCACGTATTTGTATACTTGAGCTTCCATATATTGGTGTTTATTTTGAAAAACGGGTACGGTGTTGCATTATCACTTAACAATAAGGATCTGTAGCCATCTCCCAGGAACATTTTACCATGCCCCAATTGAAAGTTAAACCATTTACTGGGCGAATACGATATATGTCCAGTTGCCACTGGATAATCGTAAGAGTCTTCTTTAAATCGTTTTGCAATACCACGTCCCGGGATAATCGCAGGGTTTCCGCCGTCTGGCATTCGGGCTTCGGCAAACCTGTTGTAATAGTCTGCAAACCTTCCCTGGCTTTCATACACCACGGCAAAAAAACTAAAGTCCTTTCCAATTCCACCTTGCGCGTACACCAGACGTGTATTGTTGTAGGTATCAATAGCTGCATCGGTATCTTTTCCTATTTGAAGATCTACTCCCGGGTCCAGCGTGAACCAGAAATCTTTTGTTTTTAATTGCACCATATGTTCATTCCAGAACTTTCGGCCAAACCACGAGCTCTTGTTTTTCAGCAATTTGGCATTCTCAGTTTCAAAATTGTAATACCTGTTCACTTCAGAATAAACATAGGGTTTCTGCGCCGTATGATTGTTTTGCCCTACCCTGTTTAAAGCAGGGTCGAAAAGACTATAGTTATGATGTGACAATGGAATATTTATATTGCTTACATATTCTTCGTTGGCATAAGACAGTTTTTCTATGTTGTCATACTCATTTTTTAAGGTTGTTATTATGTTATCTGGAGCTGATGTTTTAGGATCTTCTGCAGTTTTAATACTACTTGTACCTGGTGCCTTTAAGGGTATTGCAATTGGCAAGGTAAACTGAACATAGGTTGGCTTCCCATTATAGGTAGCGGGCGTTATTTTTGGAAGCGTTTCAAAAACACGTTGCGCCTCTTCTTTTAGTTCTTTATAGATAGCATCTGAGTACAGTAACTTAAAAACCCCTTCTTTATCCACTTCAAAAAAGATAGTCATGGAGCCGTTGTAGTTTTCTTCTGAAACTATAGTTGGCACTTTAAAGTTATCAAATATGTATTGCTGAAAGGTAGTATTAAAACAATTTTCGAGTCCTTCAATTTCTACAGTAGCACATTCAGGGAACACAGGGTATTTCTCAAAGCTATTGGATTGTTGGGCATGTAGGTTTAGGTAAGCGAGCAAAACCAGAAGGAAAACAACGTTCTTCATTGGGCAACGGTTTAATGAAGCCGAAAGATACGCTTTTTTTAAAATGCCCAAAAAAAGAAACCCGCCTTTGAAAGGCGGGCTTATTAATATTTAGTTACTTACTTGAAATCGTATGGGCACAGCATACGTTACATTTACCGGGGTATCTCCTTGACGACCCGGCTGCATTAGAGGCAATCTGGAAATAACTTTTTTAGCTTCTGCTTCTAGTTTTTCATCTTTTGCACTGGCTTTAATTTCAACAATAGCTCCGTTGGAGTCTATCGTAAAAAAAGCACGAATGGTTTGCACACTCCCTGGTTCAAAATGATTGAACTTACCAGTATCAAAACGTTTCCCTATAAAGGCTCTGATTTTGGAAGACATACAATCTATCTTAGCTTCATTACCTATTGCACGTTCGCAGCCAGGAAAAACCGGGACGTGCTCTACTCCCATAATAGTTGTTGTTACCGGAGGTGTTACTTCTGTACCCGTAGAAACTACCGGAGGAGCAACCACAGGGTTTTCGGTATCGGCCATTGTACCCTCTACTATATCTGCGTCGTTTTCTATCGGAACAAAATTCTGTGCCGAAACAGGCGTCGTCACTTTTACAATTTCTCTGATAAGTTCCTTTTTAGGTTGCTCTTTCGGAGGTTCCACAACATCTTTTAAAACGGTATACTCAATGTTTGGGATTTCCTCCCATAGTATATCTTTTGAGGCTACGGTCGCATTGGGAGTCATACCAATTTCCAGTTCCATTACAAAGAACGTAGCCAAAAGGCTTGCAATAAGACCTACCTGAAAGAAGACCCTAGAGTTCCAGCTAATGTTAATTTGCTTTTTTATAGCTCTTTTACTTGGTACTTTTGTAGTGGTACCACACACATTACTTGATGGTTTC
>TARA_R100000935_G_scaffold39039_1_pt1 | contig 29133 bp, 28 predicted proteins | sample TARA_R100000935 | Tara Oceans TARA_R100000935 (sample SAMEA2621502) | marine metagenome | biome: marine biome (ENVO:00000447); feature: surface water layer (ENVO:00002042); material: "saline water (ENVO:00002010), including plankton (ENVO:xxxxxxxx)" | depth 5 m
ACCGGTCAGGGCCGCCGCGCCGCCGGCCGCAAGGCCGGAGAGCAGCAGGCCCCGCCGGGACAGTCTCGACAGTCGCACGGATCAGGACGGCTTGACGAAGCGGAGGGTCATGCGGTCGCTTTCGCCGATCGCATCATACTTGGCGCGGTCGAAGTCGGGGCTGGCGGTCTCGCCGCGGGCCGCGCTCTGACGAACTGGCGGCAGGGTCCAGACGCCGAAGGGATGGTCCTTGGTGTCCTTGGGGTTGGCGTTGATCTCGCTGGCCTCGGCCAGCTTGAAGCCCGCCTTCTCAGCCGCAGCGACGACGACGTCGGTGGCCATATAGCCGTCCCGGGCGCCTTCGACCTGGGGCCGCGGGTCCGAGCGATGCTCTTCCACGGCGAGCACGCCGCCCGGCTTGAGGACGGCGTAGAAGTCGGCCAGGGCCTTGTCGAGCATGCCCTCGCGCCAGTACCAGTTGTGGAGGTTACGGGCCGTCAGCACCATGTCGGCCGAGCCGGGCTCGCCCAGGGGGCCCGACACCGCGCCGAAGCCCGCATACTTGATGTCGCCGAACACCGCGGCGTCGGCATATTTGGTGGCGAAGGCTTCGCGACCACGGCGGCCCGCCTCGCTGACATTGGGATCGTTCAGATCGGTGACGCCGGCCACATAGGACCCGTCGGTCGCCTTGGCGTAGGGCGCCAGGATCTCGGTCCAATAGCCACTGCCGGGCGAGATCTCGATCACCGTCTGGCCGGGCTGGAGCCCCCAGAAGACAAGGCTGTCATAGGGGTTGCGCGCAGCGTCGCGGGCCTGATGGGCTTCGCTCCGTTGGGGTCCGGCCACGGCCTCGCGCAGGGCGGTGTCTTCGGCGTGGGCCGCCGTACCGAGAATCAGCGCGCCCAGGGCGCCAGCGATAAGGGCGGGGAACTTGTCGTGAAACATGGTCTGGAGCTCCGGCAAGTCGTTGAGGAGGCGACCCTAGAGGCATGGGCGCATGTGGCAAGGGTTGGCGGCGAACAAGGTCTTGAAACCTGCGATCGCCCCCCCCAAATCCATGGTCGAAGGCGCTGGATGTCCGGGCCTTCCGATCGCCGGCGAGGCCACTCTGGCTCGCCTCAGGTCGACAACCGCAACCTTGCTTAGACAAGAAGGATGTGACGCACATGCGTACCCTCGACTTTTCTCCCCTGTACCGCTCCGTCGTCGGTTTCGACCGACTGGCCGGCCTGCTTGAAACCGCCGCAGCCGACGCCGCCACGGGCTATCCCCCCTACAATATCGAACGCACCGGCGAGAACGCCTACCGGATCGAGATCGCCGTCGCCGGCTTCCGCGCCGACGAGCTGGCCATCGAGGTGAAGGAGAACCTGCTCACCGTGCAGGGCCGCAAGGCCGCCAACGAGGAGACCCGCAGCTTCCTCCATCGCGGTCTGGCCGAGCGCGACTTCGAGCGCCGCTTCCAGCTGGCCGATTATGTGGTCGTGAGCGAGGCGGCCTTGGCCGACGGCCTGCTGTCCATCTCGCTCCGCCGTGAACTGCCCGAGGCGCTGAAGCCGCGTCGGATTCAGATCACCACCGGCGCCGCCGGGACCAACCTGATCGAAGGCGAACAGGCCGCCTAAGGCGCAAGGCCTTATCGGAATCGTCTAAGGGCGGTGCGGCGACGCGCCGCCCTTTTTCGTGGGCGGAGGTCAGGCGCCGGGCGGCTCGAGGCCGAGCGCCAGGGTCATGTCGGCGCCGCGCAGGCTCGCCCCGCGCATCATGGCGCCGGCGAAGTTACAGCCGCGGACATCGGCCTCGTCCAGGATGGCGCCGGTCAGGTCGGCGCCCTGGGCCTTCACATAGCGCAGCTTGGCGTGGTGCAGGTCGCCGCGGTTGACCCGGTCGGCGCTGAGCGGCAGCGGGCCCAGGATGGCTTCGCGCAGATCAGCCTTGGTCAGCTTGGCGCCGGCCAGCTTGGCGCCTCGCAGATCGGCGCCCCGCAGACAGATGCCGCGCATGTCGGCGTTTTCCAGATTGGCGCCCTGCAGATGGACGCCGGACAGGTCCATGCCCACCAGGATCGCGCCGCGGGCGCTCATCACCGACAGACGCAGGCCGCGCAGCCTCTGGTCGAGCGGCCGAAGGTCGAGATTGTCGAAGGCGGCGGGCTTGCCTTCCTTGCCGCCGGTCTTGCACCAGGTCTGATTGGCCAGCGCCCGGGCGTGCAGTTCGTCGGCCATGTCCATGGCCTCCTGGCTCGGGGCCGAAAGACAGCCGTCCAGATTGGCGCCGGAGATGCGCGCGGTGCGGATTTCCACCCCGGTCAGCACCGCGTCCACGAGGCGCGCGCCCTCCAGATTGGCGCCGGAGACATCGGCCCAGTCCATGATCGCGCCTTCCAGATTGGCGTCCTTCAGGTTGGCTCTGTTCAGCTTGGCGCCGCGCATGGAGCAGTCGGTGAAGTCCGTGGCGAAGGCCGAGACGTCCTCCATCTGCGAGCCGTCGAGATTGGCGCCATTCAGCTTGGCGTGATCGAGCTCGCCGCTGCGCTGGTGGTGAATGAGGGAGGTGAGCCCCTTGGATGGGTGCGGCATGGCCACCTGGCCTACGCGGAAATCGGCCTGGGTGAGGTCGGCCTCGCTCATATCGGCGCCGCGTAGGCAGGCGCCGCGCAGGTCGGCGCGGGTGAGGTTGGCCCGGCGCAGGTCAGCCTTGCGCAGGTCGCAGCCAAACAGATTGGCCCGTGAAAGGTCTGCGCCCACCAGGATGGCGCTGTCGAAGATGGATGAGGAAAGATCAGCGTCCTGCAGGTTGCGGCCAGCCAGGTTCACGCCGGTGAAGTCGATGAACCGCATCGCCGCCAGCTTGCCCCCCGGGCGACCGCTGATGAAGCGCTCATGAGCGGTGAGGATCATCTCGATCTCGCCGCGCGACAGCTTTCGGCGGCCGGAAAGAGCGATGGCGGCTGACACTTAGGTGCTCCTGACTGTTCGACGACCCGCGACCTTTAGACGCAGAACAGCGACTGAAGGGTTAAGAGACCGCCGGTATTCTAAATGACGTCCGACAGCCCCCGAGCGCCAACGCGGCTGGCTCCGCTGATATTGATCTGTTTCAGTTGAGCGCCGGTAAAGTTGGCGCGAGAAAGATCAGCATCCTGAAGGATGGCCTGGCGCATGTCCGCCCGGGCGCAGTCGGTGTTCTTCAGCTTGGCGCCGGTCATGTTGCAGGGCAGTAAGCGATTGGAGCCGATCAGCAGCGGCCCCATCTGGGCGTCCCGCAGGTCGGCCCCTGACAGCTTGGCGTTGATCAGCCGGGCCCCGCGCAGGTCGGCCCGGCGCAGGTTGCAGGCCCGCAGATCGGCCCCGTCCAGCTGGGCGCCCTGAAGCTGCACACCCTCCATGTCGAGGCCATAGAAGACCGCGCCCTTGGCCGAGAGCGCCGTGAGGTTGAAGCCGCGGATCGTCTCCAGGGCCCGCAGGTCGGCGCCGTCGAACACAGACGGGCTGCCCTCGCCGCCGCCGGTCTCGCACCAGCGGGCGTGTTCGCGGATCATGGTCTTGTAGGGCAGGTCCGACACCGCAAGCCCGGAGGGCGCATCGGTCAGCACGCCCTCCATCTCGGCCTTGCTGACGTTCCAGGAATAGGTCTTGGCGCCCACCAGGATGGCGTCGCGGAGGTCTGCGCCAGCCAGGTCAGCGCCCGACAGGTCGGCGCCCTGCATGTTGGCGCCGGACATATTGGCCTGCTTCAGGTTGGCCCTGACCAGCTTGGCGTCCTTGAGGATGGCGTCGGAGAAGTCGGCCCGGGCGGCCATGACGCCCGACAGGCGCGAGCGCTCCAGATTGGCCCCGGCCAGGACCGCGCCCTGAACTTCGCCCGGTCGGGCGAGGTGCTCGAGGATGCGCAGGCCCTTGTCCCGGTCGGCCGCAGCGATGGAGCCCTCGCGCAGGTCGGCCTCGAACAGGTCGGCGGCGGTCAGATTGGCGCCGCGCAGGCAGGCGCCGCGCAGATCGGCCCGGCGCAGGGAGGCCTCGGTGAGGTTGGCGTTCTGCATGTCGCAGCCGAACAGGTTGGCGTTGTCCAGCTTGACCCCCTGCATCTGACACTCGTTCAGGCAGGCGCCGGTGAAGTCGGCGTCGGAGAGGTTGCGCCCCCGAAGATCCAGACCCGTGAGGTCCTTCCAGGCGAACACCGCCCGGGCGCCGCCGGGGCGGGAGGTCCAGAGACGGTCATGCCGCGCGCACACCGCATCGACCTCGGCCTGGGTCAGGCGCCGGAGTTCGGGGATCGATGTGGGACGGGGGGACAGCATCTGGCGCCACTGCGAAGGGGAAGCCTCAGGCTAGCGACCCAAGATTAACGAGGCCCTTCCGACGGTTAATCACCGGACGCCTTCGGGACGTAGGCGCGATAGAGCGCTTGAGCCTCCTCGGCGAGAACGCCCAGGCGGACGCGCACGCCGGCCGCGGCGAGGCTGGCCAGACCCTGGCCGTCGGCATAGGGCGAGGCGTCCTGGCAGGCGACGACCACCTCGGCCACCCCGGCCCGCGCCAGCCGGGTCGCACAGCCGGGCGCGCCCGAGGATCGGGCGCCGCAGGGCTCGAGCGTGACATAGGCCACGCCTCCCCGGGCGGCCTCGCCCGCGGCCAGGATCGCGATCTCTTCAGCATGGGGTCGGCCGCCGACACCGGTGGCTCCCTCCCCCGCCACCGTCCCATCCCGGACGATGACGCAGCCGACCGACGGATTTTCCGCGGTCTGGCCAAGGTTAGGACGCGCCAGGGCGATGGCCCGGCGCATGTGGATCTGATCGGCGTCGGTCACGGAACCTGCGGCAGGGGCTGGGCGCGGCCCTCATCGAGATAACGGGCCGCCACGGGCGTCAGACTGTCTGAGAGCTGGATCAGCAGCGGATTGCCGGTGGGGATCTCCACATCGATGATCGCCTCGTCGCCCAGTTGGAACAGGAGCTTGACGATGGCCCGCAGGGAATTGCCGTGGGCGGCCACCAGCAGGGTCTCGCCGGCCTTCAGGCGCGGGGCGATGTCGCCCTCCCAATAGGGCTGCACCCGGTCGAGGGTGGTCTTGAGGCTTTCTGTGTCCGGCAGGACCGCGCCGGCGTAGCGCCGGTCGCCGGCGAAATCGAATTCGCTGTCATGGCTGAGCGGCGGCGGCGGCACGTCGTAGGACCTGCGCCAGACCTTCACCTGCTCGTCCCCGTGTTTCTGGGCCGTCTCGGCCTTGTTGAGCCCAGTCAGGCCGCCATAGTGGCGCTCGTTCAGCCGCCAGTCCTTGACCTCCGGGACGAAGGCCTGGCCGGCGGCGGCGAGGGCCAGCCAGCTGGTGCGGATCGCCCGGGTGAGCACCGAGGTATAGACCCGGTCGAACTGGACGCCGGCGGCCTTGATCAGCTCGCCGCCCTTGGTCGCCTGGGCCTCGCCCTCGGCGGTCAGGTCCACATCTACCCAGCCGGTGAAGCGGTTTTCCAGGTTCCAGCGGCTCTGGCCGTGGCGGAGCAGGACGAGGGTCGGCATAGGGCATCTCCGGGGGCGTCGGGGTCGCCCGTTCGGCTAGGGTGCGCCTGCTGGTCCGTCAAGGCGCGATGGCGCCTTCGGCGTGGCCGAGCGCGGCCGGAGCGGCTATATCGAACCGCAATGCTTGATCGACTGTTCTTTCCACTGATGGCGCTGGCCGCTGCGACGGTCATCGCCCTGGCCCTGGTCTGGCCCCAGGGCATCGGCGCGCGCTCGCCCGGCCCCTTTGGCCATACGCCCATCCAGCAGACGCCGGAGATGCAGGCGGCCATGAAACGCCAGACAGAGGCCTCGCAGAAGCGGATCAATCAGGCGCGCGAAACCATGCGCGGCCTGCAGGCCGAAGCCGTCGCGGCCCAGCCATGAGGGCAGACTTCGACGCCGTCGCCGTGGGCCGCCGGGTGCTGGCCGCCGAGTCGGCGGCTCTGACCCTGCAGGCCGAGGGCCTGGACGAGGCCTTCGTGCAGGCGGTGGACATCCTCTACGCCGCCAAGGGGCGGATCGCCTGCACCGGCATCGGCAAGTCCGGCCATGTGGCGCGCAAGATCGCCGCCACCTTCGCCTCCACCGGCACGGCGGCCTTCTTCGTCCACGCCTCGGAGGCCAGCCACGGGGACCTGGGTATGATCGGCCAGGAGGACGCGGTCCTGGCGCTCTCCAAGTCCGGGGAGGTGCGGGAGCTGTCCGACATCCTGGCCTACGCCAAGCGGTTCCGGATTCCGCTGATCGCCCTGACGGCGGCGCCGGGCAGCGCGCTGGGCCAGGCCGCCGACGTGGTGCTTCGCCTGGCCGACGCGCCCGAAGCCACCGCCGAGGTCAGCGCCCCGACCACCTCCACCACCCTGCAGATCGCGCTCGGCGACGCGCTGGCCGTCGCCCTGCTGGAGCGGCGGGGCTTCACGGCCAAGGACTTCAAGACCTTCCATCCCGGCGGCAAGCTGGGCGCCATGCTGCGCACGGTTGGCGACCTGATGCACGGGGCGGGCGAGCTGCCCCTGGTGGCCCACGACACGCCCATGCCCGAGGCCCTGCTGGTCATGACCGAGAAGCGGTGGGGCATTGTGGGCGTCACCGATGACGCGGGCCGGCTGGTCGGGGCCATCACCGACGGCGACCTGCGCCGCCATATCGAGGGCCTGCTCAGCCAGACGGCGGGCCAGGTCATGACGGCCGGCCCCAAGAAGACCGCGCCGCCGGCCATGATGGCCTCTGAGGCCCTGGCCCTGATGAGCGACCCCGCCCCGTCGGTCACGGTTCTCTTCGTGGTGGAGAACGACCGTCCGGTGGGCATACTGCATGTGCATGACCTGCTTCGGGCAGGCGTAATGTAGCCACCGTCACGAACCGACGATACGGCTCGGCGTTAGGCTGACCTGTCAGCCGGCCGTCCTTTCAGAGCTGTCGACCACCCACCTGCGGAGTCCAGATGCTTCTCGCCCCCAGCGCCGATCTCGTCCCCAACACGCTAGCCTATGAAAACCAGCCGCTGGTGAAGGCCACGGGCTTCCGGGAATATGATGCGCGGTGGCTGTTTGGGCCCGACATCAACCTGCTGGGCGTCGAGGCGCTGGGCATGGGTCTTGGGACCCTGATCCAGCAGATGGGCCAGAAGCGCATCGTCGTCGGGCATGATTTCCGGTCCTATTCGCTGTCGATCAAGCAGGCCCTGACGCTGGGCCTCATCCAGGCCGGCTGCGAGGTGCTGGATATCGGCCTGGCCCTGTCTCCGATCGCCTACTTCGCGCAGTTCGACCTGGACGCGCCCTGCGTGGCCATGGTCACCGCCAGCCACAACGAGAATGGCTGGACCGGGGTGAAGATGGGCGCCCAGCGGCCCCTGACCTTTGGTCCCGACGAGATGGGCCGGCTGAAGGAGATCGTCCTGGGCGGCGGCTGGGAGCTGCGCCCCGGCGGCAGCCTCACCCACGTCTCCGGCGTGGCCGAGCGTTATGTGGCCGATGTGGCGGCCGGGGTCAGTCTGAAGCGGCCGCTGAAGGTCGTCTGCGCCTGTGGCAACGGCACGGCCGGCGCCTTCGCCGCCGAGGCCCTGCGCAAGATGGGCGTGGCCGTGGTCTATGAGATGGACTGCGATCTGGACTGGACCTTCCCGCGCTACAATCCGAACCCTGAAGATCAGGAAATGCTGCACGAGATGGCTGCGGCCGTGCGCCAGTATGGCGCCGACTGCGCGCTCGGCTTCGATGGCGACGGCGACCGCTGCGGCGTGGTGGACGACGAGGGCGAGGAGATCTTCGCCGACAAGATCGGCCTGATGCTGGCCCGCGACCTGTCGGTCCTGCACAAGGACGCCACCTTCGTGGTCGATGTGAAGTCCACCGGCCTCTACGCCACCGACGAGGTCCTGGCCGCCAACGGCGCCAAGACCGTCTACTGGAAGACCGGCCACTCCTATATCAAGCGCAAGACCGCCGAGCTGAAGGCTCTGGCCGGCTTCGAGAAGAGCGGCCACTTCTTCTTCAATGACCCCATCGGCCGCGGCTATGACGACGGCCTGGTGGCCGCCGCCGCCATTCTGGCGATGCTGGACCGCAACCCCGACAAGAAGCTTTCGGACCTGAAGAAGGCCCTGCCGATCGCCTACACCTCCCTGACCATGTCCCCCCATTGCCCGGACGAGGAGAAATACGGCGTGGTCGACAAGATCGTCGCCGAGTACGAGGCCCTGCGGGCCGAGGGCGGCACGATCCTGGAGCGGAAGATCGCCGACCTGATCACCGTGAATGGCGTCCGCGTCGCGCTGGAGGACGGCTCGTGGGTGCTGGTGCGGGCCTCCTCCAACAAGCCCGAGATCGTCGTGGTCGTGGAAAGCACGAGTTCCGCCGACGACATGCGCGCCCTGTTCCACAAGGAAGTGAAGCCCCGGCTGGGCAAGCACCCGCAGGTGGGTGGCTACAACCAGGAGATCTAGCTGCGGCGGGCCGGTCTGGCGGGGTCGGCCCGGTTTCGGCTAGATCACCGCGTAGACAGGCGCTCCCCGCGGCGGCCTGAGCGATTCCAGACCTAGGACCAGTGCATGCAAGTGGCGATGATCGGGACGGGCTATGTGGGCCTGGTGAGCGGGGCGTGCTTCGCCGACTTCGGCCACGAGGTGACCTGCATCGACAAGGATGCGGGCAAGATCGCGCGTCTGCGGGAGGGCGGGATCCCGATCTTCGAGCCGGGCCTCGAGGGGCTGGTGGCGCGCAATGTGGCGGCCGGCCGGCTGTTCTTCGAGACCGAGGCGGCGCGAGCCGTAGCCAAGGCCGACGCGGTGTTCATCGCCGTGGGCACGCCTTCGCGGCGGGGCGACGGCCATGCGGACCTGTCCTACGTCTATGCCGCCGCCGAAGAGATCGCAGGCCTCATGGACGGCTTCACCGTGGTGGTGACCAAGTCCACCGTGCCGGTGGGCACGGGCGATGAGATCGAGAAGATCATCCGAGCCAAGCGGCCTGACGCCCAGTTTGCGGTGGTGTCCAATCCGGAATTCCTGCGCGAGGGCGCGGCCATCGAGGACTTCAAGCGCCCCGACCGGGTGGTGGTGGGACTGGAGGACGAGCGGGCGCGGCCTGTGATGAGCGAGCTCTACCGGCCGCTGTTCCTCAATGAGACGCCCATCGTCTTCACCGGCCGGCGGACCAGCGAACTGATCAAGTATGCGGCCAACGCCTTCCTGGCCATGAAGATCACATTCATCAACGAGATGGCCGACCTCTGCGAGGCCGTCGGCGCCGACGTGCAGCAGGTGGCCAAGGGCATCGGCCTGGACAACCGGATCGGCGGCAAGTTCCTCAACGCCGGCCCTGGCTATGGCGGCTCCTGCTTCCCGAAGGACACCCTGGCCCTGGTGCGCACGGCCACCGACTTCGGCGCGCCGGTGCAGCTGATCGAGACCACGGTGCGGGTCAACGATCAGCGCAAGAAGGCCATGGCCGACAAGGTGGTCCAGGCCATGGGCGGGGATGTGAAGGGCAAGAAGATCGGGGTGCTGGGCCTGACCTTCAAGCCCAATACCGACGACATGCGCGATGCGCCGAGCCTGGACATCATCCCGGCCCTGCAGGCGCTAGGGGCCACGGTCACGGCCTATGATCCGGAGGGGGAGCGCGAGGCGCGCCATCTGCTGAAAGATGTGGACTTCGCCGCCGAGCCCTATGCGGTGGCCAAGGACGCCGACGCCGTGGTGATCATCACCGAATGGGATCAGTTCCGGGCGCTGGATCTCGACCGCCTGAAGGCGGCCATGAAGACCCCGGTCCTGGTCGATCTGCGCAATATCTACCGGCCTGACGACGTGCGTCGCCAGGGGTTCGACTATGTGAGCATCGGGCGGGCCTGAAGCCTCGCCCCAGCGGCCTAGCCCAGCGCCATCAGGCTGAACAGATGCTGCACGATCAAGGCTGCGCCGGCCCAGAAGGCCAGGCTGAGGACGGCTACAAAGGCAAGACAGGCGATGGAGGCTGGGCCCCGCTGCGCCGTTCCCTGCCCGCGACCCGCGATGGCGGTGTTGCGAGACATGCGTTTCTCCCAGTCGATCTTGTGTCATCACGCCGGTCGAGCGGCGCGAACGTTACGAGACTGACATAATCCTGGGAGGTTGGATAGGGTTTCCGAACTCCTGCGTCGCCGGCCGGAAATCCCTGTCAGGCCGCGGCCTGCCGCACCACGCCGGCGAGTTCGTGAACGATCTCGAAGATCAGCTTTTCGTCGTCGCCCTCGGCCATGATTCGAATCAGCGGCTCTGTGCCCGAGGCCCGGACCAGCAGTCGACCTGACCCGTTGAGGCGCTGCTCGGCCTGGGCGATGGCGCCCTTGACGCTGTCGCTCTCCAGCGGGCGGCCGCCGCCGAAGCGGACATTTTCCAGCAGCTGAGGAACCGGCTCGAACTGGCGGGCGAGCGCGCTCATGGGCTTGTCGGCCTCCTTGAGCACGGCCAGCACCTGCAGGGCCGCCAGCAGGCCGTCGCCGGTGGTGGAGAAGTCCGAGAGAATCACGTGGCCCGACTGTTCGCCGCCGAGGTTGAAGCCGCCCTCGCGCATCCGCTTCATCACGGCGCGATCGCCGACCGCCGTCCGCTCGAGGATCAGACCACGGTCGCTGAGGAAGCGCTCCAGGCCGAGATTGGACATCACCGTGGCGACGACGCCGCCGCCGGCGAGCTGATCCTTGGCGGCCCAATGGCCGGCGATCAGGGCCATGATCTGATCGCCGTCCACCACGTGGCCGGTTTCATCGCAGATCACCAGGCGGTCGGCGTCACCGTCCAGGGCGATGCCGATATCGGCGCGATACTCCCGCACCATCCTGGCCATGGCCTCGGGATGGGTGGAGCCGCAGTCGTTGTTGATGTTGAAGCCGTTGGGCTCGACGCCCAGTCGGATGACCTCGGCCCCCAGCTCATAGAGCGCAGTGGGGGCGACCTTGTAGGCGGCGCCATTGGCGCAATCGATGACGATGCGCAGGCCGTTCAGGCTCAGCCGGCGGGGGAAGGCGGCCTTGGCGATCTCCACATAGCGGGCCTGAGAATCATCGATGCGCGCCACACGGCCCAGCGCGTCGGGCGCGGCCAGGCGCTCCTGCAGCCCCTCGTCCATGAGGGCCTCGATCTCGAGCTCTCGGGCGTCGGAAAGCTTGTAGCCGTCAGGGCCGAACAGCTTGATGCCATTGTCGGAATAGGCGTTGTGCGAGGCGCTGATCATCACGCCGAGATCGGCCCGCATGGAACGGGTCATCATGGCCACGCCGGGGGTCGGCATGGGCCCCAGCAGCCGGACATCCATGCCCACGCTGGTGAATCCCGCCACCAGGGCCGGCTCGATCATATAGCCCGACAGGCGGGTGTCCTTGCCGATCACCACCAGATGACGCCGGGCGTCCTGGGACATGAAGACCTTGCCCGCGGCCATGCCGACCCGCAGGGCGACCTCGGCGGTCATGGGATGGCGGTTGGCCTCCCCCCGGATGCCATCGGTTCCAAAATAGGCGCGGTTGGTCATGGTCGGACTCACGAAACGATCGGAAACCCAGATTTAGTCGACGTCGCGTTTGCGAATGCTAAAGGCGGCGCGGGGCGAGACATTAGGCGCGCCGGAGCCATCCGGCAAAACGGTGAGGTTAGGCCATGTGCGGCATCATAGGCATTGTCGGCAAGAGCGACGTCCAGAACCGGCTCGTGGAGTCCCTGCTGCGCCTGGAGTATCGCGGCTATGATTCGGCCGGCGTGGCCGGGGTGACCGCGCAGGGCCAGGTGGTGCGCCGCCGGGCCCAGGGCAAGATCCGCGCCCTGCAGGACGTGTTGATGGCCGATCCCCTGGTGGCGCAGGTGGGCATCGGCCACACCCGCTGGGCCACCCACGGGGCGCCGTCCGAACGCAACGCCCATCCGCACACCGCGGGCCGAGTGACCCTGGTTCATAACGGGATCATCGAAAACTTCGCCGAGCTGCGCCGGGAGTTGGAGGCGCAGGGCCGGACCTTTTCCAGCGAGACCGACACCGAGGTCATCGCTCAGCTGATGGATTGGCAGCTGGAGGCGGGGCTTGTCCCGCTGGCGGCGCTGAAGGCCACCCTCGATCGTCTGACCGGCGCCTTCGCCCTGGCCGTGCTGGTGGCCGGCGAGGACGGGGCGATCCTGGGCGCCCGGCGGGGCAGCCCGCTTGTGGTGGGCTATGGCGAGGGCGAGATGTTCCTGGGCTCCGACGCCCTGGCCGTGGGCCCCTTCACCAGCCGCGTCGCCTATCTGGAAGAGGGCGACTATGTCCGCATCGATCATGACGGGGCGCAGATCTTCGACGACGACGGCGCGGCCGTCACCCGCGAGGTCAAGCAGCTGGCCCGCGCCGCAGCCCTGGTGGAGCGGGGCAACTACCGGCATTTCATGGAGAAGGAGATTCACGACCAGCCCGAGGGGTGCCAGCGCACCATCGCGGCCTATGTGGACACCCTGACCAGCCAGGCGACCATTCCCGGCGAGCTCGACTTCGCCGGACTGGAGCGCATCCAGATCGTGGCCTGCGGCACCTCCTATATCGCCGGCATGATCGGTCGCTATCTGATCGAGCAGCTGGCCGACCTGCCCGTCGACGTGGAGATCGCCTCGGAGTTCCGTTACCGCCAGCCGGCCCTGCGGCCTGGCGCCCTGGTGATCGCCATGTCGCAGTCCGGAGAAACCGCCGACACCCTGGCGGCCCTGCGCTACTGCAAGGCGGCTGGGATGCGCAGCGCCGCCATCGTCAACGCCACCGAGTCGACCATCGCCCGGGAGGTGGACGTGGTCTGGCCGATTCACTGCGGGCCTGAGATCGGGGTGGCCTCCACCAAGGCCTTCACCGCCCAGGTCAGCGTGCTGATCGCGCTGGCCATCGCCGCGGCCAAGGCCCGGGGCCGGATCGACGGGGCCGAAGAGGCCCGGCTGGTCAAGGTTCTGTTGGGCGCCCCGCGGCTGATTGCTGAGGCCATCGGCCTGGAGGACGCCATCAGCGCCATCGCCACCGAGATCGCCAAGGCCAAGGACGTGCTCTATCTCGGCCGTGGGCCGATGTCGGCGCTGGCCCTGGAGGGCGCGCTGAAGCTCAAGGAAATCAGCTATATCCACGCTGAGGGCTACGCCGCTGGCGAGCTGAAGCACGGGCCGATCGCCCTGGTCGATGATCAGACGCCAATCATAATCCTCGCGCCCTATGACGCCTGGTTCGAGAAGTCCGCCTCAAACATGAGCGAGGTCATGGCCCGGGGCGGCCAAGTGGTGTTCATCACCGACACCGAGGGGGCCAAGCACGCGCCCGCCGGCGCCAAGGTGGTGGTCACCGCCCCGTCTTCCGATCCCCTGGTCGCGACCCTGGTGATGTCGGCGCCCATCCAGTTGCTGGCCTATCATGTGGCCGTGCAGAAGGGCGCCGACGTGGACCAGCCGCGCAATCTGGCCAAGTCCGTCACCGTGGAGTGAAACGTAGCCGGTCAGGTGGCCGGCGAGGTGTCAGCCGGATCCATGGCGGCGGGATCATTGACGGGCGGCGGCGTCATGCCGTCGGCCGGCATGGCAGGGTCGGTCATGGCAGGGTCCGTCGGGGTCATCGGATCGGCCGGCGTCATGGCGCCCATGCTGCCGGTTTCGGCGGGCATGGGTTCGATGGTCTCGACCTCGTTGTCGCCACAGGCAGCGAGGGTGATGGCGGCGAGCACGCCGATCGACAGGGTGGTCAGGTTACGCAGTTTCACGAGCTTGGCTCCCCATGGGACGAATTCCCAAAAACGTGAACGCCATCTGCAGGCGCGCGTTCCCGAGTTCGTGATCAGTTCCCAGGCCGGGCGCCAACGCCCTGGCGAATTCATCCGATGGTGGTGGATTTCACGCGGGGCCTCGTCTAGCGAACTGGGACGGTGATGGATGGAGGACGGACATGGACAGGCGCGTTCGCAAGGCGGTGCTGCCGGTGGCGGGACTGGGGACGCGGGTTCTGCCCGGGGCCAAGACCACGCCGAAGAACATGCTGAATGTCTTCGACCGCCCCATCCTGTCCTATGTGATCGAAGAGGGCCGCGCTGCCGGCATCGAGCACTTCGTCTTCATCGTCGGGCGGGGGCAAGGCACGATCGAGGACTATTTCGACGCCTCGCCTGAAATCGAGACCGCCCTGGAGGCCAAGGGCAAGGCCGACATCCTGGCCGAGGTGCGTCGCGACCTGCCCAAGCCTGGCCAGATGAGCTTTGTGCGCCAGATGGCGCCGCTGGGGCTTGGGCATGCGGTCTGGTGCGCCCGGGACATCATCGGCGACGAGCCCTTCGCCGTCATGCTGCCCGACATGCTGATGGCCGCCGAGCCTGCGGCGCTCGCCCAGGCGGTCAGCGCGCACGATCAGGTGGGGGGCAACATCATCGTCGTTGAGCCCGCGCCCGAGGGCGAGGCCCACAAGTACGGCATCGTGGACCTGGAGGGCCAGACAGGTCGCCTGAACCGCATGCGCGGCATGGTCGAAAAGCCTGCGCCGGGGACGGAGCCCTCGAACCTGTTCATCAGCGGCCGCTATGTCCTGCAGCCGGAGATTTTCCCGTTGCTGGAGAAGCAGGGCAAGGGCGCCGGCGGGGAGATCCAGCTGACGGACGCCATGGCCGAGCTGATGAAGGTCCAGCCGTTCCACGCTCTGGAATATGAGGGCGTGACCTATGACTGCGGAGACAAGATCGGCCTGCTGCGGGCCAATGTGGCCTTCGCCCTGCGCCATCCCAGCCTGGGCGCCGATGCGCGCGCCGCGATCAAGACCCTGCTCTGAAGTCAGCGAAACCCGCGGCCCCTCAAGGCATTCACCCGCTCAGCGCTTTCACAACGCCCCGTCGTTTGTTAGCCCTGGCGAAGGTTCAACCCTGCACGGATCGGAGCGGCGATGCGCGTACTCATTCTCGGCGGAGACGGCTTCTGCGGATGGCCCACCGCCCTCCACCTCTCAGCCCGCGGCCATGACGTGGCCATCGTCGACAATCTGTCCAGGCGCCGCATCGACGGTGAACTAGGGGTTCAGTCCCTGACGCCTGTCCAGGACATCCACGCCCGGATCGAGGCCTGGAAGGACGTGTCGGGCCATGAGATCGGCTTTCACGACATCACGGTGGGTAAGGACTATGACGCCCTGCTGGACCTGTTGAAGACCTGGCGGCCGGACTCCATCGTCCATTTCGCCGAGCAGCGCGCCGCGCCCTATTCGATGAAGTCGGCCAAACACAAGCGCTACACGGTCGACAATAATCTGAACGCCACCAACGACGTCCTGGCGGCCATCGTGGATTCGGGCCTCGACATCCATCTGGCCCATCTGGGGACCATGGGGGTCTATGGCTACGGCACGGCCGGGGCGGCGATCCCCGAGGGCTATCTGACCGTCAAGATCGAGACCCCGGACGGATGGGTTGAGCGGGAGATCCTCTATCCGGCCAATCCTGGCTCGATCTACCACATGACCAAGACCCAGGACGCCCTGCTCTTCCAGTTCTACGCCAAGAACGACCACCTGCGAATCACCGACCTGCACCAGGGCATCGTCTGGGGCACCCAGACCGAAGAGACCCGCAAGGACGAGCGGCTGATCAACCGGTTCGACTATGACGGCGACTACGGCACCGTGCTGAACCGGTTCCTGATGCAGTCGGCGGTGGGCTATCCGCTGACCGTCCACGGGGCCGGCGGCCAGACCCGGGCCTTTATCCACATCCAGGACACGGTGCGCTGCGTCGAGCTGGCCCTGGCCCACCCGCCGGAGCGCGGCGAGCGGGTCAAGGTGATGAACCAGATGACCGAGACCTGGCGGGTGCGGGATCTGGCCCAGATGATCGCCCGCCTCACCGACGCCGAGGTCGCCCACCTGCCCAATCCCCGGGCCGAGGCCGACGAGAACGACCTGGTGGTCGAGAACAAGTGCCTGCTGGACTACGGCCTCAACCCCATCCGGCTGGAGGACGGCTTGCTGATGGAGGTCGCCGAGATCGCCCGGGCCTATGCCGACCGCGCCGATCTCAGCAAGATACCCTGCGAGTCCCACTGGAACGCCGAGCGGGCGGCTGCGGCCACCGCGCCGGGCAAGGCGGTGGCGGCCGAATAGGGGAAGGGCCGTGCGGCTCTTCACCTTCGGCTACGGGTTTTCGGCCGCCGCCCTGGGCGCGCGGCTGAAGGCCGAGGGCTGGAGCCTGGCCGCCTCCTACCGACGACCTGAGGACAGGGAGCGGCTGGCCGGGCTCGGGGTGGAGCCGGTGTCGGTGCATGACCCGGAGGGCCTGGCCACCCAGCTCAAGGCGGCCGACGCGGTGCTGGTCACCGCCGCCCCGGACACCGAGGGCTGTCCTGGCCTGCGGACCCTGGTCCCGGCCATGGCCCGGGGTGGCGCCTTTCCGGACTGGCTGGGCTATCTCTCCACCACCGGGGTCTATGGGGACCGTCAGGGCGGTTGGGCGTTTGAATCCAGTCGTCTGGCCGCCCAGTCGATGGAGGGTGCGCGCCGGGTCGCCGCCGAGCGGGACTGGCTGGACGTGGGCAAGGGCATGGGCCTGACCACCACCATCTTCCGCCTGCCAGGCATCTATGGGCCAGGCCGCTCCACCTTTGATCGCCTGCGCTCAGGCCGGGCCAAGCGGATCACTGCGCCGGGCCAGGTCTTCTCCCGCATCCATGTGGACGACCTGGCCGCAGGCCTGGCCGCCTCCATCGCCAAACCCCGGGCCGGCGGGATCTACAATCTCTGCGACGACGCGCCCGCCCCCAACAGCGAGGTGGTGGCCTATGCGGCCGAGTTGCTCGGCCTGCCCGTTCCGCCGCAGATATCGGTGGAAGAGGCCAATCTGGCCGGGCCGGCGCAGCGCTTCTATGCCGAGAGCAAGCGGGTCTCCAACGCCCGGGCCAAGGCCGAACTCGGCTGGCGTCCTACCTATCCGACCTATCGCGAGGGCCTCAGCGCCATCCTTCAGGCCGGCGGCTGAACCAGTTCCTCCACCGCCGCGATCAGGCGGGCCAGGTCTTCCGGGCGGGAGAGGCGGTGGTCGCCGTCCTTGATCAGCTGAAAGACGACGTCTGGGCTTTTGATCGCCTGGGCGAGTTCGAGGGCGTGGCGCCAGGGGACATCGGCGTCCTCGCCGCCCTGCAGGATACGCACCGGAGCGGTGATCGGCACAGGCCCCGGCAGAATCGACCAGCGGTCGCCGTCCTCCAGCAGGGTGCGGCTGATCGGGTAGGGCTCGCCATAGTCTGACGGGCGCATCCAGACCCCGGTCTCCGCCAGGGAGCGGCGAGCCGCCGAGTCGATCTCCGGCCCCATCAGCTTTTCGGTGAAGTCCGGCGCCGGGGCGACCAGGACCAGCCCGCGCACCTGGTCGGGCCGCACCATGGCCGCCAGACAGGCGATCCAGCCGCCCATGGACGAGCCCACGGGAACGACGGGGCCTGGCGCCAGTTCGTCGAGGACCGCCAGGGCGTCCTCCCGCCAGCGGGTGATGGTCCCTTGCGTGAAGTCGCCTTCGGACTCCCCATGGCCGAAATAGTCGAACCGGACATAGCCGCGGCCCGTCTGCAGGGCCCACTGGGCCAGGGCCTCGGCCTTGGTTCCGGCCATGTCGGAGCGAAAGCCGCCCATCCAGACCACGGTGGGTCCGCGGCCGGCGATCCGCCGCCAGGCCAGGGCCGTCCCGTCCGGGCGGCGCAGAAGTCCTGTTTCTTCGCGCATGGCTTCCTATAGCCGGCCTGGCGGCCCCATCCCAGGCCGACTGGGGTTTACCGACGCGTGTTCTGCGGTATGCAGGGCCCTGTGACATTGCCCCCGGACTTCACGCTTCTGCAGGTCGTGCCCGAGCTCGACACGGGTGGGGCCGAACAGACCACAATCGATATCGCCCAAGCGGTGGTGCGCGCCGGCGGCAAGGCCCTGGTCGCCACCCGCGGCGGGCGCATGACCGCACGCCTGGAGTCCGACGGCGGACGGTTGGCGCAGATGCCGGTCCAGACCAAGAATCCTCTGGTCATGCTGGGCAACGCCGCCCGGCTGGTGGATCTGATCCGCCGGGAGGGGGTCACCGTGGTCCACGCCCGCTCGCGGGCCCCGGCTTTTTCGGCGCTCTGGGCGGCGCAGGCCACAGGGACGCCCTTCGTCGCGACCTATCACGGGGTCTATAACGCCCGCAGCCGCCTGAAGCGCTGGTACAATGCGGTGATGACCCGCGGGGACCTCGTGATCGCCAATTCCGACTTCACCCGTGACCACGTCCTGAGCGAACACCGGCTGGATCGCGACAAGATCGTCAGCATCCCCCGGGGCGTCGACCTGGAGCGGTTCAACCCCAACTGGGTGACGCCGGAGCGGGTCGAGGCCTTGCGGCGCGCCTGGAACACCCCGGCCAACCCCGAGGTGACCACCTTCCTGCTCGCCGCGCGTCTGACGCGGATCAAGGGCCATGGGACGGTGATCGCTGCGGCCGCCGCCCTCAAGGCCCAAGGGCGCGACGCCTTCCGCATTCTGATGGTCGGCGACGATCAGGGGCGCAGCGCCTATCGCGCCGAGCTGGCCTCCCAGATCGCCGCTGAGGGGCTGGAGGACCAGATTTCCCTGGTGGGCCACTGCGACGACATGCCGGCGGCCTATCTGCTGGCCGATGTGGCCATCCTGCCGTCCATCGTCCCTGAGTCCTTCGGGCGCACCGCCGTCGAGCCCCAGGTCATGGGCCGGCCCGTGGTCGCATCCAAGCTGGGTGGCATGACCGAGACGGTGATCCCCGGCGAGACCGGCTGGCTGGCCGCCCCGGGAGATGTGGAAGCCTGGACGCACGCCCTGGGCCGAGCCATGGAGGCCGGCCCTGTCCGCCTGCAGGCCATGGGCCTGGTGGCCGCCAACCGGGCCCGTCAGCTCTATTCGGTCGACGCCATGTGCGCGGCGACCCTGCAGGCCTATGAACAGGTCCTGGGAGCCCGGAGCTGATGGCGCCCCGCGAAATCAAAAAGATCCTGGTGATCAAGCTGTCGGCCATGGGGGATTTTATCCTCGCCCTGGCCGCCGCCAAACAGATCCGGCAGGCCCACCCCAAGGCCCGGATCACCCTGTTGACCACCCCGCCCTTCGAGGGGCTGGCCAAGCTCTCCCCCTATTTCAACGCCGTGGAGACCGACGGACGGCCTGATGGGATCGGCGAGTGGCTGGCCCTGGTCGGCCGGCTGCGCAAGGCCAAGTATGACCGGGTCTATGATCTGCAGACTTCCTCCCGATCGAACCTGATCTTTCATGGGCTGCGGCCCTTCCCGCCGGAATGGTCGGGGGTGGCCGCCGGCTGCGCCCTGCCCCACCGCAATCCGCGGCGCGACCGCATGCACACGCTGGAGCGGCACGCCGACCAGCTGAAGGCCGCCGGCATCTGGCCCAACGCGCCCACCGAGCCCGGAACGGCGCCAGGCCCCGACGTGGCCTGGATCCTGCGCAAGGCCGAGGCCCCCCGGCCGGTGGCCGGCGGAATCCAGCCCAGGCCCTATGTGCTGATGGCGCCGGGCGGCTCGGCCCACCGGCCTGAGAAGCGCTGGCCCGTGGAGCACTACAGCGAGCTGGCCCGGAATCTTTACGCCTCGGGCTTCGACATCGTGGTCATCGGCGGACCGCAGGAAAGCGCCATGGCCCGCAGCATCCAGCGGAGCGTCGGCAAGGCCCGTGACCTGACCGGGCGGACCGACCTGGCGCGAATCGCCATGCTGGGCGCCCGCGCCGCCCTTGTGGTCGGCAATGACACCGGCCCCGTGCACCTGGCCGCCGCGGCCGGGCCGCCGACCATCGTCCTGTTCTCAAAGGCTTCGGATCCCATCCTGTCGGCGCCGCGAGGCCATGTGGCGGTGTTGCAGGCCGATAATCTGGCCGACATGCCCGTCGCCCAGGTGCTGCAGGCCGCCCGGGCGCTCACCCGGTTTCCCGACGGGTCGAATGCTTGATCGCCTCCGGTCGCTTCGTCATATAGTCTAGGGATTGGTCGGCGCGTCTGCGCGCCTGCGACATTCACTGAAACAGACTTAGGAGCTTTGCCTATTCGCCGCCCCATGCAAGCGCCGCCCCAAAAGGAAGGGCCGCGCATCAACGAGGACATCCGCGTTCCGCGCGTCCTGCTTATCGACCAAGCTGGTGAGAAGCAGGGTGTGATGCCCACGTCGTCCGCTCTCGAAGCGGCCGCGGAAGCTGGCCTCGATCTCGTGGAGATCGTGCCCAATGCGGATCCGCCCGTTTGCAAGATCCTGGACTATGGCAAGTTCAAGTTCCAGGAACAGAAGAAGAAGAACGAGGCGCGCAAGCGGCAGAAGGTGGTGGAGATCAAGGAGATCAAACTCCGCCCCAACATCGACACCCACGACTACGATGTGAAGTCCCGCTCGATGCACCGCTTCTTCGAAGAGGGCGACAAGGTGAAGGTGACCCTGCGCTTCCGGGGTCGCGAACTCGCTCACCCGGAACTGGGCATGAAGCTCCTGCAGAAGGTCAAGGCCGACTTCGAGGAAGTGGCCAAGGTCGAGTACGAGCCCCGCATGGAGGGCCGCCAGATGATCATGATCTTGGCGCCCCGCTAGAGCGCGTTCCGATAAAGGGGAACCGGTTATCGGTACGAAACGCGCTCAAGACTTAGAGTTTGGAGCCTGATGCGATCAGCCGGTTCCGTCTGATCGAATCAGGCTCTAAGCGCGGCTACAGACAAGACAGAAGGGGCCGGCGGCGACGCTGGCCCCTTTTTTTGACGCCCGCGCCAGGAGCGCGGAGCAGGACTGGCGTAACCCTCAAAAATCTCGTTATGAGGGGTCTTGCCGGACTCCCGGCCTGCGCCTAACACCGCCCCATGTCGAACCCTGCGCGTAGCGCGGCGACTCCGTCCGCTATGGCTGCGCCGTCGCTGATCGCCGTCATCTTCATCAATATGCTCGGCTTCGGGATCATCGTTCCGTTGCTGCCCTTCTACGCCAAGTCGTTCGACGCCCCGGCCTGGCAGATCGCCCTGATCTTCTCGGCCTATTCGGCTGGCGCCTTTTTCGGCGAGCCCTTCTGGGGCCGGCTGTCGGACCGCTATGGCCGCAAGCCGATCCTGATCAGCACCATCGCCGGCAACTGCCTCTGCTATCTGGCCCTGGCCTTCGCCCCCAATGTCTGGATCGCGTTGCTGGTGCGCTTCCTGGGGGGCCTGGCCAGCGGCAACGGCTCGGTGATCCAGGGCTATATCGCCGACGTCACCCCGCCGGAAAAGCGCGCCCGGCGCATGTCCCACATGGGGGCGGCCTGGAATGTCGGCCTGATCGTCGGCCCCTCGGTCGGCGGCATCTTCGCCCACCCCGAGGCCGGCCCCCTGGGCTTCCGCCTGCCGCTGCTGATCGCCTCGGGCCTGGCGGCGGCTTCGGCCCTGTCGATCCTGGTCTTCATCCGTGAGAGCCGCGCCCGCCAGGAGGTTTTCGAACACCAGCCCAGCCGCTGGTCGGCCATCGGCGAGGCGGTGCGCCACCCGGTGGTCGGCCGCCTGATGCTGCTGACCTTCATGGTCGGCTTCGCCTTCACCGGGGTGGAATCCATCTTCGGCCTGTGGACCCAGGCGCGGTTCGACTGGGGACCGCGGGAGATCGGCGTCTGTTTCGCCTTTGTCGGCGTCTGCGCGGCGACCACCCAGATGTTCATCACCGGCCGGCTTTCGGAGCGCTATGGCGAGGGACAGATGCTGGCCGTGGGCATGGCGCTGACCCTGGTCAGCGCGCTGGCCCAACCCTTCGCCCCCAATGGGACAGTGGTCATCGCCCTGATGTGCACGATGGCGGTGGGCCAGTCGGTGGCCTTCCCCAATGTCAGCGCGCTGATCTCGCGCACCGCCGATCCCAGCCGCACCGGTCAGATCCTGGGGCTGAACAACGCTATGGGCGCCCTGGCCCGGGTGGTCGGTCCCTTCTGCGCGGGCCTCGCCTTCGCCGGCATCTCGATCAGCGGGCCCTTCTTTATCGCCGCCCTGATGCTGGCGCCGGCCATATGGCTGGCCCTGGCGGCCAGCCGGCGGGCGCCGGCCATCGAGGCGGAGATTGAACAGCTCGTCGAAGCCGAGCCCGAGGTCAGTCGGCCGTGACCTCAGAGGCGCCCAAGGATGATCCGCGGGCGCTGATCGTCCTTCTGTCGGTCATATTCCTGAACATGGCCGGCTTTGGCCTGGTCATCCCGCTGTTACCGTTCTTTGGCCAGGCCTTCGACGCCCCGGCCTGGCAGATCACCCTGATGTTTTCGGCCTTCTCCGTGGGCCAGTTCCTGGGCGAGCCCTTCTGGGGCAAGCTGTCGGACCGGATTGGCCGCCGCCCGGTGCTGATCCTCACCACGGCGGGCGGGGCGCTCGCCTATGTGGCCCTGGCGCTGGCGCCCGGCATCTGGGCGGCGCTGGCGGTGCGTCTGGTGAGCGGCTTCCTATCGGGCAACATCTCGACCCTGCAGGGCTATCTGGCCGACATCACCCCGCCGCAGCAGCGCGCCGGGCGCATGGGGATCATGGGATCGGCCTTCTCCCTCGGCTTCATGGTGGGACCCGCCCTGGGGGGCCTGCTGGCCCAGCCAGAGCTTGGCCCGACGGGCTTCCAGATTCCGCTCTATGTGGCCGCCGCCTTTGGCCTGGCCTCGGCGCTCGGGGTCATTCTGTTCATGCGCGAGACCGTCGTCCCGCAGGCCCAGGGCGCGGTGCGACCGCCAGCCCCGCCGCGGGGAGCGGTCCTGCGGCAGGCCCTGGCCGACCCGGTCATCCTTCGGGTCTTCCTGATCAGCTTCGTGACCATTTCGGGCTTCGCCGGGATCGAGGCGACCTATGGCCTCTGGACCGAGGTCCGATTTGGCTGGGGCCCGCGGGAGATCGGCCTGGCCTTCATGTTGGCCGGGATCATCGGCGTGGTGGCCCAGGGCTCGCTGACCGGCCTGCTGGTGCGCCGTTATGGGGAGGGCCGCGTCCTGCTGGCGGGTCTGTGCCTGATGTTCGTGGGCATGGTGACCCAGTTCGCCGCCATCGGCTGGCCCATGGCCGTCGTGGGGCTGGCCATCGTCGTGTTCGGCCAGTCGATCACCTTCCCCAACCTGGTGGCCCTGATCTCCATGGCCACCCCGTCTGAACGCCAGGGCGAGGTGCTGGGCCTGAACATGTCCAACAGCGCGCTCGCCCGGATCGGCGGCCCGGTCCTGGCGGGGCAACTCTTTTCGCTGGTGGCGCCAGGCGCGCCCTTCGCCTTGACCGCCATCCTGATCCTGCCGGCCATCTGGCTGTGCCTGCAGATCATGGCCAGGGTCACCGATCGCCGGGCCTGACCGGCGTCGCCCGAAGGGGGCGCGGACTTGCCTTTTGTCCGGGCTTGGCGTAAGCACCCGCCCCTTCGGAGCCGTCTGGCCAACAGGCATGCCAGGACGGTTCATCAATACGCCAGAGGACGGGGCGCCTGGCGCTCCGCAAGTGAAATGCCGAAACTGAAGACGAAGTCAGGCGCCAAAAAGCGCTTCAAGCTGACGGCGACAGGCAAGATCAAGGCCGGCGTCGCGGGCAAGCGCCACCGGCTCATCAGCCATAACAGCAAGTACATCCGCCAGAACCGCGGCACCAAGGTCATGAGCGCGGCCGATACCCGCATCATCAAGACCTTCCTGCCCTACGGCCTGTGATCGGGAGCACATAAGATATGGCACGCGTTAAACGCGGTGTGGTCGCCCACGCCCGACACAAGAAGGTTCTCGAGCAGGCCAAGGGTTTCTATGGCCGCCGCAAGAACACCATCCGGACCGCCAAGGCCGCCGTCGACAAGGCCGGCCAGTACGCCTATCGCGACCGCAAGGTGCGCAAGCGTAACTTCCGCTCGCTGTGGATCCAGCGGATCAACGCAGCGGCGCGTCTGGAAGGCATGACCTATTCGACCTTTATCTTCGGCCTCGACAAGGCCGGGATCGAGATGGATCGCAAGGTGCTGGCCGACATCGCCGGCAACGATCCGACCGGTTTCAAGGCCATCGCTGACAAGGTTCGCGCCGCGCTGGCTTAAGGATTGCGGCGGGCTTCAACGCCTGCCTCCGATCTCACTGAAAAGCCCTCCGGCGTCGCCGTCGGAGGGCTTTTTGCTGCGCGCCCTTCCCGCCGATACGACCACGCGATAGAGCACCCAGGCCATGACCGATCTGAACACCCTGAAGACCGACCTGATCGCCCAGGTGGAGGCCGCGCCCGACGCCGCCGCCCTGGAGGCGATCCGCATTTCAGCCCTCGGCAAGAGCGGCCAGATTTCCGAGCTGCTGAAGTCGCTGGGCAAGATGAGCCCCGACGAGCGCCGGGAGCAGGGCCCGCTGATCAACGGCCTGCGTGACGCCGTCGCCGGCCGCATCGCCGAACGCAAGGCTGAGATGGAGGCCGCTGAGCTCGACCGGCGCCTGGCCGCTGAGCGCGTCGACCTGTCCCTGCCGGCCCCGCCGCGGCGCCGCGGCAGCGTCCATCCCACCATGCAGGTGATGGATGAGATGGTCTCCATCTTCGCCGAGATGGGCTTCTCGGTGGCCGAGGGGCCAGACATCGAGACCGACTTCAACAACTTCACCGCCCTGAACTTCCCGCCCAAGCACCCGGCGCGGGAGATGCACGACACCTTCTTCATGGCCGCCGACGAGGCCGGCGATCGCAAGGTGCTGCGCACCCACACCAGTCCGGTGCAGGTGCGGGTGATGCGGCAGATCAACGAGAAGGTCCCGGCCTGGGTCGCCACCGGCCAGGAGCCGCCGATCCGCGTGGTGGTGCCCGGGCGCACCTATCGCTGCGATTCCGACGCCACCCACACCCCCATGTTCCACCAGATGGAGGGCCTGGTGATCGACAAGGCGGTCCATATGGGCCACCTGAAATGGACGCTGGAGACCTTCATCTCGCGGTTCTTCGAGACCGAGGGCGTGGTCAGCCGCTTCCGGCCGCACCACTTCCCCTTCACCGAGCCCTCGGCGGAGATGGACGTGCAGTGCGACCGTTCCGGAGGCGACATCAAGATCGGCCAGGGGACCGACTGGCTGGAGGTGGTGGGCTGTGGGATGGTGCATCCCAATGTGCTGCGCAACTGCGGCCTGGACCCCGAGGTCTGGCAGGGCTTCGCCTTCGGCTTCGGCGTCGACCGGCTGGGCATGCTGAAATACGGCATGCCCGATCTGCGCGACATGTTCGCCGGCGACGCCCGCTGGCTCGGCCACTACGGCTTTTCGCCCTTCGCCATGCCCAACCCGGCCACGGGACTGAGCTGATCTGCCTTCGAGGCGTCTCCAAGACCGACGCCACCCCCCGGCGCAAGCGCGAGACCCTTTTCGCAGCTTGCCCAGCCCCCTCGCAGGAGGGGACGGACCTGACGAGCTGATACGATGAAGTTCACCCTTTCCTGGCTCAAGGAACACCTGGACACCCAGGCCACCGTCGATGAGGTGGTCGAGGCCATGACCATGGCCGGCCTGGAGGTCGAGCATGTGGAGAACCCGGCGGCGAAGCTGGCGGCCTTCTCCGTGGCCAAGATCGTCGAGGCCGTGCAGCATCCCAACGCCGACCGCCTGCGGGTCTGCCAGGTGGACACCAGGGACGGCCGCAAGGAGATCGTTTGCGGCGCCCCGAACGCACGGCCTGGCCTGACCACCATCTATGCGCCGCTGGGCGCCTATGTGCCCGGTTCCGGCATTACGCTGGAGGCGCGCCCCGTTCGCGGCGTGGTCTCCAACGGCATGCTGTGTTCAGCCTCGGAGCTGGAGACCGCCGAGGAGTCCGACGGGATCATGGAGCTGCCGGACGCTCTCGCCGTCGGGACCTCGGCCGCCGAGGCGCTGGGCCTGGAGGCGGTGATCGATTTCGAGGTGACCCCGAACCGGCCCGACTGGCTGGGCGTCGTGGGCATCGCCCGGGACCTGGCCGCCGCGGGCCTCGGTACGCTGAAGGACACCTCGGTCGCCCCGGTGAAGGGCGGTTTCCCCTGCCCGGTGGCCATTCGTTTGGATGCGCCAGAGGCCTGCCCGATCTTTTCCGGTCGGCTGATCCGCGGCGTGAAGAACGGCCCTTCGCCCGCCTGGCTGCAACAGAAGCTGATCTCGGTGGGCCTGCGGCCGATCAATACCCTGGTGGATATCACCAACCTGATCTCCTACGACCGCGCCCGGCCCCTGCACGTCTATGACCGGGCCAAGCTGGTGGGCGACGTGATCGTGGCCCGCCTGGGCGCTGGTCGCGACGCCAGCGCGCCCGCTCACACCGACGCGCCGACGCCAGCCGAACACCGGGATGAGCAGCTGATCGCCCTGGACGGCAAGACCTATGACCTGACCTCGGAGATGAGCGTCATCGCCGACGCCGGCGGCGAGCGCCCGGTGGGCCTGGGGGGCGTCATGGGCGGCGAGAGCACCGGCTGCTCGGAGGAGACCACCGAGGTCTTCCTGGAAAGCGCCTGGTTCGACCCGATCCGCACCGCCCAGACCGGCCGGACCACCGGCATCACCTCGGACGCCCAGTACCGGTTCGCCCGGGGCGTTGATCCAGGATTCGTGGTCGATGGCCTGGAGCTGGCCACCCGGCTGATCCTCGACCTGTGCGGCGGCGAGGCGTCCGAGGTCGTGGTCGCAGGCGCGGCGCCTTCAGCCCCGGGCCCCATCGCCTTCGACCGCTCCTATGTGCGCCAGCTCACCGGCCTGACCCTATCCGATGAGCGCATCGACCAGATCCTGCGGGACCTGGGCTTCGCTGTGGAGGGCGGCCAGGTCACCCCGCCCACCTGGCGGCGCGACGTCGAAGGCCGCGCCGACCTGGTCGAAGAGGTCGCCCGCATCGAGGGCTATGGCGCCCTGCCCGTCGAGCCGCTTCCCGAGATGCCCCGCCCCGCCGGCGGCGTGCTGAGCGTGCGCCAGGGCCGGATGCGGACCGCGCGGCGGGCCATGGCGGCCCTTGGTTTCGCCGAGACCGTCAGCTGGAGCTTCCTGCCGCGCGAGTCGGCGCGCCTGTTCGGCGGCGGCGATGAGGCCCTGATGATCGCCAACCCGATCTCCTCGGACCTGGACTGCATGCGGCCCTCGGTCCTGCCCAACCTGATCGAGGCGGCCGGGCGCAACGCGCGCAAGGGGTTCGCCGATGTGGCCCTGTTCGAGATCGGCCCCATCTATCGCAGCGACACGCCGGAGGGTCAGTCGGCGGTGGTGGCCGGCCTGATCGCCCCCCATGCGCCCCGGCGCTGGGACGGGGGCGGCGATGACCCGCTGTTCGCACTGAAGGCCGACCTGATGGCCCTGCTGGACGAGCTGGGGGCGCCGGCCCTGCAGACCGCCCAGGGTTCGAACTCGTCCTGGTGGCATCCGGGCCGTTCGGCCCGCCTGCAGCTGGGGCCCAAGACGATCATCGCCGAGTTCGGCGAGGTGCATCCGCGGGTGCTGAAGGCCCTGGACGTGGCGGGGCCGGTGTTGGCCTTCGAACTCAACATCGACGCCCTGCCCGAGGGCAAGCGCAAGGCGGTGAAGACCAAGGCCGCGCTCTCGCTCTCGCCGCACATGCCGCTCAGCCGCGACTTCGCCTTCGTGGTGGACGAGGCCGTGGCCGCCGGGGACCTGATCCGGGCGGTGGCCGGGGCCGACAAGGCGCTGATCGCCCAGGCCCGCGTGTTCGACGTCTATCGCGGTCCGGGACTTGGCGAGGGCGTGAAGTCCCTGGCCGTGGAGATCCTGGTCCAGCCGCAGGACCACACCCTGGCCGAGGCCGAGATCGAGCAGCTGTCGGCGAAGGTCGTGGCCGCTGCGGCGAAGGCCGTGGGCGCGAAGCTGCGGAGCTAAGGTTAGGGCGCGGCGAAGGCCGCGCCCACCAGGCTCTAGAACGGGAAGAGGTTGCGCTGGCGGCTATAGGCCAGGTAGCCGATATTGGCGCCCAGGCGCAGGCCGACGCCGGCCCGGATCGGGGCCAGGATGATGTCGCTGGCCTTCTGGTAGTTCACCCCCAGTCCGCCTACGAGGTAGGCCGAGCCCTCCACGCCGGGGAAGCGCTGATAGATGGCGTCCGGATAGTGCAGATTGTAGCAGAGGGTGAAGACCCGGCTGGCGTTGGCGCCCAGGTCCCAGCCGATGGACGGTCCTTGCCAGAAGACCTCCTGGGTCTGGCGGTTCTTCATATAGAGTAGGCCGCGGCCATAGCGGGCCCCGATGCTGATGGCGGCTGAGCCCTCCTCGCCGGCGATATAGCCGGTGGGGCTGCCGTTTTCGGCGAAGACGCGCTCAATGGCCCCGCCGGCGGCTTCAGCCGTGACGCCGAGGAAGTCGGAGACATCACGGACGATCTCGTCGCGGGAATAGGTGGCCGCCTGCTGGGCCTCTACCGGGAAGTTGGGATCCTGCTCGGGCAGGGGCGCCCCTTGGGGCGAGGATTGGGGCTGGGGCTGGGCCGTGGCGCAGCTGGCGAGGCCCGCCGAGCCGGCCGCCGCCAGTCCGCTTACGATCAGCTTGCGACGGTCCATGTCTGTTCTCCTGATGACGGTGGGATCGTCCCGTCTCTCGAAGGCATGAATGGGGCAGCTTGGCTTAATGTCTGATTAAGCATGTTCGGCGGCTGGGCCGCTCAGGGCGCGGGAGCGGCCGGCGCATTGAGATAGATGGGATTGGAGAGGGCCAGCAGCACGCCTTCCAGGTCCCGCAGTTCGACCCTGAGCCAACCCGGCCGGCCCTCGCTGCGCCGGGTGAAGGTCACCTCCGCCTGCGCGCCGGCCGGCAAGGGCAGAACCTCAACGACCTTGCCAGGCTCGACCACATGCAGACGGGCGGGCGGCGCGCCTTCGACGGCCACGCGGAAGGCGGTCGTCTGGCCGGCGGGCGTGTTCAGCTGTCCGCCCATCCTCGCCCTGGCGTCCTCAGAGCGCGCCTCAATGTCGAAGGCCGCGAGTCCTGGATGGGTGAGGTCGACAAAGGCGCGGCCTGCCCGAAGGCCCGTCATCAGGTCGGCCTGGGACAGGCTGTGGGCCCAGATCACGGTGGCGGGGCGGCCAAGGGCGCCTGGGGCGTCACCGGGACGGTCGGGGTCATGGCTGTCGCTGCCGGCGATGGCGGTGATCTGATGGCCCTGGTCGAGCAGGCTCTCCCAGAAGCCGATCCCGCTGAACGGCGACTCGGCGCGG
>TARA_R100000935_G_scaffold58646_1_pt1 | contig 28794 bp, 29 predicted proteins | sample TARA_R100000935 | Tara Oceans TARA_R100000935 (sample SAMEA2621502) | marine metagenome | biome: marine biome (ENVO:00000447); feature: surface water layer (ENVO:00002042); material: "saline water (ENVO:00002010), including plankton (ENVO:xxxxxxxx)" | depth 5 m
CCCGCCTGCACGGCCCCTTCGTCTCCGACGAGGAGGTGGAGGCGGTGGCCAAATACCTGCGCGCCCAGGGCGAGCCGCAATATGTGGAGGACGTCACCGCCGGGGGCGATGACGAGGACGGCGGCGGGGGCGATGACTTCGGGGCCGGTGGCAATTCCGGCGACGATCTCTACGACCGCGCCGTGGCCGTGGTCACCCGCGACGGCAAGGCCTCCACCAGCTACGTCCAGCGCCGGCTGCAGATCGGCTACAACCGCGCGGCCTCGCTCATCGAACGGATGGAGCAGGAGGGCGTGGTCAGCCCCGCCAACCACGCGGGCAAGCGTGAAATCCTGGTGGGTGCGCCGCCCTGATCGGGGCGGATCCTGCCTGATCGGCAAGGGGTGGGCGCGCCCGACGAAGTCCGGACGGGGCTTGGGGGGAGAGAAGCGTCACAGTCTCACGCCCGGCGCGCCCTGCGCAGGTCCGGCTGACGTCTTTCGACAGTCGTGGGGGGATGCCGTCCCGCGCCCTCAACAGATTGGATTGCCGGGAAAAAATTCAAGCGCCTGCGACCTTTTGGCGCCCTGAATTGGGTAGGCCCTTCCCTTGCGTCGCATCAAAGGCCCGCCGGAGGCCGTAGATGGGGGCGGAGCGACCCTTTTTCAGGAGCCGACGCCATGGGCGCGAGCATTGTCATCGGAGCCGGCGGCGGCATCGGCGGAGCCCTGGTCAAGCGCCTGGCCGCGCAGCCCCATGGCGGTCCGGTGCTGGCCCTGTCCCGCACCCGGCCTGACGCCCTGCCGGCGGGCGTGACCTGGGGGCCAATCGATCTGAACGATGAGGCGTCCATCGCCGCGGCCGCCGCAGCCATCGACGCCGAGACGCCCCTGGACCGGGTTCTGGTGGCTACCGGCCGACTGCAGGCCCTGGGGCGGCCGCCCGAAAAATCCTGGCGACACCTGGAGGCCGAAGCGCTGATCGCGGCCTTCGCCGACAATGCGGTGGGGCCGGCCTTGGCGGCCAAGCACTTCCTGCCGCGCCTGCCCCGGGACCGCAGGAGCGTGTTCGCCGCCCTGTCAGCCCGGGTGGGCAGCATCGAGGATAACCGCCTGGGGGGCTGGTACGGCTATCGGGCCTCCAAGGCCGCCCTCAATCAGCTGGTCCGGTCCCTGGCCATCGAACTGGCCCGCCAGCGGCCCCAGGCCATCTGTGTCGCCCTGCACCCGGGCACTGTGGATACGGGCCTGTCGGCGCCGTTCCAGGGCGCGGTGAGCGCCGAGAAGCTCTTCACCCCCGACTTCGCCGCCGAGCGCCTGCTTGCTGTGGTGGACGGGCTCGGCCCCGCCGACAACGGCGGCTTCTTCGCCTGGGACGGTGCGCCCATCCCATGGTGAGGCGGCTGATCCTGGTGCTGGGCGACCAGCTGTCGCCCCCGAACAGGCTCTCTTCCCTGCGCGAGGCCGATCCTGGCCGGGACGTCGTGCTGATGGTCGAGGCGGCTGAGGAGATGACCTACGCGCCGCACCATCGCCAGAAGCTGGTCATGGTCCTGGCGGCCATGCGTCAGCACGCCGAGGCTCTGCGGGGGACGGGCTTCGAGGTGCGCTATGTCCGCCACGATGATCCCGCCACCAGCGGCGGTCTGACCGGGGAACTGCGCCGCGCGGCCAACGATCTGCAGCCCGAAGAGATCTGGCTCACCCGGTCAGGCGAGTGGCGTCTGGAACGGGCGTTCGATGATCTCGAGGTCAGCCTGTCCGCGCCGATCCGGCGCCTGGCCGATGATCGCTACCTCTGTGACGCCGAGACCTTCGAGCGCTGGGCCAAGGGGCGGCGGGAGCTTCGCATGGAGTTCTTCTACCGCGACATGCGCCGTCGACACGGGATCCTCATGCAGGGGGATCAGCCGGCCGGAGGGCGCTGGAACTTCGACGCGGAGAACCGTCGACGGCTGCCCAAGGGGGCCAGCACTCCGGAGCGGCTGATCATCTCGCCCAATGCGGTGACGCAAGGGCTGATCGCCGAGATCGCGACCCTGTCGCCGGATGGGTTCGGCGAGCTTGACGCCTTTGGGTGGGCGACCAACCTCCAGGAGGCCGAAGACCTCGCCCGCCACTTCTTCGCAGATATTCTCCCAGGCTTTGGAGACCACCAGGACGCCATGGCGCGCGGCGAACCCTGGCTCTGGCACGGCCGGCTTTCAGCGGCCCTGAACCTAGGCCTGCTCGACCCTCTCGATCTCTGTCGCCGGGCCGAGGCCCAGTGGCGGGCCGGGCGCGCGCCGCTGAACGCGGTGGAGGGGTTCATCCGCCAGATCCTTGGCTGGCGGGAGTTTCGTGCGCGGGATCTACTGGCTGAAGATGCCGGCCTATCTGGACACCAATGCGCTGGGCGCCGCCAACCGCCTGCCGGACTTCTATTGGTCGGGGGAGACCGACATGGCCTGCGTGGCCGCCGTGGTGGCCGAGACGAGGGCTCACGCCTATGCGCACCACATCCAGCGGCTGATGGTGACCGGCAATCTCGCCATGCTGCTGGGCGTCGCGCCGGCGGAGATCAACGCCTGGTATCTGGGGGTTTACGCCGACGCCTATGAATGGGTGGAGGCGCCCAACACCCATGGCATGGCCACCTATGCCGATGGCGGCCTGGTGGGGTCCAAGTCCTATGCGGCCAGCGGGGCCTATATCAACCGGATGAGCGACTACTGCGGGGCCTGCGCCTATGAGGTGAAGGATCGCCTGGGCGAGCGGGCCTGTCCCTTCAACAGCCTCTACTGGGACTTCCTGGATCGGAACGCGGCGCGGCTGGACGCCAATCCGCGCATGGCGCTGCCCTACAAGAATCTGGCCCGCCTGGACGCGGCTGAAAAACAGGCGATCGCTGAGCGCGCTGAGGCGCTTCGCCAGAGCTTCGGCGCCACGCCGCTTCAGGCTGAGGGGCGCGTCAGCACATAGAGGGCGCAGAAGGTCAGGACGACGCCGACGCCGATGGGGACCCACGGGTTCGCGGCGGTGAGCATCACAACGACGAGGCTGATCCCCATGCCGATCACAGCCGCCAGCTTGGCCCGCGTCGGGATCGCGCCGTTCCGGTCCCAGGCCCGCAGGGTGGGGCCGAACCGCTTGTGGGCGTAGAGCCTCGCCCGCAGCTTTGGCGCGCTCTTGCCGAACGCCCAGGCTGCGATGATCAGGAAGATCGTGGTCGGCAGGAGCGGCAGGAAGGCCCCGAGCACGCCCAGCCCCAGGGCGGCCAATCCCACGGCCCGGTAGAACAGGGCCGCCGCAGGGGAGATGGACGGGGCCGCCTCAGGCTCCTCCTGGGGTGATGCTAGGGGATCGCTCGGCGCCGACATCTCAGGAGCATGCCACAGGTCTTGCGAAGAGATCGCAGAAAAGAACTGCGCCTCAGCCCCGCATCAGGGCGGGTTCAAAACGGATCAGAGCCTCGGCCACCTGGGGGTCGGGCGCCAGGTTGCGGATCACCGTCGCCAGGCCGCGACTGATCTCTCGCTGGCGTGCGCCGTCCACCCCCTCCAGGGCCTGCCGGTTGAAGGCCAGGAGCTGATCGACGGCCTGATCGTAGGTGTCCTGGCCCTGGCGGGTCAGGGTGAGATGCACTTGCCGACGATCGGCGGCAGGGGTGCTTCGGCTCATCAGCTCGCGCTTGACCAGCTGATCCACGCTGCGGGTGAGGGTGGTGCGGTCCACCGCTGTAAACGCGGCCAGATCCGACATCGAACAGACGCCGAACCGCCGCACGGTCGAGATGGCGCGCCATTGTCCGAGGCTGAGCCCCAGGGGGCTCAGGGCGCGCTCGAACGCCGCGTCACGGCGTCGCACAGCCTGAAACAGCAGATAGAAGAAGTACTCCGGCACATCGAGGCCAAACTCTGCCTCCGTGTCCACGGACCGCAGTTCAGCTTTGGATTCAGTCATATAACAATGATCCCCCCGCCCTAGAGAGCATGGGTTTGCGCGAGAGCACAAGTCGCATCTGCAAATGGTGTAAACGCACGGGTGTGTTGACAGGCCCGCCCTGCGCCCGTAGTCAGCGGGCCACAGTCACACGACGCCGTTATGCGGTCGCCGCGCGAGAGCTCCTCGCAGCGTGCGAACGCCGGCCGCCATCATTACCAGAGGTTTCCATGGGTGGACCGCCAGAGGCGGGCCTCGACGACCTTCGTCGTCAGCTTGTCGATTTGCAGAGTGATGTCCGGCGGCTCACCGCCTATGGCCGGGCCGTAGCCACGGCCGTGGCGACCCTGTCACCGGCGGCCCACACCGCCCTGGTTCAGGCGCTGGGAGGTGAGGATCTGCCCCTGGACAACGCTGTTCAGGGGGAGCTGTTCGAGCGGTCGGGCCGCGTCCAGGCGCTGGTCCGCTCCGATGCGGCGCTGGCGCGGGACCTGGAGCGCGCCCTGGTGGCCCATGCCGCCGACCTGGACTCCGACGAGCAGGATGATCGGCGCCACAGGGCCCTGGGCTGACTTCGCCTAGAAATCCAACCGCCAGAGCGCTTCGATGAGTTCGGCCGGTTCGAACGGCTTGACGATCCATCCGGCGACGCCGGCTTCCCGGCCCCGGGCCTGCTTAGCGTCCGCATCCTCGCTGGATACGATCATCACCGGCACATCGGAGAAGTCGGGTCGCGATCGGATCGCCGCCAGAAGGGCGAAGCCGTCCATCTCCGGCATGTTGAGGTCGGTCAGCACGACGTCAGGGCGCCGCGCCGCCATGATGGAGAGCGCGCTCGCACCGTCCTCGGCCACCCAGACCTCGTAGCCCACCGCGCTGAGGACGTCCTCCAGCAGCAGCCGGATGACCGGGGAGTCGTCGACGACCAGGACGCGGGTTGGTCCGCGCACCTGCTGCGGCGCCCGCCGCGCCTCAGGGCCGGACATGCGGATCGCCTGAAGTGTAGATGCGGCCTGCATGACGTGCGGCGGGTCCAAGACGTGACAGGGAGAAGCGCTCCTCGCATCCATTCGCTGATGCGATGAAAAATACGGTTAAGGGCGAGAAATTTCTCTAATAGGAGAATCCGCTTGTGCAGGCAAGATGCTGCGCTGCGGCGAAGGGATCGAGATCCTAGTCTTCCAACAAGCAGTCGCCCGAGTGGATCAGCAGGATGCGGGCGGGCGTCTCGTCCTGCGCCGTCAGGGCGAAGCCCATCTCAGCGTCGAAATAGACGCCGTCGCCCTGAGCGACCGACAGGGGCGCATAGGCGTCGGAATGCATGAGGGCCCGCCCTTCCAGGACCATCAGATAAGCTTCCCCCGGCGCCCGAAGCAGGCCGCCGGTATGCTGGGTCGCGACCACCTCGAGCACCACCGGGGTGAAGTGGCGCCGCAGAAGCTCTGTAGCGCCGGCGATCCCTGAGGCCCCGCCCAGTTCGCGGAGTTCTCCCTGGCCGGCGCGGATCACGGCGCGCCGCGCCGCCTGAGGCGGCGCAGGGCCGTCCAGGGGCGCCTGACGCACCAGGTGATCGATATCCACTTCAAGCGCCCGGCAGAGCCGGATCAACACCTCATAGCCGAGCGAGGTCTGGCCGAGCTCAACCTTGGACAGGCTCGACAGGGGGACGCCAGAGCGGGCGCTGAGGTCGGCAAGGGTCCAGCCCCTGTCCCGCCGCAGCCGTCGGATGGCGGCGCCAGCGGCCGCGGACAGGCGGTTGGTCATCAGGCGGACTTGCGAAGCCGACGGGTGGTCAATGGGCATCTCCGGGGCGAGGCGCCATGCTTAAGCCCGATGAACGGCCAAGGCCAAGCTGAGTTGGTCGGCCATCATGTCTTTCAGCCGCTGCGGCCCCAGGATCTCCACCTTGTCGCCCCAGCTGAACAGATGCCAGGCCAGTTCGCGCATGCCGCTGGCCCGGAAGGCGATCAGCACTGACCCGTCCGGTTGCGGCGTGATCTCCTGGGTGGAGTGAAAGCGCCAGCCGAGGGCCTCTTCGGCGCCATGCGGCCGGACCCGCAGGCGCACCGCCTCCACCTCGTCCTGATAGATGCCGAAGCTGCGATCGACGAAGGCGGCCAGGGAAAAGTCGGCCGGCGGGGCGGCGGGCCGATCGAGCAGCGCCACCTCCGCCATCCGGTCCAGCCGCCAGGTGCGCGGGGCGCCGCCCTCCCCCTCGGCGGCGAGCAGATAGTTGCTGCGCCCGAACAATAGGCCGAGCGGGGTCACCTCCCGCCGGCGACCGGGCGTGCGGCCGCCCAGATAGACGAAGGCCAGCTGGCGCAGGCTGACGATCGCCTCACGGACCAGGCGGAGCACGGTCTCGTCCTCGAAGGGACGGGGCCCAGGCGCCAGCGCGATGGCCTCGGCCTGCAGCATGGCTTCCAGGTCCGGCGCCAGGCGTCGTCGCGCCGGGGCCCGCATGGCCGACAGGACCTTAGTTTCCAGCCTGGCCAGGGCCGCCGCGCGGCCCCGGGCGCCGGCGGCGCGAAACTGCTCGGCGGCGGCGCGCAGGGCGCCCAGCTCCTCAGCGTCGGGGGTCTGGAACAGGGCGTCGAGCCCGGCCGGGATGCGAAATCGCCGTGTGGGCGGATCCTCGATCTCCTCGAACTGCGGAAAGAGGTCGCGCAGGGCGTCGCGCATGCGCTCGGCCGTGCGCCGGCCGACCCCGATCTCCTGGGCCATCTCATCCAGGGTCATCCCCTCGGCGGTGCTGGCCAGGGCGCGGGCCAGCTCAAGCAACAGGGCGGCTTTCTCGTGACGCATCGAATTCTCCTACGTCCGATTCTGACGCATCTCCCCTCTAGGGTCCAGGATGTCGAGAGGAAACGGAGACCCCCATGCGCGCTTCCCGCCCCACATCCCGCCGCCGGACCAGCTCGCCGGCCCCGCTGCTGGACCTCGCCCCGCGCCCGGAGAAGCCAGGCGCCGACCTGATCGCCGCGGTCCTGACCCACGCCGACCTGGAGACCCGCCTGACGCCCCGTCGGGTGCGCCGGTCCCTGTCGCCCTATCGCGCCGCCGAACTGCGCGAGGCCGGCCGGCTCAACGCGGCTGAAGCCGCCCGCAGCCTCGACCTGGCGGTGATCTGGGACGAGGCCGAGGCCGAGGTCGTGCGGGTGATCGATGACGCGCCCCTTCGTCACAAGGCTCAGGCCGGGCCAGACTGGTGGGAAGACGCCTGGGATGACGAGGGGCTCTGGCAGGCGCCGGCCGCGCGTCCTGTCCTGCGCACCGTTGAGGGGGGACGTCGATGACCGCGCCCCGGCCGATGTTTGCGCCGACCCTGTTCCAGGCCCGGCTGCCCGGCGCGGCCCCCGCGCAGCTTCGCCGCCGCCTTGACCGGCCCCCCGCCACGGTTCAAGGGGCCGGCCATGTCGAGAGCCACCCCCGCCACCCAGGTCCTTGATCGGGCCGGCGTCCCCTACGCCCTGCATGTCTATGACTATGCCCCGGCGCCCGGACGGATCGGCCTGCAGGCCGCCGCCGGTCTTGGCGTCGATCCCGGGCAGGTGCTCAAGACCCTGATGGTGCTTGTGGATGGCCGGGGTCTGTGCGCCATCCTGCCGTCTGACCGGGAGGCGTCCCTGAAGCAACTGGCCCGGGCGGTCGGCGGCAAGGCGGCGCAGATGATGGCGCCCGCCGCAGCCGAACGCGCCACCGGCTACAAGATCGGCGGCGTCAGCCCCTTCGGCCAGCGCAAGCCTGCGCCCGTGCTGGTGGAGGCCAGCGCCCTTGACCACGCCCAGGTGTTCGTCAACGGCGGCCAGCGGGGCTTGCAGATCCGCCTGGCCCCGCGCGACCTGATCGCCGTCCTCGACGCGCAGACCGCTGTGTTCGCCTGACGCCTTTCTCGGCTGAAGCAAAGGCTTTGGCGCCGTTGCGTCAACAGGCGTAGGTTACCGACGTTCACTCGTCATCCCGGAGGGCAGATGGGTACGACGGCGACGACCTCGGCGGTGCTGGCGCGCAGACGCAGCTATCATGTGGGCAATGTCCGCTCGCAGCTGTCATCGGCCGCCAGCGCCCTGCTGGAGACCGAAGGCGCCTCGGCGCTCAGCCTGCGGGCCATCGCCCGCCGGACGGGCGTGGCCCTGGGCACCGTCTATTATCACTATGCCGACAAGCACGCGCTTCTCGCCGGCCTGGCCGCCGAGGGGTTCCGCGACCTGGCGGCGGCCCTGCGCACGGCCACCGAGGCCCGGGGGGAGGGTGGCGGAATTCGAGCCGCCGGTATGGCCTATCTGAGCTTTGTCCGGGCCCGTCCGGCGCTCTATGGCTTGATGTATGAAATGCGCGACGTCGGCCGCCGCGAGGAGGTCGAACAAGCCGAAAGCGCGGCCTTCTCCGAGATGGTCCGCGCCGCCTCCGAGGACCTTCGACCCGGCGCCGAGCCCGAGGCGGTCCGGCAGGTCGCCCAGGCGATCTGGGCCTGCGCCCGGGGAATCGCCGCCCTGGCCCTGGCCCGTGGCGGCGCGGGCCGGCTGGACAATGAGACGGTGCGGGACGCCGTGCAGGGCCTCGAAATCCTGGTCTCCGGCCCCTGAATTCGCCTGTGACGGGCGCTGGCGCCCCCTAATGAATTTTCACCTATCCGAACAGTGTTCGACTGTTCCAGCTTGACCCTTATCAACTTCGCACGACGGGCCAATCAAGAGCCTGCGGCGGCTGGGAGGAAAACAATGACCAACATCCTGCGCTTGCGCAGCCTATTCATCATGGGCGCCTCTACCGCGGCCATCGCCGCAGCGACGCCAGCTCTGGCCCAGCAGGCCACCATGCTCGAGGAGCTCGTCGTCACCGCCGAGCGCCGCGACCAGAGCCTGCAGGATGTGCCCGTCGCCGTGACGGCCTACACCAGCGAGCGCCGCGATCTTCTAGGCATCGCCACGGTCGAGGATCTGGCCCGCTCGTCGCCGAGCGTCGCCTACACCAACAATGACCGCCTCTCCATCCGGGGCTTTGGCCGTCTGACCAACGCCATCGGCACCGACCCGTCGGTGGCCCTCTATTCCGACGGCATCTTCTCCAACTCGATGGCGGACTCCTCGACCCCGTCCCTGTTCATCGAGCGGACCGAAATCCTGCGCGGCCCTCAGGGCACCCTCTACGGCCGTAACTCGGTCGGCGGCGCCCTGAACATCATCGGCAAGCGTCCGGCCTACGAGTTCGAAGGCGAGTTCCGCGGCGCCGTGGGCAATTACGGCACCTGGCAGACCGACCTGCTGATGAGCGGCCCGGTGACCGAGGGCCTCCGCGTCCTGGTCGGCGGCTCGCTGCAGCGTCGGGAAGAGGGCTTCATCGAGAATGTCGGCCCCGCCGGCGACACCAGCGCGGTCAAGCGCTGGATGTTCGAAGCGCAGGTCGAGGCCGATCTGGGCGAGAACATCGTGGCGCGCCTGCGCTACTCGAAGTTCGACTGGGACGACTCCTATGGCGTCGGTAACGTGCATGAGGCGGTCATCTCGCCCTATGACACCGCCTCGATTACCGGTCTCGGCAATGCGGCCCTCTATTACAACCCGACCTTCGGGTTCGCCGGGGTCAATCCGGGCACGGCCGACGAGTACAGGATCAACACCAACCAGACCAATGAGGGCAAGCTCAGCGACCACAATCGCCTGCACTTCGACCTGACCTGGGACCTGGGCGGCGCGACTCTGAAGTACCTCGCCGGCTACCAGGAGTACGTCTACAACACCAATGGCGATGAAGACCGCTCGGCCCGCACCGGGACCTACAGCGTTCCCGCCGCCACGCCGTTCGGCGCCTATACGGCGACCAATGTCTCGCCGGACCAACGCTTCTTCTATGAGGAAGACCAGAGCTGGTATTCCAACGAGATCAACCTGTCGTCCAACTCCGACGGTCCGCTGCAGTGGATCACCGGCCTCTACCAGTATCATCAGGACTATTCGCAGCCCCAGGGCCTGCGCGTCCTGGGCGATCCCGCCGTCCAGAACCCGTTGAACCTGGCCACCGGCGGCCTCGCGCCGCCGAACCCAGACGGCAACTACCTGTTTGTTGACGGGACGCTGGCGGTCGACTCCTACGCCGTCTTTGGCCAGATCGACTATGACCTGAACGAAGAATGGACCCTGACGGCCGGCCTGCGCTGGTCCAAGGACGAGAAGACCGGCACCGACTTCGCCCGCTATGTCTCGCGGACCAACACCACCACCACGGTGCTGGCGGCCGGGGGCGTTCCGGCGGTCGCCGGTCAGGGCCTGGCGGTCGACTTCACCACCTTTGTGGTCTGCGGCGGTCCGACCATCGCCACCTGCCTGGCCAACCCACTCTACAGCAACCTCCGGGCGGCGCCCGGCGGCGGCCTCGAGCGGGACCTGAGCGCCGAGTACGACGCCTTCACCGGCACCCTCGGCGTCCAGTGGCAGCCCGACGTCGACACCAACGCCTACCTTCGCTACAGCCGCGGCTACAAGTCGGGCGGGTGGCTGGCCTCCAACGGCCTGACGCCCTTCCCCTATGCCGACGCCGAATATGTGGACAACTACGAGCTGGGTCTGAAGAAGACCTGGGGCGGGGTGTTCCAGCTCAACACGGCCCTGTTCTACGCCGACTATCAGGGCTTCCAGGCCCCGCTCACCGTGGTGCTGAACTCCACCACGGGGTCCACGGGCACCCAGTTCCTCAATCTGGAGGCCCGCAACTGGGGCCTCGAGGTCGAGGGGCAGTGGGCCCCGGTCCAGGGCCTGCAGCTGTTCGGCAGCTACGCCTATATCAATGCGGAGATCACCGAAGGCTGCTGCTACGTGGACACCAATGATCCGCGCGCCCTGCAGCCCAACGCCCGCCCGGTGGGCGCGCCGCTAGCCAATGGCAGCCGCAACCAGAGCCTGGTCGGCAGCCGTCTGCCCATGACGCCGGAACACAAGGTCAATGTGGGCGGCAACTACACCATGGACTTCACCGCCGGCAGCCTGACGCTGGGGGCGACCTACACCTACACCGACGACATGCAGACCGGCGTGTTCGGCTCCCCGCGCTACACCGCGCCGTCGAACGAAATCGTCGATCTGCGGGCCCTGTGGAAGGACGTCGAGGATCGCTTCACGATCATTGGCTACGTGAAGAACGCCACGGACGAGGTGGCCTATCAGAGCTCGAGCCCGAGCTCGGTGACGGGCATCGGCACCTTCCGCCAGACCGTGAAGCTCAACTTCCCCCGCACCTTCGGGGTGGAGCTGCAGTACCGCTTCTAAGCCCAACGGCTTGGATCAGAACTGGGGCGGCGCGGGTTTCCCGCGTCGCCCTTTTTCTTATCCGCCCCCTCCTCGGCTGGAGGCGCCCCGTAAGCGGCCGGCATAGTCCACTTGGATCATGCGCCCACCGACCGACCCGTGGTGGAGCAGTGCGACAGTTTCGCACACGCTTACACAGGGGCTCTTCATCATGCGATTGTTCGCAGCCGGTCTTTTCACCTCCATCGTCCTGGCGGTCTCCGCCCCAGCGGGCGTCGCGCTCGCCCAGGCGGGCGACACCACCGTCACCCTGGCCGACGGCACCCGGATCGTGACGACGATCCGCGGTCTCAACGACATCACCATTCAGATCAGCGGCGGCCCCAATTTCGGGAACAATCCGGCCACGGTGAACTTCACCAGCGTCGCGCCGGGCGCCGGCGTGATCGACTATCGCGGCACCATCAGCCAGGGCGGAACCACCACGCCCTTCACCTGCCAGGTGAACACGGTCACCCAGGCGGTGACCGGCACCGGCGCCTGCGCCGTGGCCTTTGGGCAACCCTCGACGACGCCGCCCCCGCCGGTGACGCCGCCGACCACGCCGACCACCCCCACGACGCCGACAACCCCGACCACGCCCACAACGCCCACAACGCCGACGACCCCGACGACCCCGACCACGCCGCCGGTCATCGACGACGGGTCCATCACCGTGACCAATCCGGACGGCTCGGTGGTGACCCTCTCGGTTCCCGAGCAGGCCCTGATCTCGTTCGCCGAGGCCGACCAGTTGTTCATGGCCCTGATCGGCGACCGCATCGGCGTCGGCAGTCTGGACGGCTTCGTGAACGGGCGTCTGCGCGCCATGGGTATGGCCGCCCTCCAGGCCCAGATGCCCATGCAGCGCACCGAGCGGGACGGCTATCGCGGCGCCTCGGCCGGGGCCGCCGCGCCCGCGGCCGGCGTCTGGGTGAACGCCACCGGAACCTATGTGGAAGACGGCCGGCCGGGCTCGGGCCAGGATGGCTATGGCGGCGCCGTGGCGCTGGGCCTCGATGTCAGCACCGGCGACGTGATCCTCGGCGGCTTTGTCGCTCACAACCAGATCGACCTGGACGGGACCAACGCCAGCTATGAGTCCGACGGCTGGACCGGCGGCCTCTATGCCAGCTGGTCGCAGGATCCCGCCCTGCGCCTGACCGCCTCGGTGGCCTATGGCGCGTCCGAGGTGGAGTATGGCCGCACGGTCGGGGCCCTGCGCAGCTTCGGGACCACCGACCGCACGCAGCTGGTCGGCTCGATCTCTGCGGAGTCGCAGTTCGCCCTTGGGGAAAACTGGGTGGTGACGCCGGGCGTCGGGGTTTCGGTCTCATCATCGGAAACCGACGCCTATCAGGACAACGCCAACCGGCCGGTGGCCGGCAATGATGTGGACATGACCGTGCTGTCGGGCGGGGCTTCGCTGTTCTACACCGGCGGCGCCTGGCTGCCCTATGTGTCGGCCAGCGTGAACCATGAGACTGAGGGCGCACCTGGCGTCGACACGGACTACGGCCTGATCGGGGCGGGCGTGGCCATCCCGGTCTCGGACATGTTCAGCCTGGCCTTCACCGGCCAGGTGCTGGTGGGCAAGTCCAACCAGTCCCAGTCGACCTTTGGCGTCACCCTTCGCCGGGCCTTCTGATCACCCCATGTGGCGGCGCCTGACACCCCTGTTCGTGGCGCCGCTGCTGATCGCATCCCCCGTCGCCGCCCGACACGCCGACCCCCTAGGCGCCGGATGGATGCGGTTCGAAGTGGCGGCGGCGGGGCGCACCCTCGCCGCCGCCATGCCATCTGAGGCTCGGACAGGTCAGATCCTGACCGTCGTGATCGAGGGGGACGGCCGGGCCCATGACCGCCACGGCCGAGCCACCGCCGATCCCACGCCGGACCGCGCCGTAGGGCTCGCCCTCGCCGAGGCCTGGCCAGGGCCTACCGCCTGGCTGGGGCGGCCATGCCAATATGTGCGGGACGCCGCCTGCAAACCGGCAGACTGGACCACTCACAGGTTTTCCGAAGAGGCCGTGGCCATGACCGACGCCGCGGTCGGCGCCCTCATGGCGCGGGCCGGGGCCAAACAGGTGCGCCTGGTCGGCTGGTCCGGCGGCGGGGTGATGGCCACCCTGGTGGCCGCTCGCCGCACCGATGTCGTTGGTCTCGTGACCATCGCCGCGCCCCTGGACCTCAAGGCCTGGACCCGCAGCCGGGGCCTGAGCCCGTTGCAGGGTCTGGACCCTGCCGACCTGCCGCCCATTCCTGCGCCGCAGCTCCATCTGACCGGCGCCTTCGACCCGCTTGTAAGGCCCGTCGTTGTCAAGGAAACGGCCCGGCGATTGGCCGGGCCGAGGGGCCAGGTGGAGACCTGGCCCGAGCGTCATGACTGCTGCTGGGTGGCCCGCGTCGATGAGATCGCCGCGGGCCTTATCTCCCAGCCCTAGGCCTACTTGCCGCCCAGGGTCGCGCGCAGCATCCAGGCGTGCTTCTCGTGGGCTTCCAGCCGATCGGTGATGATGCCGGCGCTGGCCTCATCCTCGGCCTTCTGGGCCAGAGCCAGGGCCTCGCGGCAGGTGGCGATGACCGTCTCATGGTCGCTGGTCAGAGCCTGAAGCATCGACTGGGAGTCGCCTTCGGGATCACCGTCCTTGATCGAGCTGAGATTGCCAAAGGCGCCATAGCCCTGCGGCGCCAATTCGCCCAGGGAGCGGATTCGCTCCGCCACGTCGTCGATAGCCTGCCACATCTCGGTGTACTGCTCCATGAAGAGCGCGTGCAGAGACGAAAAGTTCGGGCCGCGGACGTTCCAGTGGAAGCCGTGGGTCTTCAGGTAGACCGCATAGGTGTCGGCCAGCATCCGCGAAAGGGCCTGGGCGACGGCCTTGCGGTCCTCGACGTTCAGTCCGGTCTTGATCTTCTCGACCATGAATTCAGCTCCTTTGGTGTCTTACAGCTCAGCTTGTGACCGAACGGCTGGCCACGGCTAGGGTTCCGCCAGGGGCGGTGGGGGTTTCGGCCCGGGACCAGGCGCGTTCGTGCAGGGCGAAGGCGATGGTCTGGAAGAGAGGCTCCACCATGCCGATGGCGAGCGCCGCCCGCCAATCCCGGGTGAGTACGTAGGCCACGGTGAAGGCGACGATCAGGTGCATGACGCTGTAGGTCAGGGTCTTGGCGACGGTCTTGTTCATCGTCTCAGCCTTTCGTGGCGACGATTTGCATATAGACCCTCAATGGACGAGCGTAAGGGAAGGTTGCAAATAATTCGCAAAAAAGGTTGGCCTCGAACCGGACACGAAAAAGGGCCGCCCCGGATGGAGCGGCCCCTCGTCATTCCAGGCTGGAAGCTTGGGTTTAGAAGATCTCGAAGAGACCCGCCGCGCCCATGCCGCCGCCGACGCACATGGTGACGACGCCGTACTTGGCCCCGCGACGCTTGCCTTCGTACATGATGTGGGCCGTGCAACGGGCGCCGGTCATGCCATAGGGGTGGCCGATGGAGATGGCGCCGCCCGAGACGTTCAGCTTGTCATTGTCGATGCCAAGCGTGTCGCGGCAATAGAGCAGCTGCGAGGCGAAGGCCTCGTTGAGCTCCCAGATGTCGATGTCGTCGATCTTCAGGCCATTGCGGGCCAGCAGCTTGGGGATGGCGAAGACCGGGCCGATGCCCATTTCTTCAGGGCCGCAGCCGGCCACGGCCATGCCGCGATAGGCGCCGAGCGGCTCCAGGCCGCGCTTCTCAGCTTCCTTGGCTTCCATCAGCACCAGAGCCGCGGCGCCGTCCGACAGCTGGCTGGCGTTGCCGGCGGTGACGAACTTGCCTTCCTGGACATAGCGGCCGCCCTTGAACACCGGCTGCAGCTTCTGCAGGTCGGCCAGGGTCGTCTGGGGACGGTTGCCCTCGTCCTGGGCGATGGTGACTTCCTTCTCCGAGGCCTGGCCGGTGGCCTTGTCGAAGACCATCATGGTGGTGGTCATTGGCACGATTTCCATGGCGAACCGGCCTTCAGACTGGGCCTGGGCGGTGCGCTGCTGGGACTGCAGGGCGTACTCATCCTGGGCCTCGCGGCTGATCTTGTAGCGATCGGCGACGATCTCGGCGGTCTCGATCATCGAGGTCTGCAGTTCCGGCACGTGCTCGGCCAGCCATTCGTCCCGGGCCCGGAACAGGTTCATCTTGTCGTTCTGAACGAGCGAGATGGACTCCAGGCCAGCCCCGATGGCCATCGGCGCGCCGTCATGGGTGATGTACTTGGCGGCCGTGGCCACCGCCATCAGGCCCGACGAGCACTGGCGGTCCATGGACATGCCCGAGACGGTGTTGGGCAGGCCTGCCCGCAGGGCGGCGTTGCGGCCGATGTTCTGGGCCGTGGTGCCCTGCTGCAGGGCCGCGCCCATCACCACATCGTCGATCTCGGCGGGGTCGACCTTGGCGCGGGCGACGGCCGCGGCGATGGCGTGGCCGCCCAGGGTGGGGGCGGTGGTGTTGTTGAAGGCGCCGCGATAGGCCTTGCCGATGGGGGTCCGCGCGGCGGAGACGATGACTGCTTCACGCATGGAAATGATCCTGCTTCTCTTAGGTGTTCGGGGAGGGGCTTAGAGGTCCTTGAAGGACTTGCCTTCGGCGACGAGCTTTTCCAGCAGCGGCGAGGGCTTGAAGGCGTCGCCCATCTTGGCGTGGAATTCCTGCATCTTGGCCAGGACCTTGGGCAGGCCGACATGGTCGCCGTACCACATGGGGCCCCCACGATAGACGGGCCAGCCATAGCCGTTCTGCCAGACCACATCGATGTCGGAGGGCCGGATGGCCTTGCCCTCTTCGAGGATCTTCGCGCCCTCATTGATCATCGGATAGATGCAACGCTCGAGGATCTCCTCGTCGGAGACGTCCCGGGGATTGGCGCCGGTCTTGACGATGAAGTCCTTGATCACCTGCTCGGTCACCGGCGAGGGCTTGGCGTTGCGGTTCTCGTCGTAGTCGTAATAGCCCGCGCCGGTCTTCTGGCCGCGGCGGTCCATTTCGCACAGGACGTCGCGGATGCTCTCGCCCTTGGAGCGTTCCTTGACCCAGCCGATATCGAGGCCGGCCAGGTCGCTCATGGCGAAGGGGCCCATGGGGAAGCCGAAGTCGTAGAGGACCCGGTCGATGTCCCAGGGCATGGCGCCTTCCATGACCAGCTTCTGGGCTTCGCGCTGGCGCTGGCCGAGGATGCGGTTGCCCACGAAGCCCGGGCAGACGCCCACCAGAACCGCGACCTTGCCGATCTTCTTGGCCAGCTTCATGGAGGTGGCGATGACCTCCTTGCTGGTGTGGTCGGCGCGGACGATCTCCAGGAGCTTCATCACATTGGCCGGCGAGAAGAAGTGCAGGCCGATGACGCTTTCCGGACGCTTGGTGACCGCGGCGATCTCGTCGATGTCCAGGCCCGAGGTGTTGGTGGCCAGGATCGCGCCGGGTTTGCAGATGGCGTCCAGCTTGGTGAAGATGTCCTTCTTGATGTCCATGCGCTCGAACACCGCCTCGATGACGAGGTCGACGTCGGCCAGGGCCTCCATCTCCAGGGCGCCGGTGATCAGGGCGCAACGCTCTTCCACCTGATCGGCGGTGATGCCGCCGCGCGAGGCGGTGCGCTCATAGTTCTTGCGGATGGTGGCCAGGCCCCGGTCGAGGGCGTCCTGCTTGAGCTCGATCAGCACCACCGGAATGCCGACATTGGCGAAGTTCATGGCGATGCCGCCGCCCATGGTGCCGGCGCCGATGATGCCGACCTTGTTCACCGGGATGACCGGGGTGTCGTCGGCCACGTCGGGGATCTTCTGGGCCTGGCGCTCGGCGAAGAAGGCGTAGCGCTGGGCCGCCGACTGCGAGCCACTCATCAGCTCCAGGAACAGCTTGCGCTCGACCTCCAGCCCCTCCTCGAAGGGCAGGTTCACCGCCGCCTCGATGCAACAGATGTTGTATTCCGGCGCCAGGAAGCCGCGGAACTTCCGGGCATTGGCCTTGCGGAAGTTCTCGAAGATCTCCGGCTTGCCCTTGGCGGCTTCCAGCTTCTCGTTCTGGTCACGGATCTTGGCCAGCGGCCGGCCCTCGGCCACCACCTTGCGGGCGAAGGCGAGGGCCTCGTCGCGCAGCTTGCCCTCTTCAACCAGTTCGTCGACCAGACCGAGCGCCTTGGCCTCCTTGGCCGGCACATGGCGGCCAGACGTCATCATGGCCAGAGCGGTCTCGACGCCGACCACCCGGGGCAGGCGCTGGGTGCCGCCAGCGCCCGGCAGCAGGCCGAGATTGACCTCGGGTAGGCCCAGGCGGGCCGAAGGCACGGCCACGCGGTAATGGGCGCAGAGCGCCACTTCCAGACCGCCGCCAAGCGCGGTGCCATGGATGGCGGCCACGACGGGCTTGGAGGAGCCTTCGATGGCCTCCTGCACCTGGGGCAGGGAGGCGCCGGCCATGGCCCCGCCGAACTCGGTGATGTCGGCGCCGGCGATGAAGGTGCGGCCGTCGCAGATCAGCACGATCGACTTGGCTGCGGCCTCGGCGTTGGCCTGGGTGAAGGCGTCGAACAGACCCTGACGGACGGCCGCCGACAGGGCGTTCACCGGCGGCGAGTTCAGGGTGATGACGGCGACGTCGCCGTCGAGGGTCAGGTCGGTGACCGGGTTGATCTGGCTCATGCGCGTCCTCAAGGATTTCCACAGGGCCGCTTCTCGGACGGGCGACCTGGCTGATTCAAACGCGTGTTATAGGCATGACGGGAAGGGGGCGAGTCAATCGGGCTCGCCGCCGATCACCGCGCTACGCACCCCGCCGAGGGGTTGTGGCGCAAGGGAAACGCAAAGTCACGGGAGGCGCATCATGGCGCTCGATCTCTTCACCCTCCAGGGGCGCACCGCCCTCGTCACCGGCGGCTCGCGCGGCATCGGCAAGATGATCGCCGCCGGCTTCCTGGCCCAGGGAGCCAAGGTCTATATCTCCTCGCGCAAGGCCGACGCCTGCGACGCCGCCGCCGAAGAACTGTCGCAAGGGGGCGGGACCTGCATCTCCCTGCCGCAGGACGTCTCGTCGGTGGCCGGTTGCCAGGCGCTGGCCAAGGCCCTTGAGGAGCGGGAGGACAAGCTCGACATCCTGGTGAACAACGCCGGCGCGGCCTGGGGCGCGCCCTTCGAAGAGTTTCCCGAGCACGGCTGGGACAAGGTGATGGACCTGAACCTCAAGTCCCCCTTCTTCCTGACCCAGGCCCTGCATGTGGCCCTGAAGAAGGCCGGGACCCATGACCAGCCGGCCAAGGTGATCAATATCGCCTCGATCGACGGCATCCGCCTGAACCCGCAGGACACCTATTCCTATCACGCGTCCAAGTCGGGCCTGATCTACCTGACCCGCCGGCTGGCGGCCCGCCTGATCGCCGACAACATCGTGGTCAGCGCCATAGCGCCCGGCGCCTTCGCCTCGGAGATGAACCGCACCGCCCGCGACCATGGGGATGCGGTGGCCAAGGCCATTCCCGCCCGCCGCATCGGTCGCGACGAGGACATGGCCGGCGCCGCCATCTATCTGGCCAGCCGGGCCGGAAACTATGTGGTGGGCGAAACCATCGCAGTGGATGGCGGCGTGGCCCTGGCCACGGTCGGCGCCATCGGCTGAGGCCGACCGCTCTCAAGATCCGGCGTGCGGGCGCTTTGCGCCGGCCGCCGGGTTTCGATAGATGAAGCGACCCTTCCCTTGCGTCTCCCTGCGCAGGGGCGGGATATGGAGCCGCCATTTCCATGGCTGAACGTAACGCCGCCCGGGCGACGGATCGATATGAGCGCAAGCGCGAGGACATTCTCGACGCGGCGACTCTGATCCTGAACCAGAAGGGGGTCAAAGGCCTGACCCTCAGCCTGGCGGCCGGCGCTGTGGGACTCTCAACCACCAGCGTCACCTATTATTTCAAGCGCAAGGACGATCTGGCGGCGGCCTGCCTGATGCGCGGCGTCGAGTGGCTGATCCATCTGGCCGTGAGCGCCGACGCTGACGCCCCTCCCGCCCTGCGGCTCGAGCGGATCTTCGACCTGCATCTGGAGCGCCTGCGACTGACGGCGCTGGGCCTGACGCCGCCCCTGCCGGCCCTGTCGGACATCCGGGCGCTCAGCCAGCCCCGCCGCAGCGAGGTGTTCGCCGCCTATATGAAGGCCTTCCGCCGGATGCGGCAGATCTTCGAGGCGCCGGAGCTGGCGTCCCTGACCCGGGGCCGGCGCACCGCGCGGACCCACATGCTGCTGGAGCAGATCTCCTGGGCGGCCTTCTGGCTGCCCCGGTATGACCCGGAGGACTATCCCCGGATCCAGCAGCGGATGGTCGATATCCTGCTCAACGGTCTGGCGGTGGAGGGAGCGGCCTGGGAGCCTCGCCTGCCGCCCATGGCCGAACTGGCGCCCGGCGAGGGGCCGGAAATGAGCCGGGACGCCTTTCTGCGGGCCGCCACCCGGCTCATCAACACCCACGGCTATCGCGGCGCCTCGGTGGACCGGATCTCAGCCGAGCTCAATGTCACCAAGGGCTCCTTCTACCACCACATCGACGCCAAGGATGATCTGGTGGTGGCCTGTTTCGAGCGCAGCTACGAGGTCATGCGAAGGGTGCAGCGCCTGGTCATGGCCAAGGACGGCGACCAGTGGACCAAGCTGGCCAGCGCCGGGGCGGCGCTCGCGGAATACCAGCTGTCGGACTATGGGCCCCTGCTGCGCTCCTCGGCCCTGTCGGTCCTGCCCGAGGCGATCCGCGAGGAGATGGTGCAGCATTCCAACCGCATCTCCGACCGCTTCGCCTCAATGATCTCCGACGGCATCGCCGAGGGCTCCATCCGCCCGGTGGACCCCTTCATCGCCGCCCAGATGCTCAACGCCACGCTGAACGCCGGCGCCGAGCTCGCCTTCTGGGTCCCCGGCGTCCGTCAGAAGGCCGCTCCGGCGGTCTTCGTGCGGCCCATGCTGATGGGCATCTTCCGCAGCTGAAGCCTTGGCCCGCTATTGCGGGCCAGGCGTCTCGATCCCGTCCGCGCCGGCCTCGGCCGCCAGCCTGCGGACGGAGGCCTCATGCTTGTCGCGGGTGATGCTGTAGAAGGCGACGAAGCCGACCGCGGCGGCCAGCAGGGCGCCCAGCAGGGGCACATAGAGCATCCCCAGATTGCGGATCACGTCCTCGGGCACCTCGCCGGGGCGGGCGTCCTGCGGAAAGGCGATGGCCAGCAGGATCATGCTGGAGGCGAAGATCCCGATCCCGGAGACCGACTTGTTGACGAAGCTGGCGGCGGCGAAGAACAGCCCCTCCGACCGGCGGCCTGTCTTCAGCTCGGAGTCCTCCACCACATCGGCGATCATCGAGGAGATCAGGATCGAGGCGGTGATCGAAAGCCCGGTCGACAGCATGGTCTGGAGGAACAGGATCGGAATGATCACCGGATTGTCGTTGTCGGGGAAGACGCCCAGCAGCCGCAGGGTGATCGGCGCAGAGCCCACGAAGAAGGACAGCACCTTGGCCAGCTGGGCGGCGTTCTTCTTGCCCAGGCGCAGGGAAAGCGGCGCGGCCAGGCCAAAGGCGATCGCCGCGGAGATGAAGTTGGCCACCGCAAACAGCGAGATCTCGACCGCCGACAGCTCCCAGAAATAGGTGTTGAAATAGAGGTTCAGCGACAGGACCAGGCCGCCGGCCATGGCGTTGAACAGGCCCGCCATGATCAGGACCAGGAAGGAGCGGTTGGACAGGGTGCCGGCCATCTCCTTGAGCACCTGGACCACGGTCAGCTTGCGCTTGGGCGGGGTGACCAGCTCAGGGATATGCCGGTGGGTGCCGATGGCCGAGACCAGGATGGCCACCAGCATGACCCCGGCTGCGGTGGTCCCATAGGCCACATAACCGTCGGGATTCAGCTGCCCCACGGGGTGCTCGGCGCTGGGCCGCAGGAAGACCTGGAAGGCCAGCAGCGTCATGGTGAGCCCGCCCCACCAGGCGAAGAAATAGCGGTAGCTGAGCACCTTGGTCCGCTCGTCATAGTCCGAGGTCAACTCGGCGGCGAGCGCGGTGGACGGGATCTCATAGAGGGTGATGAAGGTGCGGATCATCACCGCCACCACCAGCAGATAGACGAACAGGCCGGTCTGGGAGAGCTCCGGCGGATTCCACAGAAGGCCATAGGTGATCGCCACCGGAATGGCCGAGGCGTACATGAAGGGATGGCGGCGGCCCCAGCGAGAACGCCAGTTGTCCGAGACCTGGCCGATCAGCGGGTCGGAAATGGCGTCGAAGATCATGGCGATCATGATCACCAGCCCCACCATGTGGGCCGGCATCCCGATGACCTGATTGTAGAAGATCAGCAGAAGGTAGGAGAAACCCTGGTCCTTCACCCCGAAGGCGACGGTGCCGAAACCATAGAACAGCTTGGTGGGCAGGCTGAGCTTTTTGGGCGCAGGGTGGACGGCGCTTGCGGTCACGGAGCCTCCTTGAGGCCAGGCGCGACCACAGGCGGCCGCTGGGGGAAGACGGCGGCCCTAAGGCCAAGCCGCATCTAGGTCCCCGCCGGGCCCGCGGGCAAGGCCGTGGGCCCGAAATCTGAGGCTGGCCTCAGGGGGCGATCCGGATCAGGCGCCGGTGACCGGCGGAGCGTTGGGTCCGGCCGGCGTCGTGCCGCCGGCGGCCTGGGCGCGCAGGGCGGTCTCTTCCAGCTTGCGCAGGTTCTCCTCGTGGGTGGCCTTGTCGATCCTGAACATGAACAGGCAACCGATGGCGATGGCGTAGAAGAACAGCAGGGTCGGCAGATAGATCAGCGCCATGTTGCGCAGCACCTCGTCATCGACCCCGCCACGGATGGCGTTCTGCGGGAAGGCGACGAAGGCCAGGACCGCGCCGGAGACGAAGACGCCGACCCCGGAGACCACCTTCTTGAACAGGTTGTCGAAGGAGAACAGCAGTCCCTCGGAGCGGCGGCCGGTCTTGACCTCGGAATCCTCGACCACGTCGGCGATCATCGAGGCCAGCATGACCCCGGTCATCATGGCCATGGCGCCGTTGGCGATGACGTCGACGAACAGGATCCAGAACAGCAGGTCGGTGCCGTTGGCCGGCATCCAGCCCACCAGGCGCAGGGCGATGGGACCCAGCAGGGCCACCACGGCGCCGGCGAACATGGAGATGGCGCCGTTCCGCTTGCCCATCTTGGCCGCCACCTTGGGAGCCAGCGAGACGCCCATGACGCTGGCGATCACCCCGGCCACGGTGAGCAGGGACAGCTGGGTCTGGGTCAGCTCCCAGAAGTAGAGGAAGAAGTAGAGCTCAAGCCCGCCCTTCACGCCCAGCGACATGGACATGAACATGCCCGAGATGGTCAGCACCACGAAGGAGCGGTTGTTCAGGGTGTGGGCGACCTCGCGGGCCATGCCGACGAAGGTGATCTTGCGGGTCGGCGGCTTGCGAAGTTCCGGGATGTGTTTGTGCGTCCCGGCGGTTGAGGCCAGGATGATGATGAAGATCAGCACCGCGGCGCAGAGCGCGTAGCTGAAATAGCCGTCTCTCGCCAGAACGCCGCCTGTGCCGTTAGGACCTTCCCGCAGGAAGACCTGATAGGCCAGCAGGGTCATCCCGAGGCCGCCGGCCACCCCGAAGAAGCCCCGCAGCGCGATCAGACTGGTCCGGTCGTCATAGTTCTTGGCCAGTTCCGGGGCCAGCGCCGAGGACGGCAGCTCGAAGAAGGTGTCGAACAGCCTGATCACCAGCAGGCAGGTCAGCATGTAGCCGAAGATCTGCGCGTGCTCCCACCCGACCGGCGGGTTCCAGATCAGGAAGAAGGCGATCGCCACCGGCAGAGCCGCGGCATACATGAACGGGTGGCGCCGACCCCACTTGGAGCGGAAATTGTCCGACACCTGGCCCACCAGGGGATCGACAAAGGCGTCGAAGATCAGGGCGAACATGATGGCCGTGGAGACCATCTGCGGCGGCAGGCCGATCACCTGGTTGTAGAACAGCAGCAGGAAGGTCGAGAGGCCGCGCTGCTTGATGGCGCTGGCGGCGCCGCCGGCGCCGTAAAGGATCCGCGTGGTGAGGCTCAGGCGTCGGTCAGCGGTCGCGGCCGGAGTGGCCTGGTCGGTCAGGTCGGTCACGGTGATTTCCTATCAGGCCTTTGAACCCAGGGGCGGCGTCGCGCCTCCGGGAAGGATGTCGGCGTCGGCGTCGCGGGTCTCCTGGGCCACTGCGGTCGCCTTGGCGCCGGCCTCGTCGAGGATGCGGAGGTTGTCCTCGTGCTTGGCCTTGTCGATGTTGAACATGGACAGGCAGACGATCCCCATGCCGTAGAGCAGGGTGACCAGGGGCAGATAGATCAGACCCATGTTCTGCAGGATTTCAGGGTCCACGCCCCCCCGGCGCGCGCCTTCCGGGAAGCTGACCATACTCAGCACGGCGCCGGCGATGAAGATGCCGACCCCGGACACGATCTTCTTGAACAGATTATCGGCCGACATCAGCAGGCCTTCGGAGCGCCGGCCGGTCTTGACCTCGGCGTCCTCGACCACGTCGGCGACCATCGAGACCAGCATCACCCCCGTGGCCACCGCCATGCCGGAGTTGAAGAAGGTCTCTGTCAGCAGGATCCAGAACAGCAGGTCGGTCCCATTGGGCGGCATCAGCCCGATGAGCCGCAGGGTGATGGGGGTGATGCCCACCGCCAGGGCGCTGGCGAACATCAGGATCGCCCCGCGCTTCTTGCCGAGCGCCCGGGCGATATGCGGGGCGACCAGCACCCCGCCCAAGCTGCCGGCCACGCTCACGGCGGTCAGGATCGCCAGCTGGCTCTGGGTTAGCTCCCAGAAATAGAGGGCGAAATAGATCTCCAGGCCGTTCTTCGAACCGGCCGCCACGGCGATGAACATGCCGGTCAGGGTGGCGATGACGAAGGCGCGGTTGTTGAGGGTGTGGGCGACCTCGCGGGCCATGGCCTTCAACGTGATCTTTCGCGTCGGCGGCTGGCTGAGATAGGGAATCCGGCTGTGGGTGCCGGCCGTGGACACCAGGATGACCACGAAGATCAGGATCGCTGACACCGCCGAATACGCCAGGTAGCCGTCCCGCGCCAGGATGCCGCCGCTGCCGTCAGGGTTCTCAGCGAGGAAGTACTGATAGGCCGCCACGGTCATGCCCAGCCCCCCCACCACGGTGAAGAAGGCGCGCATGGAGATCAGGCTGGTGCGCTCGTTGTAGTCCCGGGTCAGTTCAGGGGCCAGCGCCGAGGAGGGCAGCTCGAAGAAGGTGTCGAACAGCCGCACGGTCAGCAGACAGGCCACCAGCCAGATGACGATGGCCTCGTCGCTCCAGCCGCCGGGCGGATTCCACAGGAGGAAGTAGGCCACCGAGACCGGCAGGGCCGCGGCGTACATGAACGGGTGACGACGCCCGAACTTCGAGCGGAAATTGTCCGACACCTGACCCACCAGCGGGTCGACGAAGGCGTCGAAAATCAGGGCCACCATCAACACTCCCGACACCGTCGCCGGGGGCAGTCCCACCACCTGATTGTAGAAAATCATCAGGAAGGTGGCGAGGCCCCGGCCCTTGACCGCATTGGCCACGGCGCCCAGGGCGTAAAGCAGTTTGGTGTGCAGCTTCAGAGGGGGCGTCTCTGAGGGAATCGCCGTCATCAAAATCTCCGGCCGAGAACAATGTGGCGCGTGGTCCAGCGACCACGCCCGGACGCCGGGGTTTGAAAATCAGATGCTGCGAGCCGGCGCTGCGTCTGGCGCAGCCCTCCGCTCCCGCCCGCAAGAAATTTGCGGATCAATGCGCAATCCTCCCTGTCGAACCTTCAATGAGGTCCGATCATTCTTGTGTCGCGTTCGGTCCCGGGGCCCGGCATCGCCGCCCTGGGACCGTTCAGCCTGCGAGCGTGGGCGAGGCCTGTCGCAGCGTCAACGCTTATGATCTTACAAGTCTGACACAAACTAACCGTTGGCCCACAACGGGTTGAGGGCGCTCCGGGCAGTCGCCTTGAGGCGGCGCCGGCCGCGGCCGGTGGCGCGGCCGTTCACCATCGAGCACCTGCTCAGGCGGCGCTTTCTTGGGGTGGGTACAGGCGCCGCGCCGTCCGCGCCTCGCAGCCGCCCTAGGGCTTGAGCATAATCTTGCCCAGGTGCGCCCCGGCCTCCAGGGCGGCATGGGCGTTGGCGGCCTCTTCCAGGGGGAAGACGCTGTCGATCCGGGGACGCAGACGGCCCGCCGCGATCCAGGGCCAGACAGTCGCCTCGACCGCGGCGGCCAGACGGGCCTTCTCGTCGGCGTCGCGGGGACGCAGGGTCGAACCGGTGACCACCGCGCGCTTCATCATCAGGGCGCCGATGTTCAGCTCGACCTTGCCGCCGGCCTGGGCGGCGATGAAGACGATCCGCCCGCCGGTCTTCAGGGCGGCCAGATCCTTGGCGAAATAGTCGCCGCCGACCATGTCCAGGATCACGTCGCAGCCGCCGTCGGCCAGGGCGACCTCGGCGAAGTCCTGGGCGGTGGTGTCGATGGCGAGGTCGGCGCTGAGATCCAGGGCCTGGCGAGCCTTGTCGGCCCCGCGGGCGGTGGCGATGACCCGGGCGCCGGCGGCCTTGGCCATCTGTATCGCCGTTGTCCCGATCCCGGACGTGGCGCCATGGACCATCAGGGTCTCGCCGGCCTTGAGCGCCCCATGCTCGAACACATTGGCGAAGACGGTGAACACGGTCTCCGGCAGGCCCGCAGCCTCCAGAGCGCTCAGACCCGCCGGCAGGGGCAGGGCGTGGCGGGCGTCGCAGACGGCGTATTGCGCATAGCCGCCCCCGCCCAGCAGGGCGCAGACCCTGTCGCCGGCTTTCCAGCGCCCGGCGCCGAGGATCACCTCGCCGGCCACCTCCAGGCCCATGGTTTCGGGCGCCCCGGGCGGCGGGGGATAGAAGCCGGCCCGCTGGGCGATGTCAGGCCGGTTCACGCCGGCGGCCTCGACCCGGATCAGGATCTGGCCGGGCCCCGGCGTCGGCGTCGGCAGGGTCACCGGATGCAGGGCGCTGGCCGGGCCCTTGCCGCCCTCGATGGCGATGGCCGTCATCTGGTCTGGAACAGTCGCTTGCGCCATCGTCATCGCCTCCACGTGCTTGCGCCCGAGCGGCGCAGAGGGTTGGATAAACCGCTCCGGGGGCCTGGGCAAAGGGAGGCGAGAGCATGGAAGAACCGGCGGAAGTCCGACTGGGGCGCGGCCAGCGCCTGATCGAGGTCGTGCGGGAGGATCTCGAACTCTATGGAGTGGAGGAACTGGAGGCGCGGCTGGAGGTGCTGGAGGCCGAAATCGCCCGCACCCGCGGCTTTATTGACAAGAAACGGGCCGGACGGGCGGCGGCGGACGCGCTATTCCGCCAATAGGGCGATACCCACCTTGGGGAGTGACGTCGCGTCGCGCTGGGCGGCGTGGCATGGGGGTTGCAAGTCGGACGCTAACGGACGAACGGTTCGTGCAATGTCTGGCAGGGGCTTAGGAAATCGATGAGCGAACTCACCGCATTGGCGAAACCCTGGCGCAGCGACGTGATCGCCGACTTCGCCCGCTCGGAACTGTTTGAGCGGACCTTCCAGGAGGGCATGGACCTGGTTGAGGAGACTGCGGCCTATCTCGACGGGGGCGGCCGTCAGGAGTCCAAGCGCCTGGATCGCAACGCCGCCCTGGCCTACGCCGCCGAGAGCATGCGCCTCACCACCCGTCTGATGCAGGTGGCCTCCTGGCTGCTGGTGCAGCGGGCGGTTCGCGAGGGGGACATGGCCCCGGAAGCCGCCTGCGAGGAACGCTATCGCCTGGCCGCTGAAACCTCCGACCATCCGGCCGAGGCCCTGGAAATCCTGCCGTCCGGGCTGCTGGAGCTGATGGACCGGTCGGAGCGCCTGTTCGAGCGGGTGCGCCATCTGGACCGGCGCATGTATGTGGAGGTCGCTGAGGACTCCACGCCCAATCCGGTGCTGTCCCAGTTTGATCGGCTGCGCGACGCCTTCGGCGCCGGCTGAGGCCGGCCCGAGTCCTGCGGCCCACCGCCGGAATTCCAGACACAAAGAAGACGCCGCGGGCCGAGGGGCTCGCGGCGTCTTCTTTGTATGGGTGAGACCCGTGCCCGCCTTGCGGCGGGGCGGAGGCCTACTTGCGGGTGAAGCCGCCGAACTTGGCGTTGAAGCGCGAAACCCGACCAGCGCGGTCCAGCAGGGTGTGGGCGCCGCCCGTCCACGCCGGGTGCGTCTTCGGGTCGATATCCAGGTTCAGGGTCGCGCCCTCTTTCCCGTAGGTCGACCGGGTTTGGTAGGTCGTACCATCCGTCATCACCACGGTGATGAAGTGATAATCGGGGTGCGTGTCTTGTTTCATCGCGAGGACAACCGACGTAAGAGCAGCGGGTGATGCAGCGCCGGGCCCGACGGGTCCGGTGCGCAAACGAGCCGCGCGTATACAGAAACGGCGGCCCTGAAGCAAGGGCGCACGGATTTCATGAGCCAGTCAGCCGACACCGCCGTCCCTGCCGCCCCTGGGGTCGACGGGCGTCCAGGCGCCGGCGCGGAGCTGGTTCAGAGCCTGGGGGAGGCGGCCGAACGCCGTCCCCGCAGCCGCAATGTCGGGGCCCTCCGGCGGCTGGTTCCCTTTGCGCGGCGGCGCAAGGGCGATGCGGTGGGCGCCCTGGTCTTTCTGATCGGCGCGACGGCTGCGACCCTCGGCCTGTCGGGCGCGGTGCGCCTGCTGGTGGACGCCCTGACAGCGCCGGACATTTCGCCAGAGCGGGTCAATCTTTGGTTCGCCCTGATCGGGGCGGTGGCCCTGGCCTTGGCCCTGTCCTCAGCCCTCCGCTACTTCTTCGTCACCAAGCTTGGTGAGCGGGTGGTGGCCGACCTGCGCGAGGCGGTCTATGCGCACATCCTGACCCTGGACCCCGGCTTTTTCCTGCGCACCCGCACGGGCGAGGTATTGTCGCGGCTGACCACCGACATCCAGATCGTCGAGAGCCTGATGGCCACTTCGGTCTCGGTGGCCCTGCGCAACCTGCTGACGCTCATCGGCGCCCTGGTCCTGCTGGTCTGGGTGAGTCCTGGCCTCACCGCGCTCGTCCTGATGATCTTTCCCTTCGTGCTCGCCCCCTTGTTCCTGTTCGGCCGCCGGGTGCGCCGGCTGACCGTCTCGACCCAGGACCAGTTCGCCCAGGCCGTCGGCCAGGCCGGGGAAACCCTCGACGCCCTGGAGACCGTCCAGGCCTTCGGCGGTGAAGCCGCCGCGGCCCGGTCCTTCGACTGGGCGGTGGAGCGAGCCTTCGAGACCTCCCTGCGCCGGATGACGGCGCGGGCCGTGATGACCGCCCTGGTGATCGCCCTGGTGTTCGGGGGGGTGGTGGCCATCTTCTGGCTGGGGGTGCATGCCGGCCTGCGGGGCGAGATGAGCTGGGGCGCGCTGTTCCAGTTCGCCTTCCTGGCGGTGATGGCCGCCGGCGCGGTCGGGGCCCTGGGGGAGACCTGGGGGGACGTTCAGAAGGCGGCTGGCGCCATGGACCGGATCGCTGAGCTGCTTGACGCCCGGCCGGGGATCGCCGCCCCCGCCAGCCCGGCC
>TARA_R100000935_G_scaffold44891_1_pt1 | contig 28586 bp, 16 predicted proteins | sample TARA_R100000935 | Tara Oceans TARA_R100000935 (sample SAMEA2621502) | marine metagenome | biome: marine biome (ENVO:00000447); feature: surface water layer (ENVO:00002042); material: "saline water (ENVO:00002010), including plankton (ENVO:xxxxxxxx)" | depth 5 m
TACCACAAACCGATGCTCTAACCAGCTGAGCTACAACCACCATTTGTAAGCGGTGGCAAAGATAAATCTTTAGTGCTATCGTTCAAAATAAATTTTAGATTATTTTACATCATTTCATAAAATGCTCATATAGTGAATTATACCATAATTTCCCATCTTATTTATCGACCAAATACTCATAATACTGGACGAAACACACAAAAAACCCCACTTTCACAACATAAATTAGACTATTTTTTAAAGGAAAGATATTTTTATCAACAGATAAATTAGGATAAATGTCTTTTAACACATTAAATATAAGTTCACGCAAGATTAAACTAAAATTAGCTGTGTTCTTGATTTTCCTTTTTTCTTGTGGAATCAACTCCGCCCAGGAACTTTCCGTTGGAGAATTGAGGCAAAAAATCGCCACTTTGCGAAGTACGAAGAAACAAGTTAATAAAGATACCACATACATCGGACTGTTGATGGATCTAGGCTCCAAGCTTAGATTTTTAAATCCAGACAGTCTTTTATTGCTTTCCAGCGAAGCCCAGAAATTAAGTAGCAACATAGATTATAAAAAAGGTGTAAGTGAATCTTTATTCAACCTAGGAACCTATTATTCGGATATAGGTGAGCATTCCAAAGCAATAGACAGTTATGAAATGGCATTGGTAAATGCCAAAAAGGATAATAATCATGATTTATCCCTGAGAATTGGTAATGAATTGGCTAATGAAAACGTCTATAACGGCAATTATTCAACGGCCTTGCTAGGCTATTTGGAAAATATTAAACTGGCCCAAGCATATGGCAATAGAAAAATGGAGTCCATCCTATATGAAAATGTGGCCGACTTATACGCTACACAAAAAGATTATGATCAGGCACTATATTTTTACGAAAAAGTTGAAAAAATAAACTCCAAAATAGGCAATGATATAAACTCGGCCCAGACCATGAGTAATGTGGCTTCCATATATGCTGAAACAGAAGATTTCCAAAATGCCCTGTTTAAAATAAACCGCAGTATCAAAATTTTTGAACAAGGTGATGTATGGGACTGGCTTGCCTATGCTTATGAGGTTAAGGGCAAGGTATACCTAAAACAAAAGCAATTTACCAGAGCATTATATTGGTACCATAAAAGTGCAGAATTGCATGAAAATCTTCAGGATGACCGCGGAATAATAGATCTGTACAATGGGATGGCAGAAGCCAATTTTGGATTGGAAAAGGACAGTATTTCACAAAATTATGCGATGATGGCCTATGAAATATCCTCTACTATTAAATCTATGGAGGGTATTAAGAAATGCTCCAACACTCTTTACAAAGTATATAAGAATCAGGAGAACTATGCTGCGGCTCTTAAATATCATGAAATTTTTAGGCAAATATCGGATACCTTGTCCAGGGATGAGAACAAGATGAGTATGACGATGTTGAAAACAGAAATCAGCCATAAAAATCAGCAGGAAGCACTGGTACTAAAAAATGAAAAAGCCCTGGCAAAACAGCGCCTCTATATCTATATTGCCATACTATTTGTTATCATTATGGGCGCCATAGCATTTTTAGTTGTTAGGGGACAGAAAATCTTAAAAAAATTGAACAGGGAACTCGAAGTTCAAAAGGAGGATCTAGAACTTAGAGAGTCGGAGCTATGGGAGACCAATAACACCAAAAACAAACTTTTTTCTATTATTGCGCATGATCTTCGCGGGCCTATTGGGGCTTTGGAGGGACTATTAAAATTACTGAACAGCGGTGATATAAAGGAATCGGAGTTCAAAGAATTTATTCCCAAATTAAAGAACGACGTAAATAGTATTTCCTTTACCTTGAACAACCTTCTTACTTGGGGTCAATCGCAAATGAGGGAAGCCACTACCGACCCTACCAATGTAGATCTAAACGCTCTGGTAGAGAACAATATTAATTTACTAAGTGAATTGGCATTTACCAAAATGATTACCATGGACAATTTAATAGTCAATAAGGCTATAATTTGGTCCGATGAAAATCAAATAGATATTGTAATTAGAAATCTTTTGAGCAATGCCCTAAAGTTTACCCCAAACAACGGACATATTACCATTGGTTATGTAGATAGGCCGGATTATCTGGAAGTATTTGTAAAGGACAATGGGATCGGTATGGACGAGTACGTTCAGGAACAAATATTATCAAAAAATACCAACATTACCACCTATGGTACCAATAATGAAAAGGGAACTGGACTGGGTCTATCTCTTTGCAGTGAAATGGTCATAAAAAATGGCGGTACCCTATGGGTCAAGAGTGAAATAAATGAAGGATCTACCTTCTATTTCACCGTTCCCAAGGGAAAAAAACAGTTCCAAAAATCGGCCTAAATTAGACTATCAAGGCTTTTAACAGCAACGAATCTTTCGGTAGTAAAACCTTCCCCATAGGCTATGCCTACCATCCTACCAAGGTCCCTGGACCTATAAACAACACTATCTATAAAGTTTTTGCTACTTATGGGTGTTTCTGGCTCCTTACTTTTGGGGTCGTAAAATTGGGAACTATATGCCATTATGGCTTTAACCTTTACATCTATAAACTCTGATACATCCACCACAAAATCCGGTTCGAGGTTTTTCCATTGAATGTAATGATGCACCAATTTTGGTCTCCAGGCTTCTTGCCACTGCTCGTCCCCATCTATCTTGGTATCTATTTTTACAAGTCCACTTAGAAAGCAGGCATCACTTACCAGTTTGCTGCCCTTGGCATGATCAATATGCCGATCTTCAACGGCATTGCACAATACCGTTTCCGGTTTATATTTCCTGATCATTTTTATTACTTCCAACTGATGCTTCTTGTCATTTGTAAAAAAACCATCTGCAAATTCTAGATTCTCACGGACAGCTACCCCTAAAATATCAGCAGCAGCTGCAGCTTCCTTATCCCTTATTTCGGCCGAGCCACGGGTACCTAATTCCCCACGGGTCAAATCCACGATACCTACTTTTTTGCCATTGGCCACTTCTTTTGCTATTGTTGCCCCTGCCCCCAATTCGGCATCATCAGGATGCGCACCAAATACTAATATGTCTAATTTCATTTAATCTATGTCTACTTTGTTCTTGAAAGCTTTCAAATAATCTTTCTAAATCTTCAAATTTATTACTAGTATACTATATATCCGATAATTTGGGCGAACGTGAATCTAAACCGCCATTTCCTTTTCCTTTCTCACCTTTTCCAAGGCTTGTTCAATATCTGCAATTAAATCCTCGGTTTCTTCTATTCCAACAGAAAAGCGTATTAAACCATCAGCAATACCTTGCCTCTTTCGCTCTTCGGGACTCAAAAGGGAATGCGACGTTAAGGTTGGAGAAAGCACGGTACTTTCCACCCCCGCCAAACTCATAGCCGGTTTTATCAATTTTAAGGACTTTTGAAATTTGGAAGCATTGAAATCAGCATTTAATTCAAATGACAACATGCCTCCGAAGCCCTTCATCTGCTTTTTTGCGATGTCGTGGCCCGGATGTGAAGGCAGGCCAGGATAATATACGGCAGATATGTCTTTGTGGGCATATAGGTATTCCGCCATATGTTGGGCATTTACATTTTGGGCCCTAACCCTAATTCCCATGGTTTTAATACTCCTTTCCAATAACCAAACGGTGTAATCGCTAAGACTACCGCCAAAATTTTTAGCCAGTTGAAAAATTCGCTTAACATTAACTTCGGTAGAAGCTACCGCACCAGCACAAATATCGGAATGTCCGCCCATATATTTTGTAGCGCTATGTATTACCACGTCTATTCCAAAATCGATAGGATTTTGATTTACCGGGCTTGCAAAGGTATTGTCTATCATGGACACAAGACCATGCTTTTTAGAAATATCGGCAACTGCCTTTAAGTCGGTTATGTTCAACAATGGATTTGATGGAGTCTCAATATAGACAACTTTGGTATTTTTTTGAATTTTGGCTTCAAAATCCTCAGCTCCAAAACCATCCGTAAAGGAGTAGGATATGCCATACTTTTCAAATTCTTCCACCACCAGATTATAGGTGCCGCCATAAATAATCTTTTGTATCACTATATGGTCGCCAGCCTTTAAAAATGCCAATAGGGAGGTGCTGATGGCGGCCATACCGCTTCCAAAAATCAACGCTGCCTCGGCATGTTCCAAGGCTGCTATCTTTTTGGCCAGGGCCACTTGGTTGGGAGTGTTAAAATATCGTGGGTAACGCTTAACATCGATGTCTTCAAAGGCATAGGCTGTTCCCATATACAATGGCGAAATGGCCCCTTTGAATTCCTTGTCCTCTAACTGCCCAACATGGGTACAAATGGTATTAAGGCCTTTATTTTGCTGTTTCATTCTCTCTGTTTAAATTGATTAAGATAATGGTGCATAAAGTTACAAAAATAGCTTATACCTTAATTTCTTTCCATTTACCCTTTTTAAAGAGTACGTAGCTTAATACGGTAAGCAAAATCTCAGCTATTGAAATGGCCAAAAATACCCCAACCGCTCCAAACTTAAATGTAATAGCCATAACATATGCAAAGGGAAGCTGTAATACCCAAAAAATTAAAAAGTTAATTTTAGTAGGGGTCCTTGTATCTCCCGCTCCGTTAAATGCCTGGGTCAAAACCATTCCGTACGCATAGAATACATAACCTGCCGCAATAATCTGTAAGCATAAAGTGCCATATTCAACAACTTGCGGTGTGGTATTAAAGAGCATAATAATTTTTTCTGCAAAGCATAAATATATTATTGAAATTGAAAACATAAATATGGCATTATACTTGCCTGTTTTCCAAACAGATGCTTCTGCCCTATCCGGTTTGTTGGCACCCAAATTTTGGCCTACTAAAGTAGCTGCCGCATTGCTCATTCCCCAAGAAGGCATTAATGAAAACATTATTACCCTTATGGCAATGGTATAACCGGCCAGGACTTCACTCCCAAATTCGGACATAATCCTCATTAAAAATATCCAACTGGACGTACCGATCAAGAACTGTGCAATGCCACCAGCAGAAACTTTAATGATGTTCATCATCACCTTAAATCGGATTACGATATCGGAAATACCAATTTTGATCTTGCTCCATCCATAGAACAAAATTATCAGTTGAAACAAGACTGCAGTTCCCCTTCCAATGTTGGTTGCTATTGCTGCGCCCATAACCCCATATTCGGGTATAGGCCCCCATCCAAAAATAAAGATTGGATCAAGAATAATATTGAGACCGTTGGACAGAACCAATATCCACATCGCCACCGAGGCATCCCCCGCTCCTCTGAAAATTGCATTTATTAGGAAAAGTAGTAAAATAGTGATATTTCCTCCGATCATCAGCCGGGTGTATCCATGGCCCTCTTGAATAAGTTCAATACTTCCACCCATTAAACCAAGGATTTCCTTGGAGTATATAGCCCCAATTATTCCAGTGATAATGGCCACAGTTATCCCCAAAAGGATTACCTGTACTGCCGATTCCCTCGCTCCCTGTAAATTTTTTTCGCCAACCCTCCTGGCTACAACTGCCGTTGCGGCCATACTTAAGCCAATGGCTATTGCATAAATCAATGTAATCACCGATTCTGTGAGTCCTATTGTGGCCACCGCATTGACACTAACCCTGGATACAAATGCAATATCCACCAAGGCAAAAATAGATTCCATCAGCATTTCCAATACCATAGGAATGGAAAGCATAAATATGGCCTTTCTGATGCTCCCAGTGGTAAAATCAGAGTCCTTGCCCGTTAAGGCAATAATAAAATACTCATATAATCTAGCTGGAGTAAGTTTGTTTGTATCCGGCATGTGTAAAGAATTATGTTATACGAAGAAAATAAACACCATCAATAGTTAAGAATTCAAAACATGAATTCTTAACCTTCCTACTATGATGTCTACAAAAAACATAATTCCTTTACTTCATAATAGTACAAAATTGCATAAATTTTGCACCATATCAAAATTACTTGGCGTAGTATTTTTTATTGCGCCAGTAACTTACAGCTCCCAACAACATAACCCCAAAAACGGTGTAATAAATAAAAGTGGGGGTAATAACCTGTGCCCCACTGGCGTAGCTGTGCAATCCTACGAGATAGAAATTTACCCCAAAATAGGTCATCATAATACTTCCAAAAGCAACTACACTTAGAAAATTGAACATCCATTTACCACGTAAACCAGGGATCAACCTTGTATGAACTACAAACGCATAGATCATAATGGAGATCAGAGCCCATGTTTCCTTGGGATCCCATCCCCAATATCGACCCCAACTTTCATTGGCCCATTGCCCTCCCAAGAAATTACCTATAGTCAACATAACTAGGCCTACCGTTAAGGAAAGTTCATTGATAATGGTAAGTTCCTTAATGTTAAGATCCATTTTTTCTTTGTTCTTGTTGTTGGTCATTATGATAAGCAGAAGGCTCACCACCCCAAGGATCATACCCACGGTGAGGGGACCATAGCTACCAACAATTACCGCAACATGTATCATTAACCAATAACTATCCAACACTGGGACTAGATTGGCAATGGAGGGATCTACCCAACTCTGGTGGGCAATCCACAATAACATAGCGGTCACAAAAGTAGCCGCAGCAACCGTCATATCACTCTTTTTACTGAACAGCAGCCCCATACCCAAAGTTGCCCAGGAAACATATAGGATACTCTCATAGGCATCGCTCCAAGGTGCATGCCCGGAAATATACCATCTCATAATTAGTCCAAGCGTGTGCAGGATGAAAAACAAATAAATTAAGACTTTAATACTGGCTATGCTGAACCGAAGCGCCTTTCTGTCCTTTATAATCTGGAATACCAAGAGAACAAACATTAACAGACCAACCAGGGCATAATACTTATAAAGCTTATTATATATATCTGCTTTATTGTAAAATATTTCTGCTTTAATCTTATTTTCCGAAGGCAATACTTCACTTCCGTGATTTTCCTGGTTCTTTTTGAACGCGGCCAACAATTTATCGGCTTCAGAATAGTCGCCATTCCTAACGGCCTTTTCCAGGCTCATTAAATAAAAGGGAACGGCATTTTTTATGAAATTGGCATAAAGGGAATCCGATACTTGGAACTGCCCTGCCCTGTACTCCACCGCAGAGATCCATTTGTTGTTCTCGTCATTCAGCAAAGGGAATATCTTTACAATTTTTCCTCCCAATGCCTGATCCAAAAGTACCAAACGTTCATCCAAAGCTTTAAAATCTTTCTGAAATTGGTTAGGTGTATTGGTAGCGTAGGCCTCCTGTAGATAAGGTGTCAACTTATACTCCCCCTTTTCGTTGAAAAAATCCGTAGCCTTGATGTACTTTCTACCGTGTTCTACCCCTAAAATTTTCCTAATGCTATCATTATCCCCTTTCTTGTCCAAGGCTATAAATTCAGCATTGTACCAGGCTGCCGGATTCAACATCATGGATAGAAATACTTGATCGGAATTAAAATCGGTATACTTATCCTTGAGACTAAGCTTTCTCAACAGTTCGGAGGAAAAAGTATTTATTGGTTTCATACGCCCTCCGGCATCCTGAACGACCAATTCTGAAAACTTGGCCGCATGTTCTTTGGAAGGTGTTATTACATGCAAAAGTGAATCTATCTGCTGGGGTGTTGGCATGTTGTTATGTGCATGCCCATCTCCTTCCACATTTTCCTGTGCCAACATATTTAGACTGCTGCCCAGAATAAATAGAACTACCAGTTTGGACCTTTTATTTTTTAATTTTTCCAAGGAAGCACCAAGACTTTTAAACCTGGTCTTACCAAAAAACATAATACCCATAAGTCCGGCATACAGTAAAAAATATCCAATATAAGTTATCCAAGTACCCCAAAAGTCGTGGTTTACAGACAATACGGTGCCCTTTTCATCAGGGTGAAAACTAGCTTGAAAAAAACGATACCCCTTGTGGTCCAATATATGGTTCATATAAATGTCATAGTCAAAAGGACGTTCGTCCTCAATGGTAACCTTGCTCATAAACGAAGCATAGCTCTTCTCTGTTCCCGGATGCTTTTCGGCAATAAAATCGTTTAATTTAATTCCAAAAGGTAAGGTGTACACTTTAGATCCATAGGACATATTAAAGGATAATCCTCCTAGCTCAAATTCCCCGGAAAAATTGGCCATGCCCTTTGCTCCCAATAATTTTTTGCGTACTGTTTCGCCATTGCTGCTAATATCCACGATCAAGGCATCAAGGTCATTCTCAGTTTTTTCATTCTCAGGAATGGCAATAACTCCATAGGACCCCTTGATAACAGGCTCAGGAATTACGAATTGCATGCCCGCAGTGGTGTACAGGGATCTTAATTGCAGCGTTTGAAGACTATCTTTCAGTAATTCTCCCTGCAACTGATCGGCCATTCTCATAAATTGCCCTTCAAAGGGCGATTTTATTTGATAATTACCATCAGACTCAATAATATTGATAGCTCCTTCGGTCATCTTGTTCAAGGAAAACAGCACATTATGGATGCTGCTTACTTCTCCACTTTCCAAATAATGCTCATGACGTTGTCCATCACCTGCCTCTACAATCTTTAAATATTCCTTTCCATTGGAATCTTCGACCAAACCTTCTTTTGCCCCATCAATAAAGCCCACATAGGAAATGGTAAATGGTTGTCCGTTAAAATCGGAATTCCAGGGTAAATTGGATTTGATAGCTTCAGAGGTAACCAATATATCGTCCTCCAATATCTTCCGTTTGGGCTCGTTGTCTATTTCCCCATCCACATAAACTGTGAGGTAGGTTTTGTCCGAATAAAAAACATTCTCAGTATTACCTTCCCTGATTGGCATCATACCTTCGAAGCTTATGTAACGGGTAACAAATGCCCCAAGAATAATTAAAATCCAAGAGAGGTGTAAAATAAGTACTGCCCATTTTTCCTTTCTTAACAGATTATAACGAGCAATATTCCCAACAAAATTGATGACAAAAAATACCATGATGGCCTCGAACCATGTGGTGTTATATATCCAAATTCTCGCGGTTTCCGTACTGTACCAGCTTTCAATAAATGTCCCAAAGGCCATGGCAGTAGCAAAAACAATAAATAAAACGGCCGTTAAACGTGTGGAAAAGAAGATTTTTTTAAGGAGTTCAATCATTTTGGCAAGAAAGGTTTGATTTAAGCATGCAAAAATACATTTTTATAAGGGTTTAATTATTAAATCTTTTGTTAATTGAATAAACCCCGTTAATAAAATTTTTGAGATTTCAAACTACTAAACTTCCTTTTTTAAACATCTAACTTGGGAACAGATTATTAAAAAACTTATTGGGCAGCCTCCCATAATTTTGATTTAATAATTACTTTTGACTATGATATCTATTGTATTATTGGGAACTGGCAATGTTGCCAAACATTTGTTCGATGCCTTTTTAGGTGTTGATGAAATAAATATGTTACAGGTAATTGGTCGGAACGAAGGCCACCTGGCCCATTTTAAGGATAAGGTTCCTACTGGAACGGATTTCACCCAAATTGTGGACGCCGATATTTATATGATTGCCGTGAGCGATGATGCCATTGCGCTGGTAGCACCTTATCTAAAGGAGAAAAAGGGAATAGTAGTCCATACGTCTGGAAGTGTAACCTTAAAATCGCTTGGACAGCTAAATAATAGAGGAGTCTTTTATCCACTGCAAACTTTTAGTGAAGGCAAAACAATCGATTTTAAAAAGGTTCCTATCTGCCTAGAAGCTGAACATAAGGGAGATATGCACCTTTTAAGGAAATTGGCAGGACTCATCACTTTGGAAATACATGAGATTACTAGCGACCAACGGAAATCGCTTCACTTAGCTGCAGTTTTTGTAAATAATTTTACCAATTATCTTTTTACGATAGGCCATGATATATGTACGGAACATAATTTGCCATTTTCCATGCTAAACCCTTTGATTAAGGAAACCGTGAATAAATTGGATTATCTAGCTCCTTTCGATGCCCAAACCGGACCAGCGAAAAGAAATGATGTTAAGACTATGGAAAGCCATTTAAATCTGTTAAAGAATAAAAATAATCAGGATATTTACAGCTTGTTAAGCAAATTGATAGGAGAAAAATATGGACAAAAGTTATAAGGAACTGCTTCAGGACATAACCACTTTTGTATTTGATGTGGATGGAGTATTTACGGATGGAAAAATTTTGATCACCTCTGATGGAGAAATGTTAAGAACCATGAACGTCCAAGATGGTTATGCCGTAAAGGTGGCCATTCAACAAGGATATAATATCTGTATTATTTCCGGTGGTACCAACGAAGGCGTAAGATTGCGTTTAAGGGGCTTGGGAGTTACCGATATACACATGGGGGCACATCATAAAATAGACCCTTTTGACGAATATTTGGATATTTACAATATAAACCCACAGCATGTTCTTTATATGGGTGATGACATTCCCGATATTCCCCCAATGAGATTGGCGGGTATTCCATGTTGCCCACAAAATGCTGTCCCTGAAGTAAAGGCAATGTCCAAATACATCTCCCATAAACACGGAGGGGATGGATGTGTAAGGGACGTAATTGAACAGGTATTGAAAGTGAGAGGGCATTGGGCCGAAAATTTCAGCGCGAAGAACGACTAAAGTATGTCCAATAAAAAATTAAAGGAATATAAGGTTATACTAGCTTCGGCCTCCCCAAGAAGACAACAGTTCTTTGGGGAAATGGAAATAGATTTTGTAGTACATCCGATACATGTAAACGAAATATATCCCGATCATCTAAAGGGCCCACAAATTTCAGATTATCTGGCAGAATTAAAGGCTGCTGGATATGAAAAAAGATTGGAGAACAGGCATATCCTCATAACTTCCGATACCGTGGTTTGGCATAACGGTATCTCTTTGGCTAAACCTGCCGATCTTGACGAAGCCTTTTCCATGTTAAAGACACTTTCCAACGATTGGCACGAAGTAATTACCTCCGTTTGTTTAACAACGAACAAAAGTCAACAAACTGTGAATCAATGTACCAGGGTAAAATTCAAGGAATTGAGTCATTGGGAGATGGACCACTATATCCGAAACTATAACCCTTTCGATAAAGCTGGGGGCTATGGCATTCAGGATTGGATAGGTCTTATTGGAATTGAAGAGATCCAGGGATCCTATACCAATGTGGTAGGCCTGCCAACCCAATTGGTTTACAAAACGTTAATGGCCATGGTGGGCTAGGTTATTTTGAATAATTTTAGGAAAATTTAATTTCTATGCAACGTCTGTTTACCTTCATTTTTGTACATATACTATTATTTATGGTTCTTTTTAGCGCTTGTAAGGAAAATGCTAAAGAATCCGAAAACATTTCCCCAGCAGAAAATGACATGAAAATGTCCAAGACTAAACAAATAAAAACTCCCTTATCCGAGGAGTTCAAAGAATATTGGTTTGCGGGGAAGGCCGAAATAACTTCTTATAAATTGGAACAGGCCCGCTATGGTGAACTTAGGGACGGAAGTGCGGTTTTAATATACGTTACCGAGCCTTTTTTGGCGGACAAACAGGTGAAGGCCGATCAATCCAACCCCAACAATATATCTGTACTAAAACTAAACAGTACCAAAAATTTCTTAACAGGTATCTACCCCTACTCTATAATGAGCAGCAGTTTTTTTCCCGTATCGGATAATCAACATGCCATAAAACTTACCACCTCCGTTCAGGAATGGTGCGGCCAGGTATTTGCCCAGTTGAACAACAGGGATAAATTTGAGGTGAATTCCTTTTCTTATTTTGAAAGTGAAGGGGATCAGACCATAACATTGGACAAAACGGATTTGGAAAACGAGATTTGGAACAAAATAAGGGTCAACCCCAACAATCTTCCTATAGGTAATGTAAAAATGGTTCCCTCTATGGAATATTTACGTTTGGCACACAAACAAGTAAAAGCCTATGAAGCCCAAGCAGAATTAAATACTGAAACAACTCTTAATACCTACAAAATTACCTATCCAGATTTGGAAAGAACTTTGGAAATCAGCTTTTCCAAATCCTTCCCACATACCATTGAAAATTGGTCCGAAACATATAAAAGTGGGTTTGGCCCCAATTCACAGACACTTACTTCCACGGCAACAAAAATAAAAACATTAAAAAGGGCTTATTGGCAGGAAAACAAAAATAGTGATGTATTTTTGCGCGACAGTTTAGGATTATAATTGCTATGGAAACATTTTATTTGGAGTACAAAAATGAACTTTTAGGCACTGGTATATGTTTATTGGTCCTCTTGATATTAAAGTATTTGGGTACCAAAGCAATTCAAAAAGTTGGTAAAATAAGTGATATTAATGAGGTACGTACGCGCTTGATCGTAAAATACTCCACTGTTGGACTTTCTGCTTTTGGAATAGTTGCCTTGATTCTGATTTGGGGAGTGCAAATGAAGGATATCGGCCTGGTTTTTTCTTCAGTTTTTGCCGTTATAGGGGTGGCCCTTTTTGCTCAATGGTCCATATTGAGCAATGTTACTGCTGGGGTTATACTATTTTTTTCATTTCCGTTTAAGATCGGGGATAAGATAAAAATAATGGACAAGGAAATTGAATTGCCCAATGAAGTTTATCTTATTGAGGATATAAGGGCCTTTCATGTGCATCTCAGAAGGAATAATGGAGAGCTTTTTACCTACCCCAATAACATGATGCTTCAGAAAGCCATAGCTTTGGCACAAACCTATGAAGACTCCTTGGAAAGCAGCGATGTTCTTTAAGTTGTTAAAGTAGTTGTAAAAATTACAGCTACGGATTTTATATCTTTATATTTGGGAACCAACTAAAACATAAATTATATGCGCCTTCCTTGGGTATTCTTATTTGGGATACTACTCTCATGCCAACTTATTGACGCTCAAGCACCAAAAAAAAATACATCTTCGGACATTTTTCATTCCATTCAAAAATTAAATTTTTTGGGTTCGGCACTATATATTGCTGCTCATCCCGATGATGAAAATACACGACTAATTTCCTATCTTTCCAATGAAGTAAAGGCTAAAACGGCCTACTTATCGCTAACCCGCGGGGATGGAGGCCAAAATTTGATAGGTTCCGAGCTTAGGGAGTTACTGGGAGTATTAAGAACACAGGAATTGTTGGCCGCGAGGCGTATTGATGGCGGAGAACAATTTTTTACAAGGGCCAATGATTTTGGCTACTCCAAGCACCCGAATGAAACCCTTAAGATCTGGAACAAAGAGGAGGTGTTAAGCGACGTGGTCTGGATTATACGCAATTTTAAACCAGATGTTATTATCAATAGATTTGACCACAGATCACCAGGATCTACCCACGGTCACCACACCTCTTCTGCCATGCTGAGCTATGAGGCCTTCGATTTGACCAACAATCCAAATATTTATCCGGAACAATTAAAAAGCACGGATGTATGGCAACCAAAACGACTTTTTTTTAATACCTCTTGGTGGTTTTACGGCAGTGAGGATAAATTTCAAAAAGCGGACAAATCCAAAATGATCGATCTGGATGTTGGGGTCTACTATCCGTTAAGAGGAGTTTCAAACAACGAAATAGCATCACTTGCCAGTAGCCAGCATTTGTGCCAAGGTTTTGGAAGATTGGCTACACGAGGCAGTGAGAACGAGTATATAGAACTTTTAAAGGGCGACCTCCCAAAAGACAAATCCGATATTTTCGACGGAATAAATACTACTTGGTCACGCGTTGAAGGTGGTGAGGCAGTTGGGAAAATTTTATATGAAATTGAAAGAAATTTCGATTTTGCCCAACCGTCGAAACACTTGCCACAACTTATTGAAGGGTATAAGGCCATTTTGAAATTGCAGGACGGGCATTGGAAGGAAATTAAGAAAAAGGAGTTGGAGGATATTATCCAATCGGTATGTGGACTTTATTTGGAAGCAACCGCCTCAGAATCCAACACTTATCCCGGAAGTACTATCGATATACATATTGAAGCACTGAACAGAAGCAATGCCAATATCAATCTGTTAACAGTTTCCACTGGCTCGGATAATAGTATAAATAAAAATATAGCCCTAAAGGAAAACAAAAAGGAATTGTTCCAAATAAATCTAAATGTTCCTAGCAATAAGGAATACACTAGTCCATATTGGTTAAACAGTAAAGGCACTACGGGAATGTATATGGTAAAGGACCAAAATCTAATTGGTAAACCGGAAACCCCCCATGCCTTTGAGGTGAATTTTGAAATGGAATTCCTCGGATTTACCATAAATATTAAAAAACCAATTGTATACAGATATTCCAAACCTGAAAAAGGGGAAATATATCAACCTTTTGAAATATTGCCGGAGGCTACAGCTAGTTTTAAGGATAAGGTGATCATTTTTGCCAACTCCGAACCCAAGGAAATTACGGTTACAATAAAAGCACTTAAAGATAATGTTAAGGGGGAACTGCAGCTGTGTTTTGGAAAAGGTTGGAAAGTTGATCAGGAAATAAAACCTTTTGAAATAGGAAAAAAAGGTGACCAACGAATATTACATTTTGTCTTAACCCCACCTCCAACTGAAGATGAAAATTTTATCTCCCCCATTATTAAGGTGGATGGCAAGGAAATATCCAAAGAATTGATAGAAATATCCTATGACCATATCCCCAAACAATCGGTGCTCATGCCTTCCGAAACCAAAGTGGTTCGACTGGACATTAATAAGAATGGAGAAAACATTGGATATATAAACGGGGCTGGCGATGAAATTCCCGAAAGTCTGATACAAATTGGATATAAGGTTGAAAAAATAGACCCAACAGCTATACAAGCCGGATCCTTGGCCAAATTTGATGCCATTGTTGTTGGCATAAGGGCATACAATGTTGTGGATGAATTAAAATTTAAGCAACGTTATTTATTAGATTATGTAAAGGAGGGCGGTAATTTGATTATTCAGTACAACACCGCTGGCAGAAATGGATTGGACATGGAAAACCTTGCCCCCTACCCCTTATCCATTTCACGTGATAGGGTAACCGATGAAACCTCCAATGTAAGCATACTGGCGAAAACACATGCCCTTGTCAACTATCCAAATAAAATAACCCAAAACGATTTTAACGGCTGGGTACAGGAACGTGGTCTGTATTTTCCAGATCAATGGTCCAAGGAGTTTACTCCAATACTTTCAATGAACGATGAAGGGGAACCATCTTTATCCGGTAGTCTATTAGTTGCACCTTACGGTAAGGGAAACTATATTTATACGGGATTAAGTTTTTTCAGGGAGTTGCCGGCGGGGGTAACCGGTGCCTATAGACTGTTCGCCAATATGCTTTCCCTTAAACAGGATAGCCAAAAATAAAAAACAAATAACAAGAATATTATGTTCGAGAAATTTGATTGGAAAAAAGAGTATACGCTAGTATTAGTGCTTAATATCATATATATTATTGTTTTTTATTTAATAATGACCGGAAACCGATAAAATGGCTGCAATAGATTGGATCATACTTGTCGGAACCCTTATGTTCATTGTTGGATATGGTGTTTGGAGAACAAAGGGAAGTAAGAATGTAACGGACTATGTTCTTGGTGGTCACGATGCCAAATGGTGGACCATAGGACTATCCGTAATGGCAACCCAGGCCAGTGCCATTACATTTTTGTCCACTCCCGGACAGGCCTTTCATGACGGAATGGGGTTTGTTCAGTTTTATTTTGGCCTGCCATTGGCCATGATTATAATATGTCTTGTTTTTGTTCCCATATATCACAGGCTTAATGTATATACCGCCTATGAATTTTTAGAGAACCGCTTCGACCTTAAAACAAGGACCCTGGCAGCATTGTTATTTTTAATTCAACGTGGTCTTGCTGCCGGGATTACCATTTTTGCTCCTTCAATTATTCTTTCCGCCGTATTGGGCTGGGACTTAAAAACCTTAAATATTCTAATAGGTATCCTTGTTATCATTTATACCGTTTCGGGCGGTACCAGGGCTGTAAGTGTTACACATAAACAACAAATGTTTATTATAATGACAGGAATGTTTATCGCATTCTTTTTTATACTTGGTTATTTACCGGAGGACATTACTTTTAGCAAGGCCCTGAAAATTGCCGGGGCAAGTGATAAATTGAATATTTTGGACTTTAGCGTCAATACCACAAGCCGTTATACCTTTTGGAGCGGAATTACAGGTGGACTTTTTCTTGCCTTGGCCTACTTTGGGACGGACCAGAGTCAGGTGCAAAGATATCTTTCCGGTAAAACTGTGAGGGAAAGTCAACTTGGATTAATTTTCAATGGATTGCTAAAAATACCAATGCAATTCTTTATTTTACTAGTGGGTGTAATGGTATTTATTTTTTTTCAATTCAACCATTCTCCTTTAAACTTTAATCCGGCTGCTACCAATGCCATAATGGAATCTTCCTATTCGGAAGACTATAAGATATTGGAAGAAGAACATTTGGTTTTGGAGAGTGAAAAAAGAATGGCCCAGAATAAATTTTCCGGAGCCCTTGATCTTAAGGAGTACGATGCCATTGAAGATGCCAAACAACACATTGTAAGTATTAACAATAAGGATAAGGAAAATAGGCAGGCGGCTCAAGCACTAATTTCTATGGCCGATGAAAGTGTAGAGACAAATGACAAAGATTATGTTTTTATTCATTTTATTTTAAATTTTCTGCCCAAAGGACTTATTGGTCTTTTATTGGCTGTGATACTTTCAGCTGCAATGTCCTCAACCGCCTCTGAATTAAATGCTTTGGGAACGGTTACATCTTTGGATTTGTACAAGCGAAATAAGAAAGGTGAATTTACACAGGCACATTATGTAAAGGTATCAAAGTTATTTACCCTTATGTGGGGCGCTGTAGCCATTGCAATTGCTTGTGTGGCCAACCTATTTGATAATCTCATTCAATTGGTCAATATTATAGGGTCTATTTTTTATGGGAATGTTCTAGGTATTTTTCTGATCGCCTTCTTTTTTAAATTTATAAAGGGCAATGCGGTTTTTGTAGCAGCCATAATAACACAGTGCATCGTAATTATTGGCTGGAGTTACGATTGGATGTCCTATTTGTGGTTAAATGCTTTCGGATGTTGCCTAATAATAGTATTGGCTACAATATTGGAAGGTTTTGATCGTCTTCTTAAAAATCCTCCTATAGAAGCATAATACTTTTCTTTATGTCATTTGTTTTGGTTTTGCAGTAATACCTAAAGACAAACTAGCACCGTTCCATTTTTCCTGGATATAAGTAGGTTTGATGGTTGGTTAATACCTAATATTATTCAAGTGCACGAAAATTTTAGGTAATTTCTAAGGAATATTTCTATATTTAATGTTAGCAAACTGTTAAGAGTTTATTTATATGCCAAAAATTAAATCCTGTTCTCGGGTCAACTACTAGCATGATTAAGGAGAAATATACGATAAAGGACATTGCCCAAATGGCAGGTGTTTCCAAGGGAACAGTAGATAGGGTATTGCACAAACGAGGCAAGGTTTCCAAAAATGCTTTTGAAAAAGTTGATAAGGTACTTAAGGAAATAGACTACAAACCCAATCCCATTGCCAGGAATCTCAAGAGAAACAAAACCTATAGTATACATGTTCTACTTCCGGATCCCAATAATGATCCATATTGGATTCCTGCCAATGAAGGAGTTTTGGAAGCCTCCGACCAATTCACCCCTTTTGGTATAATAATCAGGAAGTATTTTTATGACCCTAGAAGTAAATCATCTTTTGTAGAACATTCTCAGGAAGCTATTAAATCACGTCCCGATGTTCTTTTAATGGCTCCCATTTTTGAAAATGAATCTCAATTGGTTTTAAAAAGGTGTTCCGAGACCAAAATTCCGGTAGTTCTCTTCAACAACCATATAAATTGCTTTAAAGAACAAATTTTTATTGGTCAGGATCTAAAACAAAGTGGTAGGGTTGCAGCAAGTTTAATGGAGAAAATAATTGCAAAGAATGATGAAATAGCCATCATCCATATCAATAAAGAACCCCATATGCAATCAAAGGAAAACGGATTTATAGAATTTTTTACAGAAAAGTCGGATGGCGATCACATTATGGTTTCAAAAACTTTTAATTCCGCTGAAGAAAACATTTTTAAACATGAAGTATCCCAATTTATAAAAGACAACCCCAAAATCAATGCCTTTTTTGTAACCAATTCAAAGGCATATATGTTGGTAGAAGCCTTTCAAGATCTTAAAAAAGATGACAGTTCTATAATAGGTTACGATTTATTAAAACCCAATATTAAGTACCTGAAACAGGGGAATATCAAATTTTTAATACACCAAAAACCAAAAAGGCAGGCTTTTCTGAGCGTTAATTATTTGGCCGAACATTTCCTATTCGGAAAACCTTTACCCGCACAGGAATTTCTTCCTATAGATATTATCACCACAGAAAATGCCCATTATTACCTTTAATTAGGTTGCCTGTGAGGAATACATTCCAACTTCGACCTTATAAAAATTAAGGTTTTATTTAATGTGTTCGAACACATTAACACCAATACTATTTGTTTTATTAAAAAAAAAGATTAATTTCACTCTTAACTTAATATTAACAAACAACTAATTTATTAACTCAAACAATTTTATTATGGTCAAAAAATTGCTATTATTTTTTGTACTAGTGTTCGGAGCTTATCCGTTACTGGCGCAAAGCAAAACGGTGACAGGTACGGTTACCGATGCTACGGATGGTTCCCCACTACCAGGTGTAAACGTACTGGTACAAGGAACCACAACTGGATCTCAAACTGATTTTGATGGGAATTATTCCATTGAGGCAGAAAGCGGGAACGTATTGGTATTTTCATTTCTAGGAATGAAGACCCAATCCGTCACTGTAGGTGCATCAAACACTATTAATGTATCCATGCAGGAAGATGCGGAACAACTGGGCGAAGTGGTTGTAACTGCATTGGGTATTAAAAGGGAAGAAAAAACCCTGACTTATGCCCAGCAGACTGTTAGGGCAGATGAGTTGACCGCAACCAGAGATCCTAATTTCATGAACAGTATATCCGGTAAAGCTGCCGGTGTTGAAATTAAGAAAAGTAGTTCTGGTGCTGGTGGATCTACCAAGATCGTACTTAGGGGTAATAAATCTTTGAGTGGCGATAGCTCACCATTATTCGTGATTGACGGTATTCCTATGGCCAACAACAAAGGAGGTCAGCCAGGAATGTGGGGAGGTGTTGATGCCGGTGACGGACTTTCTGCTATTAACCCTGACGATATTGAGAGTATCAGTATTCTGAAAGGTTCTAACGCAGCTGTACTTTATGGTAGCCAAGGTGCCAATGGGGTAGTTGTTATTACCACCAAAGCAGGTAAGTCTGGAAAAACTACCGTAAGCTTAAATTCCGGTTATACCTTTGAACACTATCTTGAATTACCTGATTTGCAGTTTAAGTATGGGGCAAATGGTAACGCAAAGGAAAGCTGGTCTACAACCCCAGGTGATTATCAGAGTAGTTATGTGGAAGAATTCTTCCAAACTGGTCATAACTTCAATAATACCGTTACGGTTAGTGGAGGAAATGATAAGACTACTGCCTATTTTTCTTACGGGAATATAACTGCTTCCGGAATAACACCAGAGAATAAATACCAGAAGAACAACTTTACCTTTAAGCAATCCACTAAGATGTTCAATGATAAGGTAACTGTTACTTCCAGTGTTATTATGGCTTTGGAGGAAACAAAAAATAGGTTACCTGCAGGGTATTACCTAAACCCATTAACAGGGCTATATATGTTTCCAAGACAGAGAAATTTTTATGATTTCAAAAACAATTATGAAGTTTTTGATACTGACAGAAACTTATATACACAGAACTGGTTTGTTGTGGATCACCATCAATCCAATCCTTATTGGATAATTAATAAGGAACCTAAAACTGATGAAAGCAAAAGGATAATAGGCAGTTTGAGCCTTGAATATGATATTGCCGAAAAGCTTAAATTACAGGTTAGAGGTAACTATGATTATGCTGCAAAAGAGTTTGAACAACAGCACGCTGCTACCTCCAACTCTACTAACGTACACCCAAAAGGTGCTTGGGATTACAGAAAGTATGAGGATCAATTGGTCTATACCGATGCAATTCTTAGCTACGATACCGATTTAAGTGATAACTTTAGTTTAAACGGGGTATTGGGAGCAAGTTATCAGAAAACAGTTTACGGGGATGGTGTAAGTGTAAATACAGGTACCATAGGTTTGCTTTATCCTAATGAGTTTACTTTTCAAAACCTACCAACCAACGTTCAGGTAAGTTCTACTTATGACGGATCTGTTATAAAACAAGGGGCTTTTGCCAACCTGCAATTAGGATTTAAGGAAATGTTATTCTTAGATCTTTCAGGAAGAAATGACTGGGCTTCAACATTGGCCCTAACAGGAAATGACTCCTATTTTTATCCTTCTGTGGGTTTAACCGGTATAATCAGTGAAATGTTTACCATGCCAGAGGCAGTTAGTTTTGGTAAATTGAGGGCTTCCTATACCCAAGTAGGTAACGAGGTGCCCTTTAACAGAATTAATCCGCAAAACCGAATTAGTTCTAATGGTGGCGTTGATAGAAATACAGTAAAACCATTTTTCGATGCAAAACCAGAAATCATTACCAGTTTGGAATTTGGTGCGGATTGGAGATTTTTTCAAAACAGACTGGGATTGGACATTACTTATTATAGTCTAACCAGTAAAGATCAGTTTATAGAAGTACCTTTATTACAGTCCGAATCAGAGGGTGGATACACCACCAAATTCATCAATGCAGGGGAAATTACCAATAAAGGTTGGGAAATTACACTTAACGCCACCCCTGTTCAGACTGATGATTTTCAATGGGTTACGGCCTTCAACTTTACCAACAACACCAATGAGATTGTGGATATAGGACCAGATGACGACAAGGTAATCAATCTTGGGTCCTCGGAAGGTTATCAATCAAAATTGGTTGAGGGTGGAGCGTTCAATGACCTATATGTCTTAAAATTTTTAAGGAACGATCAAGGGCAAATCTTGTTTGATGCCGGAAAACCTTTAAGGACCGCAACTACTGAGCTAGTAGGTAATTTGGATCCAGACTGGACCCTAGGCTGGAACAACAACTTTAGTTACAAGAGATTTACCCTTGGTATGCAAATAAATGGTAAATTTGGAGGTAACGTGTTTAGCCAAACCGAATCCATGTTGGACGGTGCCGGAGTTTCGCAAAGAACTGCTGATGCAAGGGATGCAGGTGGTGTTACGGTTAATGGAGTAGACCAGACTTCTGGAGCTGCTATTACAACTGTGGATGCCGAAACTTGGTTTAGAGCCATAGGTGATAGAAACGGTGTTGGAGAGGCCTATGTTTATGACCGTACCAATATTAGGGTTAACCAACTTTCTTTGGGTTACAATATTGATGTGTCAAAATTAGGATTACCAATAACTGCAGCATCATTGTCGTTCATTGGAAACAATTTGTTCTATATCTACAAAGATGCTCCTTTCGACCCAGAATTGGCAATGAGTACCAATCAAAATGCTCAGGGATTGGATAACTTTAATCTTCCTTCTACAGGAACTTATGGATTTAATCTAAAAGTAACATTCTAATTTATAAAAGATGAAAAAGTTAATATATCTAATTACAATGGTCATTGCCTTTAGTGCATGTACCAACGATTTTGAAGAAACGAATACCAATCCATATCAAATATCCGGTGAATCATTAAAGCAGGATTTTAATCATGTAGGGGCATTTTATTCCTCTATGCTGAGCCAAATATTTGGTAACCAGGTAGATCACAACTTGACCAATGTTACCTTTGCGCAGCATTTGGCCACTCCTACCCCATTTGTTGGAGGTGTAAACAACACTACCTACTACATACGTTGGAATGGCTACTGGGCCAGGGAGTACAATAATGTAATGGCTCCTGCCAAACAGGTTATTGATATTGCTGCAGCAGATGGTTATGACGTCTTTGTGGAATGGGCCAATTTAATTAGAATTGTATCCATGTCCAGGGTTACTACCTATTATGGACCAATTCTTTATACCAATTATGGTTCTACAGAAAGTGCACTTTATGATAGCGAGGAAACATTATATAATGCTTTTTTTAGTGATCTAGATAGAATCATTTCAGTTTTCAGTGCCAACACCGACTATGTTGGTCTAAATAATTTTGATGCCAGTTATGGCGGTGATGTTAGTAAATGGGCCAGATATGCCAATTCATTAAGGTTACAATTGGCTATGCGTATCTCCAAGGTAGCTCCAGACTTGGCTAAAGCTCAAGGTGAAAAAGCCATGGCAGATCCAGTAGGGCTTATTGAGACCAATGCGGACAATTTCAATATATCTTTGTACGGTCAAAAATTTCACCCAGCACAAATTTGCTTTGAATGGGGAGATACTAGAATGAGTGCTACTATGGAGTCTATCTTGATAGGGTATAAAGATAACCGTATTGCACCTTTCTTTGATCCGGTGAGTGATATGTCTTTAGTTACAGATCACCCAGACTGGCCTTATAAAGGTATCCGTAATGGTGCCGAATTGGTTGCCAAGGATGATCGTTTGAGCTTCTCTACTATCGACGTATCCTTTAATGATCCAGCAAAGGTTACCAAACGTAAGGTAATGAGTGCCGACGAAGTATTCTTTATTAAGGCAGAAGCTGCTCTAAGGGGATGGGCCGGTGCCGGAGATGCAAAAGCCAACTATGAAGCAGGTGTTAGGGCTTCCTTTGAATTATGGGGAGCAGGTGGTGTTGATGCCTATTTGGCGGACAATACCAGTTTGCCAATAGACTATAATGACCCTGTAGCAGCAGGTGCTGTTAACGATTTTGTTAATCAGATTACAACCACTGTTGCTTGGGATGAAGCTGCCAGCAATGAGATTAAATTGGAGAAAATTATTACCCAAAAATGGATTGCGGCCTATACCAACGAAATGGAAGCTTGGGTAGACTATAGAAGAACAGGTTATCCTAAATTACCTCCGGTATATCAAAACAGTAGTAATTCCGATTGGGGAATTATACCTGACGGAGAAGCAATAAAAAGAATGCCGTTCGTGAATTCAGAACGCGAAGGTAATGCTGCGGGTGTTGCTGATGCAACGGCCAAATTAGGTGGACCGGATGAAATTGGTACCAGACTATGGTGGGATACTGGCGGACCAAACTTTTGATTTTTGAAATATATTAGTGTTTAAGAAGAAGCCTGTGATTTAAAAGTCACAGGCTTTTGTTTTATCAGCTTACTACCCATTTTAAAAATCAATATTGGAGTTCGAAAAATCATATTATATCCCAAGCTTTTATTGTGGTTAGTCCATAGAATTAATTAACTTACCTACTGTAATTTTTACCCTTATATCATAGGCTTTTGGTTTTATAATACAATTCACAAAATCTAGCCTATATTGAAAAATTCCTAATTACTATGATTCAAAATATCACCAAAATATACCTGCTTGTCACTACACTATTTATTTTTTCTTGCAAAGGTGTTGATGATAGCAAAATGTTCTCCCTAATGCCGAGCAACAAGACTGGAATTACATTTAAACCTGTTTTACAGGAAACCGAAGAATTTAATATTTTGACCTATGGCTACATCTACAATGGTGGTGGGGTAAGCGCTGGTGATATCAACAATGATGGTCTTACGGACCTTTATTTCACGGCCAGCATGGTAGGAAGTAGGCTATATATCAATAAAGGCAACTTTAAATTTGAAGAAATTGCCCAAAAAGCAGGGGTATTTGCCGAGGGTCTGTGGAATACCGGAACAACCATGGCCGATGTTAACGGGGATGGTTTTTTGGATATCTATGTATGTAGATCGGCCGCCAAGGACGATTATAAAAGAAAGAACCTATTATTTATAAATAATGGGGATTTAACTTTTACAGAAAAAGCGGCGGAATACGGTATTGATGACAGTGGTTACTCCACTCAGGGTGCTTTTTTTGATTATGACAAGGATGGCGATCTGGATTTATATGTGGTAAACCATTCTTCACAGGAATATTCAAGCTTTAGGCAAATATCCAATAACCTTAAGCAACAAAGAAACCCAGCCTATGAAGACCGACTTTATAGAAACGATGATGGAAAGTTTGTAGATGTTAGTGAATCTTCCGGACTTGTTTCAAATGTTTTGGGTTTTGGATTGGGAATTGCCGTTTCGGATATGAATAATGATAATTGGCCAGATATTTATATTTCGAATGATTTTAAGGAACAGGACTATTTGTACATCAATAATCATGATGGCACCTTTACCGAAAGTCTTGAAGAATTTATTGGGCACACCTCCCATTTTTCCATGGGTTCGGATGTAGCGGATATCAATAATGATGGCTTTCCGGAAATTATGACATTGGACATGCTCCCGGAAAACAATTACCGATTAAAGATGGTCTCCGGTCCGGACAATTATGACAAAAACACCTTCTTGGAGAAATCCGGATTCTATTATCAGACCATGAGAAATATGATGCATTTAAACAATCAGGGGAAATCTTTTTCCGAAATTGGGCAATTTTCGGGCGTTTCCAATACCGACTGGAGTTGGGCCTCTCTTTTCACTGATTTGGACAATGATGGTTTTAAAGATCTATTTATTACCAATGGTGTAAAACGGGACTACACTAATATGGATTTTTTAAATTTTGCAGTTCAGGATAGAATTAATCAAAATAAAACCGGGGTAGAGACGGCCATTACAGATTTGTTGGAGAATATGCCTGCTACCATTGAAGAGAATTATACCTATCACAACAACGGCGACCTTACTTTTTCCAAAGTCAATGAAGCCTGGGGACTAAATCAGAAATCGCTTTCCAATGGGGCCGTATATGCCGACTTGGACAATGACGGGGATCTAGATCTTGTGGTCAATAACATAGATGAATACCCTTTTGTTTACAGAAACAATAGTGAACTGCACACTACCAACCATCACTTAAAAATTAATTTTAAGGGTGAAGGAAAAAACACTTATGGCATTGGCTCCAAAGTTACTTTGACCATTGGAAACAAAATACTTATGCAAGAATTTATGCCCACCAGGGGCTTTCAATCTTCCGTAGATTTTAATCTTATTTTTGGTCTTGGGGATGCAACGTCCGTAGATGAACTTAAAATTATTTGGCCCAATGGCCAAGTGCAAATTTTAAATGATATAAAGGCGGATGAAACCATTACCCTAAATCAAAAGGATGCAGTTTTATTGGAAAATAGTTCCGAACCGATAGTTGGAACAACCTATTTTACAGACATTACTATGGATAGTCTTATCCCCTACCGGCATTTGGAGAATGATTATAACGATTTTAAACGTGAACAGTTACTCCCCCATAAATTATCTACCCAAGGACCAACAATAACTAAAGCGGACGTGAATAATGATGGTCTCGAAGATATATATGTCGGTGGCGCCAAAGGAAGTGAAGGTCGAATGTTTAAGCAGACGTCTTCGGGCAAGTTCCTGTCCATCAATGAAAAAATATTCATTACTGATAAGGAATCGGAAGACATTGGCTCACTTTTCTTCGATGCGGATAAGGACGGGGATATGGATCTTTATGTGGTAAGTGGCGGAAACGATTTTGATGAAGATTCCGTTGAACTACAAGATAGACTTTACATCAACGACGGCAGGGGCAATTTCTACAAAAATACTAATGCCCTACCAAAGATGCTTTCAAGCAATTCCTGTGTCAAGGCCAGTGATATTGACGGAGATGGGGATTTGGACCTTTTTGTGGGCGGCCGATTGGTTCCTGGTAAATATCCCACCGCTCCAAGAAGTTATATTTTGCAGAACAACGGTAAAGGCACTTTTACGGATATCACCTTTACTGTAAACCCAGATCTTGAATATCCAGGAATGGTCACAGATGCTTTGTGGACCGATTTTGATAATGATAATATTAATGATCTAATTCTGGTAGGTGAATGGATGAAAATCAGGACATTCAAAAATGTAAGTGGTAAACTTGTGGAAGTATATGAAAACAATGGCCTGAACGATTCCGAGGGCTGGTGGAACAGTATTGAACAAGGTGATTTTGACAAGGATGGGGATATGGATTATATAGTTGGAAATTTTGGAAGAAATTCCCAGTTAAAAACCTCGCCTTCCGAACCAGTAACTTTGTATACCAAGGATTTTGATAGCAATGGCTCTTTAGATCCCATATTGTGTTCCTATAACTTGGGAGAGGAATTTCCTGTTTTTTCAAAAGATGACATGGTGGGTCAATTGAGTGGGCTCAAAGGCAAATATTTAAATTATTCAGACTATGCATCTGCCAGAATTACGGATGTATTTAGCCCTGAGGAACTAAAAGGGGCTATGGTCTTAAAAGCCAAAAATTTCAATACCAGTTATATGGAAAACCTGGGAGATGGAAAATTTAAGATTGTACCCTTGCCAATCGAAACACAGTTTTCACCAATATATGGGATATTAAATGGGGATTTTAACAATGATGGCAACGAAGACGTGGTTGTTGGGGGTAATTTTTTTGGAACCAGGGTAAAATTTGGAAGATATGATGCCAATAAAGGCTTGGTCCTGTGTGGTGACGGAAAAGGCAATTTTAAACCTTCAACTGTAATGGAAAGTGGATTAAATATTGACGGAGAAATAAGGGATATTACCAAAATTACCTTGGCCGACAAAACAGAGGTAGTACTGTTCGTAAGAAACAATGACGGCATAGCAATGTATAAAACAGAATCAACTAAAAAATAGCAAGGTGAAAGTAAAGAATATCAGCTTAATAATTACATTGGGATTATGTCTCGGAACCATGGCCCAATCGCCATCCGTGACCATAAAGGAAGAAATAATGTCCTTGGATACGTACGACTTCAGTAAGCCTAACCCCATCCCAATCCTGACCGACAATGCCAAAATTTTTCCGTATTTCAAATATGAAGGATATGAAAATATCTCAAAGAAGAAAAATTGGAAGGTAGTTACTTTGGAGAACGACTTCATCAAAGTCTTTGTATTGCCCGAAATAGGTGGAAAAGTCTGGGGAGCAATAGAGAAAAGTACCGGTGAAGAATTCCTTTACAAAAATGAAGTAATCAAATTTAGAAATATTTCAATGCGTGGACCTTGGACCTCTGGCGGTATTGAGTTCAATTTCGGAATTATAGGGCATCATCCTTCTACAGCTACTCCGGTAGATTATGTGGTAAAAACTAATGAAGATGGTAGTGTAAGCTGTATCGTAGGTAGCGCTGACCTCCCCTCGGATACGGATTGGAGGGTAGAAATAAGGCTTGAAAAGGACAAGGCCTACTTTGAAACCAATGCCTCCTGGTACAATGGCTCGCCTATAGATCAATCCTATTACAATTGGATGACCGCTGCGGCAGTTGTTTCGGACGATTTGGAGTTCATCTATCCAGGAAATCAATTTTTGGAGCACGGAGGAGCAGCCAAACCATGGCCAATAGATGCTAAAGGCAGAGATCTTTCCCTTTATAAAAACAATAATTTTGATAAGGATATTTCCGAACATGTGGTAGGCGATTATAAAGACTATTTTGGCGGATATTATCACAATAGAAATTTTGGTTTTGGCCACTGGGCACCCTATGAAGAAATGCCGGGACAGAAACTCTGGTTATGGTCTATGGCAAGGTCGGGAGCTATTTGGGAGGATTTACTGACTGACACCGATGGACAATACATGGAGTTCCAGGCCGGTCGACTTCTTAATCAATATTCCCCTGGAGAAACCAACCCTATTTCACAAGCAAATTTTGAACCCTATGTCATGGACCGTTGGAAAGAAATCTGGTTTCCTTTCAAAGAAATTGGTGGAATGGTAGATGCTACGGAATACGGCGTCCTTAACGTTAAGGAATCGGATAAAGGACTCTATATCGGTATCAATGCCCTACAAAACCTAAGTGATAATTTAACGGTATCCATCAATGGGAAAGAAGTTTTTTCTAAGGAAATCATCTTAAAGCCCATGGGAGTTTTTTCTCAAGAGCTTCCATTAAAGGACTCCGGGGAAATAGTGGTAAAATTAGGGGATAAAAAATTATTTTATACCTCCAATGGTGAAAGTACCCTCATAAAACGTCCGTTTATTGATGATGAAGCAATAAAGATCTCAATGAGCGAACAACTGTACCATGAAGGTTGGGAGGCACTAAAGTTTAGGGATTATGAACTCGCCAGCAAAAAATTAAATGAATTGGTGGATTTGGACCCCTCGCATCAGGATGGATTATTGAAGTTGGCAGGATTGGAATATCGAAAAACGGATTATCACAAAGCTCTGGAATATGTAAATAGGGTTTTAAAATTGGACACCTATAATACTGAAGCCAATTACTTGGCTGGAATTATATATCGTGCCCTAAATGACAGTATTAATGCTTTGGAATCTTTTGGCTGGGCTGCCAGAAGCATGAAGTACAGATCTGTATCCTATGCCCAAATGGCCGAAATTTATTTCTCGTTACAAAATTTGGAAAGA
>TARA_R100000935_G_scaffold58830_1_pt1 | contig 28585 bp, 28 predicted proteins | sample TARA_R100000935 | Tara Oceans TARA_R100000935 (sample SAMEA2621502) | marine metagenome | biome: marine biome (ENVO:00000447); feature: surface water layer (ENVO:00002042); material: "saline water (ENVO:00002010), including plankton (ENVO:xxxxxxxx)" | depth 5 m
AAAACTTCCAAGAAGGGCAATGCTCAAAAGTGCCGCCTTATGGACAACCAATCCGTAAATAGAAATGAAAGCGGTCCGGAGCACGCTACTATGGAAAGTGCATAGATGTATTGAAATATTAAAGTCGCCTAGATTTTTTTGGATTCTTTTTTAGCAGGCTCGTATATCTTCTACAAGAGGTATTTATGAATACTGGGCATTTTATTGAAGGAAAATATTAATGACTCCAATAGCCAGATAAACCTTTTTTTTTGCGTTAGTGACCGCGGCGGCATCCCCGCAGCAAGGCAAGGGATATAGCCAAGGGCACGACCGACGAAGGAGGGAACGCCCAAAGAATTAAGCCGGACAACACATCTTGCGTGTGCCAGCAAGGGGGCTAGCAAGGGGCTTAAAAAATTAAGACTTTATTTGGGCTTAGCTGGGTGGCTCCATTTTATTTAAATATGCCATCAAATCCAATACTTCCTCCGTACTAAGGTTGTTCAAGAGCCCTTCCGGCATCATGGATTTTTCGGAAACGTCCCTTGTCCTTATCTGGGATTTGTTAATAATAATCGGGTCTTGACCCACTATTCGTAGAGTTATGCTTCTGTTGTTTTCAGCAATGACATTTCCGCTATAGCTACGGCCGTCCTGAGTGGTTATGACCACCAGTTTATAGTCTTCCTGTACATCTCCACTTGGGTTTAATATGTTGCTTAACAAATAGGTGATATTGGTTCTGTTGGAGCCAGTAAGTTCGGGGCCAATTTTACCACCCTCCCCGTGCAGAATGTGGCATGTGGCGCAGGTATGTTTAAATATTTCCTTGCCTTTAAGTGGGCTTGCCATGCTTAGGGCATCGTCCGTCAATATTCCTTGGTATTTTTTGTACTCTACTTGTAAGGTCTGGGATATATCATCAATAGGCCCCCAAATTTCCACAAAACCATTTCCCAGAACAGCCCTCAACTGAAGTACTACGTGGGCGGGAATGTCCGATTTGGGTATGATACCCTTTTTTAGGGCATCCCCTAAAATTTGACCATATATGGGTCGTGAAGCCATCGTCATTATAGCCTCTTCCTTTTCTTTCCTTGTTAGATCTGCATATAGGTTGAACAAAACCTTCCCCAATTCCTTACTGTCGTATGCTGCTATGGCCTTAATGGCCTGCAGTCGCAAATGTGGGTCTTCCAATAGTTTTGGAATCTCATTTTGCAAAGCTGGATTTTGTTGCGCTGCCAAGCCCTGGATTCCCTTTCTTTTATCTTCCAGTTCTGCCTTCTGATCTTTTATAATGGCCAACATTTTTTTAGATGCTTCCGCATTCCCAAATTTATGAGCTATTGCATCCGCCATGGACGATAAAGCGGAATCCTCTTTTAACAATGTATATACCTTGGCCCAATTGGTGGGCTCTTTTATATCAATATTCCCTTCCAAGCCGGCCAGCATACCTTGCAATAGTTCCGATTGGACTTCTGATTTTTGGCTTACTGCAACGGTCAATTTTTCCAATTGGTTCCCATCCACTAGTCGCCTCCCAATTTTTTGAGCAATGGACGGAATTCTACTTTCCATGGCTAGCAACAATGCTTTCTCTGGCTGCTTCGCGACTATTGGCTCTATACCGAACCATAACATCAGTGGGATGTTGGGATCGTTTATATCTTCATGGAAACGGACCAAAGATTCAGCAATGGCCCAGCGGTCAATTTCAGCGATTCGTTGAAGTGCCGCTGCAAGATAACGGCGAACCACGGCGGAGGATTCATTTTTAGCCATAGCGGTCAACTTATGGATTGCTTTTTGCGAAGGCTGCCCATCTTCGACCAAGAACTGGATGGCCCAGCCCCTTAGATATTGGTCTCTGTCATCCAAGAGTTCGGCCAGTCCGTCGACGTTGATGCCGTTTGTTATTTGAAGGGTCCATAGGGCACGTAGTCGGATATTCTCGTTTTTGTGCTGAGCCAATATATCCTTCAGGCGGGAAATTGCTGCACTGTCCAGGGGTTTCCTAGAGGCTCTGTATTGTAAAATGACCCGTGCTCGTTGTGCATGCCAATTGCTTTTGCTCAATTGCAACTCTACTAGTTCTTGATCACTTTTTTTACTGAGGTCATCAAATCTTCCGGGCCAGTCAACTGCTTGTGACACTGCAGGCATAATTCTATATACCCTGCCCGTATCTTTATTGATCACGGCATCCCCACATATTTCAGCATCGTGCCAATCCAGTACATAAAGGTCGCCTGCTGGTCCCACTTCCATGCTAAAGCCTACCCATTGTGCATTGTTTGCCATCATAAAATCTTCCCCGTGACTGGCCGTAAAACCTGAGCCGTTAGGTGTTAGGATATCCGAGAGCACGGCATGTTCATGAATATTGGCCATGAATAGTCGCCCTTGTTGATCTGCAGGAAAAGCATCTGATTGGTAAATCCTTGCCCCACCGTGTGCCGAGCGATGGCGGTGGTCCACTATAGTTTTAATATCTTCATAGACATAAGGATTGAAGTGTTGGCCGCCCTGCCTGTGATATATACCACCTTGGATGATGTGGAACATATGGGGGATAACACAGGCAGTAATAAACAACTGTCCCTTGGCATCATAATCGATGCCCCAAGGGTTACTAAAGCCGTGTGCAACTACCTCAAACCTATCCTTTATGGGATGATAACGCCAGACTCCGCCGTTGATATCTACTCCTTCAGCTTCCAATAGGTCGTTTGGAAAAGCATCCCTATGCTTATAGATACGTCCCGCTCCTTTGGGCTTTCTTATTTTGGAAGGGGTTGCAAATCCCTCTAGGCCATACAGCCAACCATCCGGACCCCAATGGAAACTGTTGATGGTTTCATGCCGGTCACGAATGCCCCAGCCCGTCAGCAATACTTTTGTGTCCTTTTCGTCTGCCTTATCGTCCGCATTTCTATCCGGTACGAAAAGTAGATTTGGTGGAGCGCCTATAAATACCCCACCATGACCGACCGCAATGGCCGATGGGAATGGAATGCCTTCCAAAAATACTTTTTTACTGTCCGCAACACCGTCACGATCGGTATCTTCCAATATCAAAATACGGCTATCCCCTGAACTGGAAAATCCCTCGGATCGGGACTCATAGTCCCTGTTTTCCGCAATCCACATTCTTCCTTTGTCGTCCCAACAAAACGCCATGGGCTGCGTAATCATTGGTTCGGAGGCAAAGCTGTTCACCGTATAGCCAGGTTTGATCGCCATTGCTTCCACAGCTTCTTTGGGGCTTAAAAGCTTGGCATCGCGTCCTTCCTGCTTGGCAATGCCCCAAAGCGATGCCGTATTGTACATGCCCTTATCACCAACATAATCCCCCCAAAGGTCATCCAACACCATATCATCCAATTCACCTGTATAAGCGACTATTTGGTGTTGGAAAATTTTTGTTTCCCCTTTTTTAATGTGCCAATCGCCCAATCGGGCGGGGACCGGGCCTACGCCCCATTGCCCGTCTACTCTCCATGGTTGCGGATAATCCTTATTATCTTTATGATCAAAAATTGCAATATGGCCCCAGTGGTCAAGGCCTTTAATTTCCATGCCAACATCTACCCACATGGCTCGTTGCCCATCCGCTTTTTCGTTCTTTTGTCGGGCGGCATTAATTACTTCACCCATATTACCTTGTTTCCATGGCATTCTTAAAAAGAGCCCTCCATAATGGAATTGATTGATAGTTAGATCGATAAGCGCTTCCCCTTGCCATTCCAATGTCAATAAATATTTTTTGTCCTTTTCTGTAAAGGTCCAGGTCTGTGTTTCTTTTAGGATAGGAGCTTTAGATTCATCCAACATATGGTAAACTGTTTTCCATTTCAACTCTTGCCCTTCTGCAATTAGAACTTCTGCTGCTACTCTTTGCCAGTAGCCCCCATCAGGATGGTGAAAATAATCGCGGCCAATTTTTTTTTGGATATGTTTTGGTTTATCAGGATTGTAAAACCATTTTTTTAATTCCTCAGGTTCCGCCCCAGTACCGTTTATGCGGGTAAATCCCCAATAAAGACCGGTCTGGTGTTTATGATGTCCCGGGCTGTATTCTGTAAGTTCTGCATTGGAGCCAGGGGCCAAAATGGGATGGATATAGGGACGAAAATTGGGTTTTGTGTTCTGTGTTACCACTGCAGCATTTCCACCGTCCGGAACAATACGTATTTCATTATCGGTCTGTTCAATGTGAAAACTGGATTGTTTTACGTCGGCTGGAGCTACATCTTTTTCCTTCCTAGGCTTGCATGCTAGGAGACATATAAATCCGATCAGTACTATTAAGATTCTTGGCATAGTTTTCTTTTTATGTAATGGTTGGTTGTAAAAGGGTTATGCAATTGTCCAAATCATTTTCGGATTAATGTCCATTAGCTCCACTCAAAGATGAAAATTCTGTTCTCTCTTTCCCCAAAGAGGAAATTATCCAATTGGATCTTCAAGATATTCAATTTAAGTGGATTAACTAAAATTAGTAAATGAGTATTGTCCTGTTTATTTTTATAAACCTAGGATTGTTACTGCAATATTTTTGTTGTGGATTAATCTCTTTACTTGGAAGTACGGGTTACTGCAAATTGTGCTATCGTCAATTTAGAAAGTTGACACTCTGAAAAAATTATGTGATTGTAATAGATGCGGAAATAGAAGGCATAAAAAAACGGATTGGCAGTAAGCAATCCGTTGATTTTTATAATCTTATGTTTTGCAGCAGGAACAACAGTTGAACTCCTGATCCCAGGGTTGTGAATTCTTGCTTGGATTTTTAAAACCCTTTATTTAGCTGACTTTCCAGATACCCTTTTAACTTTAAGTAACACAGCGAATAATAGTATTTCGCCGTTGCAGCAGGGTAGGAGCAGATAAGCGTCCATACTTATTGTTATGCGCTATTTCTTATTTCAACGCATCAATTCCTGCTTTCACAATCTTCAAAATCCGATCGGCATCCTGTACACATCCTTCCCATATACCACTCTGTGTCGCTGCCCAAATTTTAATATCATTGGGCAATTCTGGATGTGGTCGAAGTTGTGGATGTGGCAATCTATTTGAAAACAATTCTGCTATTTCGGCTTCACTTAACTCGACATGGGGATTGCTGTGTGAGGCTATTAGGTTTATACTTCCACTTAGATTATCGCAATCAATTTTGATTTCAATGATATCTCCATCTTGAACCTTTCCAATAGGTCCTCCTACGAGAGCTTCAGGACCAACATGTCCTATACATGCTCCTGTAGAAACGCCAGAAAAACGTCCATCGGTAATCAGGGCAATCTCTTTTCCAAAAGATAATTGTTTCAGAGCGCCCGTGATTTGGAAGGTTTCTTCCATTCCTGTGCCACTTGGGCCTGTTCCCATCAATATGATAATTTGACCTGGTTTTACCTCTCCATGATTAATTGCCTTCATGGCATTGGCTTCAGAGACAAATACTTTAGCAACTCCTTTTTTATAGTATATGCCGTTGTCATCGATCATTTCTGGAGCAATTGCACCGCTTTTGATCAGCGCTCCTTCTGGTGCCAAATTTCCAGTGGGGAAAGTCAAGGTGCTTTTCATGTTGGCCTTATTTGCTGCTTCAGGTGATAGTATCACTTTATCAGGATGTGCATCAGGATTAAATGTCTGGAGGTTAAATCGTACTTGTTTACGTCTATTTCTTTTATTTTCAGCTTCCCAAGCGTACATTTTGCCTCCCTGCTCCCAGACATCCAAATTTTCGCCCAATGTTTTACCCGTAACTGTGAGGCAGTCTTCTTTCAGTAGACCTAATTTTCGCAAATGTAACATTACCTCGGGTACTCCACCGGCAGCATATACGTGTGCCGTGGAGTATTTCCCTGCTGGGAGCACATTGACCAATCGAGGTGTTTGTCGGTTGATATTCTCCCATTCTTCCCGGGTAGGCATCTTTAATCCCGCTGCATGGGCTATAGCAGGGATATGAAGCAGGAGATTAGTGGATCCGCCAAAAGCTGCATGTACGACCATAGCATTGAACACGGCATCTTGTGTGAGGATCTGACTGGTATATATATTGTTTTCTGCCAAATTAACCAGGGCAAGGGCCGAATCTTCAGCAAGAGCATACCAAATCTTCCCTCCGGAAGGCGCTAGTGCCGAATGTGGCAATGCCATTCCCAAGGCTTCTGCTACGACTTGGGAGGTGGCTGCCGTTCCCAAAAAATGACAACCTCCACCTGGTGTCCCACAAGAAGCACATCCTTGGGACTGGGCCTCTGCCAATGATATTTCTCTATGGGAAACAAGCGATGGCAAGGATTGTACCGAACCCAAATCTTTGATTCCTTTGGCGATCAATGTCACTCCACCGGGCATGATAATCGTAGGTAGATCAGCTTCATTTGCCAATGCCATCATCATCGCAGGTAGGCCTTTGTCACAAGTAGCTATGCCCATTACCCCTTTGCGATTGGGCAAAGAGCGTCTTAAGTCTCCTAAAACTGTGGCGGCATGATTACGATAGGCCAAGGAATTCATCATGCCTGTAGTACCTTGGGTACGTCCATCACAAGGGTCGGATACTGATACATAATAGGGTTTTGTAGAGCGACTTTTGAAAGCGCTTGCAGCCACTTTTGCGGCATCTCCCAATTCAAAATGACCTGAGTGCATGCCAAGTGCCAGCGTCTCTTCTCCGTTCTTTAGTCCACCCGCAGTACTCATTATAAGGAATTCTGACTGATTTACATCTTTATGATTCCACCTCATTCCCGCATCCTGTATTTTGCCGAAAATGTCACCACTGGGCTTGTTTTCATAGTCTTCCCGTGATATTGGTAGTCGCCCTTTCCTTGGGGTAACTTCTAAAGGGAAATAAAAGGGACTGTTCTCTTGGAAATGCTCTTTATCTTTATTGCTCATATTTTTTTAAAATCGTGGTACTGTGGAATCAAGTTAGTCTATCTGTTAAAAGGGAAAATATTTTCTAAAGGATATGTTCTTAAGGTTTCAAACCGCATCACGTTTTTTCTGGCGGGTTTGGATTTTTTTTTCGTTTATTACAAGGCCAGGTCAACAAGATTTGGCAACTTAGTAAATATAAACAAAACATTGAAGTTGGAAATCGACCCGAATTAATTTTAGACGGTATGTGTGTACTGTTTTGATTCAGTTTATTCAATCCATTACGTTTATTATTTTCCTTTGGGGGTATAATGTTCTTTTCCGTGTCCAACTTTTTGATAACCATTGCCAATTTTCGGACATTGAATGATGGCCTCAACTAAAAAACTGACATCATCCAATAGTTTTTCAGAAAGCTTGCAGTTGTATTCATCATTTTCCAAATAGTAGAGAATTTCTGTTTGGTTTTTATAAACTCCCCATTTACAGTAGTTTCTGCATGCTAAAGTATAATATCGTGTTCCAGAACGTGTTCCGTTCTATGTCCAAATGTCTCATTTGATAAAATTTGGCCATAAAAAAACGGATTGGCAGTAACCAATCCGTTGATTTATATAAACTTAAGTTTTGTAGCGAGAACGAGAGTTGAACTCGTGACCTCCGGGTTATGAATTTGAAAAAAATCCTGATTAACCCCCTAATATGTACTTAATTTTGTAAAATCGTTTACGATATCGTTTACTGTATTAATACTAAATTTTAGCCAAAATACATAGTATGTAATAATAATCCAAATCCATATAAATAATTGATATGGTTTCAAGAATAATCGTTTATACCACAAAGTTGAAATTACATCGAAGTTAATTTTCTTATTTCCGATTTTTAAGTATATTCGACACCTTGCTAATTCTTCCCCCGTTAGTGAATTTTTATTATTAGTTAAATAACCTAACCACCAAGAGGAAGAATGAAAAGAGTATTCCCTTTTATAGCCATAGTTCTCGCTTATTTTCTAACCCTTACAGGTTCTTGCTCCAAAGAAGATACCCCAGTTTATGAACTATCCACTAGTGTAAATCCCGAAGAGGGAGGTACTATTAGTCCTAATAATGGCACTTATGATTCAGGGGAAAAAATAACAATATCGGCAATTCCGGCAAAAGGATATTACTTTAAAAATTGGGGTGGAGATATTTCAGGAACAAATAATCCATATTCGCTTGCCATAAAATCTGATACGGAGGTTATCGCCGTTTTTGAAAAAGATGATACGGATGGTGATGGTGTTCCGAACGATATAGATAAGTGTCCAGGAACTTCTGCAGGGGAAACTGTTAATTTGGATGGATGCTCTGAAGGTCAGAAAGATTCGGATGGAGATTCAGTCTATGATGATGTAGACCTATGCACAGATACCCCGGAAGGTGAGGCAGTGGATGAAGATGGTTGTTCCTTAAGCCAAAAGGATTCTGACCTTGATGGTATTGCCGATGACAAGGATGAATGCCCGGACACTGATCCAGGATTAACAGTAGATGATCAAGGTTGTGCGGATAATGAGAAAGATACGGATGGTGATGGAGTAAAAGATGACATTGACCAATGTGCAAATACTCCAAATGGACAAACTGTAGATGCCGCTGGATGTTCCTCTACTCAAATTGACACAGATGGGGATGGTTTAACCGATGATTCAGATACATGTCCAGATACTCCAAGTGGAGAAATCGTCGATTCAAATGGGTGTTCTGGTAGTCAAAAGGATACAGACGGAGATGGTGTTACAGATAATCTAGACAAATGCCATAATACTCCTTCAGGCGAAACTGTAGATTCGGTAGGGTGCTCTGATACACAAATCGATACGGATGGCGATACCATTACAGACAACTTTGATCAATGTCCGAATACTCCTTCTGGTGAAACAGTTGATAGTAATGGGTGCTCTGGTAGTCAAAAGGACTCCGATAATGATGGAGTTACAGATGACAAAGATTTATGCCCAGGAACAACATCAGGACAAACAGTCGATTCCAATGGCTGTTCTACCTCCCAAATTGATTCGGACTCTGATGGAGTCACTGACAATAATGACAGTTGTCCAAATTCACCTAGCGGTGAATCGGTAGATTCCAATGGATGTTCGCATAGCCAGAAAGATACCGATGGAGACGGAATAACCGATAATAATGATTTATGTCCTGGTACACCATCCGGTGAAACTGTAGATTCCAATGGATGCTCTGTTTCCCAAACGGATTCAGATATGGATGGAATCAGGGATAATATCGACAATTGTCCTAACACACCCACTGGGGAATCGGTGGATTCCAATGGATGTTCAGATAGTCAAAAGGATTCGGATAGCGATGGGGTTACCGATGATATCGATTCATGTCCCGGGACACCTTCCGGTGAAACCGTGGATTCCAATGGCTGTTCTACTTCCCAAATTGATTCGGACATGGATGGGGTAAGTGACAATAACGATAGTTGTCCAAATACGCCCACTGGAGAATCGGTGGATTCCAATGGATGTTCGGATAGTCAAAAAGATACCGATGGAGATGGAGTAACTGATGATATTGATCAATGCCCAAATACTACCTCAGGTGAAACTGTTGATGCCAATGGATGTGCCCTTGTTTCTCCAATTTATTTGGATGATAATGGAATAACCATAAAATGCCATGATTGGGCTAATGTTGGAGATACGGGTCAAGTCAATGGTGTTACTTATACCATTGTTGATGAAGTTGGGCTAAGACAGATGAGAATCAATGGTGAAGATATATCAAAGGTTTGCACAACAAAAATTACTGATTTGAGTCGATTATTTGCTTATTCTGGGACAATTAGCCACAATATTAGTTCCTGGGATGTTAGTAATGTCACTGATATGAGTAGTATGTTCGAAGAATCCGATGCTCGTAATTTGGATATTAGTTCTTGGGACGTCAGTAATGTTGTGAATATGGCAGGTATGTTTAGGCAAGCAGGTTTTAACCAACCCATTGGAGATTGGGATGTGAGTAGTGTCACAGACATGTCCTACATGTTTAGAGAATCATCTTTCAACCAACCCATCGGAGATTGGGATGTGAGTAGTGTCACTGACATGTCCAGTATGTTTAGAATGGGTTTTTTCAACCAACCCATTGGCAATTGGGATGTCAGTAATGTTACCAACATGGCGTGGATGTTTCAAGATGCACCATTTAATCAAGATCTCAGTTCTTGGAATGTGGTTAATGTAACACAATGTACCTACTTTACTGAATATTCAGAACATTGGGTCCTACCCAAACCAAACTTCACCAATTGCACAGAATAGGGATTAATTATATACTTTCAAAACTTGTACGTTCGCTGGTTTTAGACGACCTGTTTTAGCTCTAATTTCAAAATGACGCCATGTGAAAAATCCTGATTTAAACCAACCCAAACTCTTCCACCAATTGCCAAACCACTGGATTTAGTTCGCCAAGTCGTTTTAAGGCATTTTCCTTAGGGGTTAGGGGTTTATTGGTATGGTTGGAAGTATTTTTAAACTTGAATAACAAGTCCACCAAATCGGCACCCTCTTCCAGGTCATAATATTCAAGTAATCGACTACAGCTTATTTTAAATCCTTTTGCGGTAAGTATGTCCGTTTTGTCTACCCATGCACGATATTCTGTCTTATCAGGGAATAAAACCACGTTGTGGCCCTTAAAGGGTTGTATTACTTTTGCATTAAGGCCGGTTTTTGATCCCTAAAAACGTTTACGTTTTCGTTTACGGTAGACAAAAGTACGGAAATAGAAGTCATAAAAAAACGGATTGGCAGTAACCAATCCGTTGATTTCTATAAACTTAAGTTTTGTAGCGAGAACGAGAGTTGAACTCGTGACCTCCGGGTTATGAATCCGACGCTCTAACCAACTGAGCTACCTCGCCATGCCGTTTTTAACGGGTGCAAATATAAAGTTAATTTTCTGTCCTATCCAAATTAGATTGCTAAAAATATTATCTCGGTTTTATTTTTTAATCATTTATAAATATATATATTGTCCGCCATAAACACTATTCAGAATGAGCGATAAAACAAAATTTGAAGTTGAATTTGTAATTCAATCCTCTCCACAACTACTATATCAATATATATCTACCCCCTCAGGACTTTCCGAATGGTTCGCAGACAACGTAAATTCCAGAGGAGAAATGTTCAATTTTATTTGGGACGGCTCTGAAGAGCAGGCAAAATTATTAAAGCGCAAGAGCGATGAATTTGTAAAATTTACTTGGGTAGCGGAAGAAGATGATAGTTTTTTTGAAATGCGCATCATAGTAGACGAAATAACCAAGGATGTGTCCTTGTTTATTACAGATTTTGCAGATGAGGATGAAGTGGACGAAGCTAAAATGCTTTGGGAGAACCAAGTATCCAGTTTAAAGCAGGTTTTAGGTTCGGCCTAATCCATTAATGGAATAAAATGTATCTTTGGCCTTGATTTTTTCAAGGCTTTTTTTATGGTTAATTTTAACGGAAACCTACTTTCTAAAAACACATCTTACCTTAATCACGAAAATAGGGGACTGCGCTATGGCGATGCCCTGTTCGAGTCCATCAGGGTAGTAAACGGAAAAATATTCTTTTGGGAGGACCACTATCTTAGGCTTATGGCCTCTATGCGGATCTTGAGAATGGAAATTCCTATGAATTTTACCATGGAGTTTTTGGAAGAGCAGTTATTGGCCTGCGTGGAAGCCAACGGCCTGTTGGAGAAACCTGCCCGGATACGATTTACCGTATTTAGAAATAATGGCGGTCTATACCTGCCACAGACCAATGACGTATCCTATATTATTGAGGCCAACTCTTTGGATTCCCCCTTTTTTACTCTTAATAGCGATGCTTATGAAGTGGAACTTTTTAAGGACTTTTATGTCAACGCGGATATGCTTTCTACCTTAAAGACGAATAATAAGGCAATCAACGTTGTGGGCAGTATTTTTGCTTCCGAAAATGGTTACCAGAACTGTCTGTTGCTAAACCAGGAAAAAAGGGTAGTGGAAGCACTTAATGGCAATCTCTTTTTGGTAAAGGACCAACATATTAAAACCCCGTCCCTAAAAGACGGTTGCTTAAACGGAATTGTGCGCAAGAAGCTGATCGGTATTTTAGGTTCGTTGGACAAGTACCAATTTGAGGAAGCTTTTATTTCGCCCTTCGAGCTGCAAAAAGCGGATGAGCTGTTCATAACCAATGCAATCACAGGTATTCAACCCATTACAAAATATAGAAAGAAGGAGTACGAAACTAAGGTGGCAGCCGATTTATTGGGCAAGCTAAACGCTGCTGCAAGGTTGAACTAAATATATAAGTTTAATTTAGGTTAGGGTTTTCAGGGGCATTGGACCATATCAGGTAATTGCCTCCCAATTCCATCATTTTTTCTTTCCAAAAAGCATTGGAAGATTTTTGGATAATGGCACTTTCATAGACATTTTTTACCACGACCCAAGATTTTGAATGCAATTCCTGATCCAATTGAAGGGAAGACCAACCGGAATATCCCAAAAAGAAGCGGATATCGTTTTCAGAAATCACCTTATTATTGATCAGGTCCACAATAGAACCAAAATCTCCGCCCCAATAGATTCCGTCGGATATTTCAATACTATTTTCTATGAGTTGTGGAACCTTGTGGATAAAATAAAGATTGTCCTGTTCTACTGGCCCCCCATTATATACCTGAAAAGGGATATCTATTTCGGTAACCAGATCATTTATACTATAGTCCAAAGGCTTATTAAGTATAAAACCAACAGACCCCTCATGGTTGTGCTCCGCCAACAGGACTATAGACCTGTTAAAGGAAACATCACCTGAAAGTGTAGGCTCAGCAATAAGGAGTTTGCCTTTTTTTGGCTTTTCAGCAACCATATTGTTTGTTCTAGTATCCCTAAAATAAAACAAATCTGTTAATCTGAAAAGTCTTTTGTACAAAAAAAGCACTTCCTGTTAAAGAAGTGCTTTCTATGTATAATAATATTATGACTAGTTTACTGCACCGCTCAAATCAGCACCTGCCTTAAACTTCACTACATTTTTAGCTGCAATTTGGATAGTCTTTCCAGTTGATGGATTTCTACCTTCTCTTGCATTTCTTTTAGATACAGACCATGATCCGAAACCTACTAGAGATACTCTACCACCTTTTTTTAGAGAACCTTCAACGTTTCCTAAGAAAGATTCCAATGCCTTTTTAGCTGCGGCTTTAGTAATGCCAGCATCAGCTGCCATTGCATCGATTAATTCTGTTTTGTTCATAATTTCGATAAATTAAGTGTTATTAATTATAATTAAATACTTCAACAAATTTATACGGATTTGCCATTAACACAAGTAAAATGGGGGGAAATCCGCAATTTTGTTGATAACTTGAAACGTTTGTTGATAAAGTAGGGTTTTTTTTACGATTTCCCACACCCCCAATGAACATAGGGGTTTACCCAACATAGGCGTTTTCTGCCAATTTTAATCCGTTCAACACCTCTTTGGTAGTCATTTTTCTTTTGCCGGGCAGTTGAATTTCCAATAAATTGATGTAACCTCCCTTTACGGCTACCTTTAGTTCGTTTTTGGTGGCAGCAACTGTCCCTACCTTTAATTGGTGGGGTTCCAAATCCTTTTTGGCGGAGTATATCTTTAGGAACAGATCATCCTCCCCGTTGTGCAGGGTAGTCCATGCGGTTGGAAAGGGGCTTAATCCCCTAATAAAATTATATATGCTTGTAATATCCTGGTTCCAATCAATTTCACAGGTCTCTTTGTGGATTTTGTGCGCTTCCTTTAAGGGTCTATTTTCCTGCTGCTTGGATGGGGCTATTTCTTTATTCTCCAATTTGTTAATAGTTTCCAATACTAGGTCTGCTCCCAAATGCATCAGCTTATCGTGCAAAGTGCCGGCAGTATCCTCTTCCGAAATGTTGGTTTTCTTTTGAAGTAATATGGCCCCAGTATCAATTTTATCGTCTATAAAGAAGGTAGTCACCCCAGTTTCCTGCTCTCCGTTGATGATGGCCCAATTAATTGGGGCCGCTCCACGGTATTGGGGCAGGAGGGAAGCGTGAAGGTTAAAAGTGCCCAACTTTGGCATTTCCCAAACCGCTTTGGGCAGCATTCTAAAAGCCACCACAATCTGAAGCTCCGGATGTAATCCTTCCAATTCCTCTATAAAATTGGGATCCTTTAAATTGGTGGGCTGCATAATTTTTAGTCCATGTTCCATGGCATAAACCTTCACGGCGGATTCGTGTAATTTTCTCCCACGGCCGGCCGGCTTGTCGGGAGCAGTAATTACTCCCACAATATTACTGTCCCTTTTAACTAGCTTGTCCAAAATGGCCACGGCAAAATCCGGGGTACCCATAAATACTATTCGTGGTTTGCTCATTTTTTGATTATTTCGTACTGGTTAATAGAATTTACGCTTATTCTCCTCTCTTCCAATAATCGCTGTAAGGCCAAAATAATGGAACTTTCCTTATAGGTCAGTAATTTTATCAGCTCTCTGGAACTTTCTTTTCTCACCATCAAAATTTGTAGAATATCCTGTTCTATGATTTTAATAATGTCATTGTTTATAGGATTCTTTTGCAGACATACGTCACACTTACCACAGTTCTCCTTGCTAGCTTCACCAAAGTATTTAAGAATGTGCCGACTTCTGCATAGTTTGGAATCCTTTATATAGGCCAACATACTTTCTACATTGTCCTTTTTAACCTGCTGTATCTGTTTTATTTTTTTTGCGAAGATATTGATAGTACGTTCATCCTCCCTGGGTACCAAAAATGTAATTTCCAGATCACTGTGTTGGGCATGGTATTCGATTATTTCATCTTTTTCCATTTTTTCCAATACCGCTATTACCTCATTTTCGCTTGTGTTGGCTTTTCGCGATATCAATAGGGGATTGATTTTGGTGTCAAAATCGAATATACCACCGTAAGTTCTAAGAATTGTTTCGACTATAGTTGCCGATGCCCGGTTTTTTTCCAGGTAATCAAATATTTGATGCTTGGAAGCTATCATCCGTATACTTGTTCTTTGTGAAAATGCCTCGGTCAGGGATATAACGGAGTTTTGATCCAACAGCCTTAAACCGTTATACGTTAAGGTAGTATTTAATTTGTAGGTTTCGCAAAAGGAATTGAAGGGCAATTGAAAGGTTTCGCCACTGCCTTCCCCAAAGGGAATCTGAAAATAGTTGGCCAGTTTTCGGTACAACAACTTAAGAAAGTCCACATCGGGCAAGACCCCTAAAAATTGTTTTCGTACCTGGGCTTCGTCCGTGGGGTTGGTAATTAAGGCAGCATTTGACGGTTTTCCGTCCCTTCCGGCCCTTCCGGCCTCCTGAAAGTAATTTTCCATACTGTCCGGAATTTGGTAATGTACCACAAGTCCAACATCCGGTTTATCGATCCCCATTCCAAAAGCATTGGTGGCCACCATGATCTTTACCTTGTTTTCCAACCACTGGTTTAATCTGGTATCCTTGTCCTTTTTGGAAATACCACCGTGAAAAAAGGTGGCCGTATGTCCTTGCTGGGATAGGTAATAGGCCAATTCCATGGTCATTTTTCTGCTTCGGACATAGACTATGCTGCTCGTATTGGTCTGGGCGCATAATTCCTTAAGGCGGTATTTTTTGTCCTCCTCCCAGTAGACATTAAAATTAATATTGTTTCTGGAAAAGGAATCCTTCACCACCAATGGTTGTTCCAAATGTAAATTGTTGCAGATATCCTTGACCACCATCTCCGTAGCCGTGGCGGTCAATGCTATCATAGGCACATTAGGTGCCAATTCCTTTAAAATATGGCATTCCAAGTAGGCAGGTCTAAAATCGTTGCCCCATTGACTAATGCAATGCGCTTCGTCAATAGCAATAAGGTTAACGTTCATTTGCCGGATGCGCTCCTGTACCAATTCCTGTTGTAGTCTTTCCGGGGAAAGGTATAGGAATTTATAGTTGCCATACAGGCAATTGTCCAAAAGGTTGTTTACTTCGTCAAAAGAAATGCCCCCAGTTAGGGCAATGGCCTTTGTGCCCAATTTTTTTAGGGTGTCTACCTGGTTTCGGATCAAGGCTATTAAGGGCGATACCACAATACAAATACCTTCTCGGGCCAATGCCGGTACCTGAAAGCACAAGGATTTGCCACCTCCCGTTGGGAGCAGGGCCAAAACATCCTGTCCGTTCAATACGGCGCTTATGATGTCTTCCTGGGAATTTTTAAAATCAGGAAACCCCCAAAATTTTTCCAGTATATTCTTAGGGTGCTGCTGCACTATAGCCTTTTTAATTTATTAAGTATAAAGGTAACTCTTCCTTCTACGGTTTCCTTGGGTACATTTATAATTTTGTAGCCATATGTGCTGTAGGCCTTTTCCAAAAAGGTATGGATACGCTCTGCCTCCTCAAAGTTTTCATAGCGCTCATTGTCGGACTCGTGTATTTCTTTCCATGGTGGCAGTAAAAATACGTGGTCGTATCTGTAATTCTTACAGCTCTCTACAAAATGCTCACCATAGGACTGACCAAAACAATCCATATAGGCCACTACGTCCGGTATACCGCGATCATAAAAAACAATGGGTCTGTCTACCTTACTGGCCGCTTGAAATTGCCTGATCCGGCCGTCCATAATTCTTTCGCTAAACAGTAAAGGATCAGAAACAAATAACTGTGGAATTCCTTGCTGCCTGGCTTCCAGGGTAATCTCGCGGGATATTTCACTAAAACAAAAGAAGCCTTCCCTTTCAATTATTTCTATGATAGATGTCTTTCCCGTACTGGGTCCACCTGTTATGACAATTCTTTCTAAATCCAAATAGCGGCGTTTAAGGTTTTGCAATTACATGCATAAAATGGTGTTGCAAAGTAATGAAATAGGCCTAAGATTAAAAAATTGACAATGATACTTTATATATTTGCAAAAACATTGGCATGGATCAGGATAAATCAGAGGAATTTTATGGTAGATTACGGGAACAATTGGCTGAAAGTAGCAAATGGCCTTCCAACTACCTGTACAAGTTTATAGTACCTACCGACACAGCAAAGATTAAACAGATACAGGATATTTTTGATAATACGGGGGCGGTAATCGAATCCAAGCAATCCAAAAATGCAAAATATACCAGCTTGAGCATTACGGTGAACCTTAAAAATCCTGATGAAGTAATACGTAAATACAAGGAAGTAGGGGAGGTTAAAGGGGTAATATCACTCTAAAATAGTATTTCTAGCATAATTTTGTTAATTTGCAGACGTTATAAGAGCACTTCCTTATCATAAATAAATAGCAATAAATATTTCAATTTGAATTTAGTAGAAAACTTAGAATACAATACTGAGCGACCAAAGCTCATTATACCCGAGTATGGGCGTCATTTCCAGAAAATGGTGGACCATGCCATCTCCATAGAGGACGATGCGGAACGTAACCGTGTGGCCCAGGCCATCATTAGTGTTATGGGCAATATTCAACCACATTTGAGGGATGTACCCGATTTTCAACATAAACTATGGGACCAATTGTTTATCATGTCCGATTTTAAATTGAACGTGGAATCGCCATTTCCCATCACCTCTAAAGAGACCTTGCAAAAGCGTCCCGATCCATTGGAATACCCTCAAAATTTTCCGAAATATAGGTTTTATGGAAACAACATAAAACGTATGATCGATGTGGCCGTTAAGTGGGAAAAAGGTGATATGAGAGACGGATTGGAATATGCCATAGCCAACCACATGAAAAAGTGTTACCTTAATTGGAACAAGGACACGGTGGACGACAAGGCCATTTTTAAGCATCTTTACGAGTTGAGCGACGGACAAATAGATCTTGCCAAAGAAGGGGAAAACTTGACCGAAAGTGGCCAATTCCTTAAAAATCGTGTGGCAAAAACACCTAGGACCAGTTCTGGTAAAAAAACGCAAAGAAATCAAAACCGCGGTAAAAAGCGGTATTAATCTTCTCCAACCTTAATGGGAACATTTAGAATAGAAGGCGGTCATCAATTACATGGTGAGATTACACCGCAAGGGGCAAAGAATGAAGCATTACAAATACTCTGTGCCGTACTACTTACTTCAGAAAAAGTATCGATTACCAATATCCCGGATATTGTAGACGTAAACAAACTGATATCCTTATTGGAGGATTTGGGTGTTAAGATCCAAAAGAAAGGTCAAGGGTCTTATACTTTTATGGCAGATGACATTAATTTGGAATACCTGCAATCTGCCCAATTTAAAGAGGACGGAAGGGGCCTTAGGGGGTCCATTATGCTCGTAGGTCCATTATTGGCGCGATTTGGTAAGGGGTATATTCCAAAACCGGGCGGTGATAAAATAGGACGTAGGCGATTGGATACCCACTTTGAAGGTTTTATAAAATTGGGTGCCAAATTTAGATATAATAAGGAGGAACACTTTTATGGTGTAGAAGCCAAAAAATTGAAGGGCACCTATATGCTCTTGGATGAGGCTTCGGTTACCGGAACAGCGAATATTGTTATGGCCGCAGTACTTGCGGATGGCAAAACCACCATATACAATGCAGCCTGTGAACCTTATTTACAGCAATTGTGCAAAATGTTGAATAGGATGGGAGCCAAAATTACGGGAATCGGCTCCAATCTATTGGAAATAGAAGGTGTTGATAGCCTTGGAGGCACAGACCACCGTATGCTTCCGGATATGATCGAAATCGGTAGTTGGATCGGCTTGGCCGCAATGACAAGGAGCAATCTGACCATTAAAGATGTTAGTTGGGACGATTTGGGCCAAATTCCTACTGTTTTTAGAAAGTTGGGGATACAGCTAGAGCGAAAAGGGGACGATATAGTTATCCCCGAGCATAAGGATGGATATGAGATCCAAAATTATATAGACGGTTCCATTTTAACCGTTGCAGATGCGCCATGGCCTGGACTTACGCCAGACTTATTGAGTATTATTCTGGTAATGGCTACCCAAGCAAAAGGTGAGGTCTTGATCCATCAAAAAATGTTTGAAAGCCGATTGTTCTTTGTAGATAAATTAATAGATATGGGGGCCAAGATTATTCTTTGCGATCCACATAGGGCTACTGTTATAGGTCATAACTTCAAATCCAGCCTAAAAGCCACCACCATGGTGTCTCCGGACATTAGGGCGGGTGTTTCTTTGCTGATAGCAGCCTTGTCCGCTAAAGGCACTTCTACCATTCATAATATTGAACAGATAGATAGGGGTTACGAAAATATAGATACAAGATTGAGGGCTATTGGTGCCAAGATCACTAGAGTTTAATCAAGAATAAAACATTATAAATTAAACAAGGACTTTCGTTTGGAAAGTCCTTGTTTAATTTTGTAGATGCACTAATGTATTTGTATTAAGACTTTAAGAATGCCATTGGGCCAAGTTGTCTATGAGCTTATTGCCTTACAAATTTTTTCGCCAATAGTTAAAAGATCGCTCACTTCTTCCTCGGTAAAATCATAAGGAACGGGTTTGGCAATTCCCAAGGTTCCAAATAATTTCCCATTGAGCATCATTGGAGCAGCTATGGAGCCTTCAACTTTTGTTTCTTTGGCAGCTGGACGCGCCACCCCGGAATCATCGGTTTGTAGGTTGCACATTTCAACCGGTTCACGCCGCTCCGCCGCTATTCCCGCCATTCCCTTACCAATTGGAATCTCGGAAAGTTTGGGGATTAAAAAGGGTGGAATGCCTTGATGCGCCTGGACCTTTAACAATCCGGATTTTTCATCCAAAAAATGAATAGTACCCGTAGTACAGTCAAAAGCGGAAATCACAGTGGAAAGGACTTCCTGCCAATTCATGGCCTTATTTTTAAGGAGGGAATCTATTACAGTAGCCCGTTGCTCTTTGTCCTTGTTCATATGCTTCAATTTATATATTTCGTTAAAAGCCAAATTTACTAAATCTAGCCAAATTATAGACTGGATTTTTTAATCGTGCTTGGCGTTATTGACTTCTATCCAATAGCCTTCGGGATCTGTGAGATATATCTGTCGTACTCCATCCGAACGCAAGGTAACCGATCCTTTGGTACCCGGCCAATCCTCATATTCCACACTGTTACTTTCCAAATGTTCAATAAAGGTCTCCAAGTTTGGTGTGGATAAACAAAGGTGCATGGATTTATGCTTCTTCATTACCACTGTATCCTTATAGATCAGATGCAGCTGTGAATTGCCCTGGACAGCAAACCAACGAAAGCCAGGTGCTTTGTCAGGGTGTGGAATTTCCTTTAACTTTAGAATGTTGGAATAGAAATCTGCAGTAGTGTCCAGATTATTGACGATTAGGGAGGAGTGGTCGATCTTAAAATCAAAGCTTTGAGCATGAATTTGAATGCTAAAAAAAAATAATATTGGAAATAAAGATTTATACATATTAATAGGTTTTAATTTTTAAATAGGATAATGATATAAGATTGAAATAGGTTGAGTACAAAGCGTATAATTTTGCAGGTAAGAAAGGTACTTAAAAATGAATAAAATAGTAAGAGCTCAACTGTTTTAGTGGTTATTTTTGAGGTATTATAATTTTTTCCATTAACACATAGTCAATTTCGTGTTTTCTAAAAGCAATGTTGGTGACTTCCAAACCAAATTTTAAATAAAATTCCTTTTTGTCCGTTCGGGCATTGCACCATATTTTGTATACTTTTTTGTCTTTGGCGTAGGCTATGAGATGGGAGAGGAGTTGGCTGCCATAGCCCTTTCCCTGTTCTGGGATAGCCGTGGCAAGTTTGCGGAACTGTGCAATGTTGTTTTCTATAAATAATGAGGCAACTGCAATTAAGGTATCATTTGAAAAGAGTCCAAAATGGATTCCCTGTTCATCATTGGGAAGGACAATATAATCCATAGGCATGTTTGGCCACATTACCTCATGTCTTAACGGGTAGGTTTCTACCGCCGATATCTCTTGAACTTGAATATAATCAGTCATTACCCACTAACAAACCTCTTACAATTAAATATTGTGCCGCGGCATAAGTACCCATTACCAGAATGTGTGACCCTGGTATAATCACAAGAAACTTATTGATGGCAAGGATACTATCGGACAAGACAAAGAACATGGCTCCAATAAATACCAATTGGAAACTTATATGATTAACCTGATCCTTTCTACTGTAAGCAGAAACGGCCATTGCTAGAATACCCAAGATGTAAATAATTACAGGGATTTTTAACGCCCCCAAATTATCCTGAAGAATTATGAAAAGGGTAGTGCCGTAGACCAGCAATAAGGCGGCTACCACGCCCATTTCCTTTTTAAATATAGTTTTGCCCTGGATAAGAAAAACCAAGGAATAAGTTATATGGGCAAGCAGAAAAGCTATTAGTCCACACATAAAATACAAGGGTGAGAGATGATCATAGAGCAGGAATATGTCTCCCAATAAGGAAAAGAAAAGCGCTAACAAACTGTACCGATATATCTTTTTGGCAAGCTGCCTTCCATATACCCCAAAAAACAATAGTAGTGAAAGCAGTATAAGCGGTTTGGTGAACTGCCTTAGGACTTGATAATGCAGGTATCCTGTCACCAGATCCAATAGTACCAAAAGAATAAATACGCCAATAAAGGCATTCTTCATTGTTTTCATGCTAAAAAATAATACTCTAAACGCTAGGTTTGTGAACTATATAGTTTTCTTTTTCTAACCACAATAAAACAGAGAGCCAATTGGAGAACTACCGCAATGGCATTGGTAAGCCAAAGGGCTACGGTATTAAAACGGATTCCGTAAAAACACCAAAACAGATAAATAAATACCCAGCCAAAAATAAAGCCATTGGAGAGGCTGCTAGGACCTTTATAGCGGTATTCTTTATAGACCTGTATAGCTATGACCAGACAGGCACTTAGGCCGGCTGCAATTCCTATGCTTTCAAAAATGTTTTCTGGGATACTGTGTATGATATTCATGCAATAAGGGTTATTGGTTTTAAGTTTGGATTTTGATCAGTATATAATTATTCGCTTCTGTACTTTAACATGATATCCTTGAACAACTCGCTTGTGGAAGGAGGCGTATAGCTAATGGCATTGGCACCTGCTTCTATGGTTCTTATTATGTCTTCCTCAATATGGCCTCCTGTGGCCAAAATGGCTATATCGCTGTCAATATCCCTAATGCGCTTAACAATGTCAGCAGTTTTACCCGCTCCTGAAACGTTAAAGATATCCACCCCAGCGGCTATTCTTCCTTTTATGTCATCCTTTTCAGAAACCATGGTGATGGTTACCGGAATGTCAATTTTCGACTTTAATCTGGCTATAAGTTCATTGGGAGTTGGTTTGTTCAAGACAACCCCCAAAGCTCCTTGAAACTCCGCATGCAAAGCCAGTTCCACAGATCTTTTACCTGTTGTAATTCCACCACCAACACCACAAAATATAGGTTTGTCGGCTGCCAAAATCAAGGCATGGCTAATTAGAGGCTGGGGAGTAAAGGGATAGACGGCAATTATAGCATTGGCATTAGTGTTTCTAATGATGGCAACATCTGTACAGAAAAGAAAAGATTTTAGTAATTGCCCAAAAACACGTATTCCTGAACAAGTGTTGATTGCCTCGGGCACCTCCACTATATTTTTTCTTAGTTTACTCCCAAAAGAAGGTACCTTGATCATAATGCGGCAATGAATTAGGTTATAAGAAACAACAACACTGATGGTAAATATGCTTAAGACTAGACATAATTAAATATAGTCTTTTTTTTTGTTCGGTACAGGAAGGAAGATTTGATGCTAAGTCAAATTAATGGCCGAAAAGAAAGCCTACAATTTTATTCCCCGAGTAGTAAAGGAAATTCCCTGTTGTCCTGTAGTCGAGATCATAACGGCTTCAAAAATAGGCTCGTGATTATGAGATTCCACAGCCCAATCAAAAACAAAATTGGCGCCTGTACCCCCATGTTCATCATCTTGATCGATAACAATTTCTATGGTTTCCAAAGGTTTCAGAAATATAGGCTTGTTAAAATAGGTACGAATAAGATCTCCTTGCGTATTGTAATATTCAGCTTTTAGGATATATATAGAATCGGTGTTACTTACATTCCTCATACTTGCCGTAGCCGTTAAATGATGCAGCGTTCTTTCCGTGCCATCGTATATGGACGAGTATATGGACAAATAAGAACTACCTTTAATAAGTGAGTCCTGAGCAGGTAGGGCCAAGGATCTCTTTTGCCAATTAATGGGGTCTATATGACTTACTGCCTTTTCCTCGGAACAACTAATAATCATTGGCAAGGAGAAGAGGACAAGACATATTTTGAGTCCTGTTAAATGGAAACTTTTAAGAAATATATTAATCATTCTTCTAAACTTCGTTTAAAACATTACATCATTAAAACTTGAAACCAATGCTCCCTTTACGATCGCTTAGTACAGCATAAAGATACTCTTTAATTGGTGAATCGTGCATTTCAAATTTGTCGATAGATATAAGTTTTTAGCTTTTGCCGTTCATATAAAACGATAGGGCCCCGGACGGACAATTTGCGATCTGCGATTTCAATTGTTCGGTCGTTGCCATCTCTGGCTTTATCCACGGTTTCCCTTTTGGATCATAAACCTGTGGCAAGGTTTTGACGCATACTCCAGCATGAATGCATTTTGAAGGTTTCCAGACTACAGTAATTTCACCATTGGTGTATTCCTTTGAATTTTCTTTCTTGTCCATAATTACGCGATATTAATTCCTTTTAGTACTAATTTTTTCCAATCTGGATGCCTTTTTATATAAGAAGCTACAAAGGGGCACATGGGAATCAAGGTCAATTCCTTACTTTCTATATCCTTCAAGACATCCTTAACCAAGGCGGAGGCTACTCCTTGGCCTTCCAATTCCTTGGGAACCTCTGTATGGGTAAGATAAATTTTATCTTTTGTCCTTATATATTCAATTTTGGCAATAACGCCATTAATATGATATTCATATTGCTTTCCTTCCGTATTATCTATTAATTTGTATTCCATAGCTATCGTTATTATTTATACAATATAATCCAATAATCTTATTTCCAATTTACACTTTATTCCTCCAAATAGCCAAATTTGCCCAAATTATAATCTTTTATTGCTTGGGCTATTTCCTCACGGGTATTCATTACAAAGGGCCCTTGGGCAGCTATTGGTTCGTTAAGAGGCTCACCGCTTAAAATTAGAACAATCGACTTTTTAGTGGCCTCGATATTAAAGTCTTCACCCTCATTTTCAAAGAGGACAAAGTGATTTTCGGCTACAGTCTGCGTTCCATTCACATTTATTTCCCCGGCAACTACCAGTAAGGCAGTATTGTAGGCAGCTGGAAAGCTAAAACCCGCTTTACCACCTTCTTCAATTCTAGCATTCAACATATTAACAGGGGAAAAGGTTGATGCTGCGCCGGCAACATTTTTATAGTTCCCCGCAATGACTTCAATGAGCCCTTTATTGTCTTCCAACTGATATTTATTTATCTGGGAATTGGTTATTCCCTGATATTTTGGAGCAGACATTTTATATTTTGCTGGAAGGTTTACCCAAAGCTGTGCCATTTGGAAATACCCGCCTTCTTTACTAAATTTCTCTTCGTGATATTCCTTATGAAGTATCCCTGAGGCTGCGGTCATCCACTGTACATCCCCTACGCCAATCACCCCACTATTGCCCGAACTGTCATGATGGGCCACTTTCCCCTGATATGCTATGGTAACCGTTTCAAAACCCCTGTGCGGATGTACACTAACCCCTCTAGGTTTATCGGTAGGAGGGAAGTAAAATGGGGAATTGTAGTCCAAAAGAATAAAAGGATCCATTCTTTCCATATCCAACCTATATCCACTGGGGATAAAGTTATGTACCCTAAATCCGTCACCCACATAGTGCGGTTCCCTTGGAGCCACTACTATTTCTATATTCTTTGTATTCATCTATATCTATTTAATAATTATATAACAATAATACAAGGAAAGGGGATTCTGTGCATTGATGTATGATAAGTAATGTAATCGCTAGTTAGGCTTAAAATTCTTATGAGCCAATTCTTTGCGTACCCTACTAAGACTCTCCGGGGTAATGCCCAAATAAGAAGCTATCATCCATTGTGGCACTCTTAAGGTTAGATCGGGGTATAATTTAATAAAATTCATATATCTCCTTTCAGCACTTGCGCTCAACAAAAGATTTATTCTTTTTTGTTGGTGTCTAATGTGGTTCTGAAGGGCAATTTGATTGTAGTTTCTAAATGAAGAACTTATTTCACTGGCTTCGTTTATAAAGTCCGAACTTATTAAAACTACTTCGGTATCCTCTATGGCATCGATAAACAAATCTGAAGGTTCATTAAAAAAAGCACTGCTCCTATCGGAAACGATCCAATTTTCTGAACCAAACTGAATTATATGTTCCTTACCTGCGTCGTCAACCGTATAGGACCGTAAAAGACCATTTTCAATAAAGAAGGAATGTCTACAAACTTCTCCCGGACGCAAAAGTACTTCCCCTTTCTCAATATTTCTGAATTCCACTTTTTTTATAAGCAGCTGAAATTCAGGTTCCGCTATATTCGCTTTGGTTTTTAGATACTTAGTGAAGTTTTGCATGAGAATCTTTATTGGGAATGTTTGTTTTTATAATGAAGGTAGGATGATCGTATAATTTCTGAAAGAACGTCCATATCAATATCCGATAATCGTTTTACATACAGACAGGCTTTGCCCGTTTTGTGTGGCCCCAATAGTTCCAATAGCTCCTGGTAATTGGAAAATCCAGACATGATGTAGATTGAAAAATTGGACTTTCTAGGGGAAAATCCCGTGATGCACATATCTCCTTCCCGACCAGAATCGTATTTGTAATGATAACTGCCAAAGCCGACTATACTTTCACCCCACATTACTGCAGGTTCAAGAGTTATACTTTTAAACAATTGCAATAATGCATGTGAATCCTTACGCTTTTCTTCGCCCTCAACAGAATTTAGAAAGGCTATGACGGAATTATTGTTAGGCCTGGTTTTGTTCTCTGTCATATATCAAATATTGGCGTTCTATAAATTTACTAAAAAAGGAGTAAAATATGATAGGCTATATATCATTATCGATTGGGAAAATATTACAATAGGTTGGATACAATACTGCAAACCCACTTCCAGATTAGGCTTTTAATATGTAATTTAGCAGAAACGTTCTAAACACTTATCAACATGAAAAAAATAACACTTTTAGTATTTATGATTGCTGTATCCTTCGGACTACAGTCACAGATCTCAACGCCGGCAGCGAGTCCGTCCTCAACTTTGATCCAAAAGGTTGGATTGACCGATGTAACGGTGGAATATTCCAGGCCATCCATGCGTGGAAGAACCATTTTTGGGGATTTGGTACCTTATGATAAATTATGGAGAACAGGCGCCAACGCCAGGACCAAAATAACCTTTAGTGAAAATGTAAAGATTGGAGGTCAAGAACTTAAAGCTGGTTCCTATGCTATTTTTACCAAGCCGGGAGCTAGTTCCTGGGAAGTTATTTTCTATACCGATTACAATGGTGGCGGCACTCCGTCTGATTGGGATGAAAGCAAGGTAGCCGCCAAAACTACTGCTCAAGTGCAAAATCTGCCATTTGAGGTTGAAACTTTTACGATTTCTATAGATGGCCTTTCTGATAACGCTGCCACTTTAGGCATGTTTTGGTCAGATGCATATGTAGGTGTTAAGTTTGATGTTCCTACGGACAAGGCTGTAACAAGTTCAATAGAAAAAGTAATGAAAGGCCCAGATGCCAATGATTATTATGCAGCTGCTGTATATTATATGAATTCCGGTAAGGATATCAATAAGGCCAAGGAATGGATGGATAAAGCCATGAGCATGACGGAGAAACCAGCTTTTTGGCAGATGAGACAACAATCATTGATCTACGCTAAGGCAGGTGACAAAAAACAAGCCATTGAAACTGCTAAAAAATCTTTGGCCGCTGCCGAAGCAGCAGGTAATGATGATTATATTAAGATGAACAAAGACTCCTTGAAAGAGTGGGGAGCCATGTAATATATTGGCGTACCAAATTTAAAAAGCTCACTGAAAAGTGAGCTTTTTTTTTGAAAGATTTATAACTAAAACCACTTGATTAATGGTTGGTAACTACTCGAATTATAGTACTGATCTTTAATCTAAAATACCTCTGGCAGCTGCAATCAATATTTACTCGCTGCTTCCAATATTTTCAGAGACGGATGGTTCAAAACATTTTGGGTTCTTATTTCCTTCAGTGCTGCAGCATCATTATGATACAATGCCAAAATCAACTTGCCCATAATGGTATTGATATTTGAAATTCGATTTATGGAAGATTCCAGTTCGGCGCTCTTTCCCAATTTTTTTAGGGACAATAGTTCAAACAGCTCATTAGCGGATACCATCTTCTTATTGTTATTTTGATAGGACAATATGTTGGTCAATAACTGTTCACTTTTTCTGGAATCTTTAAGCAATTCAAAATTGACTGCAAGTAGATAATCCTGTAGTCTTTCATCGGCATGGAAAGGTTTTCCAACTCCCAGATTTTCCGGCCATTCTTTTGAAGATTCCAAGAAGGATATAGCCCTCTTGTAATTCTTGGATTGCATATTATCCAAAGCCATTAAAATATGGGCATCGGTATATATCTTTTTACTTTCGGAGGCATGTTCAAAAGGTAATATCAATATGTCGTTTAAGACTTCAATAGTTTTTCCATATTGATTGTTCAACAGGGCAGATTTGGCATAAATCAATCCTATGTTGGCATTCTTGGGATATTTGGAGTAGGACTTTTTAGCCAATTTATAGGCTGCTTCAATTTTATCATTATCTAAATAAAATTGAATCACTTCTTCCCTAAGTTTCCAATCGGTATTGTTTAGCTGCAGCGCTTTTAAATAATCCTTTTCATTGGCAGCATAATCTTCATTTTTGAACATCTTCGCCCTAAAACGATAAAAAATGTCGGAATCTGGTTCATTTCCACATTCCTTTAAGAGCTGTAATCCTAAAGTCTTTTGTCCTACAGCAATATAATTCTGCGCCAAATAGTATTTAAATTTCCAATTGGCATTTTGGGAGATGGCCCACTGAAGGACATCAATGGTTTCTTGCCTATAGGGGAAAACAAAATCCACAGGATCTGCTATGGCCATCCCCAAATATTCATTACTGGGCCCAGCAGCCATATCTTGGGTTAAATAAGCAGCCCAAAGGTGTATTTTGGCATTCGATGTTTTGGACAATTTTAGGATCTCCATGGCCTCTGATACCAATCCTATGTCCTTATAATATATGGCCAGTTCCAGAATGGATTCATCGGGAAATTCATTATTGATTTCCTTTGGCATAATAAGAGGGGTATCCCCTGATAATAATTGGAATTCTATTAGAGCAAAATGATTTAGGGGATCTATATTTATTAGTGCGTTATATTCTTCATTAAATGCATTGGAGCTATTGTTATTCCTTTGCAACAATAATTTAATTTTTCGCGCATTTAGGTTGTAGGTATTGTAATCCAACGCTTTATTGGCATTTAGATTTGCTCTTTCCAAATTTTGTAACGAGAAATAAATTTCGGCCATTTGGGC
>TARA_R100000935_G_scaffold38248_1_pt1 | contig 28483 bp, 20 predicted proteins | sample TARA_R100000935 | Tara Oceans TARA_R100000935 (sample SAMEA2621502) | marine metagenome | biome: marine biome (ENVO:00000447); feature: surface water layer (ENVO:00002042); material: "saline water (ENVO:00002010), including plankton (ENVO:xxxxxxxx)" | depth 5 m
GGCGGGCGGTGCGCGCATCCAGCGGGGTTTCGGCGTTGGCGCGCACCTTCAGGCGGCGCAGGGCGTCGGCCCAGACCATCAGGGTGGCGAAGTCGCCGGTGAGTTCGGGCTCGATCATCTTCACGGCCCCGGCCAGCACCTCGCCGGTGGAGCCGTCGACGGTGATGATCTCGCCGGCCTTGAAGGTTCGGCCGCGGACGCGGAACTCGCCAGCCTTGGCGTGAATCTGAACCTCGCCGGCGCCAGAGACGCAGGGGCGGCCCATGCCGCGGGCGACCACGGCGGCGTGGCTGGTCATGCCGCCGCGGGCGGTCAGGATCGCCTTGGCCGCATGCATGCCGTGGATGTCTTCGGGGCTGGTCTCGTCGCGGACCAGGATCACAGACTCATGGATGGCGGCCAGGCGCTCCGCCTCATCGGCGTCGAAGACGATCTTGCCGGTGGCCGCGCCGGGCGAGGCCGGCAGGCCCTGGGCGATCACGTCCCGCTCGCTGGCAGGGTCGATGGTCGGATGCAGAAGCTGGTCCAGGGAGGCCGGCTCCACCCGCATGATCGCCTCTTCCTGGGTGATCACGCCCTGGGCGGCCAGATCGACGGCGATCTTCAGGGCGGCCTTGGCGGTGCGCTTCCCGTTGCGCGTCTGCAGCATATAGAGTCGGCCTTGTTCGACCGTGAACTCGATATCCTGCATGTCGCGATAGTGGCTCTCGAGCCGATCGACGGCGGCCTTGAACTGCTCGAACACTTCCGGGAGGGCTTCCTCCATGGAGGGCTGCTTGTCCCCCATCTCCTCGCGGGCGATCCTCGTCAGGGCCTGGGGCGTACGGATGCCGGCCACCACGTCCTCGCCCTGGGCGTTGATCAGGAACTCCCCATAGAGGCGCGCCTCGCCGGTGGACGGGTTGCGGGTGAAGGCGACGCCGGTGGCCGAGGTCTCGCCCATATTGCCGAAGACCATCGACTGGATGTTCACCGCCGTGCCCCAGCTCTCCGGGATGTCGTGCATGCGGCGATAGAACTTGGCCCGGTCGTTCATCCAGCTGGCGAACACCGCGCCCACCGCGCCCCAGAGCTGGGCCTGCGGGTCCTGCGGGAAGTCCGAACCCAGCTCGGCGGCGACCGCCTTCTTGTAGTCGGCGACGACCTTTTCCCAGTCCTCGGCGGTCAGGGCGGTGTCGACGGTGACGTCGAGGCGCTCCTTATGCTCGTCGAGGATCTCCTCAAACATGTGGTGATCCAGGTCGAGGACCACGTTGGAGTACATCTGGATGAAACGGCGATAGGAATCGAAGGCGAACCGGCGGTCTCCCGACAGCTTGGCCAGGCCCTCCACCGTCTGGTCGTTGAGGCCGAGGTTCAGGACCGTGTCCATCATGCCGGGCATAGAAGCCCGCGCGCCCGAGCGCACCGAGACGAGCAGCGGGTTTACCGCGTCGCCGAAGCGCTTGCCGGTCAGTTCCTCGACCCGGGCCAGCCCCTGCTCCACCTGGGCCTTCATGTCATCGGGATAGCGCTGCTCGTTGGCGTAGTAGTGGGTGCAGCACTCGGTGGTGATGGTGAAGCCCGGGGGCACCGGCAGACCCAGGGACGACATCTCGGCCAGATTGGCGCCCTTGCCCCCCAGCAGGTTCTTCATCGAGGCGTCGCCATCGGCGGCCCCGCCGCCAAAGGCGTAGACCCAGCGCGTCTTGGTCAGGCTCGTCATCGTCCCACTCATCCCGTCACTTGGCTGAAATCCGCCACGCGCCCCATAGCGTCGCGAACCTGGCTCAGAAGCCGCAGGCGGTTGTCCCGTTCCGCGGGGTCTTCAGCATTCACCAGCACTTGCTCGAAAAAGGCGTCCACAGGACCGCGCAGGCCGGCCAGCGCCTGCATGGCGGCCACGAAGTCTTCGGCGGCCAGAGCCTGGGCCACGGCCGGCTCGACGCCAGCCAGGGCCTGCACCAGGGCGAGTTCGGCCGCCGGCGCGCCATCCATGGCGATCGCCGGGCCCGTGGGCATGGCGCCCTTCTTTTCCTCGGCCTTGAGGATGTTGGTCGCCCGCTTGTAGCCGGCCAGCAGATTGGCCCCGTCCTCGGTGGTCAGGAATCCGTCCAGGGCCTCCACCCGGGCGACGATCCGCACGAGATCATCGTCGCCCAGGGCGAAGACCGCATCCACCAGATCATGCCGCCTGCCCTGATCGCGCAGCAGGACCTTCAGGCGGTCGGCGAAGAAGGCCACCAGGTCATCCCCCGCCAGGTCGCGCAGGGGCAGTCGGATTCCCCGCTCCAGAACAATGCGGATCACGCCCAGGGCCGAGCGGCGCAAGGCATAGGGGTCGCGCGACCCCGTGGGCTTCTCGTCGATGCCGAAGAAGCCGGTCAGGCTGTCGAGTTTGTCGGCCAGGGCGAGGGCTGCGCCGACAGGGCCCTCCGGCAGAGCGTCACCCGGCCCCTGGGGCTTGTAATGATCGCGGATGGCGGCGGCCACATCGGCCGACAGCCCTTCGGCCTGGGCGTAGTAGCCGCCCATCAGGCCCTGCAGCTCCGGAAACTCTCCGACCATGCCGGTGACCAGGTCGGCCTTGGCCAGGCGGGCGGCCTGGGCCGCGGCGTCCGGGTCCGCGCCGACCCGGGGGGCCAGGCTGCGGGCGAGGTCGGTGATGCGCGCCACCCGGTCGGACATGGCGCCCAGCTTGGCGTGGAAGGTGACGCCCTTCAGCTTCTCCAGCCGGTCTTCCAGCCGCAGCTTGCGGTCCTCGTCCCAGAAGAACCGGGCGTCCGACAGGCGGGCCGACAGCACCTTGGCGTTGCCCGCGGCGATGGCCGCGCCGCCGTCGGCGGCCTGGATGTTGGCCACGGTGATGAAGTGGGGCGCCAGCCCCCCGGTGGCCGGGTCGCGCACGGCGAAATACTTCTGGTGCGTGCGCATGGAGGTGCGGATCACCTCGGGCGGCAGGTCGAGGAAGTCCGGGTCCATGTCGCCGAGCACAGGCGTCGGCCATTCGGCCAGGCCCGCGACCTCGTTCAGCAGGCCCTCGTCCTCCACCAGCTCCAGATTGCGGGCGAAGCAGAGGGTGCGGGCGGCGTCGAGGATGCGCGCCTTGCGCTCTTCCACGTCCAGCACGACGAAGTGCGCCGCCAGGCCGTCGCGATAGGTGTCGAAGTCCTTCACGCGGAAGGGCTCGGCCTTGCCCATGAAGCGATGGCCTTCGGTGACGTCGCCGCTCTCGATCCCGTCGATGGAGACCGGCACGACCGCCCCGTCGAACAGGCAGACGATCCGCTTTAGCGGCCGGACCCAGCGCAGGGTCCCCCGTCCCCAGGTCATGGACTTGGGCCAGGGGAAGTTCCGCACGATGGCCTCGACCATCTCGGCGACGATCTCCGGCGTCGGCCGGCCCTTGCGTTCGATCTTGGCGAACCACACCCCGTCCTGATCGACCAGCTGGTCCATCGTCAAGCCGGTAGAGCGCAGGAAGCCCTCCATGGCCTTGTCCGGCGAGCCGACCCGGGGGCCTTTGCGCTCTTCGGTGCGATCGGCCTGGGCCTCGGGCAGGCCCTCGATCACCAGGGTCAGGCGGCGGGAGCCGGCAAACGCGGTCATGGCCTCGGGCAGGAACCCCTGCTCAGCCAGACGCTCGCGGGCCATGCGCTCCAGGTCGCGGGCGGCCTGGACCTGCATGCGCGCAGGGATCTCTTCGGAAAAGAGCTCGAGAAGGAGTTGGGGCATGACTTAGGCGTTGCCCCCTTCATTGGCCACCCAGGCCTCGGCGCACATCTTGGTCAGGTCGCGGATGCGGCCGATATAGCTCTGGCGCTCGGCCACAGCGATGGCGCCACGGGCGTCCATCAGGTTGAACAGGTGGCTGGCCTTGAGCACGTGGTCATAGGCCGGCAGGACGATGGCCTGACCCTGGGGGCCCTTCATCGCCAGAAGCCGCGGGACCTGGATCTCCATGTCCTCGAACTGGCGCTTCAGGGTGGCCACGTCATAGCCGTCGAAATTGGCCGTCGACTGCTGGCGCTCGTTCTCCAGGAACACCTCGCCATAGGTCATGGGCGCAGGCCCGTCCGGATCGTTGAAGGCCAGGTCGGTGAAATGGTCGACGCCCTGCAGATACATGGCCAGCCGCTCCAGCCCGTAGGTGAGTTCGCCGGCCACCGGCCAGACGTCCACGCCGCCCACCTGCTGGAAGTAGGTGTACTGGGTGACCTCCATACCATCGCACCAGACCTCCCAGCCCAGGCCCCAGGCGCCCACGGTGGGGTTCTCCCAGTCGTCCTCGACGAAACGGATGTCGTGCAGGCGGGTGTCGAGGCCGATAGCCTCCAGGCTGCCCAGATAGAGATCCTGCAGGTCGTCAGGGTTCGGCTTCAGGATCACCTGGTACTGGTAATAGTGCTGCAGCCGGTTGGGGTTCTCCCCATAGCGGCCGTCGGCCGGGCGGCGGGACGGCTGCACATAGGCCGCCCGCCACGGTTTGGGTCCGAGCGCGCGCAGCACCGTGGCCGGGTGAAGCGTGCCCGCCCCCACCTCCACGTCATGCGGCTGCAGGATTACGCAACCCTGGCGGCTCCAATAGTCATGGAGTTTCAGGATCAGGCCCTGAAACGAGAGCGGTTTTTCTGAGGACATCTGGGCTGATTTGCAGGCGCAAAAAAAGTCGGCGGACCATAGGGCCCGCCGACCTGTGCATCAAGCGCGCGGCGAAGATCAGTTGCCGTTGGGATCGGTCATCTTGCCGGCCCGAGATTGCGGACCGCCATATCGCGCGCGGTTTTCCTCGGTGTCCGGGATCGGACCATTGCTCGTCACCCGAGCGCCGGTGGTGCTCGAGGCCATGGACCCCATGGCGCCGGCCGACTGCGCCTGGGTGTTCATACGGCCATCCTGCATGCCGGTCATGCCGGTCTGGGCGGACATGCCGGTCTGAGTCGACATACCGTCACGATCCATGGTGGCGCTGGTCTGGGCCGAGCCACGCATGGTCCCAGACATGGCCTCGCGGGAGTTCACCGGCTCGCCTTCCACGGCGGTGGAGCCGGTGATCTTGCCGCCGGGCATCATCGTATAGCCCGCGTCCGCCCCGGTCGGCCGGGATGAGTCCACCGAAGGCAGACCGGTGCTGGAACGGGTGGGGTCGGCAGGACTGCTGAGCATGGCCTCAGCATTCGCATCCCCCGAGAGGGTTTGAGCATGGGCGGCGGACGCGGCGATCAGGGCGGCGGCCGAGGTCGATAGGATAAGCTTGAGGTTCATAGCTGGTTTCCTTGGGTTGAAGGTCATACCGCAGGTCCCCCCAGCGTCCTGCCGTCAGGCTCCCTAGTTGCCGGCCGCGTTGGTGCGCTTACCGGCGTTCGAAAGCGGTGCGCCGTAGGCGGCGCGGTTTTCCGGGGTGTCCGGAATGGGCTGCATGGTCGCAACAGACGCCTCGGTAGGGTCTGCGACCGTGGTCGCGGTGTCGGCCTCGGCGCCGGTGGGAGCGATCTCCTGACCGGTGACCTCGGGCGTCTTCATCGAGTCGGCGGCCCGCGGCGGTTCGACCTGGGCTGCGGCGTCTGATCCGGCCGCGGCGGACGGCGGGACGGCGGCGGCCGGCATGTCGCTGGTCATGAGCACCTTGTCGACCACGTGGATGATCCCGTTGTCAGCGTTGATGTCGGCCTGCGTGATCCGGGCGCGACCGATCATCCAGGTCTCGTCCACCCCATCTACCTGGACCGTTTCACCCGCGACGGTGGGGACGGGTCCACGCGAATTGTCGATCTTGGCGCCATCGAGGCGCGCATTGACCACATGGTAGGTCAGCAGCTTCTGCAGTTCGGCGCGGTTTTCCTCGGCCATCAGCCGGTCCAACTGGCCGGCCGGAAGCGCCGCGAAGGCGGCGTCAGTCGGGGCGAATATGGTGAGGTTCGGCGTGGTCTTCAGGAGTTGGACCAGGTTGGTCGCCTCCAGAGCCTTCACCAGGGTGGTGAACTGGCCAGACGCCTTGACCGTCTCAACAATGTCGCCAGCCGGCATGACCTCGCCGCCGACGCGCGCCTCTGCGCCGGCCTGGGCGGACGGAAGGCCCGCGGACGGGGTGGACGGAGTCGGCTCGACGGTTTGGGCGTGAGCAGCGCCAGCAACCAGGGCGGCGATGGCGGTAGCGGACATAAGGCGGGTCAGACGCATGTTCTTCCTCTCGACTGTGGGTCGCGGCGCGGAACACCGGGTCGCGGTCGGGAGAACTACGCGGGGCGACAGCATCGGTTGCTGACGATCACGGGTTCGTGATCTCCGACCCAGCCCCATAGAACCGCGAGGGAGTTCCCAGCCCCGGCCCGGCGAATATGCGCGCAATTTGCGCGAACCCGCGCCGTCGGCGCCCATATTTTGGGCACTCGTAGGCTTTCCTTAACTGGGCGAGGCCGCAGCCGCCCCCGCTCCCCTCCCCGCCGATAGCGTCACAGTCGCCGTCGACCGACACCGTCGGAATGGGGCCATGGGGCTTGGTGACGGCTCGAACCATAAAGGGGACGCGCGGCGTAAAGCCCGTGCGGTAGCGAGCGGATGAAACTGATCATTGCGATCGTCAAACCCTTCAAGCTGGACGACGTGCGCGAAGCGCTCGTCTCGGCCGGCGTTGAAGGCCTGACGGTTTCCGAAGTCAAAGGCTACGGCCGACAAAAGGGACAGACCGAAATCTACCGGGGGGCGGAGTACCAGGTGAACTTCGTGCCCAAGGTCAAGCTGGAGGCCGTCGTCGACGACGCGGCCGCCGCCAAGGCCGTGGAGGCCATCAAGGCCGCAGCGGCCACCGGCAAGATCGGCGACGGGAAGATCTTCGTCGTCAACGTCGAGGACGCGGTGCGGATTCGCACCGGTGAGACCGGGGCCGCCGCCCTTTAAGGGCGCAACTGAACGGGACAAGGGGATAGCCACAATGATGTCGTTGAAATTCAAGGGGCTGGCGGGCCTGATGCTCGCCGCCGCAATTGTCGGGGCGCCGGTCGCCTCGGCCTGGGCGCAAGAGGCGCCGCCGCCGGCTGAGGCCGCCATGGAGGCGCCAGCCGAAGAGGCCGCGCCCGCCGTCGAAACCGCCTCGGCCGAAGAGGCCCCGGTGGAAGAGGCTGCGGCTGAAGAGGCCGCGCCGAGCACCCTGTTCGCTCACCAGGTGCCGCTGGAGCTCAACGAGGCCTCCACCGGCTGGATTCTGGTCTCGACCTGCCTGGTTCTGCTCATGACCATTCCGGGCCTCGCGCTCTTCTATGGCGGCATGGTGCGCCATAAGAACGTGATCAACACCGTGGCGACCAGCTTCGCCATCACCGCCCTGGTGACGGTGCTCTGGATGGCGGTCGGCTACAGCATCGCCTTCGGCACCAACGCCAACGAGGGCCTGAACGCCTATATGGGCAGCTTCGACGCCCTGTTCCTCGGCGGCGTGACGGTGGAGACGGCGCACGCCCTGACCTCGGGCCTGCCTGAGTTCCTCTGGATCATGTTCCAGCTGACCTTCGCCATCATCACCCCGGCCCTGATCGCCGGCGCCTTCGCCGAGCGGATGAAGTTCTCGGCCATGCTGCTGTTCATGGGTCTGTGGTCGATCTTCGTCTACGCCCCGGTCTGCCATTGGGTCTGGGGCGGCGGCTTCCTGGGCGGCGCGGGCGTGCTCGACTTCGCCGGCGGCACCGTGGTGCACATCAACGCCGGCGTCGCCGGTCTGGTCTGCGCCATCGTCCTCGGCAAGCGTAAGGGCTACGGCGTCGACAACATGGCCCCGAACAACCTCGTCTACACCATGATCGGCGCGAGCCTGCTGTGGGTGGGCTGGTTCGGCTTCAACGCCGGCTCGGAATGGGCTGCTGACGGCCTCGCCGCCGCGGCCATGATGAACACCCAGGTCGCCGCCGCGGGCGCGGCCCTGACCTGGATGATCATCGAGTGGGTCGAGCGCAAGAAGCCCGGCATGCTGGGTCTGGCCTCGGGCGCCATCGCTGGCCTCGTGGCGGTCACGCCGGCCGCTGGCTTCGTCAACCCGCAGGGCGCGCTGATCATCGGCATCGTCGGCGGCGCGGCGGCCTATGTGGGCGCTGTGTGGCTCAAGAAGCTGCTCAAGTATGACGACAGTCTCGACGCCTTCGGCGTGCACGGGATCGCGGGCATCGCCGGCGCCCTGCTCACCGGCGCCCTGGCCGATCCGGCCATCAACGGCGCGGGCGAAGGCGCCAGCGTGATCACCCAGGGTTACGGCATTATCGCCACCATCGCCTGGTCTGCCGTCGTCACCTTCATCATCCTTATGATCTGCAAGTTCACCGTCGGACTGCGGGCGTCGGAGGAAGAGGAAGTCGAAGGTCTGGACCTTTCCCAGCACGGGGAAGCCATCCACAGCTGATAAGGCGATCTCGCCTGATCACGGAACGGGGGTCCTTCGGGGCCCCCGTTTTCGTTTGGGCTGGAAAGCAAGGCGCCGCGCCCGGCGCGCCGCCCAGAGGTTCGAGCGCCTGGCGAGCGTTCAGGCCGGATCAGGCCAGGGGCCGCCCAGGCGGCAGCGACGCACCCACCAATCGGGGCGCAGGCGCTCCAGATTTTCGGCCAGTTGCTCGGCCTCGATGTCGCTGGCGCAGAGCCCAAAGCAGGTGGCGCCGGAGCCCGACATCTGGGCGGCCAGGGTCTCCGGTTCGCCCCGCAGGGCGCTCAGCACGTCGCCGATGGCGGGCGCGACATCGATGGCGGCGGCTTCCAGATCGTTCCGGAGGAAGCTCAGCCAGCCTGCGACCTCCTCCACCGTCTCGAAGGCCACTGGCAGGGGCGGCGGCGTGACGTCGCCGAAGGCGCCCAGGGCGTCAAACCGGCTGTAGACCGCACCCGTGGGCGCAGAGACGCGAGGATTGACCAGCACAGCCGGCATCACCGGCAGGGCCGGCCCCGGGCTCAGGCGCTCTCCTCGACCCTCGGCCAGGACAGGCGCCCCCCAAAGGCAGGCCGCGCCGTCGGCGCCGAGCGCAGCGGCCAGACCCTGCAGACTGTCATCGGACATTTCCGGAGCCCAGGCCGCCCGCAGGAGCCGCAGAGCGGCGCCCGCGTCGCTGGAGCCGCCGCCGAGGCCCGCGGCCACCGGCAGCTGCTTGTCCAGGGCCAGCATCACCGGCGCCCGGGGCCCGCGCACCGCCTGCAGCAGGGCCAGCGCCGCCCTCTGCACGAGGTTGTCGCCGGCGCCCGCAAGGTCGTGGGCGAAGGGGCCGGTCAGGGCGAAGTCGAGGGCCTCAGCGGGCGCGATGGAGACCTGGTCGCCCAGGTCAGCGAAGACCATCAGCGAACACAGGGGATGATAGCCGTCGTCCCCCGGCGCCCCGACGTGCAGGAAGAGGTTCACCTTGGCGGGGGCGAAGGCCTGAGCGAGCATTGTGACCGCCTAGCGGACGAGCGGCGGCGACTCAACCGCGACGCGGGTCGGCGCAGCCAACACGCCGGGCCCCACGCCCGAGGCGAGCTTGGCCTCGGCGTCGGCTCGAATGCGCCTGTCAGGCTCCAGCGTCAGCACCCGGCGCCACTGGAAGACAGCCTCATCCCGCCGGCCGACCTGCCAGTAGGCGTCGCCCAGGTGGTTGTTGATCTCGGGATCGCCGGCCTCCAGGCCGACCGCCTCCTCGAGGGTCTCGACGGCCTTGTCGTACTGGCCCAGGCGGTAATAGCCCCAGCCAAGGCTGTCGATCATGGCGCCTGACCGGGGGTTGGCGTCCACCGCGGCCTGCACCATGGCCAGGGCCTCCTCCAGCCGCTCGCCGCGGTCGATCCAGCCATAGGCGAGATAGTTCAGAATGTCGGGCTCGTCGGGGTTGAGGGCCAGGGCGGCGGTCAGATCCGCCTCAGCCCGCGGCCAATCGCCCATCCGCTCATAGGCCGCCCCGCGGGCGAACAGCAGCCGCCAGTCGGGCGAAGGACTCGCCTCGACCAGCTGGTTCAGGGGGCCGATGGCGGCCTCATACTGTTCGTTAGTGCGCAGCAGGTCGGCCAGGGTCAGCAAGGCCGTGGGATCGCCATCTTCAGCGGCCTTGCGGGCTGTCTCCAGGGCCGCCTCCGTCTCGCCGGCGCCCTGCAGGCTCCAGGCCAGCTTGCTCTGCGCCGCGGCGTAGTCGGGATGGCCAGACGGCACGCGCTCATAGGCCGCTCGCGCGGCCTCCACATCGCCGGCGGCGCCCATCAGGTCGCCGACCATCATCCAGGCGTCCATACGTTCCGGATCGAGCCGCAGGGCCAAGCGGACATAGGCCAGGGCGAACTGGCTCTGCCGGGCCGCAAGCATCGCCGCCGCAGGAGTCAGTATGGCCTGGGCCGCCCCCTGTCGCACCGTCGGCGGCGACGGGGCAGACCGGCGGGCCAGGGCGCGGTCCCGGGCCAGCGACAGAGAGGCGTCGCGCCGATAGGTCGCAAGCGCCCGGTCATAGAGCGCCACGGCGTCGGCGCGACGGCCGCGACGCTCCAGGAACTCCCCATAGGCCACAACCAGCATGGGCGGGGCGTCGGTCCCCTCGGTCAGGGCCTTGAAGTCGGTCTCGGCCTCGTCATAGCGGCGCAGTCGCTCGTACTGATGCGCCTGACCCAACATGCCGAAATACTCCACCAGCTTGTCGCCGGGCACATCGGGACGCCGGGTGGCGAGATCCATCTGGCCGGCCTGGGCTGCGGCCCAGGGGGTCAGGAGCGCCGCGGCCGTGCGGTGAGGAAAGCCGATTTCGTCTTCGGTGAGGCGCGCATAGGCCACGGCGCCCTGGCCGCTCGCCAAGGCCTCGACCGCGACCACCAGACGGCCCAGTCGCTTGACGCCTTCAGAGGCGTCCTCACCCACCGGGGCCATGGCCGCGGCCTTTTCGATGTCGCCGCTCAGCACCGCGGCGGTGAACGCCCGCTCCGAGATGAGGTTGGGCGTCTCGTCGCTCTGGCTGGCGCGCTCGAAATAGGCCGCCGCGCGCCGGCTCTCGCCGTCATTGAGCGCCGCCTGCCCCGCCAGGAACAGGCCATAGGTGGAGCGGGCCTCCAGCCCCCCGGTCGGAGCCGAGGGACTGGCGCAGGCCGCCAGAAGCAGAACAGGGACCGTCACGGTCAGAGAACGAAGGCGCATCCCCGCAGGGTTTCCTTTTCCGGCCCCCGCCGCAAGCGCGACGACGGCTCACATATTGGGATAGTTCGGCCCGTCCCCGCCCTGAGGCGTCGTCCAGACGATGTTCTGCGACGGATCCTTGATGTCGCAGGTCTTGCAGTGGACGCAGTTCTGGAAGTTGATCTGGAACTTCGGGTTCTGGCCGGCCTCGTCGTAGAGAACCTCGTACACGCCCGCCGGGCAGTAGAGCCTGGCCGGCTCACCGAACCGGGGCAGGTTGACCGAGATCGGGATCGAAGGGTCCTTCAGCCGCAGGTGAGCGGGCTGGTTCTCATCGTGATTGGTGGCCGACAGGAAGACCGAGGACAGCTTATCGAAGCTGATCTCATTGTCGGGCTTCGGATAGACGATGGGCTTGTAGTCCTTGGCCAGGCCCGTGGACTCAGCATCGGTCTTGCCATGCTTCATGGTGCCGAACACCGAGAAGCCGCCGGTCAGGTTGCTGATCGTCATGTCCATGCCGCTGAGCAGGGTGCCAAGCGCGGTGCCGTACTTGGAGATGATCGGCTTGGCGTTGCGGACGATCTTGAGTTCCTTGTGGACCCAGGACGCCTTGTAGGCGGCTTCGTACTCGGCCAGTTCGTCGCCCTGACGGCCGTTCTGGATCGCGGCGAAGGCGGCTTCGGCGGCCATCATGCCGGTCTTCATGGCGTTGTGGCTGCCCTTGATCCGGGGCACGTTCACGAAGCCCGCCGAACAACCGACCAGGACGCCGCCCGGGAAGAACAGCTTGGGCACCGACTGAAGCCCGCCCTCGGTGATGGCCCGCGCGCCATAGGCGATGCGCTTGCCGCCCTCCAGGTGCGGACGGACCGCCGGATGCTGCTTGAAGCGCTGGAACTCGTCGAAGGGCGACAGCCAGGGGTTCTTGTAGTTCAGGTGCACCACGAAGCCGATGGCCACGTAGTTGTCCCCGAAGTGGTACATGAAGCTGCCGCCGCCGGTCTTGTTGTCCAGCGGCCAGCCCAGGGTGTGCTGCACGAGGCCCGGCTGGAACTTGTCGTCGGGAACCTGCCACAACTCCTTAAGGCCGATGCCGAACTTCTGGGGCTCGCTGTTCTCGGCCAGGCCGAACTTGCCGATCAGCTGTTTGGCCAGCGACCCGCGCACGCCCTCGCCGATGAAGGTGTATTTGGCCAGGAGTTCGACGCCCGGCTGGTAGTCGGCGCCCTTGTTCCCGTCCTTGTCGATGCCGAACACGCCGGCCACCACGCCCTTGACCGCGCCGTTCTCGTCGAACAGCACTTCGGAGGCGGCCATGCCGGGATAGATTTCGACGCCCAGCGCTTCAGCCTGCTGGCCTAGCCAGCGGGCCACATTGGCCAGGGAAGCGATGTAGTTGCCGTGGTTCAGCATGAACTTCGGCATGGGCAGCCAGGTGATGTCCAGCTCGCCCTGGGGACCCAGATAGATGAACTTGTCCTTCTTGACCGGAGTCTCCAGGGGCGCGCCCTGGTCCTTCCAGTCGGGGATCAGCTCATTGAGCGCGATGGGATCGATGACCGCGCCGGACAGGATATGGGCCCCGACCTCGGAGCCTTTTTCCAGAACCGCGACGCTGATCTCGGTCCCGGCCTCGGCGGCCAGCTGCTTCAGACGGATGGCGGCCGACAGCCCCGCGGGACCGGCGCCCACGATGACGACGTCGTATTCCATGGCTTCACGTTCGACGTCTTCGCTCATGATCCCCTCTGAACTCCATTATCCGACGGTCAGGGCCCCTCACCCTCGCCGACAGCGTTGATCCTTGCGCCGTCTTATCGGAAGGTCGCCCCTACGCGGTCAAGGACAAACCCCGCGAATCTCAAGGATTTCGACCCACCAGTATGGACCAGTCCGTCCCGCCCGCCCCCGAAATCCTGGCCCATAGCCTGCTGGCCTTCTGGGCCGATGCGGGCGTGGACTGCCTCTATCAGGACGAGGCCGTCGACCGTATCGCTTTGGGGTTGAGCCCGCCGCCGCGGCGAGTGGAGCTCGCCCCCACGCCTCTGCGGACCTCCGGATCGCCAGCCGGACCGGCCGCCGACGCCGTCGCCCAGGCCCGCCATCTGGCGTCGCAGGCCCATGACCTCGCCGCCCTGGCCGAGGCGATCGCCAGTTTCGAGGGCTGTCCCCTGCGGTACGAGGGCGCGGCGACACGTTCAGTGTTCAGCCGCGGCCCGTCTGACGCTCCGGTGATGGTCATCGGCGAGGGCCCCGGCGGCGATGAAGACGCCCGCGGCGAGCCCTTCGTCGGCCGGGCCGGCCAGCTGCTCGACCGGATGCTGGCCGCCGCCGGCCTCACCGACCGGGTGTTCATGACCAACACCGTCTTCTGGCGCCCGCCGGGCAACCGCACGCCATCGGCCGCCGAACAGGCCGTCTGCGCCCCCTTTGTCGAGCGGGCGATCACCCTGGTTCGGCCGAAGATGCTGCTGCTGGTGGGGGGCGCTTCCGCCAAGACAATGCTGAAGCGCGACGAGGGCATTCTGGCCATGCGCGGCCGCTGGTTCGAATGGCGGGCCGAGGATGAGAGCCTCGAACTGCCTGCGATGCCGACGCTTCACCCGGCCTTTCTGCTGCGTCAGCCAGCAGCCAAGAAGAAAGCGTGGAGCGATCTCGTGTCTCTGGTGCAGAGGCTTGATCGCCCAGAGCGTCCCCACTAGACCGAAGGCTGAGCTTCGAGAAAAGGGCCACGGAACCGCTGCGGCATGTCGGCGGACGTGGAAGGTCGCATGACGACATCGACGCGAAGGCAGGTCTTCGGCCTGGGTCTGGGCGCTGTGAGCGCAGCCGTGACCGCTGGCGCGGCCACCCGCGCCTGGGCCGTGCCCCAGGTGCTGAACCCCTGGGATCTCGCCCGTTATCGCGCCGCCTTCGCCGCCGTCGACCGGGGCGATTTCATCGACGCCCAGATGCATCTGGTGGAGCTGAAGGACCGCAGCCTGGCCGGCCATATCGCCCTGCGACAGCTGATGCATCCTACCGCCCACACATCCTCCTATCAGGAACTCAGCGGCTGGCTGGCCGCCCATGCAGATCTGCCCGGCGCCGAGCGGGTCTACGCCCTGGCCCTCAAGCGCCGGCCGCAGGGCGCGCCGGCGCCGCGCGCGCCAGTTGTCACCGGGCTCGACTGGGGCCGGGTTGAGAGCGCCGCCCAGCGGGTCGGCGGTCGACTGAATTCGGACAAGGGCCGCGCCGCCCGCCAGGCCTTCTATGGCGGTGACGTCACCCGGGCCTTCGACCTCGCCGGGGAGTCCGGGGAACGGTGGATCGCCGGCATGGCCGCCTATCGCATGGGCCGCTTCGAGGAGGCCGAAGGCTTTTTCAGCGCCGTGGCTCGGGACCCCGAAGAGGGCGAATGGCTGCAGGCGGGCGCCGGCTTCTGGGCCGCCCGCGCGGCGGGCCGGGACGAGGACGCCGATCGGGCCGCCGCCCACCTGCGGGTGGCCGCCCGCCATCCCCAGACCTTCTACGGCATGATCGCCGACCGACGTCTCGCCCTGGCCGGCGACGAGGCCGCCCCCATGCGCCTGTCGCGAGGCGCGCCCCGGGCGCAGCTGTTCCGCGCCAACGGACGTGGCGGCGACAGCGTCGACATGGTGCGGTTCGCCAAGACCGAGCCCCGCGCCCACCGCGCCGTGGCCCTGTCGCAACTGGGCCTGCCGCTCGAGGCGGGGCTGGAACTGCGCGCCGGACTGATGCTGGCCAAGAGCGAGGCCGAGCGCAGCCGCTGGACCACGCTGGCGCTGGCCCTCAATGCGCCCCTCACCTCTCAGGCCGACACCTCAGGCGGCCGGATGCGGGCGGCCTTCGCCTATCCCACCCCGGCGCTGGAGCCGAAGTGGGGCTTCACCATCGACCGGGCCCTGGTCTACGCCATCGTCCATCAGGAGAGCCGGTTCAATCCTGCGGCGGTGTCGCCCGCCGGCGCGGTGGGCCTGATGCAGCTCATGCCCGAAGCCGCCGCCCGTGCGGCCGGGGACGACAAGTTGCGGGACGACATGTCGCCCCTGTTCGATCCGGCCTTCAATCTGCGGGTCGGTCAGGACTATCTGACCTGGCTGATGGAGCGCGGGGTCGGCTACGACCTGCTGCAGGTGGTGGCGGCTTATAATGGCGGTCCAGGCACGCTTCAAAAGACCGTGGCCATGGTCGGCGAGCAGGCCGACAGCCTGCTGGTCATCGAATGCCTGCCCTCGGTCGAGACGCGCAACTATGTGGAAAAGGTCGTGGCCGCCTATTGGGCCTATCGCGACCACTTTGGCGAGACATCCAAGACCCTGGACGCCGCCGCCCGCGGCGCCCGGATCATTGACGCCCGGCTGGATTTCGACGGGGCCATGAAGTTCTAGGCCAGACGCACCGCCCCGCGGCCGAACTGACTGACCAGAAACTTCAGATCTCCCTGGGTCCCGCCGAAGTCGCGGGTGCGCACCAGCAGGCCCGCATTTCGGGTCTGACGCCGCCCGGCGAACCACCCCGTGGTCAGCGGCGGCAACAGCAGGGCCGGCCGGGTGGCCCGCGAACTGTGATCGGCGACAACCTCGATCCAGCGGCTGGGAAAGCGAATTTCCGGGGCGAGGATCAGCAGCCAGTTGCCCTTGGCCACCGCCGCCGCCGCCGCGATGGACCCGCGCAGGAGAATCGCCCCGGCGTCTTCGCACAGGGCGGCCGTGGCGGGGTCGGCGTCCCCGTCGGCGACGATCACTTCGCGCACCAGGCCTTCGACGGCGGCGGGCACCAGGGCGGCGAGCAGGCCCGCCAGGGGCTCGGCGGAATCATGGGCAGGCACGATGACAGTGATCATGGCGCCAAAGGGGCCGGTTCTGTCGCCGGGTCAAGACTGTTCTTGTTATGTTCCGCTGTGGCCTGTAGTCTGGACCCGTGGTCACCTTCACCCAGCAGATCCGCGGCCGTGGCGCGCGCACTAACACCAGCAGTCGGTTTGAAAGCCGCCAGCTGGAGGCGTTCGACGACGGCTGGACCCTGGACGATGAGGCGCCCGCCCCGCTGCGGACCCATCTCCTGCCGGACAAGGCCAGGACGATCATCGCGCGCAACACCAGCCCTGACGTCGGCTTCGACCGCTCGATCAATCCCTACCGCGGCTGCGAGCATGGCTGCATCTACTGCTACGCCCGCCCCGCCCACGCCTTCCTTGGCCTCTCGCCCGGCCTGGATTTCGAGACCCGGCTGTTCTTCAAGCCGGACGCCGCGGCCCTTCTGGAGAAGGAGCTGTCTGCGCCGCGGTATGTTCCTCGGGTCATCCACATCGGGGGCGACACCGACCCTTACCAGCCCATCGAGCGTCGGCTGCGCGTGACCCGCCAGGTGCTGGAGGTGCTGCAGCGATTCAACCACCCCTTCACCATCATCACCAAGTCGGCCTTGATCCTGCGGGACGCCGACATCCTCGGCGACATGGCCGCCAGGGGGCTGACCCGGGTCGCCATCTCGATCACCAGCCTGGACCGCAAGCTTGCCCGCAGCATGGAGCCTCGCGCGGCCACGCCGGAGCCACGGCTGTCGGCGGTCGAGGGTCTGGCCAGGGCCGGCGTCCCGGTGGTGGTCATGTTCGCCCCGGCCATTCCAGGCCTGAACGATCATGAGATGGAGGCGGTTCTGGAACGCAGCGCCGCGGCGGGCGCGGTGGGTTCGGGCTATGTGGCGCTGCGCCTGCCCCTGGAAATCAGCGAACTCTTCCAAGAGTGGCTGGCCACCGATCATCCCGACCGGGCCAGCCGCGTCATGTCCCTGGTCCGTCAGATGCGCGGGGGCAAGGACTATGACGCTGCGTTCGGCGCCAGGATGAAGGGCCAGGGCCCCGTGGCTCAGATGATGGGCCAGAGGTTCCGGGCCGCGCGGCGGCGCTACGGCCTCGACCGCCCCCTCCCCGATCTGGACCTGACGGCCTTCAAGGTTCCGCCGAAGGCCGGCGACCAGGTCGATCTGTTTGGCTAGCTAGCGGGAGAAGACGCCCACCAGCTCCACGTGCGGCGACCACAGGAACTGGTCGACGGGCAGGACGCGCTCCAGCCGGAAACCCGCATCGATCAGGGTCCGCGCGTCCCGGGCGAAGGTGGCCGGGGCGCAGGAGACGCCGATCACCCGACTGACCTTGGAACGGGCGATCTCGCCGGCCTGTTCGGCGGCGCCGGCCCGGGGCGGGTCGAACAGCACCAGATCGAGCTTCTTCATCTCCTGGGCCAGCAGGGGGCGACGAACCAGGTCACGGGCCTCGGCGGTGACGCCCTTCAGCCCCGGCGCGTTGGCGACGGCCGCGTTCAGGGCGGCGATGGCGGGAGCGGCTCCATCGGCGGCATAGACCGGCGCGACACCCGCCAGGGCGAAGGTGAAGGTGCCTACGCCGCAGAACAGGTCAGCGATGCGATCGGCGCCGGCGGCGGCCTCCACCACGAACTCGACCATGGCGCTCTCGGCGGCGGGAACGGCCTGCAGGAAGGCGCCCGGCGGCAGATCGACCCGCACGCCGCTCAGCCGCACCCCCGGGACGGCCTGGTCCATATAGGCGATCTCGCCGTCCATGGAGACCCGGGCGAAGCCGCCGGCGGCGGCCTGTTCGGCCAGACGCATGCGGCCATCGGCCGACAGCCCACCGCTCTTGCGCTCGACCCCGGTGATGTCGATGTCCAGCCCGTCATCGGTCAGGGTGACGTGCAGGGTCGGCGCAGACTTGGGGTGCTCAAACAGGGGGGCGGCCAGCCGACGCATGGCCGGCAGGGCGGCGGTGATCTTGGGGTCGGAGATCAGGCAGACCGTGATGTCGACCAAGTCCCAGGAATTGCGGATCTTGTAGCCCAGCCGCGCCTCGTCCTTGCGGCCCTGACGGGCGTGCAGGGCCGCACGGCGGCGGCTGAACGGCGGCGAGGCGAAGATCGGCAGGACCTCGGTCTCGATATGCTGGCGGGCCAGGGTGCCGATCATCCGGTCGCGCTTCCAGGCCAGATAGGGCTCCATGCCCCAATGCTGCAGGGCGCAGCCGCCGCACTGGCCAAAGTGCGGACAGGGCGGCTCGACCCGCTCTGGGCTGGCCTCAAGGATTTCCAGGGTCTTCCGGCGCTCGCCGGTTCCGGCCACCCGCACCCGTTCGCCCGGCAGGGTGAAGCTGGCGAAAATGGGGCCAGGCGCCATACCGTCGCCCTCCCCGCCCATTTCGGCGATGGTCACCTCGGTTTCGGGGACCGGGCCGGCGGGCGGGCGTGTCGAGGTGCGGCGGATAGGTTTGGAACTTCGCATCCCCAGGGCCATTCCACATTTCGACGCCGGACGCCACGATTGGCGCGCCACGGGCTAGATGAACGAAGATGAACGACCCGCTCAACGGCCGTTCAGATTAGCGGCGCCATATTCAGGTTCGACAAGGACGCAGGCCCCGGCCTGATCCACGATTTCCGCTCAAGGGAGAGCTTCGATGTCCACCCGTTCCACCATCGCCAAGGGCGCCGTCGCCGCGGTTGCGGGCGTCGCCACTCTCGCCGCCGCCGCCGTCGCCCCGACTGCGGCCTCAGCCCAGTCCTACGGCTATTACGGCCAGACCCAGGGCAACACCTATTACGATCCCTGCCGCCGCGATCAGACCAACCGCAGCACAGCCGGCGCCCTCATCGGCGGCGCCCTGGGCGCGGTGATCGGCTCCAACGCCGCAGCCGGCGGTGTGCGTACCGAAGGCGCGCTGCTGGGCGGGGCGCTCGGCGCTGCGGCTGGCGCGGCGGTCGGCAACCGGGCCGCGGCCTGCGCGCCGGGCTATGACAATCGCACCACCCAGAACAGCCAATACGGGAACGGCGGCTATTACGACCAGAACCGCTATGGCCAAGGCTATGGTCAGTCCTATGGCCAGTCCTACGGCCACCAGCCCCAGTATCAGGGCGGCTACTATCAGAGCGGCGCCGCGCCCGGCTATTACGGGTCGTCCTACGACAGCAACCGCTACGGCTATACATCGTCGAGCTCGTCCTACGGTCAGGCCTATGACCGCTACGGTCGGACCTATTCGGTGGCCCAACGCCCCAGCGCCGACGGCTGCAGCATCGCCGAGAGCCCGATCTACATGCCCGACGGATCGACCCAGAAGCGCTTCGTCCGCGTCTGCCGTGACAATTCGGGCCGCTACCAGGTCGTCGACTAGACCTGAGCCCTCGTCCCAAGGAACGGGCCGCCCACCTTCATGGTGGGCGGCCTTTTTCGTGGCTGTTAAGCCTGTTTCGTCGCCCAGACGAGGAACTCGATATTGCCATCAACGCCTGTGATCGGGCTGGGGGCCGCGCCGTTCACGATCCAGCCTGAGGCGGTGAGAAAGGCGCGCGCCTCGTCCAGGGCGCGGGCCCGGGCGCCCTCGTCCTTCACCACGCCGCCCTTGCCGACATGCGCCGGACCGACCTCGAACTGAGGCTTGACCAGCACCACAAGGTCCGCGCCCGCGGCCGCCAGAGCCAGGGCCCTGGGCAGGGCCTTGGACAGGCCGATGAAGCTGACATCGCAGACGACAAGGTCAGGGACGAATCCCAGGCGGGCCTCGTCCAGGTCGCGGGCGTCGGTGGCCTCAAGACTTTGAACGCGGGGGTCGCCGGCGACCTTTGGGTGCAGCTGGCCCCGACCTACATCCACCGCGCAAACGCGGGCGGCGCCCCGGCTCAGGCACACCTCTGTGAAGCCGCCGGTGGAGGCCCCCACATCGAGGACCAAGCGGTTCTCCACCGGGATCGGCCAGAGCTCCAGCGCGTGGGCGAGCTTGAGCGCTGCGCGGCCGACCCAGGGATGGGCCGGCTCAGCGACGATCTCGCTGAGGTCATCGAGAAGATCGGCCGGCCGGCGGACCACCGTCCCGCCGGCCGTGACCCGGCCCGCCTCGATGGCGGCCCGGGCCTTGGCGCGGCTGTCGAACAGGCCACGCTCGACCAGCAGCAGGTCGGCGCGCTTGCGGCCCATGGATCAGGCGTCGGCCTTGTCCTCGAACAGCTTCTTGAGCTCGTTCTTGAGGATCTTGCCATTGGCGTTACGCGGCAGGGTCTCGTGCCAGAACTTGACCGCGATCGGCACCTTGAAGGCCGCCAGATGCTCGGCCACATGGGCCCGCAGCTCCTGCTCGGTGACTTCGGCGCCGGGCTTCAGGGTCACCACCGCGGCCGGCTCCTCGCCGAGCGTGCGATGCGGCACGCCGACAATGGCGGCGTCCATGATGGCCGGATGGTCGTAAAGGACGTTCTCGACCTCGACGCAGTAGATGTTCTCGCCGCCCCGGATCAGCATGTCCTTGGCCCGGTCGATGATGAAGCAGAAACCTTCCTCATCCAGCCGCGCCAGATCGCCGGTGCGCACCCAACCGTCGACGAAGGTCTGGGCGGTGGCCTCGGGCTTGTTCCAGTAGCCCTTCACCACCATCGGCCCCTTGGCCCACAGCTCGCCCACCGCACCGATGGGAAGCTCGGTCACGCCATCAGCCGGGTCGACGATCTTCAGCTCGGCCACCGGGGCGGCCGGTCCGCAGCTGTCGGGGCGGTGGGTGTAGTCTTCTGCGCCATTGCTGGTGACGGTGGCGCAGGTCTCGGTCATGCCCCAACCCTGGCCGGGCTGCGACTTGGGGAAGGTCTCGGACAGGCGGCGGACCAGTTCGGGCGCCGAGGGCGCGCCGCCATAGGCCACGGATTCCAGGGAAGAGAGATCGTAGTTGGCGCGGGCCGGGTGCTCGATCAGCTGCCAGGCGATGGTCGGCACCCCGCCGGCCGACTGGATCTTCTCCCGTTCGATGAGCTCAAAGGCCCGAACCGCGTCCCACTTGTGCATCATCACCAACTTGGCGCCGGCGAACAGGCTGGGGTTCAGGACGGCGAAGCAGCCGGTCACATGGAAGAAGGGCACCGAGATCAGCGACGAGCGCTGCGGGCCGTCGGGATCAGGCGCGGGCGGCATTTCGCCACGGCGAAGGAAGCGCCGGGCGCCGGCGCAGGCGGCCGTGAGGATGTTGGAGTTGACCCCGCGGTGCGTGCCGAGCGCGCCCTTGGGCTTACCCGTCGTGCCTGAGGTGTAGAAGATGGTGGCGTCGTCATCCTGATCGATGGCCACGTCGGGCAGCGCAATGTCGGGCAGGCCGCTCCAGCTGTTGGCCTCGCCCAGGATGTCCTCGAGCTTGGTCACCTCGGGGTGGGCGATCTCGTCGGACTCGCGCGAGACATAGACCCGCACCAGGTCCGGGCAGTTGGGCAGGTGCTCGGTCAGGCGCTCATAGCGCTCGGCGTCGAGAACCACAATCTTGGCGCCGGAGTCGGTCAGGCCGTACTCCAGCTCAGGTCCGGTCCACCAGGCATTGAGCGGGGTCACGATGGCGCCCAGCGAGGCGCCGGCATAGAAGGCCACCACCCACTCGGGAAGGTTGCGCATGACGATGGCGACGCGGTCGCCCTTGGCGACGCCGCGGGCGGCGAATTCCTTGGCCAGATTAGCCACCGCCCGGTGAAAGGCCTCGAAGGAGACTCGCTCGTCCTCATAAACCAGGAAGATTCGCTCCCCATGGGCGCGGCCGGCCTCGACCACAGAGCGGAGGGAGGGCGGGGAATTCTTCCAGGACTTCATGGTCACCCCACGGACGGTGACCTCCTCCATTTCGAACGGGACCCCCGGCGCGGTCAGCAGGGCGTGGGCGTCGGCGATGGACATGGCAGGCCAGCCGGGAGGCAGAGCGGCCTCGGTCATGAGCGTTCTCCTAATGCTGCGCAGGGGTCAGTCAGCCCCCGCATCGTCCTGGGTGAACAAGCATAACCTGGGGCCGGTGGCAAACATGTGTTCGCCTGGGCTCACTCAACCTGCGGCGGCGGGCCGCAGGGCCTTGAAGGGTGTCGTTAATGACCAATCGCTCAGGTGGTCAACCATTCTAGGAGCGCGCCCCATGGAAGCCCCCATCGCCGCACGCCTCACGGCCCTGCGGCGGCTGAACATCCTTGAAACCGAGCCGGAGGCGTCGTTTGACTCCCTCGTGGGCCTGGCGGCGCGCATGTTCTCAGCCCCGATCAGCGCCTTCTCCCTGCTTGACGGCGATCGGCAGTGGTTCAAGTCGCGCATTGGGATCGCGCCCCCAGAGACCCCCCTTGCAGTCTCGTTCTGCACCCACACCCTGGCCTCCGGCGACGAGGTTTACGAGATCACGGACGCGTCGGCCGACGCCAGGTTCGAGGGCAATCCGCTCGTCTGGGGCGAGATTGGCATTAGATACTATCTTGGAGCGGTCATTCGTTGCCCGGATGGCGAGCCGGTCGGCACCCTTTGCGTCCTCGACACGATCGCCCGCCCGCCCATCGGCTCAGAGGGCCGCAGCCAGATGCGCAGCTTGGCCTGCGCTGTCGAGGACGCCCTGCGCCTGCGGGTCGAACTTTATCTGCGACGGGAGGCCGAGGCGCGACTGACAAAGAGTGAAGCGAGCTATCGGATGCTGGCCAATCACTGCCATGACATCCTGGTGCGCGCAGACCGGACCGGGGTCATCACCTACGTCTCGCCCTCATGCCAGATCCTCGGCTACACGCCCGAGGAACTCGTTGGGTGCAGGCTCGTCGATCTGCTGCCGGTTGAAGACCAGGACGAAGCGACTGCAGGCCTGGCCAGGCTGCTCGACCCTGACTCCCCGGACTTCGATCCCGCCCTCCCGCGGGAACTGATGCAACGGCCCTACCCGGTCCAGACCCGGTCGGGCGCGATGCTCTGGCTGGAAGGCGCCTCCACTGTCGTGCGCGACGCCGAGGGGCGGCCTTCCGAGCTGATCAGCGTGTACCGAGACGTCACCGCCCAGCGCGCGCTTCAACGCAGGATCGAGGCCGCCGTCGAGGCCAAGGGCGCCTTCCTGGCCAATATGAGCCATGAACTGCGCACGCCGCTCACCAGCATACTCGGCTTCACCACCCTCTTGCAGCAGGCGGTCCTGCCTGAGCCGGCGGAGAGCCATGTCCGGCGCATCTCCATCGCCGGTGAAGCCCTGCTGGCCCTGATCAACGACATTCTCGACGTCTCCAAGCTGGAGGCTGGACAGATTGAGCTTGAACTTGAGCCTGCCAACGTCCTCGCATTGACCGAAGAGGTACGCGAAATCCTCTCCGCCCAGGCCTCGGTCAAGGGCGTGAACCTGCAGATCATCGATGACCTCCCACGCCCGCAACGGCAGATCGACAGGCTGCGGCTGCGGCAGATCCTGCTGAACCTGGTGGGCAACGCCGTAAAGTTCACGGACAGGGGCGCCGTCCGGGTCCGTCTGATGGAGACAGGCCCGACCGGCGAGCGCCTGCGCATTGAGGTGATCGATAGCGGTCCGGGCTTGCCGGAGGCGCACCGCAGCCGGCTGTTCCAGCGCTTCGCCCAGGGCGATTCCAGCATCACGCGGCAGCATGGCGGCACGGGCCTGGGCCTGGGCCTGGCGATCTGCCGCGAGTTGATCGAACTGATGGGCGGCGAAATCGGGGCGAAGAACCATGATCAACCCGGCGCCTGCTTCTGGATCGACATTCCGGCCGCCCCGGCCTGCCCGATCGAGGCCGCGGCCCCCGATGCGCCCGCCGAGACCTCGACCTTGGCGGGACGCGTGCTGATCGTCGACGATCACCCGGTCAATCGAGAGCTGGTTCGCCTGCTCCTGTCAGGCCCGCAGGTCACGACCATGGAAGCCGAGAACGGCAAGGTGGCGATCGACAAGGCCAGCCTGGAGCGGTTCGACCTCATCCTGATGGATGTGAACATGCCGGTGATGGACGGGCTTGTGGCCGCCAGCGCCATCCGCGCCAGCTGTCCGCTGAACGCCGAAACGCCCATTGTCGCCCTCACCGCCCAGACCGGGGCGGAGATCGAACAAAAGTGTTTCGACGCCGGCATGGACGCCGTCCTCGCCAAGCCCATCGCTCAGCGGGACCTGCTGGCCCTGGCCGCCCAGGCCATGGCCCCGGATGCGCAGGACGTCGCCGCCTGAGGCGTCAGCCGACGCTGGACAGGCGCTGAAGGGCAGCCTCCAACTTTGCCTTGGCGGCTTGCGCCTCAGCCAGGCGCTCCCGGTTCTCCTCGACCACCTCTTCGGGCGCCCGGGCCACGAAGTCGGCATTGCCCAGCTTCTTGGCCGTCCGCTCCACGTCCGAGGCGAGCGTGGCGATCTCCTTGGACAGTCGTGCGCGTTCGGCGGCCAGGTCGATGAAGGCCGCGACCGGCAGGGCGAGCGTCGCGCCGTCGACCACAAAGGGAATGGCCCCATCCGGCGCACGGTCCACCATCTGGACGCTGGCCACCCGCAGGGTCTGACAAATCACCGGCGCCGAGCGCTCCAGTATCTGTCGCTGAGCGGCGTTGGCCTCAACGACCAGCAGGTCCGGACGTGCGCCGGGCGGCACGTTCAGCTCGGCGCGGACCGAGCGTCCCTCGCTGACGGCGGCGATGATCAGGCCGATCTCGGCCTCCGCGGCCTTGTCGATCAGGTCCTCACCAAGTTCCGGCCAGGGCGCGGTCATCAGGAAGCCCTGATGGCTACGCGGCGCGCCTTCGCCCGCCGTCTGGGCCCAGAGCTCTTCGGTGAGGAAGGGCATGATCGGGTGCAGCAGGGTCAGGATGACGTCCAGGATCCAGGCGGCCGTGGCTTGCGTCTCGGCCTTGGCCGTAGCGTCCTCGCCGTTGAGCAGCGGCTTGGCGAGCTCCACATACCAGTCGCAATAGACGTTCCAGATGAAGCGGTAGAGTAGGCCTGCGGCCTCATCAAAGCCGCAGCCATCCAAGGCCTTGGTGACGGCCTGACTGGTGCGGGCGGCCTCGCCGACGATCCAGCGGTTGAGCGGAACCTGCAGGGCGGCGGGATCAAAACCCTCAGCCCGCGCGCAGCCGTTCATCTGGCAGAAGCGCGTGGCGTTCCACAGCTTGGTGCCGAAATTGCGATAGCCTTCAATGCGCTGGCGCGAGAGCTTGATGTCCCGGGCCTGGCCCGACATGGCCGTCAGCGTAAAACGCAGGGCGTCGGCGCCGAATTCGTCCACCAGCTCCAGCGGGTCCAGGACATTGCCCTTGGACTTGGACATCTTCTTGCCCTCGGCGTCGCGGACCAGGGCGTTGATGAAGACCCGCTTGAAGGGAACTTCGCCGGTGAAGTGGATGCCCTGCATCATCATCCGGGCGACCCAGAAGAAGATGATGTCGAAGCCGGTGATCAGGGTGTGGGTCGGATAGAAGCGCGCCAGGTCGCTGGTCTTCTCCGGCCAGCCCATGGTGGAGAACGGCCACAGGCCTGAGGAGAACCAGGTGTCGAGGACGTCCTCGTCCTGCTTCAGGGCCTCATCACGACCATAGTGCTCGCGGGCGGCGGCCTTGGCCTCGTCTTCCGTCTCGGCCACGAAGGCCTTTCCGTCGGGGCCGTACCAGGCCGGGATACGATGGCCCCACCAGAGCTGGCGCGAGATGCACCAGGGCTGGATGTTCCGCATCCATTCGAAATAGGTCTTGTCCCAATTACGGGGTTCGAAGAGCGTGCGCCCCTCCTCCACCGCCTTGATGGCGGGGCCAGCCAGGGTCTTGGCGTCGACGTACCACTGGTCGGTCAGATAGGGCTCGACCACCGCGCCGGAGCGGTCGCCGTGCGGGACCACATGGCGGGTCTTCTCGATCTCGCGCAGCAGGCCGAGCGCCTCGAACTCCTCGACCACCTTCTTGCGGGCGGCGAACCGGTCCAGGCCGCGATAGGCCTCCGGGGCGTTCTCATTGATCCGCGCATAATCATCGAAAACGTTGATGACCGGCAGGTTGTGGCGCTTGCCCACCTGGAAGTCGTTGAAGTCGTGGGCCGGCGTGATCTTCACCGCGCCGGAGCCCTTTTCCGGATCCGGATATTCGTCGGCGACGATCTGGATCGGCCGGTTCACGATCGGCAGCCGCACGGCCTTGCCGACCAGGTGCTTGTAGCGCTCGTCGTCGGGATGGACCGCCACGGCGGTGTCGCCGAGCATGGTCTCGGGCCGGGTGGTGGCCACAACGATTTCGCCGGAGCCATCCTCCAGCGGATAGGCGAAGTGCCAGTAGGCGCCGTCGACCTCGCGCTGCTCGACCTCAATGTCGGAGATGGCGGTCTGGAAATGCGGGTCCCAGTTCACCAGCCGCTTGTCGCGATAGATCAGGCCTTCCCTATGGAGCTGGACGAACACCTTGCGCACGGCGTCTGACAGGCCTTCGTCCAGGGTGAAGCGCTCACGGCTCCAGTCGCAGGAGGCGCCCAGGCGACGCAGCTGGTTGACGATGGTCCCGCCGGACTTGGCCTTCCACTCCCAGATCTTCTCGACAAAGGCCTCGCGGCCCATGTCCCGGCGGCTGATATTGCCGGCCTCGGCCAACTGGCGCTCGACGATGTTCTGGGTGGCGATGCCCGCGTGGTCGGTGCCCGGCAGCCACAGGGCGGCCTTGCCTCGCATCCGCTCGAACCGGATCAGCACGTCCTGCAGGGTGTTGTTCAGCGCATGGCCGATGTGCAGGGAGCCCGTGACATTGGGCGGCGGGATCACGATGGAGAACGGCTCGGCGTTCGGATCATCGGTGGGGGCAAACGCGCCCGACTGCTCCCAGGCCTCATAGAGGCGGGGCTCGGCGGTCTTGGGGTCGAAGGTCTTTTCAAGCATGGCGGATCAGGGGGTCCATACAGGCCCGCGCATTTGCGCGAAAGCCGGATGCTGCGCCGAAACGAACGAACCCGCCCTGGCGGGGCGGGTTCGGCGACTCACACGCCCTCGAGGGGCGTGAGAGACAGATAGACTAGCGTACGCGCCCGCGGGCGATGCGTTCGACCTCTTCGCGGACCGAGGCCTCGACGATCTGCGGAAGATTGTCGTCCAGCCACTGCTTGAGCAGCGGGCGGAGCATCTCGCGGACCACGTCTTCCAGGGTGCGGTCGGTGTGCGGCATGCCGATCGCCGCCGACAGCTGACCAAAGGCCGAGGCCGCCGCGGTGGCCGCCGTCTGGCTCAGCAGCCCTTCATCGTCGCCCTGGCTCACCGGCTCATAGCTGGGGGTTGGCGGCGGGGAATAGACGGCCGATTCCGGCTCGGAAGCCGCAGGCGCGGTAGTGGGGCTGTAGACGTCCAGATCGCCGACCTGGTCGACGCGGTCGGTTAGCTCCAGGGCCTCGTCTTCCGGCTCGGGCTCCGGGGCGGGGGCCTCATAGGTCGCCTCCGGCTGCGACTCCGGCTCAGGCTCCGGCTCGTAGGTCGCGGCAGGTTCCGGCGCGGCCGGCTCCTCGGGCGCCTCCTCGGCCTTCACCTCGTCCGCAGGCGCATCGTCCTCCGAAATGATGCGGCGAATGGAGGCGAGAATCTCCTCCATCGTCGGTTCTTGGGAGGTCTGATCGGACATGAGGCGCGCCGTGTTTGATGCGGTAGGGAATCCGTGCGCCAGCCTAGGCGCGATAGAGCGATCCTGCAATTTTAGCTTTGCGACGCAAGGAAGATGTCGCCGCCCGCGGCGCTTACTGCGGGGCCCCGGCGGTGCTCATCGGCGCATCCCGCGCCAATTGCTCGGGCTGGGGCACGAACACCGAATCGACGATGGCGATGGGCTCCTCCCACGGGGTCCAGCCCCAGGCGAAGCGCAGGCCCCGGGAATTGGCCGTGGCGTCGTAGATGTCGAGCTGCGGCGCCAGATTGGCGGCGTCCAGCCGGCCCACAGCCGCCAGGACTGAAGCGGCGGCCACATACTCATCCCGGCGCGCCGAAATCTGCGCCAGCTCGGCGGCCCGCAGCTCCTGCTCGGCGTTCAGCACGTCGATGGTCGTGCGCAGGCCGACCTGTTGCTCCTGACGCACCCCTTCGGCGGCGATGCGGGCGGCGCGGACCTGGACGTCAGTGGAGCCGATATTGGCCCGGGCCGCCAGGAGCTGGCTCCAGGCCTGGGTGACGTTCTGCAGGGCGGTGCGACGGGCCTGCTCCACGGCGAGCTCGCTGGCGGTCTCCCGCTCCCGCGCCGCGCGGACCCGCGAATTGTTGAGGCCGCCGGTGAAGATCGGCACGGTCAGGGTCGCACGACCGGTGACGTTGCGCGAATAGTCCGAGGGCTCGAAGGGATCAGCCAGACCGTTCCAGCCGAGGCTGCCTGTCAGCGACAGATTGGGCATCCGTTCGGCCCGCGCCGCGGCCACCCGGGCTTCAGCGGCCTGGGCGTTGTAACGCGCCTGACGGAGTTGCGGGTTGTTCCGCTCAGCCGCCTCATAGGCCTGGTCCACCGTCGCCGGAAGCACCGCCGCCAGCGGCGGCTCGGAGTCCAGCGAGCCAGGATTCTGGCCGACGATGGCGGCGTAGCTGGCGCGGCTGATGGCCAGCTGGGCCTCGGCCGAGCGCAGCTGCGCCTCGGCGGCCGCCAGCC